>Ga0207653_10000761_pt1 | contig 10993 bp, 9 predicted proteins | sample KBSK5251metaG_FD_184341 | JGI IMG/M metagenome (GOLD analysis project Ga0207653, IMG submission 184341) | Corn, switchgrass and miscanthus rhizosphere microbial communities from Kellogg Biological Station, Michigan, USA - KBS K5-25-1 metaG... | ecosystem: Host-associated > Plants > Roots >...
CCACAGCGGCACCACGCCGATCGCGGCTAGGAGATAGATCGGCGCGCGCGGGATCAAGCCGAACGTGCGGTCGAAGAGCAGCCCGAGCGTGCCGACCTGCGGCGCGAACGTGAGGACCTGCTGCTGGTCGCTCACGAGGTAGTACGCGGCGCCAGGCATGAACTTGCCGAAGAGCTGCCAGTTTACGAATGAGAGAGCTCCGAGCAGCGCGAAGAACGGCAGTGCGGCGGCCAGGACGCGCACCATGCGCTGGGACAGCGACGCGGTAGCCGGCGGTCGCAGCGCGCAGTACGCGATGACGAGTCCAACACCGAGGGCGATCAGAGCCGCGCGCGTACTGAGCCACGGTAGGACACCGACGCACGCCGCCGCTCCGGCGAGCGCGAGTGGCGTCGCGCCCCGTCCCGCGCGCACGAGGCGCGCAGCGGAGACGAACGCGAGGGCCGCGAGGAGCTCGGGGTAGATCTGCGTCGTGTACGAAAGGATCGGATGGGTCAGGCACGCGAGCGCCGTGCCGGCGAGCGCGGGACGGTGCGCGACGCGCAGATCTCGGCATGCGAGATACAGCTGCGCCGCGAGCGCGGCCGCGACGACTCCCATGAGCGCGACGACCCCGGCGCGGCCCCCAGCCGCGAACGGCAAGGCACCGATGAGCGGCAGACCGAGGTCGCGGATCGGGTACTGCCACGGTCCGACCTGGATGATATGGCGCTCTCGCAGCTCGTCGGGATAGAACTCGCGGTACGCCTCGCTGTCGTAGTTGTTCGTGAGATCGAGGTCGTGATCCTGGATGAGGCTCTGCATGATGATCAGGTAGTGCGGCTCGTCGGAGGCGGTCGGCATCCACGAGTTGTGATACGGCAGCAATGCGAAATACGGCACGAGCAATACGGCCGCGAGCGTGAGTGCGGCTCGCCGATCGGGAAGGTTCGCGATGACGTGCCAGAGTCCCTCGAGCGCATGGGCCGTCCACGCCGCGATCGCGAGGAGATACACCGCGCCGACGTGCTGGGTCGTGACGCCACCGGCACGTGACAGCAGGAAGAGCAGGACAGGCGTCACGAGGTAGATCGCGAAGTGCCGGCGCAGGAAGGCGTCGCGCCGGGCCTCCGGTAGCGACCACGCCACGAGCGCGGTCACGAGAGCAGCCGCAACGAGCGCGAAGAGCAATGTGCGCTGGACCAGTTCTCGCTGCGGGTCCTCCGAGATGCTGCCGATCCACGGGCGCGTGACCGCGAAGAGCGTCCACACGAGCGCGAGCGCGTTCGCGGTGGCAAAGAGGCCGAAGCGACGCGTCACGGGCGCGCCTTCGCGCGAATGCCGAGCCACGCGAGCGCCGCGACGCCGGCGATCGCTGGCACGACCCGGGCGTACGCCGCGATGTACCAGTCAGGCGTGGTCGGCTGGAATGACGGAAGCCAGCCGATGGGACTGGCACCGAAGATCGCGTCGAGGATCTCCTGGAGCTTGTCATCGAATGCGGTGTTGAGCGCGGTCGTCGGCACGGCCGCATACGCAAGCGTCGCGACCACGCCGAGCGCGACGAGCGCGAACGCGGTCGCGCGGAGCGGTCTTGTACGCATCCTCGCAAGGCCATACCCGACGAATGGCGAAGCGAGCGGCAGCACATCGAGGAGATAGCGGCCGGGCGGCGCGTAGCCGCCCTCCCAGTAGCGGAAGAGCGACAGCACCGCGAGGCTCGCCGCGATCGTCACCCCCGCGGGGAGCAGACGCGCGCGATCGGCGCGCAGCGCCGAGACAACGCCCGCGGCCGCGATGAAGAGCCACGGCGCGAAAGCGGCGACGCCAAGAGCGCGGTCGAACAGCATGGCCGGCAGCCCGACCCAGAAGTAGAAGGTGAACGTGGACTCGGGCGGCAGGCCCGCGGAGGGCGCGACGAGCCAGACGAAGTAGCCCGCATAAGGAAGCGGGATGCCGTACGCGACGAAACTCATGAGCGCCGCCACGAGCACCACCGCGCCGGCCGCGACCGCGAAACGCACGAACATCGCGCGTCCATGCATGAACACGAAGGGCGCGAGTGTCAGCAGCACCAGTCCGTCGCGCGGATTGAGGAACGCCGTCGCGCCGAGGACCGCACCGGCGAGCGCATAGCGTCGATGGCGTGTGGTGAACGCGTAGCGGTACCCCGTCGTGATGAGCGCCGCGGCGAGCGCGTTCGGATAGATGTGCGCCGCGAGCGTGGTGAAGGGCGCGAGCAGCGCGAAGAGCGCCCAGGTCCCACGCGCGACCCGCGCGTCAGGAACGGTCTCGCCGAGCAGCAGCCATGTCTGCATCGCGCCCCACGCTGCGAGCGCTGCGATGACGAGCGTCGCTCCGAGCTGGCCAGCGACGATCCAGCCGGGAACGATGAGCGCCGAGAGCGCGTACCCCTGGATCTGGCGCGGCCCGACCGGCGTGTCCGCGACGTGCATCGGGACGTCCGACGGCTGCGGCGGGATACCGACAAGGTCCTGAAAGCGCCCAGCGTCGATCGTTGCGTCGAGGTCGCCGTGCGTCAGTCGATCGGCCGCGAGCAGATAGAAGACCTGATCGCCGAGCGGCAGCGAGCTCGCGACGCGCCAGGTCGCGATGCCGCTGTACGCGCTGAGGCAGAGGGCGAAAACAAAGAGCGGCGGCGCGCCGAAGCGGATCGTCCACCACGCCGCGGGGACGAGCCGCACGACGAGGATGAGGACCGCCGCGAGACCGATCGCGTCTCGCGGCGCGGGCCCCAGGGCGATGAAGAGGAGTCCGACGAAGAGCCCGACCGCGGAGAGCGCGTCGTGGCGGAACGATCGCGCGGGATCGCCGCCGAGACGACCCGCGGCGATCGAGAGTGCGCTGCCCGCCGCGGCCGCGAGCGGGATGAGCAAGCGCAGCGCCGACGCCACCGCGGGATCGCCGAACTGGTCCGGCCAGTCCTGCGTGAGCGCGCGCCACGTCGTGAGCGTGAGCACGAGCCCGAAAAGAGCGTGCGCCAGCGTCGTCACGGCGCATGAAGTGTCGCGGAAAGCTCAGCGAGCGTTAGAAACGGCGATTGCGGGACACATCCTAGAGTCTGCAGTGTGGGTCTCAAGCGCGAGGTCGAGTTCTTCGATGAGTTCGCCGACCAGGCGGACTACGACGTGTTGGGAGAACGCGGATACGCCCGGCTCCTCGCCGTCTTCAACGACGCTGTGCAGCCACGGAAGGGCCAGCGCTGCATCGATCTCGGATGCGGCACCGGCGCATTCACTCGCCGGCTGCAGGTCTTCGGTCTCGACCTCATCGGAATCGACATATCGCCACGCAGCATCGAACGCGCGGCCGCGAGTCAGGATGGCATTCGCTACGAGGTCGGCGACATCACGGCAACCGGTCTGGCTGAGGACTCGTTCGATGTCGCGGCACTTTCAGGCGTCCTGCATCACATCACTGCCCGCGCGGACCGGATCCGCGCGATGCGCGAGGCGCTGCGCATTCTCCGACCAGGCGGCCACCTCTACGCGTTCGACCCGAACGCCCACAGTCCATCGATGTTCCTGTACCGCGACCCGCGGTCCCCCTTGTATTCGTCGGAGGGCAAGACGGAGAACGAAGTCCTGCTCAGGAAGGATGACCTTACCGGTGAGCTACGTGAGTCGGGATTCGCCGACGTGCGCGTCCGCGGTATCAGTGGCACCACCTTCAAGTACGTCAAAGGGCGCGTAGCCCGCCTCTTGCTGCCCGCCTATGCGGTCTACGAGGAGCTCGTGCGGCTCTCGCCGTGGGAGGGACGACTCGGTACGTTCCTGGTGAGCACGGCGACCAAACCCGAGCGGAATGGACCATCAGAGGGCTGATACCGACACGAGCCTTTGCCGGCTATGCCCTCGTTACTATCGGCACGGTGACCAAGAACGACCGGTACGACGCTTGTGTTGTTGGGGGCGCGGGTCATGTGGGCGCTCCACTCGCGATCGTCATGGCGACGCACGGCATCCGGACGCTCGTCCACGACATCGATGTCAAGGCCCTCCAGACGATCTCTGACGGTCGTCTGCCCTTCCTCGATGATGGCGGCGAGCCAGCACTTCGCGCGGCGCTCGACGCGGAGATGCTCGGCTTCACGTCGGACTTTTCGCGCACGAGTGGCATACCCGTGCTCATCGTGACGATCGGTACCCCGGTCGACGAGTTCCACAACCCGGTGCTACGCGCCGTCACAGACTGCATCGACCAGCTGATCCCGCACCTCTCCGACGACCAGACCATCATTCTTCGCTCCACTGTGTCTCCGGGTGTGACGGAGCTTGTGCAGGAACATCTGCGCGCACGGGGCAAGCAGGCGAAGGTGGCGTTCTGCCCGGAGCGTGTCGTGCAGGGACAGGCCACGCGCGAGCTCCAGTCCCTCCCCCAGATCATCAGTGGAATGACCCCGGAGGCCGAGGAGGTCGCGGCGGACCTTTTCTCTCGCTTCGCTCCGAAGCTCGTGCGCATGGAGCCGAAGGAAGCGGAATTCGCGAAGCTCTTCAGCAATGCGTACCGCTACATCCAATTCGCCGCCGCGAATCAGTTCTTCGTGATGGTGGAGTCAGAGGGTCTCGACTACCGGCGGGTCCTCACCGGCCTCAAGGCGGACTACCCGCGGATGCGCGACCTACCGGGACCGGGCTTCGCCGCCGGTCCCTGCCTCTATAAGGACACCCTGCAGCTCGCCTCGGTCGCGAACAACCAATTTGCGCTCGGACAAGCCGCGATCAACGTCAATGAAGGGTTGCCCGATTTCATCATCAGGCAGCTGCGCAAGCGGTTCTCGCTTCAGGATCTCACCGTGGGCATCCTTGGCATGGCGTTCAAGGCGGACAGTGATGACACGCGTTCGTCGCTGAGCTACAAGCTGAAAAAGCTGCTCAAGGTGCGAGCGCGCGAGATCCTGACGACGGACCCGTTCGTTCGGACGGATCCCACACTCTTGCCCGTCGATGAAGTGATCGATCGAAGTGACCTGTTGATCGTGGGTGTTCCCCACTCGAGCTATCGCTCCCTCGACATGGGCAACAAGCCTGTCGTTGACATGTGGGGACTCTACGGCGGCAGCATCATTCCGGAGCCGCGCCCCGTCGCTATGGTCCCCGATGTGGTCGTGCGCACGAAGGGCGCGCGTCGAGCCTCGTAGCCACGTCGCGGCTCGGCGTCGGCGTCATCGGGATCGGATTCGGTCAGGCTGTGCACGCTCCGGTCTTCCAGAGCGACGGGCGCTCTGAGGTCGTGGCGATCTGTGCGAGCACCGAGGATCGCGCCCGAGCCGTCGCTGATCGCCTCAACATCGCGCAGGCCTTCGGGGACTGGCGCAGGGTCGTGGCCTCGCCCGAGGTCGCCGCGGTCTCGATCGCGGTCCCACCCGCACTACAACCAGAGATAGCGATAGCCGCGGCGCGCGCCGGCAAGCACGTGTTCTGTGAAAAGCCGCTTGCGCTGAGTCACGCGCAGGCCGAGACCATGCTGGACGTTGTGCGCGCGAGTGGCGTCGCGAACGCGATCGACTTCGAATTCGCGGAGGTGCCCGCATACCGCGCGGCGGAGCAGCTACTCCGATCAGGGCAGCTGGGCGCGATCGACTCCCTCGCATTCACCTGGGAGGTCCGCACGCGCAGCCGCCCACCCGACTCCTGGAAGGAGCAGCTCGAATCCGGCGGAGGATCGCTGGGCGGATTCGCGGCGCACGCGATCTATCTCATTGAACGGCTGTTTGCGCCAGTGGTCCGTCTATCCTCGCCCTCGGCCGCCTCGGGCATCGCTGGCAGGCGCACCATTGCGGAACTGGAGCTCGTGGAAGGTCTGCACGCACGCCTCAACATAGCGACCGACGCCGACCCCGCGACGGGACATCGTCTCGAGGCGCACGGCCCCGGTGGCCGTCTGGTCGTGGAGAACCGCGGGCCCGATCACGTTCGAGGCTTCACCTTGCGGGTCGTGAGCGGCGCGACCGGACGAGAGACTCAGGTACCGCTGGTAGAGCTCTCGGCCGATGGCGACGCACGTGTGGCCGCGGTCGCGCCCATCGCTTCGCGATTCGTCACGGCCGCACTCGGTGGCCCAGCGGCATCGCCCGGCATCGTCGAGGGCGTTCGGGTGCAGCGCGTGCTCGACGCGCTGCGCGTCGCACCGGCGGACGGGACATGGATCGCCGTATGACGGTCGAGCTCGACATCGTCGTGCCCGTGTACAACGAAGGCCAGAACATCCACCGAGCGCTCGGCGCGTTCCAGGCGCACGTGCGCTGCCCGCACCGCGTTCTGGTCGTGTACGACCGGGATGAGGACGACACGCTGACGGCTCTGCGGTCGCACGCCGCTTATCCGTTCGAGGTCAAGGTAGTGAAGAACACTGGACGCGGCGTCTTTGGCGCGGTCACGACGGGCTTCAGCACCGCCACGGCCCCCGCGATCCTCGTGTGGCCGGCCGACGACGACTACAACGCCGCACGCATCGACGGTATGGTCGAGCAGCTGAAAGGCGGCTGTGACATCGTGGCCGCGAGCCGCTTCATGCCGGGCGGCCGCATGGTCGGGTGTCCCTGGCTGAAAGATGTGATCGTTCGTTCATCGGCCTTCGTCCTTCACCACGTGGCCCGTGTGCCGACGCATGACCCGTCGAACGGTCTGCGGCTCTTCTCACGCCGGGTCGTCCGCACGATCCCGCTCGAGTCGGACCGGGGTTTCACGTACAGCATCGAGCTGCTCGTGAAGGCGCACCGGCTGCGCTGGCGCATCTGTGAGGTGCCGTTCGAGTGGCACGAACGGACCGTAGGAAAGAGCCGCTTTCGCGTCATGCAGTGGCTCCCCGCGTACTTCGTGTGGTTCCGCTATGCCTTCGCCACAGCGCTGCTGCGCCGCGGTCCGGGCAGCGTGCGACTTGTGGAGGCCGATCCAGCTATGGGGCAGCGATGAACACACTGGTGACCGGCGGTACCGGCTTCATCGGCGCTGCGCTCGTTCGAGCGCTGGTCTCGCGCGGCGACCGAGTGCGCTCGCTCGACAACGGTTCCCGTGGCGCCGTGCACCGTTTGGGCGACTCCGTGAGCAAGGTCGAGCTCGTGAATGGCGACATCCGCGACGCTGCGGCGGTCACTGGGGCCATGCAAGGGACCGAGCGTGTCGTCCACCTCGCCTACGTCAATGGGACCGAACACTTCTACAAGCGGCCGGAACTGGTCCTCGATGTAGCTGTGAAGGGGATCGTCAACGTCATCGACGCCTGCATCTCTTCCGGCGTCCAGGAGCTCGTGCTCGCGTCGAGCTCCGAGGTCTATCAATCGCCGCCACAAGTCCCGACCGATGAAACTGCTCCGCTGTCCGTCCCCGATCCCCACAACCCGCGGTACTCATACGGCGGCGGCAAGATCATCTCCGAGCTGATGGCGCTGAACTATGGACGCCGGCACATACCGCGGGTGCTCGTGTTTCGGCCGCACAACGTGTACGGGCCCGACATGGGCTGGGAGCACGTCATCCCGCAGCTCGCGCTGCGCGTACGAGATCTGACGCGCGCGTCAGCGGGCCCTCTCGACCTACCGATCCAAGGCACTGGCCGAGAGACACGCGCATTCGTCCACGTCGACGACCTCGTGAGAGGCGTGCTCTGCATGATCGACGCGGGCGAGCACCTCGGCATCTATCACGTCGGCAGCGCCGAAGAGGTGACGATCGCCGACCTCGCTCGGCGGATCGGTCTCTGTTTCTCGCGCGAGGTCCGCGTCATACCGGGCGACCTGCGTGAGGGCAGCACCGTTCGTCGATGCCCTGACATCTCGAAGCTCCGCGCCCTCGGCTACGAACCGCAGGTGCCCCTGTCGGCCGGTCTTCCACCCACTGTGCGCTGGTACGATGCCCACGCCGATGAGCGACCCGCCGACTAGCGTCACGCCGCGCGTGGCACCGAAGCTCGCGTTCGGAACGGGCGGAAGTGTCGTGGTAACGGCGTGCCAGGCCTGCGGGTCAGCCGATCTCGAACCGGTCCTCTTCGTCGGCTATCTGCCGCCAGTCAACACGATGCCGCCGATCGGGACTCGTCCCGCCGAGCAGCCGGCGTATCCAGCGCAGGCGCTGCGCTGCCCCCGCTGCGAGCTCGTGCAGCTCGGTCTCGTTGTCGACCCGCAGATCCTTTTCCCTCCCGAGTACCCGTACACGAGCGCCACGACCAGGATCCTGAGGGAGAACTTCGCGGAGCTGTACCAGGAAGTCCGAGCGCTGATCGCGCCGAAGGCGTCCGACCTTGTTGTGGACATCGGCTCCAACGACGGCACGCTGCTCCGCAACTTTCAGAGTGGTGGACACCGCGTCCGCGGCGTTGAGCCGACCGATCAAGGACGCCGTGCCAACGAGGCGGGTATCCCGACGGACGTGACGTTCTTCGGAAAGACCGCGGCGCGACAGATCGTTACGCGCGAGGGCCGTGCCGCGATCGTCACCGCGGCGAATGTGTTCGCCCACATCGAGGACGTGCACGCGATCATCGACGCGGTCGCCGAGCTCCTCGGTGATGATGGTGTCTTCATCACCGAGTCCCACTACTGGCTCGCACTCGTCGAAACCCTGCAGTACGACACCATCTACCACGAGCATCTGCGCTATTACTCGCTCACGAGCCTGCGCAACCTCCTCGCGATGCACGGATTCGAGACGTTCCACGCGAAGCGGATCCCGACCCACGGGGGTTCGATCCGTGTGTACGCGGCTCGCAGGGGTCAGCGCAGTGCCGAAAAAACCGTGAGTGAGCTGCTCGCCCTTGAGGCGTCGACGTTGACGCCAGCGCGACTGGCCTCCTTCAGAACGAAGGTCGTGGAGTCAAAGCTCGGCCTGCTCGGGCTACTCAGGGACATTCGCGCACGCGGGGAGCGCGTGTACGGCGTTGGGGCGCCGTCGCGCTCGAGCACGCTCATTAACTACGTCGGCCTCGACGAGGGGATCATCGACTGCGTCGGCGAGATCGCCGGATCGCACAAGATCGGCAAGTACATACCTGGCACGCTGATCCCCGTGGTCGATGAGGATCGCCTTTTCGCCGACCAGCCGGAGCACGCGCTCCTTTTCTCTTGGCACATCGCCGACGAGCTGATCCCCAAGTTGAAGTCACGTGGGTTCCGTGGACGATTCATCGTTCCGCTGCCGGAACCGCGGATCGTCGCCTAACGCATGGCGATCGCAGCCAGCGACAAAGCCGCTGCGCTCGACAGCTGTGCGATCTCGCCTCTCTCGAGGGCGGCCAGAGCCTCCTCAAGTGGCAGCGTCAGCACCTCGATCTCCTCGAGATCGTCGTGACCCGCGCCACCGGCCTCGACTGAGCGCCGCGCATTGCGCGCCAGGAAGATGTGTTCGGTAGAAACGCCGTAGTTGCCGTCGACAGTGAAGCTTCCGAGCGAGAGCCAATCATCGGAGACGTATCCGGTCTCCTCTCGCAGTTCGCGGCGCGCGGCCTGGTCAGGTGCCTCGCCCGCCTCGATGTATCCCGCGGGCAGCGACAGCGCAACGCGTCGGACTCCGTGCTTGTAGGAACGTTCAAGGACCACTTCGCCGTCAGCTGTGACTGCGACCACCATCGCGAATTCGCGTGTTTTGATCCACAAGTACTCGTCGACGAGCTGGCCATCAGGAAGCTCGATCCGTTCGGTGCCGACTTCCATCCACGGAAGTCTGCTGAGCAACACGCGACGGCCCAGGACCTTCCACGGCCGCATCGTCAGCGCTTCTTCGCCACGGCGTAGACGCTCTGACCCACCGGCAGCTGAAGGGTGCGCTCGACCCGCAGCTGGACCGGGAGCACGACGCGGTCAAAGAACCGGACCAGTCCGGGCGACTGCTCGGTGCGCCCGAGGATCCGGAAACGCCAGAGCCAGCCGAGGAAACCGGTGAGGTTGTAGTAGCGGAGCGCGGTCACGGTGAAACCCGCCCCCTCGAGCAGCTGCCGGAGGCTACCGGTCGTGTACCGCCGGTAATGGCCGAGCCTGCGATCGAGATCGCTCATGAGCAGCTCGAACGCTGGAACGAAGATCACCAGTCGCCCGTCCATACGCAGCTCGCTGCGCGCTTTTCTGACCGCGGCGCGATCGTCCTGGAGATGCTCGAGAACATTGATCAGGAGTGCGGCGTCGTAGGCGTCTTTGGGGAGCTGCGCGTTGAAGTAGTCACCGACGATGTGCTCCACCGGCTTCTTCGTCGGCTCCACAGCGAGCGCCTGCCGCGCGGCCTCGGCGCAGCTCGCGTCGATCTCGACGCAGGTGAGCCGCTCGACAGTTGGAAGAGTCACGATCCGGGTCGAAAACGTTCCGATGCCTGATCCGATCTCGAGGACGCGTCGACCGAGTTGAGGCGCGATCAGGTCCGAGAAGATCCACCGGACGTAGTTCTGAGCATCGCTCATGACCTCTAGGTCCGCCGCGGCGAACGATGGCGCGGCGGAACCATCGTTCATCGGCCGGGACGCCGGGTGATGACCGAGTGCAGCTCCTTCACGCGGAAGTTCATCGAGTGAAGGATGAGGCCAGTGCTGATCAGGAGTGCGCCAAGCAGGATCAGCGTCGCCGCGAGAACGCCCGCCGGCTGTGACAGGTCCAACGTCGTGGATAGCCCGAGGAGCAACGCCATTCCGACGCATACCAAACCAAGGCCGCCGAAGAACGTGAGCGGCTTGTACGCGCGAAGCAGGTGGAAGACCTGGAGCCCGATCGCGAAGCCGTCACGGTATGACCTGAGCTTGGAGAAGCTCCCCTCCGGCCGCGCGCGATATTCGATGTCGATCTCGGAGATCGACATGCCGTAGAAGAGCGCCTGCACGGTCATCTCGGTCTCGACCTCGAAGCCGCTCGAGACGACGGGCAGGATGCGCGCGACCTCGTCGGTGAACGCACGGTAGCCAGACAGCACGTCAGTCAGCTTCGCCCCCCAGATGAGGCTCACGACGCGGCAGAGGATCACGTTGCCGGTGTGATGGAAACGTCGGAAGGAGCCGGCCTCAGGGCTGCCGAGCCGTG
>Ga0207653_10000763_pt1 | contig 10956 bp, 10 predicted proteins | sample KBSK5251metaG_FD_184341 | JGI IMG/M metagenome (GOLD analysis project Ga0207653, IMG submission 184341) | Corn, switchgrass and miscanthus rhizosphere microbial communities from Kellogg Biological Station, Michigan, USA - KBS K5-25-1 metaG... | ecosystem: Host-associated > Plants > Roots >...
GAAGAGCGCGCGCCGCATCTGTTGCGCGTGATCTTCGATCGGTGGTCGCATGCCGCCGAATCGACTGGCGACAGCGAAGAGGCGCTGCGGCTCGCACGCCGCGCGCTGGAGACAGCTCGCACATAGCGCCCGCGCCTGCCCCCTAGCCTTGCTCACGTGACCCTCACCGCCGCTCTCGTGCGCGAGCGCGTGCGCGGCACGATCCTCGAGCGCATCGGCGATACGCCGCTGGTGCCACTGCGCCGTATCGGCGCCGGCCTGCGCGCCGAGCTGTGGGCGAAGATCGAGTCGGCCAATCCCGGTGGCAGCGTGAAAGATCGCGCCGGTCTGTGGATGGTCATCGCCGCAGAGGAAGAAGGCCGGATGCGCGAAGGTACGGTCCTCCTCGATGCGACGAGCGGCAACACCGGCATCGCGCTCGCGATGGTCTGCGCCGTCCGCGGCCATCGCGCACGTCTCGTCATGCCGGACAAGGTGTCGCTCGAGCGAAAGCGGATCATCCGCGCGTTCGGCGCCGAGGTGGTCCTTACCGATCCGCTCGAAGGCACCGACGGCGCGATCCGCGAGGCGCGTCGCCTGGCCACGACGAGCGGCCACGTCTATGTGGATCAGTACTCGAACCCGGCGAACCCGCGGGCGCACGAGCTCACGACCGGACCGGAGATCTGGTCGCAGACCGATGGCCGCGTCACGCATTTCGTCGCGGGCGTCGGCACGTCCGGCACGATCGTCGGCGTGTCAGCATCGCTGCGGCCGCGCGGTGTTCGCATCGTGGCGGTGCAGCCCGATAGCGCGCTCCACGGGATCGACGGCTGGAAGCACATGCCGACCGCTCTGCGGCCGGCGATCTGGGACGAACATGTCGCGGACGAGCATCGGGTGATGGGGACCGACGAGGCCATCCAGATGACCAAGCGACTCGCGCGCGAGGAGGGGATCTTCAGCGGTGTGTCCGGCGGGGCCGCCGTCGCCGCGGCCGTCGCGATCGCGCGGGAACAAGTGGGACGTATCGTCGTGTTGATAGCTGATGGGGGAGAGCGCTATCTGAGTACGCCCCTATGGGAGTGACACCGTGACCGTGACCGTGCGTCTACCGGGCGCCCTACGCGACACCACCGGTGGACAGACGAAGCTTGAAGCGCGTGCCGGCACGCTCGCCGATGTCATCTCCGACATCGATCGCCGCCATCCTGGTTTCCGATCGCGCGTGCTCGACGACAGTGGCGCGATCCGCACATACGTCAACGTGTACATCGGCGACGACGACGCGCGCGCCAACGGAGGCACCGGCGCGACCGTTCCCGACGGCAGCGAGGTGATGGTCATCCCGGCGATGGCCGGCGGCGCCCGATAGCCGAATCGCTTCGTTTCCCGCAGGCGCTGCAGGACGAGATAACCGCGCACGCCCGAGCGGACGCGCCGCGTGAGGTCTGCGGACTCCTCGCAGGGCGCGACGGCGCGGTCACGCGCGTGATCCGCTGCGCAAACGTCCATCCAATGCCGACGACGCGCTATGTCATCGACCCGCGCGAGCAGCTGAAGGCGTTCCGTTCGATCGACGCGGCGGGCGAGGAGCTGCTGGGGATCTATCACAGCCATCCCGTCAGTCAGGCGTATCCGTCGCCGACCGACCGCGCCGAAGCGCACTACCCCGACGCGGTCTACGTTCTCGTGTCGGTGCGGACCGCGAAGCCCGAGGTCGCGGCGTTCCGGATCGGTGCGGACGAGTTCATTCGTACGGTGACGCTGATCCCGTAGGGGTTCGCGCTATTGCGACGCGTCCTTAATGCGCCACGTCGCCGCGATGGACGCGGCCTCGGCGAGCGCGGCCGGCTCGTTGGCCGGCTCGACGAAGTGGAATATCAGCGCGAGCCCCTGCGTGCGCGGGACCGCGGTGAACTGCCGGTAGACAACGCGGCGTCCCTGGTACGTGCCGCCGTACTGGTCATCGACGGCGATGACGCCGTTGATGCGCACGACCGTCCGCTCGCGAAACCCGTTCTCGAGGCCCTGGCGCTCCGCGATGGACGCTGAGTCCGCGTATGAGTCGGCTGTCGCGAGCGGCACGCCGCCGGCGCGGGCGACGCGCAGCTCGGCGACGTCGGACTCGTAGCGCGCCGCCTCACCCTGAGCGCCGCTCGTCACGTTCTTCCAGCCGGCCGGAAGGACGATCGTGAAGTCCGCTGCCTCGAAGGTGGTGCCGGTCATCGGCGTTGCTCTCAGGTCCTCGACGAGCTGCGGAGCGATGGCGTAGCCCGCGAAACGGACACGCGAGATCTGGTCGCCCATGACGAGCGCGCTCGTGAGCAGCATGACCACGAACGGGACCACGGCGACCGCGGGCGGCAAGAGGGCCCGGAGGTTGATGCCGAGGCCGACGATCGCGCGGAGGATCGCGAGGATCGTGATGGCCCCTGCGACCGGAAGCAGGTCCGGCGCGAGCAGCACGAGCACGGCGGCGATCGGCGCGAGCACCAGCGGTGCGAGCGCGAAGCTGAAGGCCGTGTAGGCCTGGTCGAGCGTGAGGTCCCGCCCGCGCAGCAACCGCGCGGCGTAATACCCGACCGACGCCACGATCGCGACGGTGACCGCGAGCCGGATGCCCAGGAAAACGGAGTCGACGAGCACCTGCGGCAGGAACGCGAAGGGGGAGAAGCTCTTCGACGTCAGGATCATCGCGTCGATCGCTATGGAGAGCGCGAACCCCGCGATGATCGCGACCAGCACGCCAGCCAGCCCGTAGTGCTCCCGTGCGAGGGATCGAGCGAAATCGAACGGGTGGAGCAGTGAGCGCAGGATCTCGGCGCGGAACCAAGCGAGCTCCCCCGTGCTCTCCATCCGCCCCGAGCGTAGGGGGAGGCGGCGAGACGCGTCCGCCGAATGCAGCGCGGTTCACAAAAAAAGACGACCCCCGCGTCCGGGGGCCGTCTTCTGTTCGCGTTGTTGTCCTTCGCGCTACCGAGCTACCGCCCTCACTTCCGGGCTAGATGCGGGAGACCACACAGAAATGTGGTCCTCTTGTTCCGAATCAAAAACCGCTCGGCAGCGCTCGTTCGGTGTGGCCCCCTTCCGCCGGGGGCGTCATCGATCGACCTGAAGGACTCCGAACAGTTTGTGCAGCCGGACCATGACACCTCCAGTGACGTTGGTGCTGGGCCACTTCTGCTCCGTTCCGCGGAACACCCTTGTTCTACACCCGCGCATGGGGAGCGCGTCAAGAGGCCAGTGTCGTAACGGCACCCCGTGCGAAATTCGGTAGCGGCGTCAGCGGCGGATGCGCAAGAGATCGCGGATCTGGCGCGGAACGACCTTCACGTCGGGCCACCACGACTCATCCGCGTCGACACCGGCGGCGGCCGCGGCCTCGACCAGCAGCGCGACCGCGCTCCGAAGGTCCGATAGGCGAACGATCTCTGGCGTAAAAGCCTTCGAGTGCTCGCTCTGGTTGTGGTAGTTCACGTTCGGGACCGCGATCGCGGTCGCGCTCCAGCCCAATCGCACGAATGCCGATGACTCGCACGTGCCACCGGTGAGCAGCGCGCGCTGCGTCGCGACTCCGGCGGCGGTGAGCTCCTCGCGCGCGACGCGCAGAAAACGCTCCGCGTCGTTGTCGAACGTGTTGTAGACATCGCCGGCGCGCACGACGACGCCGCGGCCAGGCGCGGCATGCGTCAGCGCGCGGCTCGCCTCGAGGGACACGACGATGACGTCTCGCGGTAGGAGGCCGTCCTCCGCGACGAGGCGAGCTCCGAAGAGGCCGGTCTCCTCGCCACGCGTGAAGACGGCGTGCACGTCGTGCGGACGCGGATCGTCGCGCAGCGCCGCGAGGACCAGGACGACGACCGCGCAGAGCGCGAGGTCATCCGCGGCCCGCAGATGCAGCTCGTCTCCGTGTACCGCGAACGGGACGAGATCCATCACCGCCCACTGGCCGGCACGCAGCGCGCCTTCGGCTCGGATCCGGCAGTGCCCCGGCGAGTTGTGAAGCGCATCGGGAGCCGACACGTAGCCGTCGAGCGTCGCAGCGAACGGTGTGCCGTCGCCGTCGTCGTGCACGAGCACCGGTACCGACCCTTCGAAGAACTCTGGATACAACCCGCCGAGGATCCGTGCGCGGCCCTCGCGGCCGCGCGCCTCCGTCACCTCGAAGGCCGGATGGTCGGTATGTGCGACGAGCGCGAGCGCGCGCTTCGCGTTGCCGCGGTGGGAGCGCGCCGATACCTGACCATACGCGTCCTCGTTCACGGTGAGGCCGCTCTGCTCGAGCTCACCACGGATCGCGCGCAGCGCGCGGAACTCGTGATACGGCGCCGTCGGAGCGGACGCTACGCGTTCGATCGTGGCGAGCGTCGCGTCGATGTCCGGCATGAAGGAGCGCGGCATGCGTCGCGAGGATATCGTCAGCGGTCAGTGCTCCGTCTGTACGACACGCGCCGTCGCGCGGTCGTTCCGTTCCGTCCTCTGTCCAGCCCCATCACGGTCTATGTCTGCGGCGTGACGCCGTACGACACGACGCATCTCGGTCATGCGCGGACGTTCCTCGCGTTCGACGTCCTCGTGCGCCATCTCGAGGCAGCGGGCAGGACCGTCCGCTACGCGCAGAACGTGACCGACATCGACGAGTCGATCCTGCAGCGGGCCGCGCGGGACGGCGTGAGCTGGCGCGATCTGGGCCGGCGCGAGGAGCGCGCCTTCCTCGCCGACATGCGCCGACTCGGGTGGCGCAAGCCCGACGTGATGCCGCACGCCACGCGCGAGATCCCGACGATGCGGCGGATGATCGACGTGCTCCTCGAGAAGGATTGCGCGTACGAGATCCAAGGTGGCGTGTATTTCGACACGTCGCGCGCGCGTCATTACGGCGAGCTCTCACGCTTCCCCGTGGCTCGCATGCGCCGGATCATGGCCGGACAGGACGACGTTGCGCTCGACGACCCGCAGCGCCGCCATCCGATCGACTTCGCGCTCTGGCGTCACGTGCCGGACGGTCCGATGTGGTCGAGCGCGCATGGCCGCGGTCGCCCTGGTTGGCACATCGAGTGTTCGGCGATGTCACTGCGCCATCTCGGCCCGCGCATCGACATCCATGGCGGCGGTGCCGACCTCATGTATCCGCATCACGAGAACGAGATCGCACAGTCGGAATGCGCGACCGGACAGCGGCCGTTCGTCGGCTGGTGGATGCACACCGGTCCGGTGCGGCTCGAGGCCGAGAAGATGTCGAAGTCGCTCGGCAACATGATCTTCGTGCGGACCGCGCTCGAAACGACGACGCGTCAGGCGCTCCGGCTGTACTTGATGGACAGCCACTACCGCCGCCCATTCGACCACGACGAGGAGAGGCTGGTCCGCGCGCGCGAGCGCGCTGCGGCGCTGGCCGAAGCGCTGGGCAGCGGTCCGGTCGGGCCCGTCGGTCGCGACGGCGTGACGCGCGAGGCGCTTGCCGCGCTCGACGATGATCTCGATACGCGCACTGCGATCCGCGTCATCGAGCGCGGCGCGCGCAAGGCGAGCGCGTCAGCGAAGCCGTCGCTCAGACTCATCGCGCGTCGCGTGCTCGGCGTCCTGTGAATCAGGTCGAGCTGCTCACCGAGATCCTCGCGCGCGAAGGCGCCGAGGCACTCAGCTGGGAGCGCGGACGTCCGGGTGGATCCATCGCGCGAACGCTCCTCCGCCCCGCCGCCCGGCGCATCGCGCGCGAGTTCGCTGCATGCGACGAGGTCTTCGCGACACGCGCGCTTCCCGATGCAGCGCGCTGGAGCTTGGAGCACTTCTCGGCCGACCTCGACGTCACCGGCCTCGATCTAGTTCCGCGACGCGGTCCGATCCTGCTCGTCGCGAATCATCCCGGACTCACCGACGCGGTCGGTCTCATCGCGGCGCTGGGTCGTCCGGATGTCCGCATCGTCGCGGCGGACTATCCGTTCCTGCACGCGATGCGCGGCCTCGCGCCGCACCTCATCTTCCTCGGGGCATCGGGAACCTCGCAGCTCAGCTGGATACGAGCTGTTGCTCGGGATCTGCGTCACGGCGGAGTCGTGCTGTTGTTCCCCGCTGGCCATCTCGAGCCCGATCCAGCGGTGCTTGGTCGTAGCCGCGCGTTATTGCCGTGGTCGGACAGCGTGGCGCTCATCGCGCGCCTCGCACCCGAGGCGCAGATCGTCCCAGCGGCGGTCGCCGGAGTCCTGTCAGCGCGTGCATTTGCCCACCCGCTGACCCGGATCAGGCGCACGGTACGCGATCGTCAGCGCGTCGCGACACTGCTCCAGATGATCGACCCACGTTTCCGACACGTGCGTCCACGCATCGCGTTCGATGCGCCGGTCGTGGCCGGCCCCGAGGGCCTCGGCGCGGCACTCGCGTTTCGCATGCACGACCTCATCTCCGAGCCTTCTCCATCGACACGCCTCGCGCGAGGTGCTTGGCGTCTTGTGACCCGCTAGGTCCGGGAAGGGCTTCGACCGCCTTCTACCATCACAACCAGTGACCTGGTGGCGTGCGCGCCAGGAAGGTCGACGGTGAAGCGAACGCATCTCAGCCCCGATGAAGCGACCCAGCGCGATCAGGTACGGCGGACCCTCGATGTCCTGATCGTCGTCGCGACGGTCGTAGCCGTTCTGCTGGCCACGCAGGCGATCGTCAATGGCAACTGGCGCTACTGGCTGATGTCGAGCATGGTCGGGGGATTCGCCGTCCTGCTCCTCGCCTGGCCCCGCCGGATCCTCGCCGACGGGCGCGTCGAGCGCGCCATCATGATCATGGCCGCCGCCGGCATCAGCGTCATCGTGGGCAGCGCGTTCCTCGAGCCGAACGGGCCGCTGATCGTCGCGACGCTCTTCATCCCGATCACGGCCGCGGTGCCGTATCTGGAGGTCAGGACGCTTCGCTGGCTGATGGTCTTCGCGTGGCTCGGCGCCGTCGCCACCGCTGTGGCGACGAGCTTCCTACCAGGTGCAGCGGCGACGGGCACCACCGATCAGCTGATCGGCCAGGTCTGGGGTTCCGCGGTGGTCTTCGGACTTGTCCTCTTCCTTCTTTATCAAGCGAGCGTGAAGCTCAAGGCGTCGAGCAGTGAGTTCCGCCGCCTCTTCAGCCTTTCGTCCGATCTCGCCGAAACGACGGAGCCGGGGGTCCTCGGCGATCTCGTCGCCCGCCATCTCGCTGAAGCGACGTACATGGACGACTGCGTGATCTACGCGCTGTCCACTGAGACCGGCCGGCTCACCCCGTTCGGGTCCTACCCCGAGATGCGTTCGGCGGTGACCGAGCCGGAGTCCCTCATGGAGCGGCCGATCCTTGGCCGGGTCATCCACGATCGCCTGCGCGTCGTCGTGGATGCCGCCAGCGAGCAGGCGGATCCCACGGAGCGAACGCGCCTCGGCGCCCTTGGCCGGAGGACGATGCTGCTGCTTCCTCTCGTCGCGCACGCTGACCCGGTCGGCGTGGCCGAGCTCATGTCGAAGGAGCCACGTTCCATCGACGAACGCCGGCTCGCGCTCGCCGGAACGCTCGCGTTCGAGGCCGCGATGGCCATAGAGAACGGGCGTCTCTATCACCAGCTGCGCGAGCGCTCGCTGCACGACCCGCTCACCGGTCTCGCCAACCGGAGCCTCTTCTTCGATCGCGTGGGTCACGGCATCGCGAGGCTGGCGCGCCGACCCGGTGCCATGATCGCGGTGCTCTACATCGACCTCGACAACTTCAAGGCCGTGAATGACACGCTCGGTCATGCCCCCGGAGACCGGGTGCTGGCGCTCGTCGCGGAGCGGCTTCGCACCGTGGTGCGCGTGATGGACACAGTCGCCCGTCTTGGCGGCGACGAGTTTGCGCTGCTGCTCGAAGACTTGACCTCAGCCGAGGGTGCGCTCGTCGTCGCCGAACGCGCGGTGAAGGTGCTGGCGAAGCCGTTCGATCTCGCGGGCGGCCACGCGGTGACCGTGAGCGCGTCGATCGGCGTGGCGGTCCGCGCGGATGCCGGCGCCGACATCGATGCGGTCATCCAGGAAGCCGATGCGGCGATGTACGAAGCGAAGCGCTCTGGGAAGGGTCGCTATGTGCTTTCGCGGCCCGCGGTACCGACGACAAGCGTCCCTGTCCTTTGAGGCGGTGACCGTCGACACGCCTCCTACCATCGCTCGTACGTGAAGCGAGCGCCCCTCACTCCGGATCAGGCGACCCAGCGAAACCAGGTGCGGCGATTCCTTGACCTATTTACCGGCATTGCGGTGGTGTCCGGCTTTTTCGTCGCCACACAGGCGGTCTCCAATCAGCTCTGGAGATCCTGGGCGACCGTGATCACGCTCGGCGTATTCGCAGTTCTGCTCCAGGCGTGGCCCCGCCGGATCCTCGCGAAGGGGAGCGTCGAGTCGGCCGTGACGGTAATGGCTCTCGCGAGCGCAGGTCTGATCTTCGCGACGTCCCTCATCTCGCCGGCCGGCGCTCTTCTCGCCTCAACGGGCCTTCTCATCCCGGTGATAGCCGCGGTGCGGTATCTCGAGGTCAAGTCGCTTCGCCGACTCATGATCATCGCGTGGGTCGCCAGCGGCGCCACGGCTGCGGCAAGCCTGCTCCCCGACCCGGTGCCCCCGAGCACCGACGGCGGATTGGCCCGGCTGTGGGGCACTGTCGTTGTCTCCGGGTTGGTGCTCTTCCTTATCTACCAATCGACGGAGAGGCTCAGGGCATCGAGCAGTGAGTTCAGCCGCCTCTTCAGTTTGTCTTCCGACCTAGCGGAAGCGACGGCCCCGGGAGTTCTTGGCGACCTCATCGCCCGTCATCTGGCCGAGGCCACCGGTATGGACGACTGCGCGATCTACTCGCTCTCACCCGACACCGGACGGCTCTCGCCATTCGGATCGCATCCGCCCCAACGCGCGCTGGACACCGACACCGCTGCGTTGATGGAAAGGCCGATGCTCCAACGCGTCGTGAACGAGCACGTGCACATGACCATCGATGTCGTCAATGAGCATGCGGATCCAGCGGAACGAGCACATCTTCGTGACCTCGGTCATACGGCGATGCTCTTGCTTCCACTGGTCGCCCATGCCGATCCGGTCGGCGTTGCGGAGCTCACCGCCGCCGAGCATCGTACGGTCAATGAGGGTCGCCTCGCGCTGGCCAAAACGCTCGCGTTCGAAGCGGCGATGGCGATCGAGAACGGCCGCCTTTACCACGAGGTGCGTGAGCGCTCGCTCCACGACCCGCTCACAGGTCTCGCCAACCGTAGTTTGTTCTTTGACCGCGTCAGTCACGCCATCGTGAGGCTGGGTCGTCAGCCTGGCCTGCAGATCGCCGTGCTGTTCATTGATCTCGATGGGTTCAAGAACGTGAACGACACCTTGGGCCACGCTCGAGGCGATCGCGTGCTGGTTCTTGTTGCCGAGCGGCTTAGCACAGTGGTGCGCGCCGCGGACAGCGTCGGCCGCCTCGGAGGTGACGAGTTCGCGCTGCTACTCGAGGACATCACGACCGCCGATGGTGCGATGACCGTCGCCGAGCGAGCCTTGAGCCTCCTGAGGGAGCCCTTTGAGCTCGCTGGCGAGTCCGTGAGTTTGACCGCGTCGATCGGGATCGCATCACGAGCGGACGCCAACACCAGCGCGGACGCGCTGATCAATGAGGCTGACGAGGCGATGTACGAAGCGAAGCGCGCTGGAAAGTCCCGCGTCGTGCGTTCGACGCCCGTATCCTTGGGGAGCGGCCCGGTCGCCTAGTGGTCCAGGGCGCTTCCCTTTCAAGGAAGAGGTCAGGGGTTCGAATCCCCTCCGGGCTACACGACCGCGTGGATGTTGGCTCCGCGCGCTGTGCGCTTCCTTTCAAGGCAGAGGCTTCGTGGCCCGCGAATCCCGTCCGGGCGATAGCGCTCTTGTAGGCTCGCGACGTGGTCGCGATTGAGGAACGATCGTTCGAGGCGGGCGCGGTATCACTCAACTACGCGGAAGCGGGAACAGGCGCGCCCGTCGTGCTCTTGCACGGTGGGAGCTCGCGTTGGCAGCACCTGGCGGACCTCGTGCGCGAGCTCGCGGAGCGATGGCATGTCTACGCGCCCGACCTCCGCGGACACGGCAAATCTAGCCACGCTCCTCGTCGGTATCGGCTCACCGACTATGCCGATGACCTCGTCGCGTTCCTCGAGCGCCGCACCGGCGCCGCCGAGGTCTTCGGCCACTCGCTCGGCGGTCAAGTTGCGATCGTCGCCGCGGCACGGCGCCCGGACCTCTTCCGCGCTCTCGCGATCGGCGATACTCCGCTGTCAGTTTCGACACTCCGACCTGGGCTGCAGCAAAGTCGGCAAATGCTCTTCGTCTGGCGAGACCTAGCCGCTTCTGATCGTGCGGGTGATGAGATCGCGGACGCCCTCCGCGAGATGCGAGTCGACTTCGAGGGCAGGTCCGGTAGAGCGGGAGACCTCATGGCGAAGGACTCGCCGTGGTTTGACTTCATGGCAGGGTGCCTGTGTGATCTCGACTCCACGATGCTCGACGCGGTCATCGAGTTCGACGAGATGCACGCGGGATACGAAGCTGACCGTCTTCTGCCGGAGATTTCGTGTCCGGTACTTCTCATTCAGGCTGATCCGGCCTACGGTGGGGCGCTAAGCGACGAGGACGTTGCTGTCGCACGGTCTCTGCTCCGCGATGTGCGCGTCGCTCGAATCGATCAGGTCGGTCATTCGCTGTACCCCTGGAAGATCGCAGCCGTGCTCCGGGATTTCTTCTGACGCTAACCACGAGAGAGGCGCCTGCTGCCCGCCTCGTCTACTTCTAGGCCGCTTCTCTCGACCTCATCCCTTTCAAGGAAGAGGTCAGGGGTTCGAATCCCCTCCGGGCTACACGCTCGCGCCCAGGGTGAGGAGAAGCTCGTCCAGTTGCGCGAACGTCTCGACCATCGCATCCGCCGCCCCGGTGCCGGCGTCGAGAGCTTCCTTCGAGGAATGGAGCTCGTGCACGACCA
>Ga0207653_10000768_pt1 | contig 10903 bp, 15 predicted proteins | sample KBSK5251metaG_FD_184341 | JGI IMG/M metagenome (GOLD analysis project Ga0207653, IMG submission 184341) | Corn, switchgrass and miscanthus rhizosphere microbial communities from Kellogg Biological Station, Michigan, USA - KBS K5-25-1 metaG... | ecosystem: Host-associated > Plants > Roots >...
TGACCGGACGTCTGCGAGCGCCGGGGGCGCTTGTTCTTGCTCGGGCAAGCGCAGGTGTCGAGTGCGCAACCGAATGTCGCGGCCCACTCGCGCACCAGCTTGAGGGCCGTGGTGGCGACTTCTCGCGGTGCTGCAACGCAGAGCGAGCCGTACATCACTTCTGAGTTGCGGTAGCGCTCGAGTCCGCTTGAGGCTGTGTGCATCGTGTCGCTGAGCGCGGCTTGAGACACATAGAGCCAGCCGGCGCCGAACAGGGGATCCCTCAGTGCTGGCCACGTGAGGAAGTTGTGGACAAGGTGTCGGTTGACGAGCACGTCGTCCTCGAGCCTCATGATGTACTGGGCGTCGCACGCCGCCATCTTCTCGAGCAGTTCGGCGAAGAACTGACACTTTGGCACGCCGCGAGGGTGCTCGTGGACCTCGAAGTTCTCGCCGATGTCCGACTCCCTGACGCTCTTCAGCGTCTCCTCGACTCCGGAGGACCTCTGCGGACAGGTCTGAACGAATACAGCGACTTGTCTCATACGGCCCTTGTCAGGCATCATAGCAGAGCGTGCTGCCTCGTCGCCGAAACCGAAAGAAGGTCTACAAGCAACCTGCTCAGGAGCAGGTTCGCAAGGTGCGGGCTAGGCCTAAGCGTCCCACCAGGGAAGTGTCGTTGAGGGTTACCCACGTGTCCTCGCGACCCGTACCGAATGTGTCGCTGTTTTCCTGCGTGCCGTACTCCCCCGATGGAAACCTCGGCGGAGCCTACAACAGGTTCATGGAGCTCTTGCCGAGCGACGGCTGGGCGTGCTTTCTAGATCACGACGCAATCTGGACGACGAGGTACTGGTACGATCAGATAGCGCGCGCCGTCGCCTCGGCGCCCCAGAACACGGGTGCTATCACGGCCGTCACCAATCGCATTGCGAACCCGAGGCAGCTCGTTTCTGGGTGCCCGAAGGACCACGACATGCTGCGCCACCGCAGGTTCGGCATGGTGCAGTTCGTCCGGCACGGCGACAAGCTCGTGGAGATCACGAATGCGGAGCCGATGAGCGGCGTCGTCATCATCTTGTCGAAGGCGGCGTGGCGCGCGTGTGGTCCGCTGCCGTCCGGACTGCTCGGCGTTGACAATCACCTGCACGCCGCGTTGAGGAGGGCGGGCAGGCGCGTCTTTCTCATGCCCGGGCTCTACGTCTACCACTTTTACCGCGGCGACGGGGACAAGTCGCACCTCCGGCGCGGGCGCGCGCTCGAGGAGCCGTCACGCTGGTGGCGATGAAGATCGTCGTCAACGGCGCGCGATACCGTGACCTGCCGGTCATTGATCCACAGAGGGTAGCGATCGAGGCGGACCTCTCGCGAGCAGACGTCGCCGTGCTGCACGAGCTCTGCGCAGGCAGGACCGTCGTAGAATTTGGCTGCGGTGGCTCGACGCTGCTGCTTGCTCGCTTCAGTCGCATCGTGCTCTCGTACGACCACGACGTGGGCTGGCTCGAGCGCGTCGCCCGCGTGGCTCGTCGTCGAGCTCAGAAGGGCGTGCGCATGTCGCGCATTGTCCTGCAGCACGTGCCCGAGGGAGCCCCGCCGCCGAAGCTGCCCCGCGTCGACGTGCTCTTCGTCGACGGCGAGCGGAATGCCCGGCACCTCTGGGTAGAGCGCGCTCTCAGGGCCCGCGTTGCCCGCGTCGTCGTAATCCACGACTCGCGGCGGCCCTCGCCGCTCGCGGACTGCTCGTCGCTCATCACGTGGCCACTCACCAGGCGCATCGACAGGGTGCTCTACCACTACAAAAACTCGAACCACGTCGTCGTGTGCCTCCGCGACGAGTCCGTTCGGTACGTGGACTGGAATAAGGCTGAACCGCGGCGCCGATTGCCGCACTTGCACGTGTAGGGTTAGCATAGGGAAATGAAGCGCACGCGAGAGCAGTGGGTGTCGCTGTGCAGGCGCGTGAACTCCGGATTCATCCCGAGCACGGGAAGGGCGACGCTCTACGACAGCGGCGTCGAGTACGTGAAAACGTTTCTCGAGCCCTCGGGTGCGCTCGGCGGCAATGACCGCGTCGTCGACGTCGGCTGCGGCAATGGCCGACTGGCCATGGGACTGACCGAGCGGCGCGGCGTGCAGTACTTGGGACTCGACGTCGTCCGCGAGTCGGTAGACTTCTGCGCTGCCGCGTTCGAGGGCTTGCCTGGCTTCAAGTTCGCGCACCTTGACGTTCGCAACTCCCGGTATAACCCCGCCGGCAAGCAGGACGGCGCGCGGATGACGCTGCCGCTGCCCGATGGCTGGGCGACGCTCGTCGTCGCCTCGAGCCTCTTCACGCACATTGCAAACCCCCTCGTGACGAAGCGCTACCTCTCCGAGATGCGGCGCGTGCTCGAGCCCGGCGGCAAGATGCTGACGACGTGGTTTGCCAACCCGCCTAATAGGCTCTCGGGCAACGAGGCGCGCGTCGTGCGTCGGCAATCTGATATTGAGGCGCTGCTAGAACCTGACGAGGTCGTCTGGCAACACGGCGGCGAAACGACTGAGCACCACGACCAGTGGATGCTTCTCACAAGGGTGGCGTGAGCCTCGTCTCGGTCATCATTCCGACGATCGGGCGCCCGTCCCTCAAGAACACCGTCGAGTCCGTGCGGGCTCAGACACACCAGCCCGTTGAGGTGATCGAGGTAGTCGACGCGCGCAGGCGCGGCGCAGCTTGGGCGCGCAACGAAGGAGCTCGCAGAGCTCACGGCGAGTTCCTCTTTTTCTGCGACGACGACGTCCGGCTGGAGTCCCGGGCACTCGAGATGCTCGTCGCGGCTCTCAGGCATTTGCCGAGCGCCTCGTACTCGTACGGCTGGTACGTGATGGGCCCCCACGTCATCAGCCGCGTCAAGTTTGATGCGGTCAGGCTCCGCAAGAAGAACTTCATTTCGTCGATGGCTCTTGTTCGCGCCTCGCACTTCATCGGCTTCGACGAGAAGCTGCCGCGCTGGCAGGACTGGGATCTTTGGCTCCGAATGCTGCGTTACGGTCGCGTTGGCGCATTTGTGGACGCCAAGATCTTTGAGACGACATTTGATCCGAAGGGGATCAGTGGCAACGCGCGCGCTCTAGAAGTGGCCCGGGGCGTCTTGCTCAAGCGGCACGGGATCCAGCGATAGAGCGCGTCCAATTGGCGAGGCTACGACCGACGTGCGCCGCTCGGTGCCGCTCCCAGCCCGGCCAGGTCCGCGTGCCGCACGCGTGCTGGCCGCGGGCCGTCTGCATCGCCTCGACGAGGTCGTCGAGGTCGTAGTCGATGTAGGTCGCCCCCTCACCCCACGGGTAGCTCGGGTCAGCGGGGATGAGACCAGTGGCCGGTATACAAATGTCTACTTCCGGATCGAGGAAGTCCTCGGGGCCGCCGCTCGCCGTGCAGATGAGGCGCCGCCCCGCGAGCTTGGCTGCCCAGGCACCGAGCTCGAGACCCTCGCCGCGGCTCGCGCTGACGTAGATGTCTCCGTCGGCATGCACCCCGAGCATCTCCTCGCGGGAGAGTCGGCCCTCGACGATGCATACATCTTCCCACACGTTCGAGCCGGTCCAACCATTTCGATAGACGTCGGGCTGGCCGAGCTCGTAGTCGACGATGCGCCAGGGGCTCGGGTACTCAGCGATGTGCTGGATGGGGCTCGTCTTCAGCGTGAGCTTGGACTCACCCGGGGCGAAGGCTCGCAGGAAGGCGCGGATGATGTTGTCCGGGGTCTTGCGCGGCTCAAATCTGCCGATGTTGTAGAAGTGCTTCGGTTCGCGAGCAGGCTTGTCGAGCTCGAGGTGCGGGTCGTCGTCGAAGAAGGGGTAAGGGATCAGCGCGACGTTGTGAACGCCGGCCTCGCGGAGCACGAGCTCGTTCATGCGGCACTGCACCCACACGCCCGAGAGCTGGTTCATCTTCTCGACGAGCGCCGGCTCGATGTAGCGCCTCTCGAACACGCAGTAGAAGGCCTGCGGTTCCTTGTTCGTCATCATTGCGTCGAGCACGCCGAGCTTGTCCGAGGACAGCAGCGCGCAGGAGAAGACGTGCAGGTCAACGCCGCGGAGTTGCTGCTCCGTCGTAAGCATGGACAGGGGGTGCTCCCCCGTGAGTGCAGGAAGGAGCTCGTTGAATAGCTCCTCGTCGAGACCGACGGCGTTTGGTCGCTGCCAGTCGCGGAGCAGCACGTCGAGACCGCCGAGCTGCATGGCCCGGGCGTAGGTCCTCGACGCGATGGACCAGCCGTCGGCTGGGTGCATCCACGGCGTATTGAAGAGGACCTTCAACTAGTTTCGCTTCTCTACGGCGAGAGAGGCGAGCACCGAGTCACCCGCGTCACTCTGCGCCACCAGCTGGATGACATCTCCCGCGTCGAGCTCGACCAGGACAGTGATCGCTCCGGATCGGACGCCAGGATTCTCCGCGGAGTCGAGGGCTATCTGAGAGCCGTTGCGGAATATGGCGATGATGTCCAGACCCGCGCCGCTCCAGAAGTGCGTCGCGTAGATCGCGTAGACGCCGTCCTGCAGGACGTTGATCGCGTCACTCGCGAGGTCAGGCTCGAGCGCGGGGCCGATGTCGAAGTCGATGGTGTCGAAGTCGACGAATCCGCCGCCTCCGGGCGGCGTGAAGGGGGCGGCGTTCGAGGTCTTCGTCGCGGAGTAGATGCCGGCGCCGCCAGCGCCTCCTCCGGGAGAGCAGATCGTGGGACAGATGGGGGCTACCATGACATCACCCTACGCACGGCCGGAAGATGCTGAGCGCCGCGCTGTTCAGGAGCACGCCCTCGAGCGCGCCGTTTTGCACTACGAAGAGTTGGACGAGGTTTCCTGAGCCGAGAGCGAGAGATGTAGCCACGCTCTGTGTTGAAGGCGCTGGGCCCAGTGCGTGGACGAAGGCTGCCCTTTGGACGCCGTTCACGTAGATGAACGTCGTTGCGAAGGCTCCGGGATCGCCCGTCGCACCGAAGTTCATCGTGAAGTTGACGGAGTAAACGCCGAGCGCGCCAGCCACCACGCCGTCGTTCGGCAGGTCGGCGAAGCTCGGAGGAGTCTCGAAGTCGACCGTGTCCATGTCCACGTCACTGAGCCCACCGTTTAGGAGAGCCTGTGGCGTCGACGAGCTCACGCCCGCGCCGGTCTCTAAGCAGGGTGTGCCTACAGGTCCACAAGGCTGAGCCACGGTGCTGCAGATGGTATTCGTGATGGGTGTGGGCATGTTGAACCTTCTTTTAGATGCGGCTGGCTAGGATAATCAGCGCCGAGATCAGGGTGGCGTAGTCGCCCGCTATGAAGCCGCCAATAGCGACCTGTAGGATATCTCCTGGTTCGAGCGAGAGCATTTTGTCGGCAGATCCTGAAAATGACAGAAAGAGGTTTGCCGAATCGATCGTCCCCTGCTGCACGGTGTCCAGAACGATTTCTCCGTTCTTCCGCAGCATAGAGAAGAAGGGTGTTTTTGCTGGAGAAGACGTCACGGTGATAGAGATCGCGTAGCTGACACGCGCCCTGAGCGCCGCGGTGCCCACATATCGAAGAACTCCGGGAGCTGGACTGTCGAAAAAGTTACTCTCGGGACTGAGGCTGCCCTCGGGCACCTCGTGCGACTCGGAGGCGGCTTGAGTGAAGTTGAACGAGGGAGGCGTCGTCGAGGCAGAGAGGGAGAGCTCACCGACGACGAAGGGCACGCCGCTCCTGGCCCCTGGCGACGTCCCCGTAGAAGTGTCTGCGATGGGAATGGTCATCGTCAGCTCCTCGTGGCGACGATGCTGAGCCCCGAGACGAGCATGCTGTAGGTCGACCCGGGCGTGAATGCCGCCAGGCCTATCTGGAGCGTGTCGCCAGGCTGCAGGGTGAGGAGTGTGTCGCTCGAGCCCGTGAATGCGATGTCCCCCTCGGCGCCGATGTCGAGCGACATGAGCTGCAGCGTTGAAAGCACGTTGTCGCTGTTGAGGATGAGATTCGATAGGAAGAGCGACGCTGTGACGCCGCCAGTCGCGGAGAGCCACACGGCCGAGAGCGCGTAACTCACGCGGAAGCGCAGCGGCGCCGTTCCCACGTACTGCAGCGTGCCAGGTGAGGGGTTCGTGAAAAGGTTGCTGTTTTCTGCGTCGAGCGTGCCAACCGTTACTGGGTGCTGCTCGCTAGCAACTTGCGCGAAAGCGAATGCTGCGCCCGTCATGTCCCCGAACGAGACCTCGCCGGCGACGAAGAGGGGTCCGCCACCAGCGCCGGGTGAACCTCCGCAGATCGTTTCGCACTTCATCTTTTTACGCTCCCGGCATGAGGGTGTACGCGATCACGGCGGCTACTCCAAGTACGAGTGCCGCGGCTCCCTTGTTCGGAGACCTGCTGCCGAGCCAGTACGCAGCCGTGAAGATCGCGAGGTCGGTCGCGACGTTGAGCGGCGACTCGGGCCTCTTGCTTCCGAAGAGCACCGAGCCGCGCGGCCACTCGTGCGCGTACTCGACAACTTCGTAGGCCACGGCGCCGCCGAACGCGGTGAGGGGAGAGACGCCGAGCAACCCCGCGGACAGGCCGGTCAGGCCGTGCACGGTGCTCCAGGCGTCGAGGGCGGACTCGTTGATCAACCGCCACCTGAGATGATGTCGACGATCTGATCGCGGATGCAGTAGCTCATCTCGAGGTCCCATCGGTACGTACCAGCGGCTCCGTCGACCTGAAACTGGAGCGTGTTGCCGCTGACGTTGAAGGCGGTAGCCAGACCTGCTGAGAGAGATTGCAGCGTTGTGTTTTGCTGCAGCTCGGTGAGTCCTGGAAGGATGTTGTCCGCGTCCCAGCGCCGGGCCATGCCGCGGAAGTACACGAAGCCTCCCTGCACGCCGTCGACGTTGTCGATCGTCTTCACGACGTAGCCAGTTACCGTGACCTCGACGAGCTGTTCGTCGGCTACCGCCAGGTCGAACTCCGGCACAATCATCAGTGTGTCGCCCTCGGTGAAGACCGTGGCGCAGCGAACCGGGCAGCAGCCCCCTCCTTCGGCAGCTACGGCTTGTTGTGCTGGGCTGCCGCAGATTGTGCTGCACTGGGGGGCTATCATGGTTTTGATGGTACCATGACCCGCATGAGGCACACCAGCAGCCGGCGCGCAAGGAGACCGGACCCCCTCGCCCGGCTCCGAAAGATCGCCGATTTAGCTGAGTCCGACCCCTCTCGTTTTCGTGAGGAGTGTCGGCAAGTGGCGTCGAAGCTCGGCGTGGGCGTCGAGCAGCTCTACCGGCTCGAAAGCGATCCGGGGCTTTGCCTGAGAAGTAGCAGCTTTCCGGTCAAGCGGCGGCACTGACCGTAAAGGCTTTCTAGGAGCGGTTGCTACTGCCTGGTACCGACGACGTTCCAGTTCGCCGTGCACGCTGGCGCACCAGACTGTGTGTAGTTCGACCACCTGTCGGTGCCGGTGAGGCCGTTTTGCGTGAGGCTGAACGCCGTCTCGCTGCTGTAAGTGCCGTCATCGATCACAGTACACGTGCCGTTGAGCGTGCAGCCCGTCACGTTCACGGTACAGGACGAGGAGTACGGATACATCGTGCCGCTACTCCTGATGGTGATTGCGTACCCTCCCGTGCTCGTGGAAAGCGCCACGATTCGGTCTTTGTAGGTGATGCTGTTTGAGCACGACCCGGGCGCTGCGGAGTCGCGCGTGCCTGTCAGCGCGTACGAGCCCGTGACCGACGTGCACGTACCTCCGCCCGAGCCCCCACTTCCGGACGAGCCGCCAGTCCCGGAGGAACCGCCGCTACCGCTGGTGCCGGACGAGCCACCAGTCCCCGACGAGCCGCCGCTACCGCTGGCGCCGGACGAGCCACCGCTGCCAGAGCTTCCAGTCCCTCCGTCGCCCTCGTCACCGCTTCCGCAGCCTGCTGTAAGCGCGAGCACAATCGCCGTAAGAATCATCCGCATTGTCTGCCTCCTCGTGCGCGGATCCCCGCGTAGGTAGCCGTGCTCAGAGCACGTGTTCTACACGTGCTACGCGCCAGTCGCAACGGGTAGTCGCAGGGTGGTCTTGTCCATCAAGCGATGCGCGCTGACGCCCAGAATTTAGCTAGAAAGCTCGGTAAGGAAATTCAACGGCGGCGCCGTGCCCGACACTGGTCACAGGCAGCGCTTGCAGAAAAAGCCGAGCTTAGCGTCCACTACGTCGGTCAACTCGAGAGAGGCAAGCGTCTCGCTGCGCTCACAGTGCTCGTGGATCTGGCTGAATTACTCGGCTGCTCAGTGGACGAGCTCCTCGGCAAGCGCGAGCCACCGAGCGATGGGTGGGTTCAAGAGACCGCCGCGCTCCTGTCATTCGTTCCGGTCGAATCTCGCGACGTTGTCAGAGGATTGCTCATCGGTGCAGCAACAGGCACGAATCGCTTAGCGCGGAAGAAGAAGACGGGGCAAGATACCGATATGCCAGAGCAGTCTCGCACCCCTTCGGAAGGACCAAAGAAGAATCGGGCGGCAGTAGAGCTAGGTCGGTTGGGCGGAATGAAGGGCGGGAAGGCTCGGACGGCGGCGCTGTCTCCAGCGAAGCGGAAGGCTTTAGCCCGAAAAGCGGCGCGTTCGCGGTGGAAGTAGCCGGTAGACGAAGGGCAAGACATCTTTCCTCTTTGAGATTCCTTTTTGCTTGCTGAATCGTCAACCGTCGTGTAGTCCATCGGCGATGGCTCGCATCAATGCAGCACAGAAGAAGCAGTTGTCCGACGAGCTGCTCGAGCTCGGCGCGGAGCTCTGCCGCATCCGCGGTGAGTACGAGACACGCATCCGCTCGCTCGTCGAGCGGCACGAGCAAATCGTCGACCAGCTCTCCGGGAGCGAGCAAAACGAGGCTCCATCGAACGGGAACGGCACCACGATTCGGACCACCTCACTGCGCGTGCGCGTGATCCGCTGCCTCGCTCTCTCGGCGTCGCCGCTCACGGCGGCCGAGATCGCGACGAACATTCACGACGATGAGCAGCGCGTCTACTTCTGCCTGCGCGATCTCCGCTCGAAGACCGAGCCGAAGATCCTCGACAAACCTCAGCTCAAGCGGTGGTCGCTCAACGAGCACGGCCGGCGGGAGGCGGCGAAGCTGAACGGAGCGAACTAAGGAACAAAAAAGCCCCATCTCTGGGGCTTTCTCGTGATCCGGCGGGTTACGCCGAACCGTTGTCCAACTTGGTAAGGGGGACGGCGGGGAGGTTATCGCACACCACCTGCCGGGTCAAACACCAGTGGTGCGCCCGGAGGTGGCCATGAACCCTCGGTCCCAAAGACCTGGGGTGGCCGGTGCCGGGTTCGGTGGTCGTGAGGCCGCCGGTCCCGGCAGCCGGCCGTCTATTTCCTTCTCGGGGTGTTCCAATAGGGGGACTTACAGCTCGGACAGACCTTCGGGAGATCGCGCGGAGGTTTCTTGGGATCCAAGGCGCCGACGCCCCTAGGGACCCACTCGTGATCGCACCGGGTGCACTTGTACGCCCAGACCTGCATCTTCACGATCGGCATCGAGACCGAGCTTACTCATCCGAGGGCTCCTTGACAAGGGTATACTTAGTTAGTAATATACTTCGTATGGACGATCTTCGACTGGAACGCGCCAAGCTTATCGCCAAAAACCGACAACTCCGAAAAGCTGCGAACGGTACCTGGATCGTGCTCTCACAAACGCGACCAGGTACTCGCTACACAGTGAACCCCATCCCTGGGACGTGCTCCTGCCCGGACTACGCCCAGTGGGAACTTCCTTGCAAACACCTCTACGCCGTCAAGATGATCGACGTTCCCGAACCACCCAACGCCGACCGCGACGCGCCGAAACCGGTCGACGCCGATGAGGTGAAGCTCATCAAGCGCAAGACGTATCCGCAAGATTGGTCGGCCTACAACGCGGCGCAGATCGGCGAGAAGGAGACGTTTCAGCTCCTGCTTCGCAGCCTCTGCGACGGCATAGCGTGCGAGCGCAACGCGCGCGGCCGACCGAGGCTACCTCTCTCGGACGTGCTCTACGCTTCGGTCTTGAAGGTTTACACGACGGTGAGCGGCCGGCGCGCTTCGACAGACATCCGCGAGTGCGAGAAGAAGGGACACCTTCGACACGCACCGCACCACAACTCGATCTCGGACTACCTCCGTCGCGAAGATCTGACGCCGGTGTTGAAGCAATTGATTGAGATTTCGGCCGCGCCTCTGAAGGCTGTCGAGAAGCAGTTTGCGGTCGACGGTACCGGATTCTCTACGTGCACGTATGCACGTTGGTTCGATCATCGGTACGGTGAAGAAAAGCGACAGCAAATCTGGATCAAGGCGCATGCTATGATCGGCACGAAGACGAACATCGTGACCGCCGTCGAGATCACGCAGGGCGAGATGCACGACTCGCCGCAGTTTGCTGGGCTCGTCAAGGCTACAGCGCAACGCTTCGATGTGCAGGAAGTCTCGGCCGACAAGGCGTACATGTCTCACCGAAACCTCGACGCAGTCGGCGAGGCCGGCGGCATGGCTTACATCCCCTTCAAGAGTAACCATAGGGGCGCCGGTCCCGAGCTGTGGCGAAAGCTCTGGCACCTGTTCTGGTACCGCCGCGACGAATTCGAGAAGCACTACCACCAGCGCTCGAACGTCGAGAGCACCTTCAGCGCCATCAAGCGCAAGTTCGGCGGCGCGCTCCGCTCGAAGGATCTCGTGAGTCAGACGAACGAGTGCCTCTGTAAGATCCTGGCGTTCAACATCACGGTCCTGATCCACGAGATGCACGAGCTGGGGATTAAGATCGACTTCGCCGAGGCGACCGATGTCGCTTGAGACGTTGCTACGGATCTCAGTGCTACATGCCGAGCTGCTCGGGCTCGCGCACGACCTCTCGCCCGAGGAGCAGCGGATCGTGGCTTACTCTGCGAACGTTCTGCGCTTGCTGAACAGCATTCCAATCGAT
>Ga0207653_10000770_pt1 | contig 10866 bp, 11 predicted proteins | sample KBSK5251metaG_FD_184341 | JGI IMG/M metagenome (GOLD analysis project Ga0207653, IMG submission 184341) | Corn, switchgrass and miscanthus rhizosphere microbial communities from Kellogg Biological Station, Michigan, USA - KBS K5-25-1 metaG... | ecosystem: Host-associated > Plants > Roots >...
ATCGTTGCCCCGTCACATCGGAGAAGTACCGTCTCCTCGGAGAGGACACCGTTTCATCGGAGAGGACAGCGTCACATCGGAGAAGTCAGGCCGTGCCAGGCGAATACGGCCCGGCATGTGTTCACGATCGCGGCATCGACCCGGTCGGCCGGATCGATCCCCGCGCCGACCGGAATGAACTCGGCCGGGGCGCCGTCGGTCATCCGGGTCGGCGCGCCTTCGCCGGTCCGCCCGGCGGCCAGCGCCCGCCAGGCCTCCGGCACCAGCGCCGCCGGGTCGATCGGCTCACCCGAAGCCACGGCGAGCAGATGCGTCCACGACCTGGGCACGACCTGCACCAGCTGGTATCCGCCGCCCCCGGTGAGCAGCCACTTGCCGCCGGCCACCTCGTGCGCCAGGTCGTGCAGCATGAGGTGGGCGCGCCGCTGCGCGTCCACGCTGAGCTCGAGGTTGGCCAGCGGGTCGAGCCGGTGACTGTCGCAGCCGTGCTGGCTGACCAGCACCTCGGGCCCGAACGCCCGCAGCAGCGGCGGCACCACCGCGTCGAACGCCCGCAGCCAGCCCGCGTCGCCGGTGAACGCGGGCAGCGCCACGTTGACGGCGTAGCCGCGGCCCTGGCCCGAACCGATCTCCGACGCCAGCCCCGTCCCGGGGAACAGCGTGGCCGGGTGCTCGTGCAGGCTGATCGTCAGCACCCGGGGATCGTCGTAGAAGGCCGCCTGCACCCCGTCGCCGTGGTGCACGTCGACGTCCACGTAGGCGATCCGCTCCGCGCCCTGGGCCAGCATCCACTTGATCGCGATGGCCGGGTCGTTGTAGACGCAGAACCCGCTGGCCGACCGGCGCATGGCGTGGTGCAGGCCGCCGGCGATGTTCACCGCGTGCAGCGTCTCGCCGTGCCAGACCGCCCGGGCCGCGGCCAGCGTGGCCCCGGCCACCAGCGCGGACGCCTCGTGCATGCCCGCGAAGACCGGATTGTCCGGGGTCCCGAGGCCGTACCGGCCGTTGGGCCGGCCGTCCTGGCCGGCCTGGCGCACTGCGTCGATGTACCCGGCGTCGTGCACCAGCTCGAGCTCGGTCATCGCCGCGGGCACCGGGGTCGTCACCGTCACGTCCGGCCGGTCCAGCAGGCCGAACTCGCGGGCCAGCGCGATGGTCAGCTCGACCCGCACCGGGGCCAGCGGATGACCCGGGCCGAAGTCGTACCCGGTCAGGCGTTCGTCCCAGGCCAGCGTGAGCGAGCCGCTCACTAATCCGCCCCGAGTTCCCGGCCCCGGTCGCGGGCGGCCTCGATCGCCGCCAGGAACGCGGCCCGCACCCCGTGCTTCTCCAGCTCCCTGATGGCCGAGATCGTGGTCCCCCCGGGCGAGGTGACGGCCTCGCGCAGGATCACCGGGTGCTCGCCGGACTCGCGGAGCATAGTGGCCGCGCCGTAGACCGCCTGGATCACCATCTCCAGCGCGGCGCCGCGCGCCATGCCGAGCAGGATGCCGGCGTCCACCATGGACTCGACGAGGTAGTACACGTAGGCCGGGCCGCTGCCGGACAGCGCCGTCGCGGCGTCCTGCTGCGACTCGGGAATGCGCAGCACCTTGCCGACCGGGCTGAGCAGTTCCTCGGCCCGGCGCAGGTGCTCCTCGCCGGCGTGGGCCCCGGCGGAGATCACGCTCATGGCCTCGTCGCCGAGCACCGGCGTGTTGGACATGACCCGGACGACGGGCAGCTGGCCGGGCAGCCGCCGGGAGATGAACGCCGTGGTGATCCCGGCCGCGACCGAGATCACCAGGGTCCCCGCGGGCAGCACCGGCGCGATCTCGTCCAGCAGCCTGCCCATGTCCTGCGGCTTGACCGCCAGGACCAGGGTGTCCGCCATCTTCGCGGCGGTGGCGGCGTCCGCGGTCTGTACGCCGTAGCGCTCGCCCAGCTCGGTCCCGCGTTCTTCCCGCCGGACCCCGGCGATCACGCCCGATGGCGGCCGTCCAGCCCGCAGCAGGCCGGAGAGCAGCGCCTCGCCCATCTTGCCCGTGCCCAGGATCGCGATCACGAGTTCCGCCCCAGCGAGCGCAGGAAGAAACCGAGGTTCTGCGGCCGTTCGGCCAGCCGCCGCACCAGGTACGCGTACCAGTCGCCGCCGTAGGGAACGTACACCCGCATGCGGGCGCCGGTGCCGGCCAGCCGCCGCTGTTCGGCCGGCCGGATGCCGTAGAGCATCTGGTACTCGAAGCTGTCCGGGGCGCGCCCGGTCAGCAGGGCCAGCGACGTGGTGATCTCGATCAGCCGCGGGTCGTGGGTGGCCAGCATGGGGTAGCCGGAGCCGTTCATCAGCGCCCGCAGGCAGCGCGCGTAGGAGGAGTCGATCTCGCGGCGGGAGGTGAAGGCGACGCTCTCCGGCTCGCTGTAGGCGCCCTTGCAGAGCCGGACCCGGGTTCCGTAGCCGGCCAGCGCGCGGCAGTCGGCCTCGCTGCGCCGCAGGCACGCCTGGATCACGCAGCCGAGGTCGCCGTACTCGCCGCGGAGCTGCGCGGCGATCCGCAGCGTCGGCTCGATCGCGGCGAACTCCTCCGCGTCCAGCGTCACCGTGGTCCCCGCCTCGTGCGCGACCGCGCAGATCCGGCTGATGTTCTCCTTCGCGGTCCTGGTGCCCAGGAACAGCCCGACCGCGGTCGGCTTGACCGAGATCTCCGCGGCGCCGCCCTGGGTCAGCCCGTCCGCGCCGAGCTTGCCGGCCAGCTGGATGTACTCGTCGGTGACGGCCGCGGCCTGCGCCGGGTCCTTGGTGTCCTCGCCCAGGTAATCCAGGGTGACCAGCAGCCCCGCGGACCGCAGCTTACGGGTCACCCGCACCGCGTCGTCGGCGGTCTCGCCCGCCACGTACCGTTCCACGATGGCGCGCGTCTGCGGCGCGGTCGTGATGAGCTGACGCAGCCGGGTACTGGCTGACGCCGCGAGCAGGGCCCTGCGCAGCACGGGCTGACCTCCGTCCTCGTGGGTGGTTTACATGAGCTGGCGGCGGCGCAGCGTCACCTTCACGTTCGCGCCCGCGTCCGGCGGCACGATGACCTCCTGCGCCGCGGGGACGCCCAACCCTGATCCGGCCAGCAGCGTCGCGTCGACCGGCACCGTCCGCTTGACCAGGGCCAGCGCGATCGGGCCGAGCTCGTAGTGCCGCGCGGCGGACCCGATGAACCCAACGGTAGCCCCGTCTCGCTCGACCGGGTCGCCGTGGCCGGGCAGCCGGTCCTCGCTCCCGTCCAGGTTCAGGAAGACCAGCCGCCGGGGCGGGTGGCCGAGGTTGTGCACGCGCGCGACCGTCTCCTGGCCGCGGTAGCAGCCCTTGGTCAGGTGCACGGCGGCCTCGATCCAGCCGACCTCGTGCGGGATGGTCCGGTGGTCGGTGTCCAGGCCGAACCGCGGGACGCGCGCGGCGATCCTGAGCGCCTCGAACGCCCACATGCCCGCCGCCGCGGCCCCCCGCCGCACCAGGTCCCCGGCCGCGTCCGCCAGCCGGTCCCGCGCCACGATCAGGTCATTGGTGCCGAACGGGCCTGGTTTCACGCTCGCCAGCACGCCGTCGAGCCCGGCCGCGATGTCGCTCGCGCCGGGACCGAGCACGGTGAGCACGGCGTGGTCGCCGCTGACATCGGCCACCTCGACCCGCAGCATGAACCGCATGGACTCGAGGAACTCCACCAGCGCCGCGGCGGTGCCCGGCTCGGTGTGTATCCACGTCGCGGTGCTGTCGTCGGTCAGGGTCAGGTGGTGTTCTATATGCCCGTTCGGGCTGAGGACGAGGGCTTGCGCGGCCTCCCCGGGCGCCAGCCGGTCCAGCGCCTGCGTCGTCAGGCTGTGCAGCCAGCTCAGCCGGTCCGGCCCGGTGATCCGGACCACGCCGCGGTTGGACCGGTCCACCACGCCCGCCGACTCCTCGGTCGCGCGCTGCTCGCGCAGCGGGTCGCCGTAGTGCGCGGCCACGCCTTCGTCCGGCCAGCTGGCCGGCACCGCTCCCGGCCAGCCAAGCAGCGGGCTCTTTCCAGGATCAGGCATCGGCGGCCGTCCGGCAGTCGGCGCAGCGGCCGAAGACGGTGAGGTGGCCGACGTCGGTTTCGAAGCCGTGGCTGTCCTCCAGTGCGGTAATCAGCGGGCGGATCGCGTCCGGGCCGATCTCGGTGACCCGGTCGCAGTCGCGGCAGACCAGATGCACGTGGTCGGCGTCGGTGGCCAGGTGGTAGATGGGTGCCCCGTGCCCGAGATGGGTGTGGGTGACCATGCCGATCTGCTCGAGCAGCTCGAGGGTTCGGTAGATGGTCGAGATGTTGACCCCGCGCGCGGTCTGCTGGACCTGGGCGCCGATCTCCTCGGGGGTGGCATGATCGAGCCGCGCTACCGCCTCCAGGACGAGCTGGCGCTGCGGCGTCACCCGGTAGCCGCGGGCTCGCAGCTGCTCGTCCCAGCCGCGCACGGCCACCTCCCGGTCCATGGGCTCATACTAGTTCGGCCGATGTGATCGGGTGCACGTCGAAATTCTCTTGCCTGCCCGCCCGCCGCGCGGATAACGTGCGAGGTAAGCGGGAAAGGAGGTGGTCCGAAAGCATGCATGATCAACGGACTCGTGAGGTGGCTGCCAGCTAGCCGCCTACCCGCCGGCATGACGTCCTGTGGGGCGGCGGCCGGCTAAAACCTGGCAGACACCGAGTTCCCGGGCTGACCGACCTTGTCCAGTCGGTCCCGGTACGGCGCGACCGCGCGGTACCGGAGTCGCCCGGGGACTTATTTTTGTTCCCCCGAGCTGACGCGCTTGAGCTGGGCCGAAAGGTGGGGCTGGAGTTCCTGGCCGACCGCGGCCATGTCGTAGGCGTAGGCGAGATCCTGATCTGCGGGCCCGCCGGAGCCCACCAGCCCGTACAGCCGGTGCCCGGCCGTGACCTCCTTGGCCGTGGCGGTGCGGGCGACCACGTCGGTGGCCATCTCGATGCGGGTGCCGGTTATCTCGCCCAGGTAGATCTCGACGATCCCGGTGGGATGCGCCAGCATCACCTCGACCTGGCTGTCCGGACGCGGCCTCCAGTACCCGCTTTCGGTACCGAGCGGCGGCCCGATCTGTCCCTCCTCGTCCAGCCGCCAGGTTCGGCTGGTGTAGATGAGGAACGGCTTGCCGTTGTGGCTGAAGCTGATCTCCTGCCCGAACCGGAACGACTCGATGGTCGGGTAGCCGCCGATACCCGCGCCCTCCCACCGCCCGAGCAGGAACGCCAGCGGCTCGAGGTCAGGATGGATCGCCACGCCGGCCTCCGGCCGCGAACACCCGCACGGCCAGGTACAGGCACGCCGCGGCGGACACGGCGAACACGCCGATCACGATCGCGGCGCTCAGCATGCCATGCATAGGCGGCAGTGTACGGGGGAGCCGCCCGCGCCGCCCGGCGGCGCGCCGTTTGCCCACGGCGATCCGGCCTGTCCCCGGGCGGATCGCACGGCTAGAGTTTCTCCATGCCTGAGCGCTCTCTTGTCATCAAGGTCACAGTCGGCAAGGAAGACCCGGAGCGCTGCAACCAGGCCTTCACGGTCGCCGCGGCGGCGGTGGCCAGCGGCGTCCCCGTCTCGCTGTGGCTCACCGGCGAGTCGGCCTGGTACTGCCTGCCCGGCCGGGCCGGGGACTTCTCGCTCCCGCACGCCGCACCCCTGGCCGACCTGCTCGCCGGGGTCCTGGCCGCGGGCTCGGTGACGGTATGCACCCAGTGCGCCGCCCGCCGGAACATCGGGGCCGACGACCTGATCACCGGGATCAGGATCGCCGGGGCCGCCACGTTCGTCGCCGAGATCATGACCGAGGGCGCCCAGGCCCTGGTCTACTTAGGCCGGTTTGCCCTCTGGGCTAGGCGGGGGCGCCCTGGGCGGCTAGGCGTTCGGCGCGCAGTTGCTGCACCAGGCCTTCCTGCTGGGGGTCGACCGGCGGGAGCGGGCCGGCCACCCAGCCGAGCAGCATGTCGGCCAGGCCGGGGTTGCGGACGAGGGCAGGCCCGTGCAGGTAGGTGCCGGCCACCCGGCCGGCGTACGCGCCTTCCGTCCCGTCGCCGTTGCCGACGCCGGTGACGACGGTGGCCAGCGGCTTCGCCCCCGGCCCGCGCCGGGTCACGCCCTGGTGGTTCTCGAAGCCGGTGAGCCGGCCGGCGCCGAGCGCCGGATCGACGTCCGCGACGATCTCGCCGACGCCCCGCCGCTCCCCCCGGCCGCTGCTGATGTCGAGCAGCCCCAATCCGGCGACCGGTTCGCCTTCCGCGCCGCCGAACTCGGTCCCGACGATCTGGTAGCCGGCGCAGACCGCGAAGACCACCGCGCCGCGGGCCGCGGCCGCGGCCAGGCCGGCCCGCGGACCGCCCGCCGCCAGGCGGCGCGCGGCCAGGATCTGCGGCAGGTCCTCACCGCCGCCGAGCAGGTAGATGTCCCCGTCCACGGGCACGCGCTGGTCGGAGTTGACCTCGGCGATCTCGACTCCGAAGCCGTGCAGCCTGGCCCGCCGGGCGAGCACGAGCAGGTTTCCCCGGTCGCCATACGTGCTCAGCAGATCGGGGTAGACCCAGACCAGCCGGATGGCCGAAGGACCGCGTTGGGCCGGGCCCGTTCGGTACCCGCCTTCACTCATCGTGCCTCCCCTCAGCCGACGCGCCCGAGCGCCGCGCGGATGTGCTGGAACGCCGTGTAGTTGGCGATCACTTCCATGGACGGGCTGCGGGCTGCCGCGATCGCCTCGTCGATGTCATCGGCCATGCGGAAGGCCACCTCGTCGGCTTCCAGCCGGACCGCCAGGTCGAGCTTGCGCTCCCCGGCTACGAACACCGGGCGGCCGCGCAGCCTGCGGTAGTCCACGTCCCACAGCCAGGAGGTGTCTTTCCCGTCCGGCGTCTGGGCGTTCACCGCCAGCAGCACGGGCACCGGCGGCGGCACCAGGACGTCGAGCGCCTCCAGCCAGCCGGCCGGGTTCTTCGCCAGCAGCAGCCGAAGCGCCGTGCCGTGCCGTTCCACCTGCGTGTACCGGCCGGCGACCGACTTGACCTGCCGGACGGGGTCCATCGCCTGGGTCACGCTGATCCCGAACACCTCCGCCACGGCGAACGCGATCACGGCGTTGGACCGGTTGGCCCGGCCGGGCAGCGCCAGGTCCAATGGCCGGGCCCGGCCGGAGGGGTCGATCACCTCGTCACCCACGAGCGCCCAGCGGACCGGAGGCCGCCGGTTCGGGCACTCGCCGCAGTACCAGTCCTCGTCGTCGCGGCGCAGGTGCGATCCGCAGTTCGGGCAGCACCAGGAGTCGTCGTGCCAGCGCTGGCCCGCGGCCACCCAGGTGACCTGGCGAGCCTCCCCGGCGGCCCACGCCACCAGCGGATCGTCGGCGTTCGCGATCACCCGGCAGCCCGGGGCGGCGGCCAGCGCCGCCCGCCAGCGGCGGGCGAGCATCCAGATCTCCGCCGCGCGGTCCATCTGATCCCGGCTCAGGTTCAGCAGCACCACCACCCGGGCGCCGGTCGCCGTCAGCATGGCCGGCAGGTACTTCTCGTCCACCTCGAGCACGGCCAGGGTGGCGTCCGGGGCCTTGGCGAGCGCGGAAACCAGCCCGGCTTCCATGTTCGCGCCGAACGCGTTGGACGCGATCTGCTGCCCCATCGCGCCGAGCGCCGCCGTGATCAGCCTGGTCGTGGTGGTCTTCCCGTTCGTCCCGGTGACCAGGACGACCTGCCGCCCGCGCGCGAGCAGCGAGAGCAGATCGGGTTTCAACCGCAGCCCGATGACCCCGCCGATGACCGATCCGTCGCCGCGCCCGGCCAGCCGGGAAGCCCGGCCGGCCGCGCCGCCGACGGTGGTGGCCAGGCGGGCGCGGAGGGGAAGGCTGGACCGCCGCGAGGGCGGGCTGCTCGTGCTCATCGCGCCCGATGCTATCCGGTCGCGGTCCGGCCCACGTCCGGGTCGGCGGCAGGTATCGGCGTAGTGCTGCCGCCCGGCCCGGTCAGGAGCGTCGCTTGCGCCAGTCCAGGCGTTCTGGCGGCGGCCCGAGGTTGGGCGGCGGCCGGTCCCGGCGCCAGTTCACCGGGCGCGGCGCGTCGTCCCGGCCGGGCGCCGGTTCTCGCTTCGCCGGGCCGGCGACGGGCAGGCTGCGATATTCCTCGAGCGTCAGCGCGGTGGCGCCGCCCAATCCGCCGATGCCCGGGTTGGTGTCGGCCATGACCACCTGCCGGCCCGCCGGGCCCGCGTACGTGATGATCATCGCGCTGGCCGGGAGTTGCTGGAGCTCGTGCTGCTCGACGAGGAATTCACGGGAACGCTGCATGGCCCGGGCGAGCGATTCGCTGTCGCCGGCCGCCTTGGACGTCGTCATCCCCCAGGCGGTGCTCGTGCTGACGCTGGTGCTGACCGACTCGCTCTCGCTGGTGCTCCGCGAATCACCGGTCTGGACGCTGCGCGAGACGCTCGTCTGCGACGGCAGCAGCAGGCTACCGCTGTGACCGTGCCCGGTACTGCGGGACAGGCCCTCGCTTTCCGACCACGAGGCGGAGGTCGAGTCCGCCGACCCGGTGGTGCTGGTGTAGGCGCTGCTGGTGGTGTCCGTCACGGACACCCCGACCGTCTCGGTGAGCTGGGAGAGCACGAAGCGGTGCTCGGTGCCGATCTGCTCGCTCGCGGCCTTGGCCTCCTCGGCGTTCCCGAGCCGCATGAAGGCAACCGCCGCGTTGCCCCGGCCGAGCCGCTGCCTGACGTGCGGGGAGATGCCGCGATAGGCCAGCACGAGCCCGGTCGCCGACCGCTCGCACGCGTCGCTGAGCCGGTCGAGGACGTCGCCGCGCAGCTTGTCCGCGCCGAGCACGAACAGCGTGTGCCGCCAGGGCTGCCCCGGCTCGGTGTCGCGCAGCAGGTGGGTCAGCGCGACCGTGAGGTAGGTCGAGAGCACCCTGCTCCCCACGGCGCCCACCCGCTTGCCCAGGGCGACCACGCGCAGCGCGCTGCGTGGCAGCGGAACCAGCGCAGTTCCTATCGGCGCGAGCTTGCGCAGCTGGGCTTCCAGGATCCAGGCCCGCTCGAGGACCACCCGTTCGGTGGCGGCGCGGCCGAACATCGCGGTCAGCCGGTCGGCCTGTCCGGTGGATATCAGCCCGGCGGCCACGTCGTCGCGCGGATCGCCGGCCTGGGCCAGCGCCCGCAGCCCGGCGGTGACGGCGGCGACGGTGGCCTGGCGCTGCGGATTCTCGGCGAGCACGTCGATGACCCAGCCAAGGACGGACGTGTCCAGCGACAGGTCCCGGGCCGAAGCCTGCTCGTCGGTCACGCTGGCCACCTGGGCCAGCAGGTCGGCGAGCGCGTCCCGGCCCAGGCCGGTGCCCAGGTCCAGCCGGGGCAGGTCGTCCGGCAGCACCCAGACCAGCGGATCGATGTCCGAGGCCCGGGCGAAGCCGATCAGGTCCAGGGCGACCGAGCCCTCGGTCAGGTCGAGCACCGTGATCTCGCCGCCCGCGGCCAGAAGGTTCGCGCCGGCCGTGGTGAGCATCGCGGACCAGCCGGAAAGCGTGCCGCCCGCGACATCCACGCGCTGCACCCCGTCCGGCGCGCAGACCGCGTACCAGCGTTTCTGGTGCTCATAGGCGACCCGGAGTTCCTGCCACTCCCGCATCCGGTCGGCGTGTTCGGCCTGCCAGGCGAACAGCCGGCTCTCCTGGGCCGCCCGGAGCTTGCCGACCCGCGCCTGCTCAGAGGCCAGCCTCGAGCGGAGCGCCCGCTCGCCTTGCCAGATGGCGTATCCGCTGACCGCCGCGATCAGCAGGCAGCAGATCACCCCGAGCCCGGCCACCAGGACGTTGAGCACGCCGGCGACGCCGAGCGCGAGCGAGGTCAGGCCGAGCGCGACGGCGACGCAGAAGGCCGCCTTCAGCGGCCGGTTGAGCAGGCTCTCCTCGCGGCGCTGGGCCGTCGCCCAGTCGGGGTTGAGCCGTTCCTGCGCGGGCGGCGTGGGACGGCGCGGCGGCGGCCCCGGCTCGGGGAACGGGGGCGCGTACTGCCATCCGAGGCACAGCCGGCCGGTCCGGGGGGACATTACGCTCCCTCCCAGGCGCGCCGGGGAGCGGCGGGATCAAGATTACCCCCCGCGGCCGAGGGCACCCTGGCCCGCACCAGGAGCCCGCGCGGGACGAACCGGGGCGGGTGCTTCACCGCCAGGAGGAACTCGCCGTCCCGCAACGCGGCCGGCGACGCCGGTCCGAGGGCGCCGGCCATGGCGGGATCCCTCTCCCCGGCTGGGTCAGGTGCGATCGAGGCCAGGTGCGCCGCCATGGCGGTGTCCTGCGTCCGGTGCGCCACCACGACGTTCACCATGTCCGCGAGATCGGCTGCGACCTGCGCCGACGTGGTAGCCGCGAGGACCGGCAGGCCGGTATCCCGGCCGCGGGCGATCATCTCGGAGACCGGCGGCCGGGGTAGTGCGCCGCACTCGGCCAGCCAGATGAGTCCGTCACCGTCGACGCCGATCCCGTTCAGCGCCGAGCCCACGGCCAGCAGGTCCTGGCAGACCAGGCGGGTGAGCATGGCGCAGCTCTCGGCCGGGCGCGGCCCGCCGAGCCGGAAGAGCACGACGGCGCGCTCGGCGACGTCGCGGCTGAGGTCGATGTCCGCCGCCTGGCCGCCCGGGGACGGGCGCAGCCAGCGGCCGAACGGCGACTCCCGGACTTCCCGCAGCTGCCGGCCGACCTCGGCGATGGTGGCGGGCTCGGCGGTGACCAGGCTCGTCGACACCCGGACCCGCTCGGCCAGTACCTCGCGGCGGGGGTAGGCCGCGGGCACGTATTCCATCCGGGCTCGCATGGCCACCGGGTTGAGCAGGTGGATGAC
>Ga0207653_10000779_pt1 | contig 10795 bp, 11 predicted proteins | sample KBSK5251metaG_FD_184341 | JGI IMG/M metagenome (GOLD analysis project Ga0207653, IMG submission 184341) | Corn, switchgrass and miscanthus rhizosphere microbial communities from Kellogg Biological Station, Michigan, USA - KBS K5-25-1 metaG... | ecosystem: Host-associated > Plants > Roots >...
GCCGGCGCCCATGTCGGGCCCACGTCCGAACTGGGAGAATCGGTGAGCGGCGTGACACCACTGCCATCCGCGTTCATGACGTACACATCGTTGTTACCGCCGCGATTGCTGTAAAACGCAATCCGATCACCACACCAGGCGGCGCCACCGCTAAACGCGTAGCCGCTGTGTGTAAGCTGAGTGACACTACTGCCGTCGGCGTTCATCGCCCAGATCTCCCACATTGGGCTATTGTGGTCACCCGTGAATGCGATGCGGGTGCCGTCGGGGGACCACACCGGATCGTAGTTGTTATCCAAGCCGCCCGGCGGCATAAGTGGGGTGACGCCGGTGCCGTCTTCGTTCATGACGTAGATCGCGCGGTTGCTGGCGAACGCGATTCGGCCGCCCGCGTTTCCAGTTGAAGCATCGATCGGCATCTGCGGAGCGGTGGGCGCGTGCCCGCGGTCACAACTAGCGATCGACGCCAGGACGAGCAGCCCCCCGATAATACGGCGAGAGGTAGTCATGCGGTGGTGCGCTGCAACTGGTGTGCCCCGTAAAAACCCGCGAAAGACTGAAAAGAATCGGTGGTGCCTTGTGGCGTCGCGGCCATACCGCGCTGCGCTGCCGCCGCAGGATCAGTACTTCATGCCGGTTTTCTCGGCAAAACTCTTGACTGCTTCCTGCTCCTCGGCGCTGAGCTTCTCGGGCAGCGTCACGTGCGCCTCCACATACATGTCGCCGCGACGGCCGTTCTTCTCGATGCCATGGCCGGATATCCGGAACTTCTGCCCATGCTGGGTGCCCGACGGAATCCGAAGCACGACGCGCTTGTCGTCGAGCGTCTTGACCTTGATCCGCGAGCCGAGCAGCGCCTGCGCCAGGTTGATCGGGACGACGCCGATCAGGTCGAGTCCCTCGCGCCGGAAGAAGCGATCTACCGCGATGTGGATCTGGACGATGAGATCGCCGCGGCCTTTGGGCCCCTGGTTCCTCAGACGGATCCTCGCGCCTTCCTCGACCCCGGCCGGGATGTCGACGTTGAGCCGCTTTTCGACGCGCACTTCGCCCCCGCCCTGGCAGGTGGGACAGCGCTGCGAGGGAACCGTGCCCTTGCCCCGGCACACGGGACAGGGACGATTCACCGCGAACCCGCCCTGCCCGAATGAGACCGTCCCCCGCCCCTTGCACTCCGGGCAGGTGCTGATCGTCGCACCCTTGGCCGCGCCGTTGCCGCCACAGGTGGGGCAGACCTCCGACATCGCCAGTGTGATCGGCACCGCGCCGCCGAGCGCCGCGACGCGGAACGGAATGGTGACCTCCGTCTCGGTGTCTTCGGGCTCGGCTTCGCGTCCGGCGCCGCCGCGGCGACCAAAGATGGAAGAGAAGATGTCGCCAAGGCCACCGAGATCGGAGATATCGAAGTCGCCGCTGCCTTGCGGCGCGGAGCGCGCCCCGCCCCCGCCCCCCCCGCCCCCGCGGCGGGCGTCGGGGCTGAACGCGCCGTAGCGGCGCATCTGATCGTATTTCTTCCGCTTATCAGCATCGCTCAGCACGTCGTGCGCTTCGTTGATCTCCTTGAAGCGCTCGGCGGCCTGCGGGTTGTTGGGATTGCGGTCGGGATGGTGCTGCTTAGCCAGCCGCCGGAAGGCCTTCTTGATCTCGTCCGTCGTGGCGGTCTCGGCGACTCCCAACACCTGATAGTAGTCGCGCTGTGCTGCCATTACTGGCCCTGCCAGGTCAGCACCACGACGCGGGCCGGCCGCAGCAACGTATCGCGCATCTTGTAGCCCGGTTGCACCACCTGGCCTACGGTGTGGTCTTCCTCCGGTTTCGTCGCGGGCGCAGTCGTGACGGCTTCATGCACGTTGGGATCGAACGGCACGCCCGCCTGATCGATGCGCGAGACGCCAGCCGCCTCGAGCTCCTTCCACACCTTACGCTCGACGAGATCGACGCCATCGTGCAGTGTCCTGGAATCGATTTCGGCGGGATCGATGTGCGCGAAGCGGGACAAGTCGTCCAACGCGTCCGCGAGCCGCGACACGAGCTCGGCCTGCGCGCGCGACCACACTTCGGCGCGCTCTTTCGTCGTCCGCTTGCGGAAGTTGTCGTACTCCGCGGCGAGACGCAGATGCCTGTCCTTCAGGACGTCGACTTCCGACGGCCCCGTGGCCTCCGGTGGCGCGGCGGCGACCGGCTCCTGCGAGTCAGGATCGAGAGCGGGCGGCGGCGGCGGCTGCGGCTGGCCCTGGTGACGTTTATGGGTCATAGATGGAAACTTCGGTCTGGCAACAAGATAACCCCGCGCTACGCAGACCGGTACGCCTCGACGAACCGCGTCATCTCTTCCAAAACCTGCGGCGCCGTGACCAGATCGTGCGACAGCTCGGGATGCCAATGGACTGCTGCGCGTGGAGTGAGGTGATCGGCGAACTCGCGGGCCACAGCCGCGTCGGTCACCGGGTCGGCCGCGCCGAGGATGAATAACAGCGGGCGCTCGATGCGCTGGAAGTCGGCGAGGACGGCTCGCTGTGCCCATTGCAGCTCGGCCCGTGCGCCGGCCGTCATGAATTCGGCGCCGCGCCCCGTCGGCAGCGTCGGCCAGAGATCCGCCAGCTTCGCAGCCAGACGTTTCCACACCGCGGGCTGCGCGCGCCAGGCCAGCCAGGGGTTTTCGATGACGGCGGCGGCCGGCGGTTCGCCCGGTTGCGTCTCGAGATAGCGCAGCACGACGAGCGCGCCGAAGCCATGGCCGACGAGAACCTGCGGAACGTCATGCCGGCGCCGGACCGCGCGCCGGAGCGTCTGTAGGTCGCCCAGCAGCTGGCTGAAGCGCGAGAGATGCCCGCGGCGACCTCCCGAACGACCGTGGCCACGCTGGTCCAGGAAGTAGGCGGCAAACCCGGAGTCCCGCAGCTGAATCCCCATCACGCTGGATTGGTCGGCGACGCCGGTGGGTTGCGGATGCCAGTCGTGGAGGAACAGCACCGCGACGGAGGGGCGGGCAGGCTCGTAGGCGTCGTAGACGAGCGGCGTGCCGTCGGGCGCGTTGATCTGATTCATGGCACGTCCGCCAGCAAACGGCGCAACAAATCGAGCGCGGCCTGCGCAGCCCGCGCGCGGATCTCACCACGATCGCCCGGGAAGATGCGTTTGAGCGTGCGCGCTCGTGCCCCCACGCGCGCGGCCAGCCACACGGTGCCGACCGGTTTGTCCGCCGTTCCGCCCGTGGGTCCGGCGATTCCAGTGATCGCCAGCGCGGCATCCACCGCGAACTGACGTTGCACGCCCTCAGCCATCGCGCTCACGACTTGCTCCGACACTGCTCCAAACTGCTCGAGCAACTCAGGCGGGACATCCAACATCCCGCTCTTCACGACGTCATCGTACGCCACGACACCGCCGATGAACACACTCGACGCTCCGGGAACGGCCGTGATCCGGGCGCCCAACAGGCCGCCCGTACACGATTCGGCCACCACGAGCCGAGCCTGGCGGGCGCGGAGCAGATCGAGGACGACCGCGGCGAGGTCGGCGCCATCGCTACCGTAGACATGCTCGCCCGCTCGTTCACGCAGCATTGCCGCGACCTGCGAGAGGCGTCGCTCGGCTTCATCTTCACGCAGTCCCCATGCCGTCACACGCAGTTCTACGCCTTCCGTCGAGGGGAGGTAGGCCAGTGTGAGCGGTGCGATGGATTCCTCGATAGCGCCCACGCGCTCGGCGAGCGCGGATTCCGCGATGCCCGTCGTGCGCACCGATCGCGACCGTACCACGAGTCCCGCGCCGCGCGCGGCGAGGCGCGGCAGTACTTCTTCGGCCAGCAGCCCCCGCATCTCCGACGGCACACCGGGCAGCATGACGACGACTCGGCCTTGGTCCTCGACCCACAGCCCCGGCGCGGTGCCGCGCGGGTTGGGCAGCACGGTCGCACCCGCCGGCACCTCCGCCTGTGTGCGGTTCACGGCGGGCATCGGTCGGCCAAGGCGCCGGAACCGGTCCTCGAGCGAGCGGAGCACCGTTTCGTCCAGCTGCAGCGCCTTGCCGAACACGGCTGCGACTTCGCGCTTCGTCATGTCGTCGCGCGTTGGACCGAGGCCCCCCGTGGTGATCACGAAGCCCGTCCGATCGAGGGCATCCGTGACGGCGGCGCGAATCAGCTCGGGGCGATCGGCGACCGAGGTGTGACGCACGACTTCGACGCCCGCGGCGGCGAGCGCCCGTCCCAGCTCGGCGGCGTTCGTGTCGATTGTCTGGCCCAGCACGAGCTCGGTGCCGATAGTGAGGAGCTCGAGCTTCACTTGCCGACTTTGAGGAGTACCCGGTAGCGGTAGAGGTACACGAGGAGGGAATACACGGTCAGCACGATGGCGCCGGCGAGCGTCACGGCGACGAACCAGCCGTGGAACTGATCCCAGAAGTTGCGGAAATCACCGGCGAGGTGCATTTGCGCAATCGCATCCTTCCAGGCGAACCATGCAATCGTGGCGCCGATGAACACGTTCTGGACCACGGCCTTGAGCTTGCCGGCGCCCATCGCGGGAATCACGATGCCGCGGCGCTTGGCAAAGAACCGGAACGCCGTGATGAGCACTTCCCGGCCCACCAGCAGGAGCGCGACCCAGACGGGGAAGCTCCCCCACCATTTGATGGCGTAATCGACTTTGTCGGCGGCGAGAATCGTCGGGTGTCGCGTCATCCAGAAGATGGGAATCAGCGTCGCGAACAGCAGCAGCTTGTCGGCGATGGGATCGAGCAGCATGCCGAGCTCGCTGATCATGCCGTAGCGGCGGGCGAGATAGCCGTCGACCAGATCGGAGAACGCCGCGATCAGGAACACGACGAAGGCGATGACCTTGGGCCAGTAGCCCGAGATGAACGGCAGCAGGGCGATCACTGGCGTGAGGCAAATACGGGCCAGGGTGATGATGTTGGGCAGGGTCCAGCGCATCGCAACGACGGTTAGCTCAGGGTCTTGAGGACCAGCTTGCTGACCGCCTTCAAGGTATCGAACACGCCATCCCCGCGGACCGCCACGGCTTCGTGGTACGGCGCGCGACCGACCCACTCGGGGCCAACCTTCTCGATCAGATTCTCGCCTGGATGCGCGGGATCGGGCGTCTGCTTCTGGCGTGCGGCGTCCTCGATCGGCCAGCCGGGGTTCAGCGAGGCCTGCAGGTCCTTGATCGGCGCGGCATTGGGAAGGTCGCGCTTGTTGTATTGAATCACGAACGGAATCCTCGTCAGGTCGTACCCGTACTCCGACATGTTGTCGTACAGGTTCTGCATCGATTCGACGTTCGCCTCCATACGCTCGATCTGGCTGTCGGCAACGAACACGATCCCGTCCACGCCCTTGAGGATGAGCTTGCGGCTCGCGTTGTAATACACCTGGCCGGGAACGGTATACAGGTGGAAGCGCGTCTTGAAACCACGAATCGTGCCGAGATCGACCGGCAGGAAGTCGAAGAACAGGGTGCGCTCGGTTTCGGTGGCGAGCGAAATCATTTTGCCGCGCGTGTTGGGTGAGACTTTCCCGTAGACGTGCTCGAGGTTGGTCGTCTTCCCACCGAGCCCTGGTCCGTAGTACACGAGCTTGCAGTTGATCTCGCGGGACGCGTAGTTGATCATCGACATGCGCGCGTCCCCTTAACCGAAGAGTTTGTCAATTTCGTCTTCCGCCCCTTCGAGCAGGCCTTTCTGCTGCGCCTGGCCCGTGCCGACCCGATTGAACATCTCCGCGAAGACCTTGTTGAGCTCTCCCACGACCGATTTGGCTTTGAGCTTGACGAGACCCAGCGTCGCGCGCTGATCGAACAGCACGACGAGAATGACGCGCTTCGCCACGTCGGCGAGGTACATCGATTCTTTCTCGCCCTGATGCACGAGCGACGCGAACTCCGCCTCGCCGATCATTTTGGCGAGCTGATCGTTGGCGCTGAAGTCCGCGGCCGTGAGGGACGCAAACGCGGTAGGATCGAATTGCGGCGTTTCACCGACGGTGGCGACGAGCTGGCCGTTGCGGTCGACGAGCAACGCACAGCGGGCGTTCGAGTCGCGCAGGAACGCCAGCAGGTGCGTCTGGATTTGCTTGAAATCGTTCTCGTTGAAAGACCAGCTCGCGGCCCCGGCCATGCTCCTCCTAGTGGGTCAGTCCGTCTCCGACATCTCGCGCCGTGCCGCCAGCGCCTGGGCAATCGTCACCGCATCGGCATACTCGAGGTCGCCACCCACGGGCAGGCCCCGGGCGATGCGCGTGATGCGCACGCCGATCGGCTTCAACACCTGCTGCAGATACGTGGCCGTCGCCTCGCCCTCCATCGAGGGATTCGTGGCGACGATCACCTCACGCACCTCAGAGCCGTTCTGCAGCCGCGCCAGCAACCGATCAAGATGCAGCTCGTCCGGCCCAACGCCATCCAGCGGCGAAATCCGGCCGCCCAGCACATGATAGCGGCCGCGATAGCGGCCGGCCCGCTCGATCGCATTCACGTCGCCCGACTCCTCGACGACGCACAACAGGGCCGCATCGCGCCGCGGGTCCGAGCAAATCGGGCACGGATCCTCATCGGAGAGGTTGCCGCATGCCCCGCACGCCATGACCTTGCCCCGGACCCGCCGGATGGCTTCCGCCAACCGTTCCGCGGCTTCCGCGGGCTGCTTCAGCAAATGGAACGTGAGTCGTTGGGCGGTCTTACGCCCGATGCCGGGGAGCTTGGCGAGCTCCGCCACGAGCTCCTCGATGGCGGACACGGGGGCCGGGACCGACGCCTAGAGCGGCAGCTGGAATGGGAACGGCAGACCCGACGCCAGCTTCCGCACCTCGGCCTGGTACAGCTCGGCCGCGCGCTTCTGCGCCTCCGCCACTGCAGCGAGCACGAGATCTTCGAGCATCTCGACATCCCCCTGGGTGACTGCCTGGGGTTCAATCTTGATGCCGCGAATGTGGCCTCGACCATCGACCGTGGCCTGGACCATGCCGCCACCGGCCGATACCGTCAAAGTCTGCTGCGCCAGCTGAGTCTGGATCTCGGTCAGCCGCCCCTGCATCTGCTGGGAGAGCTGAAGCAGGCTAGATAAATCCGCCATACGTCGAAAGTTACCCCTCGTGATACCGTTGGCAAGCTATTCAAGTAGCTCCAAATCTAATGCGTCTACCGCGGCGCTCAGAGTCGGATCTTTGGCCCGCAGACTCTTTAGTCGCTCGGCGGTAGCCCCCTGGGGCGTAATCCGCTCCGACCCCCCCCCGCCCCCGGCCGCGATCTGCACTCGCGGAGCCTCGCTGATGTACACACCCAGCGCCTGCGCGATGGCGTCGCGTTGCCGCTCGAGTCCCTCGGCGTGAACGGCGTTCCCGGGACGAATCGTGACGGTCCGTCCGTCAACCGCGACGACCTGCGCTTCGGCGAGGAGACTGCCGATGAGCGGAGTCTTCGCCCGCGTCTCCTGAACGACCTGGGCCCAGATCGAGCGGATGTTCTCGACCGTCGGCTCTAGCTTCTTGCCGACCGGCGGCGATTGAGGCGGCGGCGAGAAAGACGGCGGCGATTGAGGCGGCGGCGAAGGGGCGGCGCGCTGAACCGGCGGCGATTGAGGCTGCCCGCTCTTCAGGGCATCGAGGACCTCGGACAACTCCACCGTCCGATCCAGCATCGCCCACCTGAGCAACAAGACTTCGACGAGCAGCCGCTGATTCGCGCTGCGGCTGAGTCGCTCTTCGGAGTCGCTGAGAATCGTGAGCAGCCGGACGACGTCGGCGGGCGGCAGCTGCGGCGCGTACTCGCGCACCACGGCCGTGAGCCCTTCCGTCAGGCCCTCGGGCTGGCCGCCGACGCCCACGAGCAACAGGGCGCGCAATGTCTCGGCCGCGCCGTTCACGAACTCGCCGAGGTCAGCGCCCGCCTCGAGCAGCCGCTCGACCAGCGGGAATACGCCGGACGGGTCCCGCTCGGCGATGGCGCGGAGCATGTCGGCGTAGAGCTCGTCGGGAATCAGGCCCAGCACCTCGCGCACGCGCGCGACCGTAACTGGGCCTTCCCCGAACGACAGCACCTGATCGAGCAGCGACAGCGCGTCGCGCATGCCGCCGTTCGCGCTCTTGGCGATCAAGCGCAGCGCGTCGTCCTCGACTTTGAGCTGCTCGGCCTGCGCGACCTGCTGCAGCCGGGCGACGATCGCGTGCGGCCCGATGCGCCGGAAATCAAACCGCTGCAGCCGCGACAGAATCGGCGCCGCGGTGTTGGCGATCTTCTGCGGCTCGGTGGTCGCGAACACGAACACGACACGAGGTGGCGGCTCCTCGAGAATCTTGAGCAGCGCGTTCCACGCCTCGCGCGTGAGCATGTGCGCTTCGTCCACGATGTACACCTTGGAGCCCGACTCCGTGCTCGCCGCATACATCGCCCGCTCGCGCAAGTCGCGCGCGTCATCAACGCCGCGGTTGGACGCGGCGTCGAGCTCGACGACGTCAAGACTCGCGGCACCGGTCCAGATGCGCCGGCACGCGTCGCACTCGCCGCAGGGCTCCCCCGCGTCACCGGGTTTGCGGCGCTCACAATTCAGCGCCATCGCCAGGATCCTCGCGGCCGTCGTTTTTCCAACGCCACGGGGGCCGGCGAAGAGGTAGCCGTGCGCGACGCGGCCCTGCGCTACGGCGCCTCGCAGCGCGGCAGCGACGTGATCTTGCGCGACGAGATCGGCGAATTGTTTGGGGCGATACTTGCGGGCAAGGGCAATCATTGAGAACGGAATCTAACCTAGGTAGCTTTCCCGTGCCCCAGGTCCGCAGGCTTTCCGCTCGTGAACCGCGTCAGGCCCCCGCAGGGAGCAGCGCTAAACGATGTCGGGATTCGTTGCGGGGTGCCTGGGGCATTCTACTCCCCTCACCGACAATCGACTTGTCCAGGAGCAGCGCGCGGCGGAACGGTAACCGTTAGATATTGGCGCATGCCGTTCGCGATCACGGCGAGGCTCGTTGTCCCCGCCTGATCAGGCTTCAGCGTCACGGTGCCCGCCGCGCTGTCCTGCGCCACGCCCAACACACGAAAGATGCGCGCATCGGCCACCGCGGCGCGCAGGCCGAGCAGTGGCGTGGGATTCGCGAATGCATCCTGCGCGGAGACCCGCAACACGACGCTCGAATCGGGGCGGATCGCGAAGTGTCCCGACACGCTCGATGAGCCGCACGAGACCACGAGCTGCGCGGCGGGACCCGCCACGACGTTGAACGCAACCTGTTTCTCGACGACGCCCATTGCCGCGATCACCGTCGCCGAGCCGATGCGCTGGCCCAGCGTGACTCCCACGTGCACTTGCCCCGCGGCGTCCGTGGGCGCGACGGCGGGCTGGATAGTGGCGTTGATGCCGGTGAACGTCACCGTCTGACTCGAGAGCACCGCGCCCGCCGAATCGCGCGCCTCGAACACCAGCGCGCGCGGCAGCTGGCTGCCGGCGCCGCCGCGCTGCCCTCCGCCTGAAACGAACCCGCTGCGCTCAGCCGACACCTTGACCAGGATGCGTTGCACCTGAATGACCGCCTGCGGCGGCGGAGCCGCGGGGGGGGGGGGCGCCGCTGGGCGCTTTGGCGGCGTCCGCCGCGGCGTGTGGCGGCGCGCACAACCGTCCACCGCCGCGAACAAGGAGGCCTCGGCGCCAAGCTGGCGAAAGTCGTTGCGATCGCGGTCCGTGGGCTGGAACGTGAGGCAGTTTCGCCGCACCAGCTCGGCCAGCTCCGCCGTCGACATCCCCGCGCTCGACAGCAGTCGCACGAGGTCGCTCTTTCGCAGCGGTGCCGAGCCTTGCAGCACCAGCGTGGCGAGTAGTGCGCTCAGGGCCGCGGGCATCCCGACCGCTCGAAGGCGCTCTCGACTGAATCGACTGAGGTGTACATCGCCTGATCTTGTGTCGCGCGGCGCTGATCGAACGACGCCATGCGCGCGCGACGCTCGACGTTGTACATGGCCCACAGATTCTCGACGGAGACGAGCCCGGCGGCGAGCCCGTTGCAATCCATCCGGCCGCTGGCGAACAGCGCGGCGCGGTCCTGAAAATTGCGCACGGCGCGCGAGAGCGAATCCGTCAGCCGGTCGAAGCGGGCGAATGGCGACGGCGGCGCCACTGGCTGCGGGACGGGCACCGGCACGGGCGCAGGTGGGGGTGCGGCGGCCGGTGGGGGCACCGCCACCGGTTGCGGGGGAACGGTTGTGGTGGTGGGCCGCCGCCGCGGCGCGGGGGGCGGTGGTGGCGACGGCTTCGTCACGCGCGCTACCAGCTGCTTGGCGCGGTCGAACAGTCCCGCCCACGGCGGCGGCACGCCCGGGTTTCGCAGTGCGAAATACCAATATCCACCACCCCCTGCCCCGGCGAGCAGGAGAAGAATTGCGACGCGGCGAAGCCAGGGACCGCGCCGCTTGTAACGGCGCGGTTTAGGTGCCGGCTTCTTTCTCTCGTCCTCGTCGAGCAACCGGAACGTGGGCGACGAGATCCGCCGCGGAGCCGGCGCAGCCGGCGGAGGCGCAGGCGGCGGAACGGCACGCACCGATTCCGGCGTGACGGTCCAGGGGATCTCGTCGGTCCTTGGCAACGGGGGCGGCGGGGGCGGCGGCGCCGGCGGTGGTGACGGCGGCGGTGGTGGCTTCGGCGCCGGAGGTTCGTCCGGAACGAAGACTGGAGCCGCGGGCCGTGTCTTGGGCGCGCTCTTGAGCGGCGGCGGAGGGGGGGTCGGCACCGGCGGCGGAGCCGGCTCGTCGTCCGCACCCTTTTTGATGACCGGAATATCGTCCGCGCTCGAACGCATGATCCGGAAGCCACG
>Ga0207653_10000781_pt1 | contig 10760 bp, 9 predicted proteins | sample KBSK5251metaG_FD_184341 | JGI IMG/M metagenome (GOLD analysis project Ga0207653, IMG submission 184341) | Corn, switchgrass and miscanthus rhizosphere microbial communities from Kellogg Biological Station, Michigan, USA - KBS K5-25-1 metaG... | ecosystem: Host-associated > Plants > Roots >...
GATCTTCAAGGCGCTGACACGCGCCGCCGAGATCGGCGGTCTCATCTGCATGCACGCCGAGAACGGCGGCGTGATCGACGTCCTCGTGAAGCGCGCGCTTGCGAAGAAGAACACCGCGCCGAAGTGGCACGCGCTCACCCGTCCGCCGGAGGCCGAAGGCGAGGCGACGGGCCGCGCCTTCCGTCTGGCGGAGATGGCCGGCGGCGTGCCGCTCTACATCGTCCACCTCTCGGCCGCGAACGCGCTCGAACAGGTGCGGCTGTTCCGTGACCGCGGCCTGCCCGCGTATGCGGAAACGTGTCCGCAATACCTGTTCCTCTCGGTCGACAACTACAACGAGCCGGGTTTTGACGGCGCGAAGTACGTCATGTCACCGCCGCTGCGCGAGAAGTGGCACCAGGACGAGCTGTGGAAGGGTCTCGCGCGGAACGACCTCCAGGTGATCAGCACCGATCACTGCCCGTTCTGCATGAAGGAAGGCTTCCAGGGCCAGCCGAAGCAGAAGGAGCTCGGCATCGGAGACTTCTCGAAGATTCCCAACGGCGCGCCAGGCGTCGAGACGCGGATGTATCTCACGTACGACGGCGGCGTCGTCCAGAACAGGATCACGCTCAATCGCTGGGTCGAGGTCACGTCGACGACCCCGGCAAAGCTTATGGGGATGTTCCCGAAGAAGGGAACGATCGCCGTCGGCAGCGATGCGGACATTGTCGTTTGGGACCCGCGCGCGACGCACACGATCTCGGCGAAGACACACCACATGCGCGTGGACTACAACCCGTACGAAGGGCGCAAGGTGAAAGGCAGGCCGGTCGTCGTCATGTCGCGCGGTGAGGTGATCGTCGAGAAGGACAAGTTCCTCGGCCGCAGGGGTCGCGGACGCTTCATCAAGCGGGGGAGCCCGATCCTCCAGACGTGACCCATCCGATGCTTCGTCAGCTGCGCCACGACGTCTGGGCGACGGACCGGCTCATCGAGCGTTGCCAGAAGCTGACCGATGCGCAACTGCGGCTCTCGGTACCGGGCACGTATGGCACCGTCCTCCGCACGCTGCAGCACATTGTCAGCTCCGACGAGGGCTACCTCATACGCCTGCTTGGAGTACGGCTGCACGAGGATCTATTCCGCCACGAGCCGGACGTCGGTCTCGATGTCATCGCTGCGCACCTGCCGCACGTGGCGGACGCCGTCGAGCGTCTCTTCGCGTCCGGCGACCTCGATGGCGACCGACTCATCCGCGATACGCCCGCGCGACGGCCGGATCAGCCCCGCTTCGAGATGAACGCGTGGGCGCCGCTGACGCAGTTCGTACATCACGGCAGCGATCACCGTGCGCAGATCTCCACGACGCTCTCCGCGAACGGGATCGAACCGCCAGATCTGCAGGTGTGGCCGTACGCGATGGAGCTCGGCGCGACCCGCGAGGCGAGAGACACCTGAGCTCCCCACTCGATCACGTTCTGCGTCACAACACTTGGGCGACCGGAGCGCTCTTGGACTTCTGTCGGGCGCTCGATCCGGCGCGTCTCGACGATGCTGCGCGGGGCACGTATGGATCGCTCTACGGAACGTTGCAGCATCTCGTGGGCGCCGAGCAGTGGTATGTGCAGCTGCTCACCGGCGATCTCATTGGCGCGCGTATCCGGCGTGGCGAGCGGCACACGCTTGATGAGCTGAAGAGCATCGCGGCGGCCATCGGTGCGCTGGAGCTTGCCGTGGCTGCATCCGACGATCCGGACCGGGAGATCGTGATGGACGACGGCAAAGGGCCGCGGACGACGGTCGGCGTCATCCTCGCGCAGCTCGTGCACCACGGCAACGAGCACCGGACCCAGGCGACGACCATTCTCGGCAGCAACGGCTTCGAACCTCCCGCCGTGAGCGCGTGGGCCTACGGCCGCGCGGCCGGCATCTCGGAGACCGGTGAGTGAAGACGGTCGTCTTCATCCACGGTGCGTTCATGTCGGCGGAGTCGTGGGATCCGTGGAGGCAGCGCTTCGAGGCGCGTGGGTACAAATGCATCGCGCCGGCCTGGCCGTTCCTCGATCACGGCGTCGACGAGCTCCAGCACGCTCCCGATCCGCGCTTCGGCAAGCTGGGCATCAGCGAGATCGTCGACAACTACGCCTCGATCATCCGCGACCTCGCGCAGCCACCGATCCTCGTCGGGCATTCCTTCGGCGGACTCTTCGTGCAGCTGCTCCTCGACCGCGGGATCGGCGCAGCGGGTGTCGCGATCGATCCGGCGCCACCGAAAGGCGTTCTCCCCGGCGCGAACGCGGTGCGCGCGAGCCTTCCGGTCATCCTCGGCTGGGGCTTCTGGGAGAAGGTGCGGCGCATGCCGTTCAAGAACTTCCAGTGGGGCTGGGTCCACACGCTCAGCGAGCCCGAACAGCGTGCGGCCTATGACCAGCACGTGATCCCGACCTCCGGCCGGCTCTTCTTCCAGGCTCTGCTCGCACAGTTCACCGACGTGACGAAGGTCAACTACCGCAACCACCTTCGCGGCCCCCTCCTGATCATCGCGGGCGAGCTCGACCGCACCGTTGAGGCGAAGATGAACCTCGCGAACTTCCGCAAATACGCGCGTTCGACCGCCGTGACCGACTACCGCGAGTTTCCAGGGCGCACGCATTGGATCTGCCGGCAGCCGGGCTGGGAAGAGGTGGCTGACTACACGCTGGATTGGCTCGCGAAGCACGCGCCCGCGACCTAGCCGCGCATACTTTCCCACGTGATCTACGACCTCGACGCCGGCCGGCCCGAGCGCCCGGGGCGTGTCGGTGTGCGGATGACCGCCGTCACGGTCATCGCCGTTGGGGTCGCCCTGGCGTACTTCACGGCCCTCGCCTTCGCGCCCGGAGAGCGCGCCAGCCAAACGCCGATCTTCACGTTCTCGGCGCCGGCGCTGCCGACGATGGCTCGGCCGACCTTCAATGCGCGACCGGTGCCGGATCGGACGCTCGTCCTCCCGGAGGACGACGCCGTCAGGACGTTCCGCATTACCTCGCAGGGCCAGACCGGGCTGGTGAATAACGACTCCATCGCGACGACGTACCGGCTCCGCGCGACCGGCGACCTCGTCACGGTCGCGCCGCTGCCCCAGAGCGAGGCGCTGCCGTATTCGTCGCCACTCGACCTCGATCCGCCGCTGCGAGTGCGGGGCCAGGCAGCGCAGGCGACGGTGACGTTCGGTGGCACGAGCGCGATTCGCTGGGTCGAGAACACGATGGTCTTCGAGATGTCGTCGCGAACGCTCACCGTGGCGCAGCTCGTGGAACTGGCGAACAAGCTGCGCTGACGTGATCGAGGACATCGAGGGCGCCACCTCGGAGCCGGCGCGACGCCGGCACGTCGTCGTGCTGTCCGGTGCTGTCGCCATCGCGTCGCTCGCGTTGCTCTTCGCATGGGTCGCGCCTCCGGAGCTCGTGATGACTCGGCAGGCGGCTTCGCCTGCCCCGAGCGCCACTGCCGGCTCGGCGATGTGGATCGTCGCGGGTCCGACGATGTTCTTCCGGCCCGGCACGTACTCGCCGTCGGACGTGAATGTGAAGCTGGTGAGCGAGTGTGCTGACGGGACCCAGACCAACCCGCGGTACCTCGTTTTCGAGGGCAACGGCCAGGTGATGTCCGTCCCACTCGACGCAAGCAAGGCGCCTTCCCCTCAGTTCATCTCGGTCGATCGAGGGTCGGGCTGGCTCACTGTTTCGTGCGCTACACCCACGACGCGTGTCCCGCGGATGGATCGAAGGCGCTAGTACTCTCTCCTTAATGGGGAGCGGTGCCCTCGCGACCTTCCATGAGCCCACCCGCGACTGGTTCGAGAGCTCGTTCGCGGCGCCCACCCGCGCGCAGGAGCTCGCGTGGCCAGCGATCGCGTCGGGTCAGAGCACGCTCGTCCTCGCGCCGACCGGGTCGGGAAAAACGCTCGCCGCGTTCCTCTATGCGATCGATCAGCTGCTCTACGCCGAACCGCAGGGCTGCCGCGTCGTCTACGTCTCGCCGCTGAAAGCGCTCGCCGTCGACGTGGAGCGCAACCTGCGCGGCCCGCTCGTTGGCATCCGCCACGTCGCCGAGCGAATGGGCGCGCCGCTGCGCGAACCCAGTGTCGCGACCCGGACCGGGGACACGCCCGCGCGGGACCGCGCGCGCTTCGCGAAAACGCCTGCCGACATCTTCATCACCACGCCGGAGTCCCTCTATCTCGTGCTCTCCAGCTCCGCGCGCGAGAGCCTGCGCAACGTGCAGACGGTGATCGTCGACGAGATCCACGCGATGGTCGCGACCAAACGCGGAGCGCATCTCGCGCTCTCGCTGGAGCGGCTCGAAGAGCTCGCGGGCCGTCCGCTCCAGCGCATCGGCCTGTCGGCCACGCAGCGGCCGCTCGATGAGGTCGCGCGGTTCCTCGGTGGCTTCAACGCCGATGGTCAACGGCCGGTGAAGATCGTCGACGCGGGACACACCAAGCAGCTCGACCTTCGCGTCGAGGTCCCGGTAGACGACATGTCGAAGCTGGGCACCGAGACGCTCGAGATCCGCAGTGGCCCCGCGTCGCGGGCCGATGCGCGCTCGAGCATCTGGCCTGCGATCTACCCGCGGCTACTCGAGCTCATCCGCGAGCACCGCTCGACGCTCATCTTCGTCAACAGCCGTCGCCTCGCGGAGCGGATCGCGAACGCGGTGAACGAGCTCGCCGGCGAGGAACTGGTCCACGCGCACCACGGTTCGGTCGCGCGCGAGCAGCGTCTGCGGATCGAGGACGATCTCAAGGCGGGGCGGTTGCGCGCGCTCGTCGCGACCTCGTCGCTCGAGCTCGGCATCGACATGGGCGCGATCGATCTGGTCATCCAGGTCGAGTCGCCGCCGTCGGTCGCGAGCGGCATGCAGCGCATCGGACGCGCCGGTCATCAGATCGACACGCCGAGCAAGGGCGTGATCATGCCGAAGTTCCGCGGCGACCTTCTCGCGTGCGCCGCGCTCACCGAGCGCATGCACGCAGGCGCGGTCGAGCAGTCGCGCTACCCGCGCAATCCGATCGACGTCCTCGCGCAGCAGATCGTCGCGATGGTCGCGGTCGAGCCGTGGACCGTCGACGATCTGGAGCGTGTCGTGCGCCGCGCAGCGCCGTTCTCCGATCTCGCGCGGCCGATCCTCGAAGGCGTGCTCGACATGCTCTCCGGTCGGTTCCCGTCGGACGAATTCGCCGAGCTGCGGCCGCGGGTGGTGTGGGACCGCGTCGGGAATGCGCTGCGCTCGCGTGAGGGCGCGGGCCGCATCGCGCTGACGAGCGGCGGCACGATCCCGGACCGCGGGCTGTACGGAGTGTTCCTCGTCGGCGCGGAGCCGGGAAAGGGACGCGTCGGCGAGCTCGACGAGGAGATGGTGTTCGAGACACGCCAGGGCGAGACGTTCCTCCTCGGCGCGTCGACCTGGCGGGTCGAGGAGATCACGCACGATCGCGTGCTCGTCTCGCCCGCCCCCGGCGTTCCCGGGAAGATGCCGTTCTGGAAGGGGGAGGCCGCCGGGCGGCCGCTCGAGTTCGGCCGCGCGATCGGTGCACTCACCCGGTCGCTGCGCGCGTCAGATCCGGCCGAGGGGACGCGCCGGCTGATGGAGAAGCACGACCTCGACGAGCGCGCCGCGCGCAATCTGCTCCAGTACCTGGCCGATCAATACGCGGCCGCAGGCGCGGTGCCCGACGATCGCACGATCATCATCGAGCGCTACCTCGACGAGGTCGGCGACTGGCGCGTGTGCGTGCTCACGCCGTTCGGCGGAAAGGTGCACGCACCGTGGGCGATGGCGATCGGCGCGATGGTGCGCGAGCGCAGCGCTCTCGAGATCGACGTGTTGTGGACAGACGACGGCATCGTCGCGCGGTTCCCCGAGGCGGACGCGCCTCCGCCCGCGGACGTTGCGCTGCCCGATCCCGACCGTGCGCAGGACCTCGTCGTCGCGCGGCTTTCGGAAACGCCGCTCTTCGCGGCGCGATTCCGCGAGGCCGCGGGTCGCGCGCTGCTGTTGCCCCGCCGCTTCCCGGGCAGCCGCTCGCCGCTATGGCATACGCGGCGTCGCGCATCAGAGCTCATGCAGGTCGCGTCGCAGTTCAGCTCCTTCCCGATCATCCTCGAGGCCTATCGCGAGTGCCTGCAGGACGTGTTCGACATGCCCGCGCTCATCGAGGTCCTGCGCGGCATCCGCAGCCGCGACATCCGCGTCGTCACCGTTGACTCGAAGACACCGTCGCCCTTCGCGTCCTCGCTCCTCTTCACCTACGTCGGCAACTTCATCTACGAGGGCGACTCACCGCTCGCGGAGCGACGGGCACAGGCTCTGACCGTCGACCCGACGCAGCTTCGCGCGCTCCTTGGTGAAGCCGAGCTTCGCGAGCTGCTCGACGCCGAGGCGCTCGCCGAGCTCGAGCTCGAGCTTCAGCATCTCGCGCCAGAACGCGCCGCGCGGCACGCCGACGGCGTTCACGACCTGCTCCTCCGCCTCGGCGATCTCACGCGCGATGAGCTGGCCGGGCGCGTGAGCGACCCGTCCGCGATCGATGACTGGCTTGCCGAGCTCGAGCGGGATCGCCGCACGCTCTCGCTGCTCATTGGCGGCGAGACGCGACACATCGCGGCGGAAGACGCCGCGAAGTATCGGGATGCGCTGGGCGCCGTCGTGCCGCCGGGCCTGCCGGATGCGTTCCTCAGCAGCAGCGAGCGGCCGCTGGCGTCGCTCGTGCGCCGATACGCGCGGACGCATGGCCCGTTCGGAGCCGGCGATCTCGCGCGCCGTCTCGGCCTGTCGGGGCGCCTGGTGCTCGACGCGCTGCGCGAGCTTGCCGATGCGGGCACGGTCGTTGAGGGCGAGTTCCGTCCGGGCGGCACCGGGATCGAATGGGTCGATGCCGGCGTGCTGCGCACGCTGCGTCAGCGTTCGCTCGCGCGCCTGCGCCGCGAGGTCGAGCCGGTCGAGCAGGCGGCGCTCGCCAGGTTCGCGACCGCGTGGCATGGTCTCGATGCTCCGCGACCCGGCGAGGGTGCGCTGCTCGATGCGATCGCGCAGCTCCAGGGCGCGTTCATCCCCGCGTCCGATCTCGAGTCGCGAGTCCTTCCTTCGCGCGTGAGCGGGTACGACGAGGGCGACCTCGACGCGCTGCTCGCGTCGGGCGCGGCTGTGTGGGTGGGAGGCGGCGCGAGCGGGCCGCACGACGGCAAGGTCTCGATCTTCCTCACCGAGCACCTCGCGCTGCTCCCGGAGCCGCGCGACGAGCGACCCACCGGCACGACACACCAGAAGATCCGCGAGCTGCTCGCGGCGCGCGGCGCGCTGTTCTTCCCGCAGCTCCTCGCTGGTCTCGGCGGCGGCTTCACGCCGGAGGTGCTCGAAGCGCTTTGGGATCTGGTGTGGTCGGGCGAGGTCACGAACGACACGCTCCAGCCGCTGCGCGGCTTCATCCGATCACCTGTCTCACGAGCGCGCCGCCGTGCGAACGCCGCGCGCCGGTCGACGTATCCGACCCGCGCGTCGATGCTGGTGTCGGCCGAGCGCGCCGCGATCTACTCGCGGGAAAGTGCGGGCCGCTGGTCGCTCATCGATTCGCTCCGCGTTCCGAACCTGACGGCGACCGAGCGCGTGACCGCGCGCGTCCATCAGCTGCTCGAGCGCCACGGCATCGTGACGCGCGAGGCGGTCCAGGCGGAGGGCGTGTCCGGCGGATTCGCCGCGGTGTACGGCGTGCTGAAGGCGATGGAAGATGCCGGCCGCGTTCGCCGCGGTTACTTCGTCGCCGGTCGTGGCGCGACGCAGTTCGCGCTGCCGGGTGCGGTGGATCGCCTGCGCGTCGTCCGCGAGGCAGGCTCGTCGCGCGGGGACGAATCGGCGCCGCGCGTCGTGACGCTCGCCGCCGCGGATCCGGCGAACCTCTACGGCGCCGCACTGGCGTGGCCTGATCGCCCGGAGGGGCGTCGACCGATGCGCTCGGCTGGAGCGCTCGTCGTTCTCATCGACGGCGTGCTCGCCGCGTGGCTCGCTCGCGATGAGCGCGCGCTCCTGACATTCACGGACGGCGAGGAGCACGAGATCGCGACGGCTCGGGGTCTGATCGCGACGGCGCTCGCAGCGGAGGCGAGCCCCGATCGGCGCGCCCCGTTCTTCCTCGACGAGATCGACGGCCTTCCGGTCGACGAGTCTCCGCTTGCGGAGCCGCTGCGCGCGGCCGGTTTCACCCGCACTCCGCGCGGCTATCTGAAACGAAATGCCTGAAGGAGACACGATCCACCGCGTCGCGAACGTGCTGAGGCGCGCACTCGCGGGCAGGATCGTGACCGGCTTTGAGATCGTCGCCCCGCGCATGAGCTCCGATGCGGCGCGATTTGCGGTCGTCGGCAGCGTGGTGCGGTCGGTCGAGTCGAACGGGAAGCACCTGCTGATCACGTTCGCGCGCGGTGATGACGACGTCGTGCTGCACACGCACATGAAGATGACTGGTATGTGGCACGTCTACCGGCCCGGCGAGCGCTGGTGGTCGCCGCGCCATGATGCGCGCGTGATCATCACGACCGACGAGTTCGTAGCGCCATGTTTCACGCCACCCGTCGTGGAGCTCATGACGACGAAGGAGATCGCGTTCCATTCCGTCCTGCCCGAGCTTGGGCCGGACATCATCCGCGACGAGTTCGACGAAGATGAGGCGGTGCGGCGGCTGCGCGCGAGCCCGCCCGAGCGCGACATCGCGACGGCGCTCCTCGATCAGCGGACGATCTCCGGGATCGGGAACGTCTTCAAGTGCGAAGCGCTGTTCCTCGAGCGCGTGTCACCGTGGGCGAAGGTCGCCGAGCTCGACGACGCGACCCTCCGGCGACTCGTCCTGCAGGCGCGAAAGCTGATGCGCCTCAATCGCGATGGCGGTGAGCGTCGCACGCGCTTCGCGTTGAACGCGGCGGAGGGGATGTGGGTCGACGAACGTACCGGCCTCCCGTGCCACGTCTGCGGCACGCCGGTCGCGTGGGGCTATCACCCGAACGAGTTCCGAAAGAGCTGGTACTGCCCGCGGTGTCAGAACGTGAAGTGGGCTCCCACCACGGCGGAAGATCTTGCGCGACTGCGAACGGCAAGCGTGACGATTCCGTAATGAGTGTGGCCCGACCCAAAGGTAGTTTTGGGCCGTGTTCTCAGCATTCGCGCTTGCATTCGCGGTAGGTGTCGTCGGGGCGTTGCCCGCGAACGCGGCTGTTGCCGAGTACGACTCCGCGTACGCCGGCGAGTCGGCTTTCTACACCACCGGGCCGGGGGCGACCGGCCAGTTCCAGGTGTTCTTCGAGAACAAAGGAACTGCGACGTGGCGGAAGGGAACCGCGAGCCAGGTCATCCTGGGCGTGTGCCTCGCAGACAAGACAACATGCGGGGTGGACTCGCCCAACGCGACCTGGAACGACGGGAGTTGGCTGTCGAGCAGGGCGTATTCGACACACATCCAAGCCGAGGTCGCGCCCGGGCAGCTCGGCACGTTCGTGTACAGCTTCAAGGTGCCGATGACGGTCACCTCTGGCATCTATCGCTTCCACGGTGACCTCGCGTTAGCCATGACGGGCCAGCAGATCCACCCTGAGGGCTACTACCACGAGGCGGTCTGCGCCTGTCCTTGATGGTTAACGGGAATCACGGGCCCGGCCGGGGCCAAAGGAGTTAGCGGCTCCGCGTTGCGGTCGTTGCGAACTCCTGCAGAACGTCCTTCAGCTTCGAGACCTGATCGGCCCCGATAGCGATCCGGGTGTTCGCCAGCGTGTAAGCGACGCTGACGTTGATCTCGTTGTCGGTGATGCGCTTCAGGACCTCGGCGAGGAATCCCGGCCGATCCTCGGCAGGGAATACGACGACGTCCGTCTCGCGCACTTTGTAGCCAGCGGACTCGAGGGCGCGCTTGGTGCCCATAGGGTCGCTGGTCACGGTGTGGAGCTGTCCATCGATCTCGCAAAAACCTTCGATGTTGATGCCCGCGTTCGCGATCGCCGTTGTGGCCTTCGCGAGCGTGCCTGGGCGGTCCTTGTCGAGTGTGACCTGGAGATCTTTGACCGTGTCGAAACTCTTCATGTTCACCTCCTGAAGATGCGGCCCCGGCCGGGCACCGCACGCGGACCATGCCACTGTCGGGCGCATATGTGAACCGCGCGAGCGTGTGCCGCACGCGCGCGCAGGCGCGCGCGATCGCCACTGAGCGGGCCGGACGCAAACACGTCGGTCTTGTGACGATGCCTGATCGCTGGGTTGCCTGGCCACGCGGCGGCCCCCAAGCCATCACGGCCGGGGGCCGCCGCTCAGCGACGAGCCGTTAGAGGATCCCGCGGTCCTCGAATGCCGCCTGGACCTTGTTCGCCGTTTGATTCCCATAAATGCGCTCTGCCGCGCTCACGATGCGCGTCGCGAGATCGGCCATCGTCGTGCCCGGGAAGTCGAACTGTCCCTCGAGGATGACGGTGTCGGCCTTCACGTTCCCGATCGCGCCTCGGATGTCCCACAGCGCGCGCGACCAGATGCGTCCATCGGCATGGACCTCACCACGCAGGTCTTCCGGGTAATGCAGGTTGCCATCGACGCGCCGCAGGCAATGCGGCACGCGCACCGTGTACGACGTCGAGTCCCAGTCGGCGACGCAGGCGGGGTCGGCGGTGGGGGAGATCACCTGCGTCACCGTCACGGCCCAGTAGTCGCCGAAGCCCTCGCTGATCGCGCCAGCCTCCTCCGAGGCGAATGAGAAGTTCTGCGAG
>Ga0207653_10000782_pt1 | contig 10759 bp, 8 predicted proteins | sample KBSK5251metaG_FD_184341 | JGI IMG/M metagenome (GOLD analysis project Ga0207653, IMG submission 184341) | Corn, switchgrass and miscanthus rhizosphere microbial communities from Kellogg Biological Station, Michigan, USA - KBS K5-25-1 metaG... | ecosystem: Host-associated > Plants > Roots >...
GACATACATCCGAAGGAAGGCGCGCGAAGGGTCCGTGCCGCGGATCTCGCGGAGCTTCTCTGCGGCTACGGGCGTCATCTCGATCATCTCTTCACCTCTGCCGGATATCGGTCGCCGGCACCATGGTACCTGACGGCTCAGTCCGCGGCGATGCGCCTCGGCTGCGACACATTCTCGAACTGGTCCTTCTGCTCGTTCCAGCGATGCAACAACGTCGCCTGCGGCTTGCCGCCGCGCACCGACTCGATCTCGTGAACGGTCGCGATGACCCGCCGATCCGGATGCTCCACGCTGGCACCGAGCGAGCGGATGTACACGACGAGCTCGAGCTTTTGGGCGTCCTTGTCCGGCACGCCGTTGTCGCCGGTGATCTGCCCCATCGCCTCTTCCATGCTCGGCGCATGGAGCGCGGTCGCCAGAGAGACGCCGTCGCCGACGGCCGCGAAGACCTTGCGGACCGGGGCTCCCCAGATGTACCCGTGCTGCATCATCTTCGCGATCTCGGGCACGACGATGTAGCCGCCCTTGCTTGCCGCGAGGAGACGCGGGACATCGGTGCCGTCGTCCTCGACGGTCTGGATCGGAATGCCCTTCGGAGCGTGCGCGAGCATCGCGCGCATCACGGTCGTCTTGCCGGCGAAGCGCGGGATCGCGACCACGAGGTAGGAGTGACGGCCCTTTGCAGTCGCGCGCAGCGTCGCCGCGATCTCCTTTGACATCGTCCGGTTCGCGACGAGGTCATCGAGCGTCGGGGCCCTCTCCGGTCCGGTCATGGCGTCACGAACATCTGCGTGAACATACGCCCGTACGGCCCGGCCGATATCACGCCGATCGCCATCTGGGTGAACTCAGGTCGCAAGATGTTCTCGCGGTGCCCCTGGCTCTGCATGAGTCCGCGGTGCGCGACAGAGACCGACTGCGCGTATGCCAGGTTCTCACCCGCCCGCGTGTACGTGATCCCCGCGGTCTTCAGTCGATCGAAGGGTGATCCGCTCACTGGCGACTGATGCGCGAAGTACTTCAGCTTGAACATCTCCTCGGAATGCTGGCGGGCAACGGGCAAGAGGCGATCGTCCCACTTGAGCCTCGCGAGGCCCACCGCGGCGCGCTCGTCATTGACGAGATCGAACATCTGTCGCTCAGCCACGGGATCGGCCGCGAGCTGGAGGTTGCTCGGGAGATCCAGCTCCTCCCTCTGGTCCTCGCCGAGCTTCGTGACGAACAGCGGAACGGTCTCACCGAGCTGCCCGGAGAGCTTCGCGAGCGTCGGCTGGAACGCGCTGATCTGGTCGATGAGCGCACGCGCGATGCGCGAGCTCTCGACCGATGCCTTGAGATCGCTGCTGACCGGTGAGACGACGACCGCGGCCAACACGATCGCGATGACGAACAGCGCACGAGCCGCCGCCGGCACTACACCCGCAATGCGGTCAGCTCTTTCGAGTGTGCGCGCGCGGTGGACGGCCCGAACGATTGGCGTGAGCGCGAAGTGACCCGCGATCGAGAAGAGAGCTTCGACCAACACCAGCACGACGATGAAGCCGATCGGCTGCGCCGTGACCGGCGACACGCCGAAGTTCTGCACGAGACGCGCGGCCTGCGCCTGGAACAACACGGCGGCTGCGAAGGAAACGATCCAGGTGGCGAGTCCATACGCGGTGGCGATGAATCCCGATCGATATCCCGCCCAGATAGCGGCGAGAAGAAGCAGCACGATCGCGACGTCGATCAAAGAGAACGGAAGCGTCACCTGCTCGAGATGCTAGGCGACCGACACGCGCGTCATCGCATCGATGCGAGATCGAGCGCCGCGGGTCCTGCCGCGGCTCGCACTGCTCGCTCGCGAGTTGGCCTCCCCGCCCTCACCGCTCGCTTGCGTTCCTCTGCCGGCGGGGCCCCTCCACTCTCGCTCGCGAGCACGTGTCTCGCCGCGTCACCCGCGGCGCCGCATGCGCTGCTCTATGCGATGCCGCGGACTTCACCGGTCGCAAGCAATTCGCGCAGGTAACGGCCCGTAAATGATCGTCGCGATCGCGCGACCGCCTCTGGCGTGCCCTCGGCGATCACTTCACCGCCGGCTTTCCCGCCCTCTGGGCCTAGATCGATGATCCAGTCCGCGGTCTTCACCACGTCGAGGTTGTGTTCGATCACGACGACGGTATTTCCCGCATCCACCAATCGGTGAAGCACATCGAGCAGGCGCTCGACGTCGGCGAAGTGCAGACCGGTCGTCGGCTCGTCCAGGATGTACAGGGTCCGGCCGGTCGCGCGCCGCGACAGCTCTGTCGCGAGCTTGATGCGCTGCGCCTCGCCACCCGAGAGCGTCGTCGCGGGCTGGCCGAGGTGGATGTACCCGAGGCCGACGTCGTTGAGCGTGCGCAGCTTCGTCTCGCACGCAGGGATGTTGGTGAAGAACCCGAGCGCCTCCTCCACCGTCATCTCGAGCACGTCGGAGATGCTCTTGCCCTTGTATCGGATCTCGAGCGCCTCGCGGTTGTACCGCTTCCCGCCGCAGACCTCACACGGCACGTACACGTCGGGCAGGAACTGCATCTCGATCTTGATGATCCCGTCCCCTGCGCACGCCTCGCAGCGTCCGCCCTTCACGTTGAACGAGAAGCGCCCGGCGGTGTAGCCGCGAAGCCTCGCTTCGGGGATCGCGGCGAAGAGGTCGCGGATCGGCGTGAACAGACCGGTGTAGGTGGCCGGGTTTGACCGCGGCGTGCGGCCGATCGGCGACTGGTCGATGTCGATGACCTTGTCGATGTTGTGGATGCCCTCGATCTTGTCGTGCGCGCCGGGGCGCTCCTTGGCCTTCGAGAGCACCTGCGCCAAGCGCCGGTAGAGGACCTCGTTCACCAGCGTGCTCTTCCCCGATCCGGACACGCCAGTGACGGAGACGAAGACGCCGAGCGGGATGCGCACGTCGATGTTCTTCAGGTTGTGCTCGCGCGCGCCGCGCACGACGATCGCGTCGCCCTTCGCCGAGCGGCGATGCGCCGGCATCGGAATGCGGCGCCGACCCGAGAGGTATGCGCCGGTCAGCGAGCGCGGCTCCCGCAGGATGTTCTCGAGCGGACCCTCCGCGACGACCTCGCCGCCGTGCTCGCCGGCGCCCGGTCCGATGTCGATGATCCAGTCCGCCGTGCGGATGGTCTCCTCGTCGTGCTCGACGACGATGATCGTGTTCCCGAGGTCGCGCATGCCCAGCAGGGTGCGGATGAGCTGCGCGTTGTCACGCTGGTGCAGTCCGATCGAGGGCTCGTCGAGGATGTACAGCACACCCATGAGCCCTGAACCGATCTGCGTCGCGAGGCGGATGCGCTGCGCCTCGCCACCCGACAGCGTCGTGGCCGAACGATCGACGGTCAGGTAGTCGAGGCCGACGTCGACGAGGAATCCCAGACGAGTCCGGATCTCCTTGAGGACCTGCTTCGCGATCTGCCGATCGCGGGATTTGAGCCCGCCCTTCTCGCGTTCGAGGGCCGACACCCAGTCGAGTGCCTCGCTCACCGTGAGCGCGGTGACATCGACGATGCTCTTGCCAAGGATCGTGACCGCGAGCGCCTCGGGCTTGAGCTTGCGACCGTTGCACACCGGGCACGGCCGTTCGCTCATGTACTTCTCGATGTCCGCGCGGATGAACTCGGACGTCGTGTCGCGATGCTGGCGCTCGAGCCAGGGGATGATCCCCTCCCACTCGTACTCGTACGAGCGGCGCTGCCCGCTGCGGTTCTCGTACGAAAGCTTGAGCGGCTCCTCAGTCCCACGAAGCAGCGCATCGATCGCCTTCTTCGAAAGATCCTTCACCGGCGTGTCGAGCGAGAACTTGAAGCGACGCGCGAGCCCTTCGATGATCGCCATCCGGTACTGCGCGGTGCCGCCGGACTTCTGCCACGGGAGCACCGCGCCCTGCTTCAACGAGAGGTCGGGATTCGCGAGCACGAGCTCCGGATCGGGCTCGAGCTTGGTCCCGAGGCCCGTGCACGCCGGACACGCGCCGTGCGGCGAGTTGAACGAGAACATTCGTGGCTCGATCTCGCCGATCGAGAAGTCGCCCTCGGGACACGCCAGACGCTGGCTGAAGAGCCGCTCCGGCTGCTTTCCGTCGGCGTCCGCCACTAGGACGAGGCCCTCACCGAGCCGCAGCGCCGTCTCGACCGAGTCGGTGAGCCGCGAGCGATCGGCGTCGCCCTCCTCGCCGCGCTTCAACACGATGCGGTCGACGACGACCTCAAGCGAATGCTTCTTCATCTTGTCGAGCGTGATGTCCTCGGTGAGGTCGCGGACGCTCCCGTCCACGCGCACGCGCGCGAAGCCGCCGCGCCGCGCGGTCACGAGCAGCTGCTGGTGCTCGCCCTTCCGGTCGCGAACGAGCGGTCCGAGGATGAGGAGGCGCGAGCCCTCCTTGTATTCGCGGATCTGGTCGACGATCTCCTGGACGGTCTGCGCGACGATCGGGACGCCGTGATTCGGGCAATGCGGCACGCCGACACGCGCGAACAGCAGGCGGAGGTGGTCGTAGATCTCGGTGACCGTTCCGACCGTCGACCGCGGGTTGCGCGTCGTGCCTTTCTGATCGATCGACACCGCGGGCGAGAGACCCTCGATGAAATCGACGTCGGGCTTCTCCATCTGTCCCAGGAACTGCCGCGCGTACGCCGACAGCGACTCGACGTAGCGGCGCTGTCCCTCGGCGTAGATCGTGTCGAATGCGAGGGACGACTTGCCCGAACCAGAGAGACCCGTGATCACCACCATCTTGTCGCGCGGGATCTGGATGTCGATGTTCTTCAGGTTGTGCTCGCGCGCGCCCTTGACGTGGATATGGGTGACGGGCATCAGTCGCGCTCTCGCAGCTTTTCGCGCAGGCGAACGAACTGCGGCGCGCGTCGGAACTCCTGCGGGGGCTGTGCTTCTGCACCCGCGGACCTCTCTCCGGGACCTGGGCCGATCCGCGCGCCGACGGGCGCCGGCTCGGCGGGAGGTCCGCTCGGCCCGGTGCGATAGAAGCGCGTCCCGCCACCACGCGTGTCGCTCAGCACGGCGCGGAGAAACAGCAGCCAGAGGACCGTGCTCACGACGCCCCCAGTCAGCGTATCGGCGACGCCCTGGCGGAACGTGTCCTGCGGCAGCGTCAGGAGCGAGTTCGCGAGTAGCTGATAGAGACCCGCAGGCAGCAGCGCGATGGCGCCCACCCCGAACACGACCGTTCCCAGCAGGTGATACGCACGCTGAAGACCGCCGCGATCGGTGTCGCTCGCGCCACGCGGAGACATCGCGTTCCGGCCGGCGCGATGCGCACCGTAGAAGAGCGCGCCGAAGACCGTGAAGGTCGCGCCGCGCAGAAGGTCCTCCTGCCGGCGGCGGTCGTTCTCCTGCTGCTGGCGAAGGACGATGTCGGCGGGATTCGGCTGTGGAGGACACGAGGCGCCGACCGGACACAGGGGCGCGATCGCCGGGGCTGGCGCGCCGCCGTAGACGATCTGGTTCCCGACCGCCGTCGCGAGCGCGCCGTTGAGCAGCGCCGAGAGACCGAACGCCAGCGCGATCACGCCAGCGAACGAGCCGAGGTAGAGATACGCGCGGAGCACGGTGTTCCCGGATAGGTCGAAGCCCTCGCGCCCGCGCTGGAAGGCAAGCACTCCGATGATCACGAAGACCGCGAGCACCGCGACCGGGATCAGGATCGTGAGCATCAGCTCCCTCTCCGGCGCCGACCCATGACGCGCTTTGTCGTGCGCGGGCCGGTGCTCATCCCGGAATCATCGATGCCCTCGGGGCCGCTCTGCAGCACCTGCAGTCCCCGCAGCTCCACGATCTCGTCCCGCAGCGCGGCGGCCTTCTCGAAGGCAAGCTCCTTCGCCGCGGTCTTCATCTGCAGCTCGAGGTCCTTGATGAGGCGCGCGAGCTCGTCCTTGGGCAGCTCGCCGGCGGCGATCGGGCGGCCGCCCTTCTCGTACACGCCCTCGACCTCCGCGACCTGACGCAGGCGCATACCGACATCGCGGATCGCCTTGACCACGGTCTGCGGGTCGATGCCGTGCTCTTTGTTGTAGGCGAGCTGGACCTCGCGCCGGCGCTCCGTCTCGTCGATCGCAGCGCGCATCGAGGCCGTGACACGGTCGGCGTACATGATCACGCGGCCCTCGACATGCCGAGCCGCGCGGCCGATGACCTGGATCAGCGACCCCTCGGACCGCAGGTAGCCCTCTTTGTCGGCATCGAGGATCGCGACGAGCGTCACCTCGGGAAGGTCGATGCCCTCGCGCAGAAGGTTCACGCCGACGACGACATCGAAGACGCCGAGTCTCAAGTCGCGCAGGATCTCGACGCGCTCGATGGTCTCGATCTCCGAGTGGAGGTACTGGACCTTGATGCCCATCTCACGCAGGTAATCCGCCAGGTCCTCGGCCATCTTCTTCGTGAGGGTCGTGACGAGCGCGCGCTGCCCACGATCGACGCGCAGCCGCAGCTCGGCCAGTAGGTCGTCGATCTGCCCATCGGTCTTGCGGACCTCGATCTCCGGGTCGATCAGCCCGGTCGGCCGGATGATCTGATCCACGACCTGACCGGACCGCTGGACCTCGTACGCGCTCGGCGTGGCCGAGACGAAGATCGTCTGATCGAGGCGCGCCTCGAACTCCTCAAACGTGAGCGGACGGTTGTCGAGCGCGCTCGGGAGGCGGAAACCGTATTCGACCAGGATCTGCTTGCGCGACCGGTCGCCTCCCCACATGCCGTGCACCTGCGGGATGCTGATGTGCGACTCGTCGACGAACATGAGGAAGTCGGGCGGGAAGTAGTCGAGCAGCGTCCACGGCCGGCTCCCGGCAGGGCGGCGCGATAGATGTCGCGAGTAGTTCTCGATCCCGGCACAGCTACCGGTCTCGCGCATCATCTCGATGTCGAAGTTCGTCCGCTGACGCAGGCGCTGCGCCTCAAGCAGCCGTCCGCCGTCCTCCAGCTCCTTGACCCGCTCGACGAGCTCCGCCTCGATATCGCGGACCGCCTCCATGAGCTTCTCGCGGGGCGTCACGAAGTGGCGCGCGGGATAGATGTCGATGCGGTCCCGCTCCGCGAGCACCTCGCCCGTCAGCGGATCGAGCTCGGTGATGCGATCCACGTCGTCGCCGAAGAACTCGACGCGCACCGCGAGCTCCTCATACGACGGCTGGATCTCGAGCGTGTCGCCTAGGACCCGGAACTTGCCGCGCACGAGGTCTGTGTTCGTCCGCTCGTACTGGATGTCGACGAGATGGCGGAGGACGGTGTCGCGGCGCACGCGCTCGCCCTTGTTGAGGCGCACCGTGACGGCGCCGTAATCGACGGGCGCACCGAGGCCGTAGATGCAGGAGACCGATGCGACGATGAGGACGTCCCGCCGCTCGAAGAGCGCCCGCGTCGCGGCGTGGCGCATCCGGTCGATCTCCTCGTTCCGGGACGAGTCCTTCTCGATGTAGGTGTCGCTGCGCGCGATGTACGCCTCTGGCTGGTAGTAGTCGTAATAGGAGACGAAGTACTCGACGGCGTTCTTGGGAAAGAACTCCTTGAACTCGCCGTACAGCTGCGCCGCCAGCGTCTTGTTGTGCGCGAGCACGAGCGACGGCCGGCCGGCCTCAGCGATGACCTTCGCCATCGTCACCGTTTTGCCCGAACCGGTGACGCCTCGCAGCGTCTGCGACTTCATCCCCTCGCTCAGGCCGCGGCTGAGCGCCGCGGACGCCCTGGGTTGGTCACCGGCAAGATCCCAGGGCAGCACGAGCTCGAACGGCGCGCGTCCGCTCGGCCGGTCTACGGGTACTTGAAGGATCTCGCTCTTGGGCACGGGCGCCTCATTCTAGAACGGATGTTCGGTGACGGCCAAAGCTCCCCCGACTCCCCCGATTGTCGCGCACCAGCCAACCATCTGCCGCGTTTTTCCCACCAAAGCGCTATTGCGGTACCCCGTACCGCTCCCTAGCGTCTCCAGTGTTCTCTAGGTAGGAAGGGACGGTCACACACTGGAAAAGCTTCGTGCTCTTGTACATGGCGAGGACGGGCAGAACCTCGTTGAATTCGCTCTGCTGCTGCCTGTTCTGCTCTACATCCTCATGGGCATTATCCAGTTCGGGTTGATCTTCGCGGTGTACGTGACGATCAACAACTCCGTCCGCGAGGCCGCCCGCTGGGGCTCGATCTACCAGTACGACAACGGGCAGACCCCGACGCAGAACGACGTGGCACGCAACAACGGCATGATCGACCGGCTCTACCAGTCGCGCGGCATCCTGAGCATCCCAACGCGGGGCGCCGCCTCTCAGAACTTCAGCCTGGCGACTCAGGGCACTTATGGCCTCGGATCGTGCCCCTCACAGACAGCTGGCATCCCCGTCGAATACGCCTGGTACTACGGGACGAGCAGCGTGAACCCGGATGTAACGATCTGCTATGCGCGCCCCAACGTGGCCGGGAACACCGTGACGCAGAACGACCCGCGCCGCGGGTACTACCTGGACGTCGAGACCTGGTACCACCTCCAAGTCTTCATCCCGCTGCTCCAGCAGTTCCTCCCGGACGACCCGGTGAAGGGTTCGCCCTGGATCCGACTGCCCGGCCGCATCACGGTCGTTGTCAATTAGGAAGCAGCATTCAGGGAAATCCGTCGTTAATCCATTAAGGAATCGCTAGAGTCCGTTAGGGACAGCAGCACAACAGAGGAGAGGGACAACAGTGCAGGACGGTTCACGCCGCCGCGCGCGGCTCATTCTCATCGTTGGTGTCGCGCTCGCGCTCGTCGCGGGTGTGGGCACGTTCGTGTACGCATCCGGGGCCAAGAGTGACCAGCCGGTCGCCGTGCCCACGGTCGCGGTGCTCGTCGCGGCGCGCGAGATCCCGGCCAAGACGACGCTTACCTCCGCGGACGTCAAGCTGCAGGAATTCAACGTGGACGCGAAGCCGGCCTCAGCGATGACCAAGGCCGACGACGCACTTGGCAAGATCACGATCCAGAGCATCAGCGTCGGCGAGCCGATCCTGCCGACGAAGTTCGCTGACCCGAAGAACCCTTCATTCGTCGTGATGCCCGCGAGCTTCATCGGGCCGGACGGCGCACCGGTGGCCAACTCACCGAACTTCCGCGCAATGTCGATCACGGTGCCCGACGCCAACGCTGTCGGTGGTTCCGTGCTGGTTGGTGACCTCGTCGACCTCATGTACGTCGTGCAGTTCGACCCGCAGAGCAAGCTTCAGCGGCCGACGCAGCAGCAGGTCCTCGACTTCAGCTCGAAGATCATCCTGGAGCGTGTGCCGATCCTCGCGCGACTCGCGAGCGTCTACACCGTCCGTGTCGACGCGTTGACCGCCGAGCGCATCGCCTACGTACAGTCCGCTGGTGGTCAGCTCGCGTTCCTCCTGCGCGCACCAAAGGACGAGCGGGCCAGTGGCTCGACGGGTGCGACGTTCGGGGACATCTACTCGAACTTCCGTCTCAAGATCCCGGAGAAGATCAACCCATAGCGGTCTAGCCGCGGGGCGCGGACCGGAGGCGCTCCCAGGCTTCGCGCACACGCGTATGTGTAGCGTCGCGGTCGCCGTCGTTCACCAGGACGACGTCGGCCGCGGCGCGAAACTCTTCTTCACTCGCCTGCCTCGCCAGGCGCATCTCCGCCTCCGGCTGCGGTAGACCGCGCGCGCGCAATCGCTCGATCAGCACGCCGCGCGGGGCGACCACGATCCAGATCTCATCGCAAACGTTGCGGAGATCGGACTCCAGCAGCTTGATGGCCTCGACGACCATCACGTCGCCGTCTCTCAGCATCTTGCGCGCCTCGAGGATCCGCGCGATGACCCTCGGGTGCATGATCCGCTCGAGCCGCGCGAGCTTCTTCGGATCGCTGAAGACCTCCGCCGCAAGCTTGGCGCGGTCGATCTCCTTGTCCTCGCCCAGCACGCCGGTGCCGAAGGTCTGCACGATCGCGCTGTAGCCGACGGTGCCGCGCGACTGCTCGTCGTGAACGATCGCGTCGGCATCGATCACTTTCGCGCCGAGCTCGCGCAGCATCCCTGCGACGAGCGACTTGCCGGACCCGATCTGGCCCGTGAGCCCGATCACACGCGAGCTCACTCCTTCTCGGCCTCGCTGACCTTCGCCCACTCTGCATACAACTCCTTGAGCGAGCGCTCGAGCGCCGCGTGCTCTTCGCCGACACGACGAGTTTCGAGATAGTTGCCGCTCAGTGCGATCTCGGAGAGCTTTTGAGTGAGCTGCTTGATCTGCAGTTCCATCGATTCGATCCGAGCCTCCAGCGCGCGCAGACCGCTGACGCGACGCACGGGCGACGACTTGGCGCGGCTCGGCAGGCCGGGACGGGTGACGGGGAGAGCGGGATTCTCGCGAGCGGGAGTGGAGGGGACCCCGCCGGCAGGACGCCCGGTCGACGAGTCCTCAGCGGCGGGGAGGCCAACCCGCGAGCGAGAACCCCGAGCCCCGGCAGGACCCGTCCCGGCCTGCGGCACCGCCACGAATTCGACGACCGGTGCGTCCCGGCCGGCGGCTCGCTCCCGCTGATACGGCGACCAACTGCCCTCAAACCGACGAAGAAGTCCGCCCGAAATCAGCCAGAGCTCTGTGGCCAGCTTGTCAATGAAATAGCGGTCATGGCTAACGAAGATCAATGTGCCCTCATACGCCGCGAGCACCGCTTCCAACTGCTCGCGTGCGGCGAGGTCGAGATGGTTGGTGGGCTCGTCGAGAACGAGCAGGTTTGCGTGTCGCAGC
>Ga0207653_10000787_pt1 | contig 10700 bp, 10 predicted proteins | sample KBSK5251metaG_FD_184341 | JGI IMG/M metagenome (GOLD analysis project Ga0207653, IMG submission 184341) | Corn, switchgrass and miscanthus rhizosphere microbial communities from Kellogg Biological Station, Michigan, USA - KBS K5-25-1 metaG... | ecosystem: Host-associated > Plants > Roots >...
CCCGCCTTGTCGGCCACCGCGAGCCCCTCGCCCACCACCCCGACCAGCGCGCGCTTCACGCCGGGGCTCCGCTCCACCACCTCGTACACGTGGGCGTCCACGAGAGCGGTGGCGAAGAGCAGCGCGCCGTAGATGAGCTTGGCCCACTTGTAGCCCCAGATGTTGTCGGTGACCGGGGTCTCCTCGACCGCGCTCAGGAGCGCGGCCAGCTCGCGCACGCGGGGCGTGTCGCGGCCGTCCAGCTCGCCCAGCACGAAGGCGCCGTGGCCGCCGTGCCGGATGCGGCCGGGCGCGATCCAGTCCGCGGCCCAGTTCACGAGGCAGCCCACGGTGCGCCCGGCGCCGACGGAGGCCGCGATCTGCTCCTCGCTGAGCCCGTTCTGGAGCGAGACGATGGTCCCGCCGGGCGCGAGGCGCGGGGCGAGATCGCGCAGGGCCTCGGCGGTGTGGTGGCTCTTCACCGCGAGGAGCACGAGGCCGAGGTCGCGGCCGAGCCGGTCGGGGGTGACCGCGGGCACCCGCGCGGTGACCGCTCCGTCGCCGCGCTCGATCGTGATGCCCGTGGCGTTGATCGCCTCGACGTGCGCGACCGCGCTGTCGACCAGCAGCACGTCGTGGCCGGCGCGCACGAGAGCCGCGCCGGTGGTGCCGCCGATGGCGCCCGCCCCGTACACCGTGATCGTCATGGGCCCCTCAAGTACCACAGGGGCCGAAGCGGCGTCAACGCGTGTGGGGATTCCGCGCGTCCACGCGCCGTGCTATGGTCCGGGGCCCACATCCCGCCACGCGAAGGAGAAGGCCATGGAGACGATCCAGATGAGCCGGCAGGAGATCGAGCAGCGCACCGGGCGCTTCGCGGCGCTCCAGCCCATGGAGTTCATGAAGACCGACACCACCGTCTCCCAGGCGGCCAAGGACATCATCCTGGCGCGCACCCTGATGCCAGTGGTGCTGGAGCGCACCCAGTCGGCCTTCGGCCACGACGCGCCCATCTACGACGCGGCCGGGCTCACCATGTTCATCTCCATCATGCCGCCCGGACAGGGACCGTGCCTGCACGCGCACGTGAAGACCTTCGAGACCTTCATCGTGCTGGAGGGAAAGCTCGAGTTCTCCCTGAACGACGACGGGGCCGAGAAGATCGTGCTGAACCGGTGGGACACCTTCTCGTGTCCGCCCGGCGTCAATCGCGGCTTCCGCAACGTGGACACGAAGGACAGCGTGCTGCTCACGATCATCACCGGGGGCATCAACGACCGGAACGACATCGGGCTGCCGCCCGCGGTGGCCCGTCAGATCGAGGCGGTGGACCCGCACGCGCTCGAGGTGTTCACGACCAAGCTGGGCCTCCGCTTCGACGCGGGGCCGGAGGTGTGAGGGCATCCCTGCACCGCCCCTCGCCCTCCACCGCCCCTCTCCACCACCCCTCACCCTGCCCTCTCCCCTGAGGGGAGAGGGGGATGAGGAGGCCGGGGCTCCTCTGAGCGGGGGGGTCAGGCCTTGCGGAAGCGGTGGATTCCGTCCTCGCCCACGACAAGACTCGCGTGTCCCTGGGCCTCGAGGAAGTGCAGGTGCGCCACCGTCTCCCCGATCGCGAACCCGAGCTGGTGGGCGTCGAGCTGGCGGCGGAAGAGCACCGGCACCAGGTCGTGGGCGGTGCGCGGCTCGGCGAGCGCGTCGATGGTCTCGCTCAGCCGCTCGTCGTGGTGATGCTGCAGGTAGTCGAGCCGGCGGTGCAGCCCGCGGAACGGCAGCCCGTGCGACGGCAGCACCAGCGTCGACTCGGGCAGCGGCCGGAAGCGGCCGAGCGAGTCGAGGTAGAGCTTGAGCGGGTTGCCGTGCGGCTGGTCCGGCCACACGCTCACGTTGGTGGTGATCTTGGGCAGCACCTGATCGCCCGAGATCAGCACGTTGGCCTCCGGAGAGAAGAGGCACGCGTGCTCCGGGGCGTGGCCCATCACCGTGAACGCGTGCCACGCCCGGCCGCCGATGGTGACGACGTCGCCCTCGCGCACCGCGCGGAAATCCGGCGCCACCGACGGCACCAGCTGACGGAAGTGGTTGCCGCGCCCCCGGAAAGCCTCCACCTGCGCCTCCGGCACTCCGTGGCGGCGGTAGTGGTTGAGCCGCTTCTCGGTCTCGTTGCCGCCCATCCCCTGCCACGCGAGCTGGGCCATGAGCCACTCGGCCTGGGGGCACCACAGCTCGACCCCGAACCGCTGGGCCAGCCAGTCCGCGTTGCCGATGTGGTCCGGATGGAAGTGGGTGACCAGCACCCGGCGGATGGGCCGCTCGCGCAGCTCGCCCGCGAAGAAGCCCTCCCACAGAGCGCGGGTCGGCGGCAGCCCCACCCCGGTGTCGACCACCGTGACGCCGTCGCCGTCCTCCAGCAGCCACAGGTTGATGTGGTTGAGCTGGAACGGCAGCGGCATCCGGATCCAGCGGATGCCGGGCGCGACCTCGATGCTGGCGCCGCCTTCCGGCGGCTCGGGCCAGGGATGCACGAGCCCGGGGGCGGGCGCGGCCAGCGGATGCTCGGGCTCGGGGCTCATGGGCCGATCACTTCTTCCGGTACACGTTGAGGCCGATCTTCTCCTCGCGCTCGGGGACGGTGACGTTGCCCTCCGTCGACGCGACGATGATGGTCTTGCCGGAGGAGGAGGGGCCGAACTCCTTGGACAGGTCCACCGTGATGGTGAGGATGTTGCCCGCGAGGCTCATCTCGACGTTCTTCATCGGCGATCTCCCATCGTCCAGCTTCCGTTATCGGCATCCGGCGCCCGGCGGACGGCGCCGGTGAATGCTCCCGTATCGTCCATGATATGCCACCGACCTAGCCGGGGCGGGAAGAACGGCGGGCCGGCGGCGTACGCCGCCACATCGGATTGGTCGCGGCCGGGCTCGCGCCGACGAGGTCGTCTTCCCGCCCCGGCCCGGGCACCCTACTCCACGGGCGCGGGCAACGGTGCGACGCGCTCGCCCTCGCTCTCTCCGTCCGAACGCGGGGAGGGCGGATCCACCCGCACCCGGCGCATGAGGGGCAGGAACAGGGGCACGATCGAGAAGAGGATGGCGAGCAGCCAGAAGTCGTCCGAGTAGGCCAGCACCTGCGCCTGCGAGACCGCGTCGTGGTAGAGCATGCTCAGCGCCTGCCGCTGCGCGGTGAACTGGTCGCTCCCCTGCGACAGGAAGTGGCTGGTCCACCGCCCGAGCCGGTCCTGGGTGGCGGGGTCCCACACCGTCACGTGGCTCACGATCTGCTGCTGGTGGAACTGACTGCGCTGGGCCAGGAGCGTGGTGGCGAGGGCGATGCCCACGCTGCCCCCCAGGTTGCGGAGCACGTTGTAGGCGGAGGTCGCGTTGACGAGCTTGTCCTTCCGGATCGTCGCCAGGGTCAGGGTCGAGAGGGGCACGAAGATGAAGCCGAGCGCGAAGCCCTGGATCACCCGCGGCAGGGTGAGCGTCCAGTAGTCCATGTCGAGGGTGAGGTTCGACATCATGTAGAGGCTCACCGCGTTGACCAGGCAGCCGAAGGTCAGGAGCGCGCGCTGATCTACCCGGGTGACCAGGCGGCCACACAGGATCAGCGAGAACATGTTGCCGACCCCGCCCGGCGCGAGCACCAACCCCGAGGTCAGCGCGTCGTAGCCCAGGAGCTTCTGGGAGTAGAGCGCGAGCAGCACCATGCTGGAGAACATGCCGAGGCCGATGAGGGAGATGAAGGTGGCCCCGAAGGCGAAGTTGCGGTCGGTGAACACGGCCAGGTCGAGCACCGGATCCCGTGCGGTGAGCTCGCGGACCACGAAGCCCACCAGGGCCACCGCCGCGATCATCGCGAGGCTCACGATCAGGCTGGAGTCGAACCAGTCCTCGCGCTCGCCGCGGTCGAGGAACAGCTGGAGACAGCCGAAGCCCACCACCATCAGCACCAGCCCCGGCCAGTCCACGCGGGCGGGCTTGCGCAGGTAGGGCGGGTCGAACAGGCAAGCGCTCGCCATGAAGAAGCCGAGCAGCCCCACCGGCAGGTTGATGTAGAAGATCCAGCGCCAGGACCAGTTGTCGGCGATGTAGCCGCCGAGGGTGGGGCCGATGATCGGCCCCATCATGAAGCCCACCCCCCACACCGCCATCGCGAGGCCGCGCTGGCCGAGGGGGAAGATCTCCCACAGGATCGCCTGGGAGAGCGGAATGATCGGTCCGCCCCCGATCCCCTGGAAGATGCGGGCCAGGATCAGAAAGGTGAGGTTCGGGGCCATGCCGGAGAGCACCGAGCTCACCGTGAACAGCACGCAGCAGATCAGGAAGAAGCGCTTGCGGCCCAGCACGCCCGCGAGCCAGCCGGTGGCGGGGATGATGACCGCGTTGGCCGCGAGGTAGGAGGTGATGACCCACGACACCTCCTCGAGGCCGGCGGACAGCGAGCCCTGCAGGTGCGGCAGCACCACGTTGGTCACGCTGGTGTCGAGCACCTGCATGAAGGCCACCACCATCACCGACAGCGTGATGGCCCACTTGCGGGCGGAGGAGATCGGGGCCGCGTCGGCGGGCTGGCTCATCGCGCCGCCCCCGGCTAGCGCACCCGGATGACGACGTACGCCGACATCCCGGCCCGCAGGGTGTTGTGGGCTCCGATCTCGCGGGGGTCGAGGCGGATCTTCACCGGGATGCGCTGCACCACCTTCACCCAGTTGCCGGTGGCATTCTCGGGCGGCAGCAGGGAGAAGCGCGAGCCGGTGCCCGCGCTCAGCGAGTCCACCGTGCCGTGGAAGACCTCGCCGGGGAAGGTGTCGATCTCCACGGTGGCCGGCATGCCGGGCCGCACCCGCGAGAGCTGGGTCTCCTTGAAGTTCGCCACCACCCACACGTCCTGGAGCGGCACGATGGCCAGCAGCGGCTGGCCCATCTGCACCACCTGCCCCACTTCCACGCTCTTCTTGGAGACCACTCCGTCGCCGGGGGCGCGCACCTCCGCGTGGGCGAGCTGCAGCTCCGCGAACGCGAGGTCGGCCTGGGCCTGGCTGAGGGCGGCGGCGGCCCGCTCGATCTCCGCCTCCTTGACGATGACCTGCCGGCGCTGGCTCTCGACCCGGCCGAGCACCGCGCGCGCCTCGTTGATGCGCTGCTTGGCCTGGCTCACCGCGAGGATGCGGCTGGTGAGCGCGGCCTCCGCCTGCTGCGTCTCCTTCTCCGCCATCGCGAGCCGCCGCTGCGTCGCCTCCAGCGTGGCCGCCGAGGTACCCGCCGCCATCTCCGCCTGGTCGAAGTCGCGCTGCGAGACGAAGCCGCCCTGCAGCAGCTTCTGCATCCGCTCCTTCTCGCGGGAGGTCTGCCGCTGGGTGGACTGCGCGCCGGTCACCTCCGCGCTCATGGCCGCCACCGCCGCGTGCTTGGCCTCGAGCGTGGCGCGCGTCTCCGCCACCGCGGACTGCGCCGCCTGCTCCGCGACCCGGGCCGACTCCAGGGTGGCGCGCGCCTCGTCCACCTGGGCCGCGGTGGTCTCGCGAGTGAGCTGGGTCTCGGAGCGCGTGGCCTGGTGCGCGGCGGCGGCGACCGCCACCGCGGCCTTCGCCTGGTCGCGCCGGGCCGCGTAGTCGCGCGGATCGATGCGCAGGAGGACGTCGCCCGACCGGACCGCGCGGTTGTCGTCGATCAGCAGCTCGGCCACGTGGCCCGGGACCTTGGCGCTGATGACCACGACGCTGCCCTCGACGTAGGCGTCGTCGGTCGCGATCTGCTTGCGGCTCTGCCACCAGAGATGGACGCCGTAGGCCAGGAGGATCAGCGAGACCGCTGCGGTCAAGCCGATCAGCCGCCCTCGTCTCATGGCCCGGGTATGCTACCACCGGTGAAAGGAGAACCGACACCCATGATCGAGCGGCTCGGGAGGGAGCCCGCCCCGCCGGAGCGCGGCCCGACGCGCTAGCGGAGCTGGTCCGAGGGCACCACCCGGTAGCGGCCGGGCGCCCGCTCGAAGAGGCCGTTGATCTCCGCCGAGGAGAGCTCGCGTCGCTGGCCGGTGGTGGTGTCCTCCACCACCCAGCGGCCCTGGAGCGTCATGCCGGTGAGGCGCTGATGCCATTCGGTGGTGCGCCGGCCCTCCGCGGTGGACTGCATGATGCGGTTGGTCTCCTGCATGTTGAGCATCGCCTGGGCGGTGCGCCGGCTCATCTCGCCCTGGCTGATCGACCACGACTGCCAGATCTCGGTCATCTGGGGCAGCGCGGTGGCGAAGGCCTCGGCGGGCGCGGTCAGCATCGGTAGCCGCGGAGCCGGCCCCGGGCAAGGCGCCCGCGGGCCCTACGCTTGACTCCGCCTCGCGGCACGGTCAGTATCAGCGCGTGCACTTCGGGGTCTTCGTCGAGGAGCTGCGTCACGGGGCGACCCAGGCCGGCGCCTTCCGCGACATCTTCGAGACGGCGGCCCAGGCCGAGGCGGGGGGGATCGACTGCGTCTGGCTGGGCGAGATCCACTTCACCCCGAGCCGCTCGATCATCTCCGCGTCGCTGCAGGTGGCCAGCGCCATCGCGGCCCGCACCCGCCGCGTGCGGATCGGCACCGCGGTCCAGGTCCTGCCGCTGAACCATCCGCTGCGCATCGCGGAGGAGGTCGCCACCGTCGACCACATCAGCGAGGGGCGCTTCGAGTTCGGGATCGGGCGCAGCGGGGTGGTGAAGACGTACGACACCTACGGCCTCGCCTACGCGGAGAGCCAGGCGCGCTTCCGCGAGACGCTCGAGATCCTGCGCCGGGCCTGGACCGGCGAGCCGTTCAGCCACCGGGGCGAGTTCTACCGCATCGACAACGCCATCGTGGCCCCGCGCCCCTACCAGGTGCCCCACCCGCCCATCCGCATGGCCGCCACCAGCGACGAGACCTTCCCCATCGCGGGGCGCCTCGGCCTGCCGATCTTCATCGGCCTGCGCGCGACCGAGATCTCGGACTTGAAGACGCAGCTCGGCCCGTATCGCGACGCCTGGCGAGCGGCCGGCCACCCGGGCGACCCGAGCGTCTACCTGCGGCTGCCCGTCTACGCCTCGCCCACCGCGGACGGCGCGCGCGAGGAGCCGCGCGAGAGCCTCACCTCGTTCTTCGCCCGTCAGACCGAGCTGGCCCGCCAGGCGGTGGGACGCGCGGGCGCCGGCCCCGCGGACCGCCGGCGCCAGCAGGCCGAGCGCATGGCCGCGCTCTCCTACGACGACATCCTCGCGCGCAAGGGCGCCTTCGGCACCGCGCGCGCGGTGGTCGACCGGCTGACCGCGCTGCGGGACGAGCTCGGGATCGACGGGGTGGTGGCGGAGCTGAACCCGGGGGGTCGCATCGCTCCCGCGCTCGAGGCGCGCAGCCTCGAGATCCTCACCCGCGAGGTCGCGCCCGCCCTGAAGGCGGCGTGAGGGCGCCCGCGTGAGCGAGGAGGCGCTGCGGAAGATCGCGCTCCAGGTGCGCAACTGGGGGCGCTGGGGGCCGGACGACGAGATCGGCACCCTCAACTACATCACGCCGGAGCGGGTGGCCGCCGCGTGCCGCCTCGCCACCACCGGCAAGGTCTTCGCCCTCGGCATCCCGCTCGACCGCAACGGTCCGCAGAGCGGCACCCGCGCCCGCTTCAACCCGATCCACACCATGTTCCGCGACGGAGGCGACGCGCCCCGCACCCCCGCCGAGGTCGCGGCCCAGGAGGGCTACGGCGGCTCCGACGACTGGATCGTGATGCCGTTACAGTGCGTGACCCAGTGGGACAGCCTGGCCCACATCTTCTACGAGGGAAAGATGTACAACGGCTACGACGCCACGCTGGTCACCAGCAGCGGCGCGGCCCGGAACAGCATCGACAAGACGACCAGCCGGCTGGCCGGCCGCGGGGTGCTGCTGGACGTGGCGTGCCACAAGGGCGTCGAGGCGCTCGAGCCGGGCTACGCCATCACGGTGGCGGACCTCGAGGCGACCGCGGCCGCCGCGCGCGTGGAGGTGCGGCCGGGCGACATCCTGCTCGTGCGCACCGGCCACATGTCGCGCTACCTCGACCGGAACGACTGGCGGCACTACGACCTCGACCCGTTCCCGGGGCTCTCGGTGCACACCGCCCCGTGGCTGCACGCGCGGCAGATCGCCGCGATCGGCTGCGACAACTACGCGGTGGAGGTGCGCCCGTCCGAGATCGCGGGCTTCCGCAACCCGTTCCACGTGGTGGCGATCCCCAACATGGGGCTCACCCTCGGGGAGATCTTCTTCCTGGAGGAGCTGGCCGCGGACTGCGCGGCCGACGGCCGCTACGCGTTCCTCCTCGTCGCGCCCCCGCTGCCGGTCGCGCGCGCGGTCGGGACGCCGATCAACCCCTACGCGATGAAGTAGCCGCCGCCATGGAGATCGTACTGGTAGTCGATGACGAGCCCGACATCCGGGCGGTGGTCCGCGGCATGCTCACCCAGAAGGGCTACACCGTGCTCGACACCGGCGACCCCCAGCAGGCGATCCGGATGTCCACCCAGCAGGCGGTGCACCTGCTGGTCACCGACATGGTCATGCCGCTCATGAAGGGCACCGACCTCGCCAAGCGCGTCCAGGAGGTGAGCCCGTGGACGAAGGTGCTGCTGATGTCGGCCTACAAGGTGGCGGAAGTGACGACCTCCGGGCTGCCCTTCATCGCCAAGCCGTTCACGCCCGAGGCGCTGGTGGAAAAGGTGCGCCAGATCCTCAGCGCGCCCTCTCCGTTCGCACGCCCGGCGCCTCCGACCCCGCCCGATCCGGCGCCCGGCGCCTAGGGCGCGCGCCCGCTCACGGATAGATCTGCCGGTAGGCCAAGCGCGCCCGCGCTCCCGAGCCGCCGAAGCGCGCGTCGTAGTCCCGGGTCATGGCGCGGAGCGTGTCCGACTCCACGAAGGCGCGCAGCGACTCCTCCGAATCGAACTCGTAGCAGACCATGTACTGCCACGGCTCGGAGCCCGCGTGCGGGGTCTCGAGGGGAAGGGCCGCGTAGCGGCGCATGCCGACGCAGCCCGGGACCTGGGCCGCCTCCCCGGACCGCACCGAGTCGTACCACGCGTTGAACGCCGCCTCCTGCTCGGGGGCGATGGTGGCCTTGACGACGAAGAGCCCGGGGCGCGTCATCTGATCCGGTCCCGCGCCCGAGCCTAACCGACCCGGCCACCCCGGGCAACCAGCCGGTCGGCATTCTTTTCCGACCGGGTCTGGGTTTGCACTTCGTGTCAGCGCGCTGACAGCGATCGTCGGCCTCGCCCACTTCACGCCACGCGTGCCGAGCGAAACTCCCGAGAATCGAGCGGTCGATCCATGGCCTCGAACGTGCAATACCCCGTCACGGCAGTCCATCACGCCGAAGGAGAAGTGCCCGTAGTGAGAATGCTCCGCGCCTCGGTCGTCCTCGCCTCGCTGGCCCGACTCGCTTCCACCCTCTCGATCCCCCAGTCGGGCGAGCCCATGCCCGGATCGAGCCCGGCGCTGGCCGCGGCCCCTCCGTCCGACGGGGCGGGCGTGCGCGCCGCACCGGCGCGGCCGCTGCGCCGGTCCCTCTGCGCGGCCCTCGCGGAGGGCGCGTGCGCCGAGGTCTTCGCCGCCTGCGCCACCGGCGCGGTCATCACCGGCTGGGCGCTCTATCTCGGGGCGGGCACCGCGCTCATCGGCTTCCTCGGCGCGCTGCCGCTGGTGGCCCAGGTCGCGAGCCTGCCCGCCGCGTGGTTCATCAGCGCCCACAGCCGCAAGCTGGCGACGGTCCTCGCGGTGTGCATCTCGCGCCTCACCTTCCTGCCCCTGATCGGGCTCCCCTGGCTCGACGTCGCGCCCGCCGCGAAGCTCCGCCTCTTCATCGGGATCGTGGCGGTCAGCACGGTCTTCGGCGTGATCGGCAACAGCGCCTGGGTCGCGTGGATGGGCGAGCTCGTCCCCGGCCGCCTGCGGGGACGCTATTTCGGGCAGCGGACGATCTTCCTGAGCGTCGCGGGCACGCTCGCCTCGCTCGCCGCCGCGGTGACCCTCGATCGCCTGGCCCCGCTGGGCTTCACCGGGATCGCGCTCTCCGCGCTGACCGCGGTCGCCTGCCTGGCCGGCCTCGCGAGCCTGGCGCTGCTGCTCCGCCAGCACGAGCCGGCCGCCGTCCGCGAGGGCGGCACCGCCGGATGGGGCAGCCTGCGGACCGCGCTCGGCGACCTGCGCGCCCGGCCCTTCCTGCACTACCAGCTCGCGTGGAACGGAGCAGTGGGCATCTCGGCGACCTTCTTCGCCTATCACCTGCTGACCAATCTGCGCACCGGGTTCCTGGTGGTGGCGGCCCACGGCGTCGGGGTGGCCATCGTGCGGATCGCCTCGGCCCGGCTGTGGGGGCGCGCGGTCGACCGGATCGGCGCGCGACCGGTGCTGATCTGCTGCTCGTTCGGCATCTCGGTGGTCCCCGCGATCTGGCTCCTCACCTCGCCGGACCGCCTGTGGCCGATCGCGATGGAAGCGGTGGTCTCGGGCTTCCTCTGGGGCGGCCACGGCATCGCGGCGCTCGACCTGACGATCGGGCTGGCCCCGCGGACGGGCCGGCCGTTCTACCTGGCCGTCTTCGCCACCGCGGGCGGCATCGGCTTCGGGGTCGCCTCGGTGCTGGCCGGCCAGCTCGCCACGTTCGCGCCCGCCCACTTCGCGCTGGGCGGTCACGACTGGACCAGCATCCACATCCTGTTCTTCCTCTCCGCGCTGGGCCG
>Ga0207653_10000788_pt1 | contig 10699 bp, 6 predicted proteins | sample KBSK5251metaG_FD_184341 | JGI IMG/M metagenome (GOLD analysis project Ga0207653, IMG submission 184341) | Corn, switchgrass and miscanthus rhizosphere microbial communities from Kellogg Biological Station, Michigan, USA - KBS K5-25-1 metaG... | ecosystem: Host-associated > Plants > Roots >...
CCATGGCCGAGAGGGATCGACCCGAAGCGGGCCCCCCGCGGCGGACCGGAGCGGCGCCTTCGGCGCGTACCGTGGACCGGCGGCATTCCGGGGCGCGAATCGGGCGGCCGGACGCGCTTCGGGTACGGCCGAAGCCGCTCGGTCCCAGGACACGTCGATCGCGACTTCCTCGGGGACCGATGCGACGCGGCTCGCGGGATCCCAGGACACGGGCCGAATCCGGACGGCGAGGAAACGCTCGCCTCGCGCCGCCATGGGTGTCGCCGCGATCAGGACGCCTTCGCCGGCGCCCGCGTTTCCAGCCGCGCGAAGCGCGCGGTAGGCCGGACCCGCCAGCGCCGAGGAAACCTCGCGCGCGGAGGCGCGGGCCGCGGCAGGCTCGGTGAGCATTCCCGCGAACGGCACCGGCTCGAGCGAGCCGAGCGGTCGCGGCCGAAGCGCGGACGCGCGCACCGAAGGCGTCACGCCCCACGGGATTCGCAGGAGAATCGTCCGGACGGGGAGCTGCGGCGTTCCCGGCTCCCCGGATGGCTCTCCCCCGGGGACGTCGATCTCGGCCAGGTCGAACCCGAACGCGCGCGCGCGGACGACCTCCGCGTCGCCGATCGGCACGAGGACGCGGTAGCCGGTCGAGCCGGCCGACTCCACCCGAGGGGCGGCGGCCTCCCCGGGGGCGGCAGCCGCCGGGGCCGCGGCGAGCGCGGCGAGGAGCGCCGCGAAGAACGGGAGCGTGCGGGTCCGGCGGCTCAAGCGTCCGGGATCCGCTCGGCTTCCTCGATCAACATCACGGGAACGTCTTCCACGATCGGGTAGCGGAGCCGGCACGCGGGGCAAATCAACCTCTCAGCGGCGCGGTCGTACGTGAGGTCGCCGTGGCATTGGGGACAGACCAGGATTTCGAGAAGCTCTTCGCTGATCGGCATCGGTCGTCTCTTACTCCTTCGGAGCGCCCGCCGGGGCGGCGCTCTCATCGAGATACACCCCCATCCGCATGTACTTCTCCAGCCTTCGGTCGAGTAATTCCTGGGCGGGGAGCCCGATCAGGCCCCGGATGTGCCGCATCACGGTTTCCTTGACCCGCCGCGCGGTCTCCTCCGGATCGCGGTGCGCGCCCCCCACCGGCTCGGGAATGATCTCGTCGATGACGTGGAGCTCCAGGAGGTCGGGAGCGGTCAAGCGGAGGGCCTCCGCCGCTTGCTCCGCTTTGGAGGAATCCTTCCAGAGGATCGCGGCGCAGCCCTCCGGCGTGATCACCGAGTAGATCGAGTTCTCGAGCATCAGCACGACGTCCCCCACCGCGATCGCCAGGGCGCCTCCCGAGCCGCCCTCCCCGATGACCACGGTCACGATCGGGACGGGGAGGTGAGCCATCTCGAGAATGTTCCGGGCGAGCGCCTCGGATTGGCCGCGCTCCTCGGCGCCGAGCCCGGGATAGGCACCCGGCGTGTCGACGAGCGTGATGATCGGGATGCCGAAGTTCGCCGCGAGCCGCATGAGCCGAAGCGCCTTCCGGTAGCCTTCCGGATGCGCCATCCCGAAATTCCGGTGGATGTTCTCCTTGGTGTCCCGCCCCTTCTGATGTCCGACGATGACGACGGGCAACTCGTCGATGACCGCGAGCCCGCCCACGATCGCGGGATCGTCGCCGAAGCGCCGGTCTCCGTGGAGTTCCATGAACCCGGGGGCCAGCACTTTCAGGTAATCGAGGGTGTAGGGACGCCGCGGATGGCGGGCCAGCTTCACGCGCTGCCAGCGGGTCAGCTTGGAGTAGATCTCCCGCTTGAGCCGCTCCGCCTTCCGCTCGAGGCGCTTCACCTCCTCCTCGGCTCCGGCGTCGCCGTCCTTCACGAGGACGCGCGCGTCCTCGATCTTCCGTTCCAACTCGAGGATCGGCTTCTCGAAGTCGAGCCAGGTGCCGTTCATGAGAGCTGCACGGCTTCCGTTCCCAGCCGCTCGCGAAGCTCGCGAAGCATCTCGTCGCTCGGGCGGACCAGAATGCGCCGCGCCCGGATCCGCGTGGCGTCGCCCGCTCCCTCGCCGGGGACGGAGAAGTAGACGGGCGTTTCACCGGGGTGGCGCACCAGGAGGCTCCGGATCTCTTCGAGCGAGAAGGCGCCCCGCGCGAGCCCGAGGTCGATGATCACCGCGTTCCCGGCGGAGAGATCGGGCCGGGCGAGGGGTCGCACGGCGGTCAGGACCATCTTGGGGTCGGCCTCGTCGCGAAGATTGACGCGTCCGCGAATCTCCACGACCGCGCCCGGGACGAGATCCCCGCGGCTTCGCTCCCAGAGATCGGCGAACACGGTCGTCTCCACGGCGCCGCGCCTGTCCTCGATGGAAACGAACGCCATCGGGCGCTTGTTCCGATCGGTGTGGGACTTCACGGCGGAGATCAGCCCGATCAGGGTCACCTCCTGGCCCTCCCGGCACTCCCGAAGGCGCGCGATCGCGTGCGTCGCGCGGGCCTCGATCACGTGCCGATACGTCGCGAGCGGATGATCGGAGAAATAGAACCCCAGGACCTCCTTCTCGCGCCGGAGCCGCTCGTCGGACGGCCAGGGCGGCGTCATCGGGAGCGGCGGATCGACGGCGGCGTATCCCTCTTCGGCGCCGAAGAGGCTCTCTTGATGCCGCGCCACCGCGCGAGCCCGCTCCTGGGCCTGCGTGAGGAGGATGCCCACCGCCTCGAAGAGCTGCGCGCGCTCGCCCCCCAGCCCGTCGCAGGCCCCGGCCAAGACCAGCGACTCGAGCACGCGGCGATTGACCTGCGCGATCTCGACCCGGCGCACGAGATCGGCGAGGGACACGAACGGCCCTCCCTCGCGACGCGCCGCGACGATGGCCTCGACCGACCCCTGCCCCACGTTCTTGATCGCCGACAGCCCGAATCGAATCCCGGCGCCTTCGATCGAGAACGAGGCGATGCTCCGGTTCACGTCCGGAGGCTGAACGGCGATCCCCGAGCGCTTCGCCTCGTCCACGAGCGTCACGATCCGGTCCGTGTCGCCGACCTCGCTCGTCAAGGACGCGGCGAGGTAGGCCGCGGGCATGTGCGCCTTGAGATACGCGCACTGATAGGAGAGGAGGGCGTAGGCGGCGCTGTGCGACCGGACGAAGCCGTATCCGGCGAACTTCTCCATCAGGTCGAAGATCTCCTCCGCCTTCTTCTTCGGGACCTGGTGCGTCGCGGCACACCCCTCGAGGAACGTGGCCTTCATGCGGGCCATTTCCTCGGGCATCTTCTTCCCCATCGCTCTACGGAGAAGATCCGCCTGCGCCAGCGTGAACCCGGCGAGCCGGTTCGCGATCTGCATCACCTGGTCCTGATAGACGATGACGCCGTAGGTGTTCCGGAGAATCGGCTCGAGAACCGGGTGCATGTAGACCACCTTCTGCTTCCCGTGCTTCCGCTTCACGAAGTCGTCGATCATTCCGCTCTGGATCGGGCCGGGCCGGAAGAGCGCGTTGATGGCGATGATGTCCTCGAACGTGTCCGGCAGCACCTTGCGGAGCAGATCCCGCATCCCCGAGGACTCGAGCTGGAAGACCCCGACCGACTGCGCCTTCTGGAGCAGGTCGTAGGTCGCCGGGTCGTCGAGCGGGATCGTCTTGAGATCGAGTTCCGCTCCCGCGTCCGATGCGGCCACGTGCCGGAGGGCGTCCTCGAGCACCGTCAGCGTGCGGAGCCCGAGGAAGTCCATCTTGAGGAGGCCCACCTTTTCCAGCGACTTCATGTCGTACTGGGTCGTGAAATCGCCCTTCGGCGACCGGTAGACCGGAACGTAGTCGGTGAGGTGGCCGGGCGCGATCAGCACGCCGGCCGCGTGCGTGGATGCGTGCCGCGCGAGGCCCTCGAGGGCGAACGAGCATCGGATCAGGCGCGCGTGGATCTCATCCTGCGTCGCGAGCGCCTTGAGCTCCGGAACGATCTCGAGCGCCTTCGTCAGCGTCATCCCGAGATCGGCGGGCACCATCTTGGCCACGCGATCGACCTCGGCGAACGACATGCCGATCGCGCGTCCGACGTCGCGCACCACGGCGCGCGCCGCCATCGTCCCGAACGTGATGATCTGGCTCACGCTCTCGCGGCCGTACTTGTCGACCACGTAGTCGATGACTTTCTGGCGGTTTTCGTACGAGAAGTCGATGTCGATGTCCGGCATGCTGACCCGCTCGGGGTTCAGGAACCGTTCGAAGAGGAGATCGAAGCGGATCGGGTCGAGGTCCGTGATGCCCAGGCAATAGGAGACGATGCTCCCCGCGGCGGATCCACGCCCCGGTCCGACCGAGACCCCGTTCTTCCGGGCGTAGTCGGTGAAGTCGCGGACGATCAGGAAGTAGCGCGCGTAGCCGACGGTGCAGATGGTGTCGAGCTCGTACTCGAGACGCGTCCGGTGCGCGTCGGTGATCCCGTCACCGTAGCGCGCGGCCATGCCCTCGTGCGCCAGACGGCGCAGGTATCCCTCCTCGGTCTCGAACTCCGGCGGAATCGGGTAGGACGGGAGCTGAACGCGTTCGGTGTCGAGCGTCAGGTCGCAGCGCTCGGCGACGTCGAGCGTCGCGCGGAGCGCCTCCGGCGCGTGCGCGAAGAGCGCTTCCATCTCTTCGGGTGATTTCACGTACAGCTGGTCGGTGGCGAAGCGGAAGCGATCGGGGTCGAGCATCGTCTTCCCGGTCTGGATGCACAGGAGGACCTCGTGCGCCTCGGCATGGTCCTGCGCGAGATAATGACAGTCGTTGGTCGCGACGACCGGGATTCCCATTCGCTTCCCCAGCGCCAGGAGCCCCTTCGCGGCGATCGTCTCCTCCGGGATCCCGTGGTCCTGGATCTCGAAGAAGTAGAACTCCTTCCCGAAGAGGTCGCGATACCAGCCGGCGGCGCGCTCCGCGCCGCCGTCGTCGCCGGCGACCACGAGCTGGGGCACCTCTCCGCGGAGGCAGGCGCTCAGGCAGAGGAGACCGTCCGCGTGCGCCTCCAAGAGTTCCTTGTCGATTCGCGGCTTGTAGTGGAAGCCCTCGGTGTAGCCCAGGGAGGAGAGCTTCATGAGGTTTCGATACCCTTCGCGGTTTCGCACGAGGAGCACGAGGTGGTCGTAGGCGCCCTTGCCGTCGGCCGTGCGCGCCCGCTCGGCGCGCGCTCCGTGCGCCACGTAGACCTCGCAGCCGAGGATCGGCTTCACGCCCGCCGCCCGCGCGATGCCGTAGAACTCGACCGCGCCGAAGAGGTTGCCGTGGTCGGTCAGGGCGACCGCCGGCATGCCGAACCCCTTCACGCGATCGACCAGACGGTCGAGCCGGCAGGCCCCGTCCAACAGCGAGTAATCGCTATGGTTGTGGAGGTGGACGAACGACGCGCTCATCTAGGCTCCGCGCGCGAGCGGCCGGGGGTTCGGGATCGGGCGGTCCACGATCCGAGTATACGCGACCTACTCGGAGATCGAAGCGCATTTTCCCGTTTTGGAGTCGCGCGCCGATGTGTTAGAGATCGCGCGTGGACGAATCGCTTCTCACCGCCGCCACGCCCGAGGCGGATCGCGCGCGACTCCGCGCCATCCTGCTCGAACGATCCCTCCAGTTCGGCGATTTCACGCTCTCATCGGGAGCGAAGAGCAAGTTCTACATCGACGTTCGAAAGACGAGCCTTCATCCCGAAGGCGCGCTCCTGATCGCACGCCTCCTGACGCCGCATCTGCGTGAGGCGGGCGTCGAGGCGATCGGCGGCCTCACGCTGGGCGCCGATCCGATCGTCGGCGCGGTCGCGCTCTGGACCCAGCTCCAGGGCCACGGCGTTTCCGGCTTCCTCGTGCGCAAGGAGGCGAAGGGACACGGCGCCGGCAAGCGCATCGAGGGCCCGTGGCGCGAAGGCCTCGCGGTCGCGATCGTGGACGACGTGATCACGAAGGGGGGCTCGGCCCTGAACGCGTTCGAGGCGGCGAAGGAGGCCGGGGGCGACATCCGGCTCGTCTGCTGCGTCGTCGACCGCGGCGAGGGCGGCGCCGAGGAGTTCGCGGCGCGCGGCGTCCCCTTCCGCGCGCTCTTCCGAATTCAGGAGTTCCTCGGCTAGTCCCTACGGCGGGGGCGGCTCGGACGATTCGTCGTCCGGCGGCGTCTTCTCCTCCGGCAGGTCCTCCGCTCCGGGCGACTCGGGCGGCGCGAGATCGTCCTCCAGATAGTTCACCGAATCCGCCCTCGCGCTGTCGGACCACGCCGGCATGTGGAACATCGGGCAGATCTCCCGCGGCTCGGTCTTCGCCACGAACGCGGCCCGCATCACGTGCGCACACTCGGGCCCGGCTCGGTACCCCGTATCGGCGTCGATCCACGCCTCGACGACGCCGGGCGGCGCCTCGAAGTCGCGAAGCGGCAACCCACGGTGCGCCGCCTCCATGAAGCGGGCCCAGATCGGCACCGCCGCCTGCGTTCCGGTGAGCCCGAGGCGGCGATTCCGGTCGCATCCGACCCACACGCCCGTGACGAGCTGCGGCGTGAAGCCGATGAACCATGCATCGTTCTCGTCGTCCGTGGTGCCCGTCTTCCCCGCCGTGGGGCGCATGAATCCGAACTGCGACCGAATCGACGCGGCGGTTCCGTAGATGATCGGACCCTCGAGCAGGATCGTGCCGAGGTAGGCCGTCTCCGGGCGGATGACGCGCTTCGCTTCCTTCCGGGCCGTCCATCGAACGTTCCCGCCCCGATCGAGCACGGCGCGCACGGGCATCGGCTCCACGCGAACGCCCCCGTTCGCGATCGTGGCGTAGGCGCTCGTCAGCTCGAGGGGCGTGACCTCGCTCGTGCCGAGCGCCAACGAGAGCACCTCGCGCAGTCGGCTCTCGATCCCGAGCGAGCGCGCCATCTGCACGATCTTCGGGATTCCGACCATCTCCTCCAGATGAACGGTCGCGACGTTGAGCGAGCGGGCCACCGCGCGCGCCGCCGTGACGCGGCCCTCGTAGCTGTTTTCGAAGTTTCGCGGCGCCCACGGCCCGAGCGACGTCTCGAACGTATCGGGCACGTCCTCGAGGAGCGTCGCGGCGGTGAGGGGCGGCCGCCGGCCGGAGAACGGCGTATCGAGCGCGGCCAGGTAGATGAAGGGCTTGAACGCGGAGCCGGGCTGCCGCTTCGAGTCGGTCGCGCGATTGTAGGACGACTCGGCGTAATTCCGCCCGCCGACCATCGCGCGGACGTGCCCGGTGGAGGGCTCGATCGCGACGAGCACGGCCTGAGCCGGGTTCCGCTCGCTTCCCCCACGCGGAGAGCGCCAGTCGGCCTCGCGCGCGCCCTCGCGCACCAGGCGCTCGGCGGTCTCCTGCATGCGCGGATCGAGCGTCGTGAAGATCTGGAAGCCGCGCGCGTTCAAATCGGCCTGGGCGATGTCCTTGCCGAGAAGCTCGCGAACGTAGTCGACGAAATACGGGGCCTTGGTCGCGGGAGGAGGGTTGTGCGCGAAGCGAAGCGGCGTCCGCCGATAACGACGCGCCTCGTCCTTGGAGATCCAGCCGCACTCGACCATGTCGCTCAGGACCTGATTGCGGCGCGCGATGGCGCTCTCGGGATCGCGATAGGGGGAGATTCGGTTCGGCGCGGGAATGATCCCGGCGATCAGCGCCCCTTCGCCCGGCGTGAGTTCCTTCGCGTGCTTGTTGAAGTAGAAGAGCGCCGCCTCCTCGACGCCGCAGACGCTCCACGAGCCCCGTTGCCCCAGGTAGATCTGGTTCAGGTAGAACTCGAGGATCTGCTCCTTGGAGTAGCGCAGCTCCACCATGAGCGCGAGCAGCGCCTCGTGCCCTTTCCGAAAGAAACTCCGCTCGCGCGACAGGTAGAGGTTCTTGACGAGTTGCTGGCTGATCGTGCTCCCGCCTTCGACGACGGCGCCCGCGCGCACGTTTCGAACGGTCGCGCGCCCGAGACCCAGGACGTCGAGTCCCCAGTGCCGGAAGAAGCGGCGATCCTCGCTGGCCACCACGGCCAGGACCACGTGGCGCGGGATCTCGGAGAGCGGGAGGTAGGAGCGCCGCTCGCGCTCGGCGTCGGAGAATTCCGCGAGAAGCTCGGGGTCGACCCGGAGCAATCCGCGCTGCTTCGGCGCGCGAAGCCCCTCGCCGAGCGAGACGAGCCGGCCATCCCGCACCTCGGCGACGACCTCGCTTCCCGACTCCACCCGGTCCGGGTAGACGAAGGGCCGGAGATGGACCTCGACGAGCGAGCCCCGAATCCGATACTGCCCGGCATCGGAAGGACGATCCCAGACCCGTCGATAGCGCGCGCGCTCCAGGAATTCGCGCAGCGTCGCCACGTCGACCTGATCGCCGACGCGGAAGTCGTGCCAGTCGGCGTAGACGCGGGTCGGGAACTTCCATCCTTTGCCCGCGTAGCGGTTCGACGCCAACGCGGACAGGCGGAACCAGTCGTAGCCCAGGAAGGCGACGACGAGGAGAAGGAGAAAAAGTAGCCACCGCGCCCGACCTGCCGGAAGCCAGGCCGGCCGCTTCTTCCACCACGGGTCCACGATGAGGAAGCCTACGGTCCGGGGAGAGGCGCGTCAATCGCGCCCACGGTCACTTCGATTCGGCGAGCGCGTCCTCGAGCTGCCGCATCCGGGACACCGTGCGCGGGTCGGCGCCGCCGGCGGGTGCGTTGAGCAGGTACTCGCGATACGCGGCGAGCGCCGGCCTCTTGTCGGAAGACCTGCCGGTCAGCGATTGGATCGCCCACAGGCAATCGGCCAGCTCACGCTTCGCGCGCGAGCGATCGGGCCCGACGCTCGTACGCACGAGTCCCTTCCACGTGTCGCGGAGCTTCCGAAGCGTGACGAGATCGCTCCCCTGTTCGGCGGTCACGGTCGCGAGGTGGAGCCGGTCGATGGGCCGCTGCACCTGATCGGCCGGAGGAGCGGCGGGCGCGGGATCGGCCGGCGGTGAAACCACCAGCGGCGGCGCGGTCCGAGGCGCCGTCTGACTTCCGTCGGTGCCCTTCGCGACCCCGCTGAACGGAACGTTCTGCTCGGGGGTCGTCGGTGGCGCCGGGGGCGGGGCACGCAATTCGAGTTGCTCGGGATCGAGTTCCTCCTGCGGCGCGGGCCGAATCTCCGGCGTGTTCGATGCCGAGCCCGAGGCGGGCTTCGTCGGGGCGGCTCCGGATGGCTTCGAGGCCGCGCTGCCGGACGGCGCGGCCGTTCCCTTCGTGGTTCCCTTTCCAGAGGATCCCGCCGCCGGCGCTCCGGTCGTGGACCGCGGTGCGACCGGTTGCGAGCCGCTCCGCGTCGACGTCTGAATCGGCGGCACGCCGCCGCCGGTGAGGGCGCGCGCGCCGAGGGCCTTCGCCGGCGGCTTGGCGATGGCTTCGTCGGCGGGCTGCGTCACGATGTCGGGCGTCGTGGCGTCGGGCGCTTCCGGGGCACCGGCATCCGGCGCAGGCACGGCCAGCGATTCCGGCGCCGCGTCCGGTGCCGGGGTCGCGGTCGTCGACTTCGCGGTTGAGAGTCCGAGGAGCGAGGCTCCATCTTCCCGCACGGAGAGTCCGACCCAGAGCGAGATCGCGAGCAGCGCCAGGCCGACCAGGGCGCCGGCGCCCCAGAGCACCATTCGCTTCGCCGTGTTCTTGCCCTTCTTCGCGTCGCCTTGCCGCGCCAGCGTCTCCTCTGCGAAGAAAAGGCTCCCCTCCGGCAGCGAGGCTTCCGGCTTGGCGTCGGCCGGCTCGAAGTCCCAGGAATTCTCGTCGTCGGACGCTTCGGCCGGAGCCGGCGGGGCCGACGAGGGGAGTGCCGGGGTACCGGCGACCAGCGCCTCTGCCTCTGCCTCGGCCGCGGCACGGTTCTCCGCCGTCTGGCTCGAGGTGTCGTCGAACGTCGCGCTCACGGGATTGGGCTCATCGAACACGCCGGATTCCGCGACCGGCTCGGAGACCGGCGCGTCGGGGGGTTCGCTCGACGAGGGCTCGACCGGCGCCGCGGGCTCGGGCGGGAACGGGTTCGGCGTCGTCTCGAAAATCGACGCGGCGTCGGATGCGGCGTCGGACGCGCCGGCTTCTTCCCGCTTGGGCTCGGCGGGTTGACCCGCGCCGGCGGTGAGCGGGGCGATCGGGAGCGCCTCCGATGGGGGGACGGGCGGTGCCGCGCTCTTGGCCGCTTCGGCGCCGAAGATCCGGTCGAGCGTCCAGTCGTCGCCCTTGGGGCCGCTCGGTCCATCGCCGCTCTTCTCGTCGCCGCTCTTGCCCATCGCGCGAACCAGCTCGAGCTCCAGCCGGCATCCCTCGCACGCCGCGATGTGCTCCTCGAAGAGGGCGAGCTCCTCCGGCACGAGCGCTCCGCTCGCGCACGGCTCCATCCGCAGCTTGGCGTCGGCGCAATCCATGCGACTTCTCTCCGGGAATTCCGATGCGCCCGCGTCCGGAAGTCGTTTCCGGCGCCGGTGCACTCGCGCGTACCGGAGCTATCGGATTGCGGCACTGGAATCTTGAGGCGAAAGGCAGGGGCCCGGTGCGGGAACCGCCGGGCATCCGGGCGCCGGCGCCGCCCGTAAGTCGTTCTAATCCGGGAGGATGGCTCCTTCGACGGGGCACGCTTCCAAGCAGGCGTTGCAGGAGACGCAATCCTCGGCGACGATGAAGAGCCACTTGGTGGTCTTCGCGTTCACACCGTCTCCCACCTTGATGCAATCGACGGGACAGACGTCCACGCAGGACGATTCGCCCTCGCAGATGT
>Ga0207653_10000789_pt1 | contig 10697 bp, 7 predicted proteins | sample KBSK5251metaG_FD_184341 | JGI IMG/M metagenome (GOLD analysis project Ga0207653, IMG submission 184341) | Corn, switchgrass and miscanthus rhizosphere microbial communities from Kellogg Biological Station, Michigan, USA - KBS K5-25-1 metaG... | ecosystem: Host-associated > Plants > Roots >...
CCTTGAGTGTTTCGCGTCGGGTTCATCGCCAGCCCCGTAATTCGGTCGGCGTGACGCGCGGGTCACGGTGCCACGTCCCACCGGTCGGTGTGACTCGCGGGTCACAGTGCCGCGTCCCATTGGAAAAGCCTAGCCGGATAGACGAGCAGAGGGGCCGATTACCTAAGCCCTCTTCTCACAGCAGGGACGTGCGAGTTCGTATCCAGCCAAGCTACCCGTCGCGGCCTACCTATTCGTGGTCGACGAGGCGGTCAGTTGAAGCAACCTGGGTGACTGAGTTGCCTTGCCGCTCAAGGTAGGTCCGACGTTAGGTACTGTTCAGCAGCGAGACAAAGAACGCGCGCATCGCGGACGGATTGATCGTTCGGCCGTAATCCACCGTCTTCTCGCTTCCGCTCCCGAGCACCGCGATGCTGAACGCCTCGGCCCAAGATTCTCCAGGCAGCAGCGCCCATTGCCCAGCGGCAAGCTGTTGGGCCTCCTGCCATGTGCCCGGAAACCCACGGAACGCCCAGTACTTGGCGCGGTAGTCGACGCTCGCATCCCTCCGCTTAAGGAGCGCCTCATAGGCGTGCCCTATCTCGTGATACGCCGTCCGCTGCGTCATCACGAAGCCCTCGCGCACGGTAAAGATCGGGGTTCCCAGCTGCGTCAGACCCCGGAACTCCGCCTCGGGATTGGCTTCGCAGAATGGCACGTCGAGGTCGATCTGGGGGGCTGACGGGAAGATCGTGAAAGTCGAGCGCACTTGGAAGTAGTACGGCAAGAGTTGGTCGCCGGCGGTGTGGTTCGTCGGATGAGGACACGGTGTCGGCGTGCGCGGCGGTGGCGTGGGTTGAACCGTGGGCGCGACCGTGGGCGTTGATGTCGGCGTCGGTGTCGGCGTCTGAGTCAAGGTCGGTGTTGGGGACGGCGTCTGTGGCGCTTCGCTCGGCCTGGCGACCTCCGGTGCAGGTTGTATGGCGACGAGCGTGGCCCCAAGGACCACCCCGAGCACGAGCGCGATCGCGCACGCGACGACCAGTTTCCTAGTGCTCATCTATGCGTAAAGCGTAGGGCCAGAAAAAAGGATCGGGGCCCTTTCGGGCCCCGATCCGGGATCGCTACGCGGTGGCTTGCTGACTACTCGAAGTCGACGAGGCGATCAGCCGAGCCAAGAATGTTGGCCGCATTGCCTTGCTGGTCCGTGAACGCCGTGCCGGTGACCGACACGATGTTGAACGGAATTGCCATGCCGGGTGAGGTCCCACCGTCCGTGCCACTGCACGGTGGACCAAGAAGGGATCCGCAAGCGTGGCTTGCCTGCAGAGAGACGGTAACGGTGGTCTTTGCGGTGTTCCAGGTGCAGCCGACGTTCGTTGTTCCACAGTCGACTGTCAGAACGGTGCCGTCCTGGTCCTGCAGCTTGACGGTGCCGATCTCGTCGCCGGCGGTCATAGCTTCGCTGAACGTCGCGGTGAACGTGTCACCGACGTCCTCGAAGTTGCTTGAACCGACGGTCTGACTCATACGTGCATCAACGATCGTGGGCGGTGTGAAGTCACCCGCGCCGCTCACGAACGAGATCTGTGCGGGAACGGTAAGCGAGTTGCCTACCGCGTCCTTGATCTCGGCAGTTGCGTCGCCGCAACCGCCACTCGCTGGGCCACAAATGGTGACCGTGTAGGTCGTGTCAGCCTTGAGCGAGCTGCCGATCTGCAGCGTGTAGGACGAGTCCGCCGCCGTGCGACTTGCGCCGCACGTGTTGCTTGTGCCGAAGCCAGTGATAGTCGGGTCGGTCGTGGAGCTGGTGTCATCGACCTTGTTGTCGGTGGCCAGATAGCCGACCGCGCACCAAACCGGCTCGGAGAACGTGAGCGTGATGAGGTTGGTGCCCGTTGCACCAGTGGCCGAGATCAGCGTCGGCTTGGTGGTCTCGGGAGCTGTCGCTGTCGCCTGACGGCTCTGCGGAGCCTTCGCGGCGTTGCTAGATGTGTCCGTAAGGCCCGTGCCGCTAAGGATCGTCGTTTCCACGAACGCCCCATTCGGCATTGCCGTCGTGATGAAGATGCTGAAGGTGGCGACTGCATCGTCGCAGTCCGCCGGGAGGTTGCTCGTCGAGCCTACGGCGTAGTCCGTAGCGCCCGCTGAGATGTTCTGAATGCGCCAGTTGGCAGCGGTGTACGTGCCGCAAACGGGCTCATCGAACGTCACGGTGACCACGTCGCCGGAGACGGTCATCGAAGTGAACGTGGGTCCGGTCGTGTCCGTGTACGTGTAGGGCAGGCCGTTGGACGCGCCTGAGCCCGTGTTCGACGCCGTGACAGTCACGGAGCCGAGTGCGTGGGCGGGTGCGTCAACTGTGACCGAGGAGGCGCCGCAGCTCAGTACAACACCGTTGGTCCCGCCGAACGAAACGGTCGGGAACGCGGGCGTGCAGATGAAGCCGCTGCCAGCGATGACCACGTCAGTTCCGGCGGGGCCGGAGCTGGGGGTCAGCGTGGTGATGGTCGGTGCACCGGCCGAAGCGCCGGTGTTCGCGTCCTGGAAGTAACCCTCGGGGTGGATCTTCTCGCCGGTCGAGGCGAGGACAACATCACCGTTGAAGTGGTAGATGCCGGCGGCAACGCCGACCGGAGCGGTGATGTTGTAGCTGAACGTGCCGAGCGAGCCCGGCGGGGTCGTGGTCTGCGAGGTCGAGGCGTAACGAGTTGCGGAAAGCCAACCGCTGTTCCACGTCGCCTCGCTGGCGTCCTGCGCGTTGCAGGTCACCTTGTCTTCTAGACACGCGGCCAGGTCAACCTGCGTACCGGTGCCTTTGACCCAGGCGGTCGTACCGGTGTTCGCAAAGAAGACCTGGAAGTTCTGCGTCTGGCCGCCGGTGATGTTCACGAACGCCGACTCGCCTGCGTAGGCGGAGTCGTAGCCCGTGACCGCCGCCGCCGGTACGGCAAGCGCTGCGAACATGCTGAACGCAAGCGCTGTTGCCGTGATCGCGGTAGTGATCTTTCGCATGTGTCCTTCCTTGTCTTTTTTCTTCGAGTGATGAGTGCGCGATGGTCGCGTGGTTCGCGTTGGTGCTCGAGCGCTAACGCTTGGGATCGATCTTCCGACGGGCGGTTCCCTTATTCGTCGATCACCTCCCCTTTCCGTTGTTGGCGTGATGGCCAATCACGCCGGCCCCGGAGGGGCGTGGAATCCGGGGACCGTACCCGTATCGGACGTTTTGAGGAGCGTTTCTCCCAGATAGACCCCGTGCGACCGCCGATTTGTACCATAGGCGGGCAGGCGGCGTCACGAAGGCCTTAGCCGAGATAGGCATCTCCAAGAGCCCTAAACGGGCAAGCGGGCCTGTTTGTCGCAACGAATCGGGGCTTTGGCTCATCGAGCATCCTCCGCAACGATGTAGAAAGCGCCGCGGGGATCGGCCGAGAATGCCCGGCCGGAGTCGCCGAACGCCAACCCGACCGCCGGGCCGGGGACCGACCGCACAGCTTGGCCACCATCAGCCGGCGCGTATCCGAAGCCTGGGATGCCGTTCGGGATCGGCGCGAGATACCACGCGCGACCTTCGCGATCGAGCGAAAGCGTGGTGACCGGCGTCCGCACGTTCACGGCGAGCTTCGCCGTGGCGCCGCGAACCGAGTAGAGGTCACCTGCGCTGGTGCCGAGCCATAGCGTGCCGGAACGGTCTACGACGAGGGCGGTCGTACTCCCACGCCGCGCCAGCGGAACCTCCGTAAGCCGCAACTTCGCCTGGTCGAAGATGCCGACTCGACCGTGGATGTCATCGGCGTAGACGACGCGACCAACGGTATCGATGGTGAGCGCGCTCACACGAGCTTCACCGAGGTCCACCGAGTCCATCCCACGCGTCTTCGGATCGAACACCAACAGGTATGACGCATCACGGAGCCCGAGCCAGAGTCGATCATCGAGACCCACCGCCACGGCGGACACCGGGCTAAGAACGCTCGTCGCGAACGACTCGACACGCTCATCCACCGTGTTGACCATGTGGACCTGCCCCGTGGCGGTGTCGACACCGAACACGTAATTGCGTCCGGCGACCCAGAACGCAACGTGCGCATCCGAACGAAGCTTGGCGATGGTCTTCACCGCGCCCGTGTTCATGTCGAATGTGCCGACCCGGTTCGTCATGTCTACGAACCATATCCTCGAGCCATTGGCGGTCATCAGGAACGGCTGAATTCCGGAAGGCAGTGACGCGCTGTAAATGCCGGGCGCTAGCGCCTTCGCGCTATCAAGAACATCGGGCGACGCAGCTGCGACGACAACTGGGGACGCGGACGGCGACTTGGTCGGCTCGGGTGATGCCGTCGGAGACGCGGAAGGTGTAGGCGATGCGACTGGAGACGATGAGGTCGTCGCGGCCAAGGTAGGCGACGCGACAGCAGTCGTTGCATTCTCCGCTGGTACCTGAGCGGATGCGACCGTTCCTGCGTTGGCGACGGTGAAGAAGTTCGTGGTCTCGTCGTACAGCAAGTCGCCACCGGCGATCGCGACGCCCGTGCTGCCTTCCGCGCGGCCGTCGGCGCTGATCTTCACGACGCGGCCTTGCCCGTCGATCTGGAGCAGAACGAGATAGCCACCCCCCTTGAGGGCCGTGATCGCGCGGGGTGAGCCCTGCAGCGTTAGAGCGGTGGGCGCGAACGAACCGGCGAAGTTGATCGTCGTGTTCGAGCCCGCAGGCGAAAGCACGGCCACACCATCGCCATTACGCGAGAATGCCGCGGCGACCCCGCCGGGGAGCGTCGCGATGACCTTGTACGAGGAGTCCACCAACTTGGTCGTCGCGCTCGACACCAGAACGGCCTGATTGCTGAGCGGATCCACAACGACCATACGTGGCGCGACGTCGATCTCGCGCACCGTCTCGAGCTGCTTTGTGGTGTTGTCCAGGACAGCGACTGATCCACCAGGAGCGGCACTCGCGGCAGGGTTTGCGATGCTCGTGACGACGACCTTTCCGGCACCGTCGACGTTGATGCTGGTCGGCGTCCCCGTCAACCCATCGACGGTCGTGGCGCTGACGACCGTGTTGCTCGCCGCATCGATCTCGGTGACGCGCTTCTGCACCGCGTCGAGGACCCAGATGGTGTTCGTCGTTTCGTTGAGCGTCAGCCGGATCGGCTGACCGCCGACCGGGATGCGCGTCTTCAAGTCATAGCTGCCGGGCTCGAGCGCGTTGACCGCGGCGGTCGCCGTGTCGAGCTGATAGAGCGTGTTGTTCCGCTGGTTGTAGACGATCTGCTGCGCCGCGGCGACGATGACGCGGTCATCGTTCGGCTGGATCGCCGGCGTTGAGCCCGGCTGCTGCGCGAGCGGTAGGCCGCCGAGGATCACCGCGACGATCGCGGCGCCGGCGATCGCGGCACGCGCTGCCAAACCTGGGAGCGCGGGACGGCCGACACGCCGCGGCGGGTTCGCGAGACGCGCGATCGCCTGGTCGACCCGCGCCGACGGCCTTCCGGCGGGTAGCGTCCGCAGGGCGTAGCCGATGCTGCCCCACAGCTGGACCTGCCCGCGGCACGCCTCGCAAGCGTTCAGGTGCCGCTCAGCGGTAGCGCGGTCAGGCTGGCTGGCCTGGTCGTCAAAGGTCGCGGAAAGGAGCTCCAGGGCAGCGTCGCAGGAGAGCACCGGGGGCTGGCGGAGGTCCCGCTCGAGGCGGACGCTCAGGCTGTATTCGGCCGAGCATTTGGGGCAGTCGCGGAGGTGCTGCCCGGCGGCGGTCTCAGCCTGGGCCGGAAGCTCGCCATCGAAGAGCGCAGACAGCTCCTCGAACGAAAGATGCAGACTCCCCATCAGGGACTAAGACGGGCCGCGGGCCTCCGTTGTCGCATAGGAGACCCGGAAGGCGGCCCGGCCGCGGGCGATCCGGCTGCGCACGGCCGTCATGGTGCAGCCCTGGATCTCGGCGATCTCCTTATAGGAATAGCCCTCAAGGGAGTGGAGGAGCATCGCGGTGGCCTGCTCCGCCGGGAGCGTCGCGAGGATCGCGCGGACCTGATCGCGCTCCGGAAGGGCACCGTGCTCGTCCGGCATGAGGGGTTCCTCGCCGGTGCCGGTGAGCTTGCCGACGCGCAACCAGGTGAAGCGCCGGCGGCGCCGGATGTGGTCGATCGCGGCGTTGTTGGCGATCCGGTAGAGCCACGGCAGGACGCGGTGTTCGTTGGTGAGCGATCCGAGCGCGACGTACGCCTTGGTGAAGACGTCCTGGGTGAGGTCATCGGCGGATTCGGGATCGGAGAGGAGACGTAGCAGGAACGTGTAGATGCGCGTCTTGTAGGCGCCGTACATGACCTCGAGCGCCTCGCCGCGCGATTCGCGCGCGAGGGCCACGAGCTGCACGTCGGAGATGCCCCGGCCGACCTCAACGGAGCCTGACGCTGTCTGGCCCGCGTCGCCGAGCGTGGCGAACGCGAATGCCCCCCGGCCGGACCCGCCACTCACCGCAGCAGCCTACTTTCCGCTGAGACGCGGCTCAACAGGTATTTATTAGCCCTTGTGGAGCACAACGTTGAAAACGACGGGCCCGTTCGGGGTTACCTGCCACCAGACCGTTTGGTGTCCGGGCATCTCGAAGTAGAAGTCGAACATGGTCTTGATATCGCTGTGCGCGATATCGAGGTAGTAGTGGCCGTTCTCATCGGTATGCGGGCTGTACGGCTGGCAACCGTGTGGCCCGACGACAACGCAGACAGCCTCGAGGGGCTTTCCGGCCTCATCCACGACGGTGCCCTCGATGCGCCACAGCGCCGGATCCGGTGTTGGTATTGGGGTCGCCGCGGGCTTCGGGCTGGGCGTCACGATCTCCGCGGACTCGACCGTCGCTTCGGACGGTACCGGCGCTGGTGTGCCAGACGGCGTTGGCACGGGGGTTGGCGGTGGTGTCTCCGGCCCGGCAAGCGCAGTTGGAGTCGCGGTCTCAGTTGGCGTCGCGCTCGCGTTGACGTTCGCCTGAGGAACGTTCGTCTGCTGGAGGGATGGAAGGGCGAGCGCTAGCACGAGTGCCCCTATCGCCAGGACCGCGACCGCCGCGCCTCCTGCGAGGACGCGGCGGTCGTTCCGGTAACGAGCGAAGAGCTCGCGGAGCTTTACGGCGATGGGAAGCCCTCGTAGATCATCGCGCCGTCTCCACCTTCGAAGTTGAGCTCGGTCACCACTGCAGTGACCGTGCCGCCGGTGCCATTGACCGTCACCGCGTACTGCGTGTCATCGCTGAGTCCGCTGACGCTACGCGGGTCGATCTTCATCGCGGAGCCCGTTGCGATCGTGAGGTTCTGCGTCGTCACGAGTGTGCCGCCGGCGAAGCGTCGCCACTCCACGGTCGCGCCGCTCGCGGTGACCGTCTGAATCACGATCGGTGTGCTCCAGCCATTCGGGCCGCCGAGCGTGCGAGTCACGTTCGGCAGGTAGTACTTCGCGGCCGGCGCGGCGGTCGCTGCGTAGCCCATTGCCGTATCGGCCCCGAGGTCGCTGATCACGTTTACCGCGGCAGCGAGGCTCGCGCCGCCGGTGATCCTGATGCTGTATTCGCCGTCGGCGAGGCAGTCAGCTCCGCCGGTCGAGCAGGGCGTGTTAACGGTCGGTTGTCCTGCGAAAGCGAACCGCGGGTCGAAGGCCTTTGAAGAGTTGGGCTGGATCGGCGACGAGAACGTGTAGGTGTTGGCTGTGCCTGCGGCACCCACGAGCGGAGTGAAGTTGATCGTCGGCGTCACCGCGGTCGCACCGAGGTTCTGCACAACGATCGTGCTGTAGCGGTTGATGCCGGCCGCGTTCTTCGCCGCGTATGAGCCGTAGATCGTGGCCGCGCCGGTCGTGACGCCATCCGTCGCGTACGCCACAGGCTCCGCGACGTTCGCGGCGTCGGCGTGCGTGTTGACGACGACAGCGACGGGCTGGTTCGACGTCACCGTGACGCTGTACTGCTTGTTGTCGGTGAGCCCGGGTGCGCCGAGCAGCGGGTCATTTGAATTGGGGTCGATCGGCTTCGAGCGTCCTGCTTCGATGGAGCGGAAGATGGTGACCGGCGAGCCGGTGCCATCGAAGGTGCGGAACGTCGAGTTGACCGACGCCGTCGAGGTGCCGAGGTTCTGGATGATGAACGGGGTCACGAAGAGACCGAAGAGACGGCGCGTGATGTTCGGGAGGTAGACCGTCGTCGCGCCGGCGGAGAAGCCGTTATACGACAGCGCCTCTGCGCGAGCGCCGGTGCCCTGGTGCTCGTTCACCACACCGACCACCGTCGAGCCGAAGCTCTTTACGACGACTGCGAACTGGCCTTCGACGGGCAGCGTCGGGTTCTTGCTGGTGTCTCGCGGATCATTCGCGTAGGAGGTGCCTGGCGCCAGGTTCGAGACGACAGAGCGCGCAACACATGTGCCGTCGGCGAAGGTGTAAAACGAGACCTCGAGCGTCGTGGCGGTGGTACCGGTGTTCTGGACGATGAACGGCGTGTACCAGCCTGTCGGGCCACCGAGATTCTTCGTGATGTTCGGGAGATACAGCGTCTGCGTCAGAGTCCCTGGCACGTTGGTATCGCACGGACCGGGAGGACCGGCCTGCTTCAGCAGAGGAAAGGCGGCAGGCACGACCGATGGCTCGGAGCCAAAGACATAACCGCTGGTCGTCATCTTGAACTTGGCTGTCGGAATGGTGACGTAGCCATCTTTCACGAAGTAGACCTGCCACTCGGTGTTCGGGTTGTACTGGATGGGCGTCAGATCGATGGTGAACGATCCATCCGCCGCGCTGTGCGCCCAGATGAAGGCACCAGGGATGCCGAGGTACAGATGGACGTCGAAGATCCCCAGATTGGTCACCGAGTCGACGACCCTACCGGTGATCGTCCCCGTCATCGCGTGGGCGGGTGAGCTGTACGGGATGAGCAGGCTCAGCGCGAGCAGACCGGTCGCGGCAATGCGGACGAAGGTCGAGATCATTGGGGTAGTTCCCTCCTCAGGGATCGCCGCAGCCGCGGCGTTCTTGCCAAAAATCAACGGGAATACGACTCGGAGTATACGGGCGCGTAATCGCGGTCAGTCGACCGCCAAGCGCTCAATGCTGCGATAAGCGGCCTCGGCGTCACCGGTGCCACTGAGTTGATAGACGACTCCGCCGACCACGAGGAGGCTCGGCCACGCGCGCGGCGTCGGACTTGGGGGCAGCGCGGCCCACTGCTCGGTGAGTGGATCCCAGATCTCCGCGCTACGCAGCGGAGCGAACTCGTCGTTACGTGGGGGCATCCCGCCGACGAGCACGACGCGGCCATCTGGCAGCTGCGCAGCTCGTGCTGCCTGTCGCGGATCGACGAGCGTCCCCGAGATGATGAACCTCTCGAGCTTCACATCGAATCGCTCGCTCGTTCCTGACGCCGCGCCATCGCCGCCGATGAAAAGGATGTCACCGTTCGTGAGTTGCACGGCCGCATGCTGCACGCGAGGCACCCACATCTTCGGTCCTTCGGTCCACTCGTCCTTCGGTGGGTTGTAGATCCAGGTCGTGTCGGTCGGTGTGCCGCTCGCCTCGATCCCGCCCGCGACCAGCACGCGTCCATCGGCAAGCGTGAACGCACTCAGTTCCGTTCGCGGAAGCGGGAGAGGCGCGGCGCGGAACCAGCGATCGTTCTTCACGTCGTAGATCTCGACCGATTGCAGAAGTCGCGGCCCCTGGTTCCCGCCGATGACCATCACCATGCCGGTCTGCAGCGCGACCGCCGCGTGATCGGACCGTGGCTCGATCATCGGACTGGCTGCGATCCACTTCTTGTCCACGGGCTGGAACACGTCGACGCTGTCGACCGGGTCCCAGTGCGTTGTCAGGAACTTGACGCCGCCCGCGACGACGACCTTGTCCTCAAGGGCGCGCGTCATGGTCTGGTGAAGACGACCCTCGAGCTGCTGCCTGAGGACGCTCACCGCGCCGGTCTTCACGTTCACGAGCTCGCTCTCGGTGTTCGTGACGTTGGGATCGTCGCGATCGAGACCGCCGACCACGAGGATCTCGCCGTTCGCAAGCGCGAGCGCCGTCGCGTACGCCCGTGGATGTGAGAGCTCGCCGAATGTGTCCCAGGTGGGCGTTTTTGGCGTCTTTGGGACGCTGTTCGTCGTGCAGGCGGCGACGAGGAGGATCGTCAGGGCGAATGTGACGCGAAGGACGGGCGCTCTCACTGTGCTTGGAGAGTACTGCTCCCCGTGGGCACATTCCGTGTCGAGAACCACGCGACACCTTCGTGCACCAGGTCGAAGCCGACGGTGTACGCGCCGGCGACGGTCGGGACCTTCACCGCCACGTTGACCGTGACGCTCGATCCGCCCGGTACCGCCGCTGGTAGCGCCGTGCGGAGTCCGTCCCACACGTAGACGTTCCCGCTCGGGACGTAGAGGTGGTACGAGACGTTCACCGTCCCGGGCTGCCACGTGAGCGAGCCGTTGTTCGTGATCGTGACCGGGACGGTCGTGATCGTGTTGCGCGCCGCACCGAAGTTCGGCTGCAGCTGATACGTCGCGCCGTACTGCGGCGTCGCGACAGAGATCGTGCGCGACGGGAGCATCATGCCGCGGCCCGAGAACCAGGTGACGCCCTCGCGCGCGATGTCGGGTCGCAGGATGTACGAGCCGACCGCGGTCGGTGTCGTCACGTTCATCTGGACGATGCGCACCTCGCCGACCTTCATGCCTGCGAGCGACGTGCGG
>Ga0207653_10000792_pt1 | contig 10665 bp, 9 predicted proteins | sample KBSK5251metaG_FD_184341 | JGI IMG/M metagenome (GOLD analysis project Ga0207653, IMG submission 184341) | Corn, switchgrass and miscanthus rhizosphere microbial communities from Kellogg Biological Station, Michigan, USA - KBS K5-25-1 metaG... | ecosystem: Host-associated > Plants > Roots >...
ATCGTCACGGTGCCCGATGCCGGTCGCAGTAGACCGCCCAGGACGCGCAGCAGCGTGGATTTGCCGGCGCCGTTCGGACCGACGAGCGCGACGAGCTCACCCGCGCGCGCGACGAGTTCGACGCCGCGGAGCACCTCGCGATCCTGGTAGCCCGCGCGGATCGCGCGCGCGACGACGCTGCTCATACGATGACCCGTCTCGAGCGAACGAGCAGGGCGAGGAAGAACGGCGCGCCGACAAGTCCGGTGATGACGCCGACCGGCAGCTCCGCAGGCGCGAGCGCGGTGCGCGCGCCGAGATCGGCGAGCACCAGCGCGATCGCGCCCGCCGGGATGCTCGCGACGATCAGACGACGGTGTGTCGCCCCGAGGAGGAAGCGCAGCGCGTGCGGGATCACCAGGCCGACGAAGCCGATGAGGCCGGCGATCGCGACGGCGGCGCCGGTGAGGAGTGCGGTCGTGGCGAGCACGAGCGCGGTGGTCCGGTCGAGGTCGATGCCGAGCGCGGCGGCGGTCTCCTCGCCGAACGCATAGGCGTCGATGCGCGGGGCCAGGAGGAGCGCACCGATGACGCCGATCCCCACGACGACCGCGACGACGGCGAGCTCGCTCCAGCTGATCACGGAGATGCCCCCCTGCAGCCAGCCGAGGACGGCGCGCAGGCGGAGCGAGAGCCGATCGCTCGACACGAGGATGAACGTGACGAGCGCACCCGCGAATGACGTGAGCACGACCCCGGCGAGGAGGACGGTGAGGATGGTCGTTCGACCGCCGAGGCGCGCGAGGCGCCATACGAGCGCGATCGCAGCCATCGCACCGCCGAAGGCGGCGAGCGGCACGAGGGCGGGCTCGAACCCGAGTGCGACGGCGAGCACCGCGCCGAGCGACGCCCCGGCGGACGTGCCGGTGACGAAGGGATCCGCGAGCGGATTGCGCAGCATGCCCTGGAGCAGCGCGCCGGCCGCCGCGAGCGCGGCGCCGACGAGCGCGGCACCGAGGACGCGCGGAAGACGAAGCTCGCGGATGATCGTGCCGTTCGTGCCCTCGGCGCCAAAGAGCGCCAAGAGCACATCGCCGGGCGCGATGGCAACGGCCCCAACGAGGATGCCCGCGGCCGCGCTCAACACGAGTGCGGCCGCGAGCAGCGCGAAGACCGAGACGGTCCGCACTAACGGAAGAGCTCGGGATGCACGAGCTTCGCGTACGCCTCCGCAGCCTCACCCACGCGTGGGCCGGGCCGGTTGATGAGGTTCGGCGCGATCGTGACGATGCGCTTGTTCTTCACCGCGCTGAGGGCCGACCAGCCGGCGCGCGCGGCCACCTGATCGGGCTTCGCGGAATAGTCCGCGGCGGCGAGCACGATGATCTCCGGATCGCTCCGCAGGATCTCCTCGGCGGAGAGCTGCGGGTACGCGGAGGTCGCCTTCGCCGCGATGTTCACGCCGCCCGCGATCTCGATGAGGTCATGGATGTATGACCCAGGCCCGACGGTGAAGATCTTCGTGGGATCCGACGCGTCGATCTCGTGGTAGACGCGTGGCTTCGTCGTCGCCGAGGCCGTCTTTGATCTGACGTCGTCCACTTTCTTCTGGATGTCGCGCGCCATCGTCTCGCCGTCGCTCCCAACCGCGCGGCCCAGGAGGATCGCTGTCCGCGCGACATCGCCCGCGCTCTGCGGGTCGACGACGAGGACAAGGAGTCCGGCGCTGGCCAGCTTCTCGATCGTGCCGTCGGAGAACTTCACGATGAGGACGAGGTCCGGCTTCAGGGAGACGACTTTCTCGAAATTGACCTTGATGCCGCCGACCTTCTCGAGTTGAGCGGCCGCGGCGGGCTCGTCCGAGAAGTCATCGACGCCGACGACCCGCGGTCCGGCACCGAGCGCGAAGAGGAACTCGGTGATCGACGGACCTATGGAGACGACACGCTCAGGGCGCTTCGGGATGGTGACCGACCGGTTCTGGAAGTCCGTGACGGTCGCCGGGAAGGCGACGGCGGTCGCTGCGGCGGTCGCGGTGGCTTGCGGACTCGGGACCGGTGGGGTAGCGGCGCCACAGGCGGAGGCGACGAAGAGGAGAACGGCGAGCAGCCGCAAGAACGAAACGCGCATCTGGCTCACTCCTTTTTCGCGAAGGCGTGTTGGCCGCGAGCAGGAGTACCAGGCGACCCGAGTTAGGACGTAAGTCCATCACGGTTGCGCGACACTGCCGGACTCTCACCGGCTTCGCTGGGACCCTGCCTATTCAGTTGTGGGGCACGGAACTATGCGGGGACGTGCTCGGTCGTGTACTTCACCGCGTCGGTGAGGTGGGTCGCAAAGAGACGCTGAAGGGTCATGACGTGTGCGCACAGGCCCGAGGTATGAAAGTGCTCGCACTCGCATGACCACTCATCGCCGTGGAGAGAAACGCTGTGGGAGCTGTTGTCGCCGCGGAATCGGACTTCGAACTCTTGAAACGTGATCCGCTGGGGTTCTTCGGCGTACCGCTTGGCCTTCTCGATCTTCGAGATCAGGCTCGAGTACATCCACCGACCTCCACCGCTCCGTCGTTCCGACTGGCGTCGGACGAAGCGATTCTAGGCCGGGCCGATAGGGGCTCGATTTCCTTGGCAGTTCGCGCGGTGTTAGCTCGCGACCACCCTTGGGTGCGTGTGTGGCGCGCCGTCCGCGATCGCGGCGAGACGCGACACCGGGATGCTGAGGAACGCGGTCACGACGGCCGGATCGAACTGCGAATTCGCGCAGCGCCTGATCTCTTCGCGCGCTGCGTCGATGAGCAATCCGCGGCGGTACGGGCGGTCGCTCGTCATGGCATCGAACGAGTCGCCAACGGCGAAGATGCGGGCACCCAGCGGGATGCGCTCGCCCTTGAGTCCATCCGGGTAGCCCATACCGTCCCAGCGCTCGTGGTGATGACGGACGATCCGCGCGACATCCTCGAGGAACGGGATGCCGGCGATGATCCGCGCGCCGAACTCGGGGTGGCGCTTCATGACCGCCCACTCCGCTTCGCTGAGCGCGGTGGGCTTGCGGAGAACGTTGTCCGGAACGCCGATCTTGCCGATGTCGTGGAGCAGGGCACCGCGGCGTAGCGTCGCGAGCTCCCCGGCTTTGATGTTCATGTGCTCGAGCAGGAGCTCCATGTATGCGACGACGCGATCGGAGTGACCGCCCGTCTCGTTATCGCGGAAGTCGAGTGCACTTGTGAGGGCCGTGAGCGTCGCGTCATAGGTCCGCTCGCGCAATGCGAGAGCATCCTCGAGCGCGCCGGCCTGTGCGACGATCCGCTTCGAGGATCGCGCGTACACGCCACGGAGCACAAGCCAGAGGAAGGCCGCGCCGAAGGCCATGATCGCGGCGATGGTGACCTGGATGCGCATGAGCGCGGCGTCGATCGGCGCGATGTCGCGCCACACCACCACGGCTCCGACGACTTGACCGTTCTGCTTCACCGGCACCCAGGCCTCGAGCGCGCGGATCTCACGAGTGCCCGGGCCGGGCATGGCGCCCGTTGCGGCCGCGGGATCCATGACCATGTGGTGCGTGTTGAAGCTGCCGTACCCGACGGCGGATCCCGGCACGCCGAGCTTCGGGTCGGCGACGATCGTCGTCCGCTCCGCGTCACGCATGCCATTCAGCGCGCTGGCGAGCTCGGGGTACGTGGCTTGGTCCAGCTTGCGCCCGATCTCATCGGAGTCGTACGAGAAGACGATGGTGCCGGTGCGATCGAAGAACTCGGTGGCAACGACGTTGTAGATCGAGAAGTGGAAGGTCACCACGGTCAGCAGCTCCTGTCGCTCGTCGTCGGACAGGCCCCGCTGGAACACGTCGTCGCTGAACACAGATCCAAAGTGGCTCGCGACCGCGTTCTGCGTGAACATCGTCGTCTCGTCGTCGACGTAGCGTCCGACGAGATACGCAGTGCCGGCTCCCAGGACCAACGCGGTGACCGCGAGCACGGCGGCGAGGGCCAGCGAGAAGCGCGCGACCGGACTCATCCCGCCACTCCCCAGATCCCCCATGCGATCGCTGATACGCACGCGGCTCACGTCCTGGATGCTCCCTTTGCCCTATTTGCTCCCGCGTGAGCATCGGGGGGGCCTACCGAATCTGGATAACTCGCGTGGGGGATGCCAGGTGACTGGGGGGTATCGGTGTTTAGGGACGGGGTGGCTCGTATGCCCGCCAGGCATCGAGACCGTGCGCAGTAGACGGCCACGCCAGCTCCTCGAGCGCGGGAAGATCGGCGCGCGGGAAGAAACGCGCCTCGGACGCCTCGTCCGGCGCGACGCGCATCTCGCCGCTCTCGATCTGTGCGCGGTAGACGACCACAAGGATCGGGAACCCAGGTCGCATCCAGCTCGCGATCAGACCGTGAAGAGATACGACGAACCCCGTCTCTTCAGCGGTCTCACGGACCGCGGCCTCCTCAGGCGTCTCGTCATCTTCGACCAGACCACCGGGGAGCGCCCAGTGGCCGTCTCTCGGGCCGTAATTCAGGCGCACGAGGAGCACGCCGCCGTCGCGCTCGACGATCGTGTTCGCGCCGATCTGCACGTGCATGAAGTCGGCAAAGCCGCACACGGGACAGGTGGGGCGGTCGCGGCCATCGATGCGGGTCGGGACGAGCGCGGTGCCGTCGCGCGGGCAGAACGCGAAGCGTGCCCCGCGGTGGATCACCCCTTCGCGAGTCGTTCCTTTAGGTAGTCGATCGATTTCACCGGCGACGGGTCGACGCCGTTCAGGAGCGCGACATAGAAGGAGACGTAGTCGGTGAACAGTGTCAGCTGCAGGACCTCCGATAGCATGTTCGCCCCACTGAATTGCAGCGTCTTGTGCGGAACGCTTGCGCGGTCGAGCAGCTCGCGCGTGACGTCGAACCGCAGCTTGTGCCGCGGATTATCGCGGTCGCTGCGGAGCAGGAGCACCGTGAGCGCATCGCGGGCGATGTCGGGGTGCGGAAAGCCGACGACGCCGTTGTGGTTGAGCTCAGGCAGGACGTCGAAGGCACCCCAGTTCTTCGCGTTCTCGTTCCACTGGCCCTTGACGCGCCTGGCCATCACGCCGAGCACGCCGCCGCCGTACGCGAAGATGATCCGACCGTAGAGCTCGATCGCCAGCTTCTTTGCATCGTTCGTTCGCGCGCCCTCGTGCACTCGCTCCTCGAGCTTCGCGACATCGGCGAGCGCCGCGTCGATGTCCGAGCTCAGATCACGAACGAAGCCGAGTCGGGTGAGCGCGCCCAACACGAGTCCGAGGGAGTAGCCGAGCGCGGCGCGCGGCTGCGCGGGATACGAGAACGTGATGACGGGATACTTCGCCGCGCGCGCGAGCTCCGCGATCTTTCCGCCGGTGGTGAGCACGAGCACACGCGCGCCACGGCGCTGCGCTTCTTCGAAGCTCGAGAGCGACTCCTCGGTGTTGCCCGAGTACGAGGAGGCGATCACGAGCGAGTCGCGCCCGACGTACGCGGGAAGTCCGTAATCGCGATGCACGTTCATCGGGACCTTGAGCTCGCCCGCGAGCAGGGCGGCCGCGAGATCGCCGCCGATCGCCGAGCCGCCCATGCCGGCGACGGTGATGTTGCGCACGTCGCCGTGCGCCGGCGGAAGCTGCGCGGCGCGCGCGATGGTCCACGCATCGCGCACCTGCTTCGGAAGATCTTTGATGCGATCGAGCATGTTCCCGGGATCCGCGGCCCGGATGCGCTCGACGGATTCGATGACCGTTGTATCCATCACCCGTTTCCTTTGACCATCTTGACCCCGATGTCGAGCATCGGCGCCAGCTCAGACTCGGCGCGCGTCTCGGCGTAGACGCGGACGAGCGGCTCGGTGCCGGAGAGACGCATGAGCAGCCATGAGCCGTCGTCGACAAAGAACTTCACGCCGTCTCCGGTGTCGAGGTCGACGACCTTCTTCACGGCGTGGCCCGCGAGCTCGCGCGGTTTGGCGGCACGCAGCCTCTCCATGATCTTCGGCTTCTCCGCGCTGTAGCTCGCGGCGTCGAGGCGCAGGTCGCGCCGTAGATAGAAGGAGGGACCGGCAAGATCCATCAGCTCCGCGATGAGCTGCGACGGCTTCTTCTTCGTCTTCAGCATGAAGTCGAGGAAGAACAGATCCGCGACGATGCCGTCGCGCTCGGGGAGATGCATCGCGAAGCCGAAGCCACCGGACTCCTCGCCACCCATCATCGCCCCGGTCTCCTGCATCTTGGGCCCGATGTATTTGAAGCCCACCGGCACCTCGTAGACGGGAACGCCGTACTTCTCGCCGAGACGATCGACCATCGACGTCATGTTCACCGTCTTCACGACGGGCTGGCGAAGCTTGCGGACCTCGATGAGGTACCACATGAGCAGCGCGTACGTCGTCAGCGTCGTGACGAAGCGACCCTTCTCGTCTCCGAGGCCGGCGCGGTCGGCATCGCCGTCCACGGCGAGGCCGACGTCCGCCTTCTCGGCGGTGATGCGCGCGAGGAATTCGTCGGTGTTCGGCGGGATCGGCTCGGGGTTGAGGCCGCCGAAGTACGGGTTGCGCTCACCGTGTAGCTCGACGATCTGCGTCTTGCCGCCGCCCAGCAGTCGCGGGAAGTATCCGCTTGCACTCCCAAAGAGCGGCTCGCACACGATGCGATACCCCGCGCCTTTGAACGCGTCGAGGTCGAAGAGCTCGGCGACCCGCGCGAGGTAGTCGGGTGCGGGATCGAAGAGCTCGATATGGCCCGCGGCCTTCGCGTCATCGAACGGCATGCGACGCACGTCCTTCGGTCGCGACTCGAGCGGCCGGATCACCGCCTCGAGCTCCTTGAGCATGTCCGGCGCGGCCGCGGCGCCCGTCTCCGACTTCACCTTGAAGCCGTTGTCGGGCCACGGGTTGTGGCTCGCGGTGATCACGATCCCGGCCTTGGCCTTCTTCCGCATCGTCGCGTACGAGAAGGACTGCGTCGGCGCGGCGGCCGTGGAGAGGAAGACGTGGATACCGTGGGCTGCGACGACCTCCGCGGCAGCGGCCGCGAAGTGCTCTGAGGCGAACCGGCGGTCGTAGCCGATGACCACGCCGCGGCCGGCCTCGCCGCTCTTCTGCACCCACTCCGCGACGGACTGCGCGCACACGCGGACCGCATCGAACGTGTACTCCTCCGCGATGCGGGCGCGCCAACCGTCGGTGCCGAACACGATGTTCACGCGGTCGCTCCGCGCCCGGGGGCCCCTGCCCCCGGGGCCCCTACTCCCGCCTCCGCCCTCACTTGTCCTCGCCAGTAGTCGAGCGTATCGGTCAGCGACCTGCGGAGGTCGATCCGCGGTGCCCAACCCGTGCGCGTGCGGAAGCGGCGCGCGTCGAGGGCGAACGCGGTGGGCTCACCGGACCGGACACGCCCCAGATCGAGCTCCGCGCGCACCGGCACTCGTGCGAGCGCGATGAGCGTCTCGAGGATGTCGGCGATCGGCACGGCCTGACCGCTCCCGACGTTGTACACGGCCGTTCCACCTTCCGAGAGGTCCGCGGCAAGCACGTATGCCGCGGCCATGTCACGTACATCGAGGAAATCACGCCGCGCATCGAGTAGGCCGTGCCGAACGACCGCCTCCCGGGTGCCCGCCTCTGCCTCGGCGATCTGCTTCGCGAACGCCGACGCCGCGAGGCCCGGGTGCTGGCGCGGACCGATCTGGTTCGCGGGCCGCAGGACTGTCGTCGCGGCACTGCGGCGGTCGCCGAACTCGCGGACCAACGCTTCCGACGCGACCTTCGTCGCGGCATAGACGTTCCCCGGTCGCAAAGGCGCGGTCTCGTCGACGAGCTCCACGTCGGGAGCCCCGTACACGTCAGCGCTTGATGCCATCACCAGATGGACGGCCGGATGCGCGTCGAGCGCGGAGAGCAGCGTCGCGGTGCCGAGCACGTTGACGCGCACCGCGGAGACCGGATCGGCGGCAGCGAGCGTCGGCACCGCCTGCGCCGCCAGATGCACGACCACATCCGGTCGCGCGGCATCCAGCGCGGATCGGACCGCGGCGACATCCAGGATGTTGCCGCGATGCACGTGCACCTTGTCTGCAACAGCGGCGAGATGCGCGAATGGCGGGTCCTCGTGCGCGATGCCGTGGACCAGAGCGCCCGCGGTCACGAAGCGCTCGGCGAGATGGCTGCCCGCGAATCCAGTGATGCCGGTGATGAGGACGGTACGGGGCACGCCCGAAGAGTATTAGTTCGCGGCAGTGAGCGCCGCAGGCACGCTGACGAGCGGGAGCCGCATCGTGAAGGTGCTCCCCTGCCCGACCTCGCTCGTCACGCTGATCGTTCCTCCGTGCTGCTCGACGATCTGCCTCACGATCGTCAGCCCGACGCCGCTACCGGTGATACGTCCCGCGACGTTCGACCCGCGCGCGAACCGATCGAAGATCCGCGCGACATCGGCCTCCGGGATGCCGATGCCCTCATCGGTCACCGCGCAGAACGCGACGCGACCATGTGGCGACGCTTCGGTGCCGATGCGCACGATCACGCGACCGGTGGTGGAGTTGTACTTGAACGCATTTCCGAGGACGTTCGCGATGGCGCGCTCCAGGCGCACCGCGTCCCAATCGCCGACCACCGGCTCCCCGTCGGTCTCGATCTCAACGACCTGCCCGCGTGACAGCTCGGTCAGCTCGGATGTCACGCGTCGCACCAGCTCGGCCAGATCCGTTGGCGCGCGGTGCAGCTCGAGCGTTGGATCTGCCTGCCGGCGCACGAGCTCGAGCAGCTCCTCGATGAATGCGGTCATTCGACCCACGGCGCTCATGATCCGATCGATGCTCGGCGCGCTCGTGGTCAGCTCGTCGTTCTGCATCCGCTTTCGGAGGAGCTGCGCCGTCCCGCTGATCACCGTCAGCGGAGTCTTCAGCTCGTGCGCGACCGCGGACAGGAAGTCGTCGCGCGTGCGCACCGACTGACGCACTTCGTAGTAGAGACGGGCGTTCTCGATCCCGACGGCGACGCGGCGCGCGAGCTCGCGCGCCAGGGCGAGATGCTCCTCGCCGTACACGCGGCCCGATTCCGCGGTGAGGAACATGATCGTGCCGCGCACCTGGCCGCCGAGGACGAGCGGCTCGCAGATGTACGACCGCGGCGCGAGCTCGCGATAGAGAGCGAGATCGTCCTCTCGGCGCGCCGTCTTCTGAAGAACGTCATCGGCGATGTCGCTCTTCAGCTCCTCACGTCCCGTGGCGACGACACGCCCGATCGGACCACGCGAGCTCGCGACATCGGGCGGGTGCGTGTCGTGAAGGCGCTCCGCGAGCGCCTGCTTCTTCGGATCGGCATGCGCGACGGCCGCACGCGTGACGCGCCCGGCGTCCACGATGTCGACGACGCACCAGTCCGCGAAGTCCGGGACGGCGACGGATGCGGCGGTGCGAAGCGTCTCGGTGTACTCGAGCGACTCGGTGAGCCGCTCGCTCGACGTCGCGAGCAAACGGAGATCGTCCTCGCGATGCGCGACCGCCGCTTGCATGGTCCGCATGGCGGCGGACAGCTGCTCCACCTCCGCGCCGCCCGCTAGCTGCGGAATGATCGGGCGATCGCCGCGACCGATCGCGACAGCGCTGCGCGACAGCTCGCGCAGCGGCCGCGCAAGACGATTGGCCACGTACGCCGCCAGCAGAGCGGCGATAAGCAGCGTGCCGAGCACCGCGGCCGCGTCGCCGATGAGACGAGTGAGTAGCTCCGTCTCGAGCGAGGCGAGCGGCCGGGTCATCGCCAGGACCCAGCCGGTGCGCGCGATCGGCGCGAGCGCGCCGTAGCGGCGGTCGCTACTGAGCGGCGTCGCGACGCCGTCGATGGGCACGACCTTCCCCTGCAATGCGTCGCGCACGCCGGGCTGAGCGTTCAGGTCGATCTCGGTGGTCGCCGGCTCGGTCCGATCGGACGCGTAGACGAGACGTCCGCGCTCGTCGATGAGCGCGAGCTGCGCATCGGGCGGGAAGTCCACTCGCAGGGTCTGCAGTACCCGCTCCGGGTAGAAGGCCAGGAGGACGAACCCGCGCGTGGTCCCATCGCTTGCACGGATCGGCCGACCGAATGCGACGGTGATGTCGCCGCTCTGCAGGCCGCTGATCGAACCGCTCCATACGCGATCCAGGCCGGCCTTCAGGGGTGGCAGATATGGCCGAGTCGAGAGGTCGACGCCGACCCCCTCGCCGCTGGCCGACGCGACGACCTTGCCGTTCGTGTCGGTGATGAAGAACGCGCGCAGCTCGGGATACGCCTTCGCGAGCGCAGCGAGATGCGCGCCATAGGTCGCCTGGTCGTAAGGCCCGGTGGCGTTGGCGAGCACACCGGCCATCGCGAATGTGGTGTTCTCGAGATCGCGCAGGAAGCCATCGAGGATCGACGCCCCGTTGCGCGCCGAGCGCGTCGCCGTCTCCAGCTCGCTCGCACGCCGTTCGCGGACCTGATCGGCGTAGGAGAGCGAGATGATGAGGAGCACCGGGATCGCGAGGATCGCAACGAGCAGCGTCAAACGCGTCGAAAGTGACCACGGACCGCGCAGACGCTCCATCAAGCTGACCTTAGTGGTCGTGCAACCAATAGACCACCCTCGCGCGAAACGGGAAGCGCGAAATCGAAGCGGTCGACCTGGCAAGCAAGCTCGGCGTCGCGACGCGGGAACCAGTCCGGCCAG
>Ga0207653_10000793_pt1 | contig 10639 bp, 16 predicted proteins | sample KBSK5251metaG_FD_184341 | JGI IMG/M metagenome (GOLD analysis project Ga0207653, IMG submission 184341) | Corn, switchgrass and miscanthus rhizosphere microbial communities from Kellogg Biological Station, Michigan, USA - KBS K5-25-1 metaG... | ecosystem: Host-associated > Plants > Roots >...
CGATCGGCTGTGGCGACACGAGCTCCGGCACGTGAAGCAGTACGAGCGTCTCGGTCTCGCGTTCCTTCCGCTGTACCTCCGGCTGTATGCGAAGCATGGCTACGCGGTACATCCACTGGAGCGCGACGCGTCTGAAGTGGCTACGCTTTTCACGTGACGCCGTACGACATCGCCATCCTCGGCGGCGGCCCCGGTGGCTACGTCGCGGCGCTGCACGCAGGCATGAAGGGAGCGCGCGTCGCGCTCATCGAACGCGATCGCGTCGGTGGCATCTGCGTCACGGTAGGTTGCATCCCATCGAAGGCCTTGTTGGATTCCAGTCACGCGTACTGGGTCACGACGCACGGCGAGGAGCACGGGATCCTCGTGCAGGGAGCGCGTTTCGACCTGGGCAAGGCGGTCGCGCGCAAAGACGCGGTGGTCGCGCAGAACGTCGCCGGCGTCGAGCAGCTCCTCAAGGCGCGCAAGGTCGACCTCGTCAAAGGTGAGGGCACGCTCGTGTCGCCCACGCAGCTCAAGGTCCGCACCTCGAGCGGAGAGCAGGCGATCGACGCGAAGAACGTCATCGTCGCGACGGGATCGAAGGTGGGCATGCCGCCGATCAAGGGTCTCGCCGAGTCCAAGCCCCTCGACAACGTCGGTGCCCTCTCGCTCACGACCGCGCCGAAGCGGCTGATCGTGATCGGCGGCGGCGCGATCGGCCTGGAGCTCGGCACTTTTTACGCCGAGCTTGGCTCAGAAGTGACCGTGCTCGAGATGCTGCCGCAGCCGATCGCGTACGCGGACCCGGAGCTCGTGCGGCTGCTGGTCCGCGCGCTCCAGGCTCGCGGCATCACCATCGTCAGCGAGGCGAAGGTGACTGAGGTCTCGCGATCCGGAGGGACGGTCAAGGTGACTGCCGAGGTCGGCGGCGCGTCGAAGACGTTCGAGGGCGACGAGGTCCTGCTCGGTGCCGGGCGCGTCGCGAACCTTACCGGCGTCGAGAACGCCGGGATCGCGACCAATCGGCTTGGCATCACCGTCGACGAGCACATGCGCACCAGCGTGAAAGGCGTGTGGGCGATCGGCGACTGCATCGGCGATCCGCGCGCTCCGAAGCTCGCGCACGTCGCGTCGACACAGGGCGAGGTCGCCGTCGACACGATCCTCGGCGAAGAAGCGGCGATGGATTACGACGTCGTCCCGAACGTCGTGTACACGCATCCGGAGATCGCACAGGTCGGGCTGACCGAGGCACAGGCGAAGGAGAAGTACGGCGACGAGGTGAAGGTCGCGCGCTTCTCGTTCAAGGCGTCCGGACGTGCGCGCGCCCTAGGCGAGAGCGACGGCGTCACGAAGATCGTGGCTGCTGGCAAGGATCAGCGCATCGTAGGCGTCCACATCGTCGGACCGCAGGCCAGCGAGCTGATCGCCGAGGCGACGCTCGCGATGCGACTCGAGGCGACCACCGACGACGTCATCGCGACGATCCACGCGCACCCGACGCTCGCCGAGACGTTCCGGGAAGCCGCGCTCGTCGCGCGTGGGAGACCGATCCACACGGCCCGATAGCGATGGGTCCGGCCGACGCGCAAGAGATCCGTTCGAAGGCGTCGCGCTCGAACGCCGACCCCGCTGCCGCGCAGGATGTGCGCGCGACGATCGACGCGCTCTCCACGGATCTCTACAAAGTCATGGCCCGTGGACTGGGCAACGTGGTCCTGTCGCCATACAGCGTCGGCATCACGCTCGCCATGGCGCGTGTGGGCGCGGTCGGCGAGACGGCGGACCAGATCGGGGCGGTGCTTCACGCCGCGCCCGGCGGTGACCTAAGCGCCGGATTCAACGCGCTCGACCAGGCGCTGGCTGAGCGCCCCGGGAAACACTGGATGTTCGGCCAGACACTGGAGCTCGAGCTCGCGATCGCGAACCGGCTGTGGGGCCAGCAGGACCTTGTCTTCGAGCGGCCGTTCCTCGACGAGCTCGCGAGGGACTATGGCGCAGGAGTGCAGGTAGTCGACTACAAGACTGTCGCTGACGGCGCACGTCGCACGATCAACGACTGGGTCGCCGCGCGGACGCGGGACCGCATCAAAGACCTCATCCCGCCGGGCGCGATCGACGCGCAGACCCGCCTGGTTCTGACCAACGCCATCTACCTGAAGGCTGCGTGGCGAAAGCGCTTCAAGGACGCCGTGGCCGGCACGTTCCGCCGCGCGGACGGCTCAAAGGTGTCCGCAAAGATGATGAGACTCAGCGAAACCCTCGACTACGGAGCCGGCGATGACTACCAGGCGGTCCGCCTCCCATATGCCGGAGGCTTTTCCATGATTCTTCTCGTGCCCAGGGCGGGCAAGCTTGACTCCTTGGAGCGTGGTTTGGACGGCTCGACGCTGCGTCGAGCCGTGACCGGCCTCAGCAACACGCCGGTCAAGCTCTCGATGCCGAAGTTCTCATTCCGTTCCAAGGCGCGGCTCAAAGATGTGCTCGGCGAGCTCGGCATGCCGGTCGCATTCACCAGCCGCGCGGACTTCTCGGGCATGACGAACGCGGAGCCGCTGCAGATCGCCGATGTGATCCACGAGGCTTTCATTGCTTCCGACGAGAAGGGGACTGAGGCAACAGCCGCCGCGGCGCAGGTGTACACACTCTCGATAGTGCCGCTCCGGCAGGTCGAACTCACCATCGATCGGCCGTTCCTGTTCTTGATCCAAGATGACGAGACAGGCGCGATCCTCTTCATGGGCCGCGTTAGCGATCCGACAACATAGGCGGGGCGGGCGCCCCCGATAATTGACGCGGGCCGTTAGCTCAGTGGATAGAGCGGGGGCTTTCTAATCCTCAGAGGCGAGTTCGACTCTCGCACGGCCCTCCGATGGTGCTCGATCAGGCAGCGCCTCTCGTGTTCGCATCCGCGTTGGTCGCCCTCGCGCTGGTGCTGGCATTGCCGGCAGTCGCGTTCCGCTCGCTTCGCCGCCCGGTGAAGCTCGCCGCGATCGCGGCCGCGACGGCATTCATCCTCGTTCTCGGCGTCGTGCTCGCATCCGACCTGACATCGCCGACAGGATCGTCGCCGATCGGCACGACGCTGTTCATCGGCGTCGTCGGGGGTGTCATCTGGGCGACCTTCTTCTTCATCCTCGCGTACATCCCGCTCGCCCTGCTCGCGCTCGTGCGGGCAAGACGCCGCTGACTCTGCCAGCTCGCTCTTAGACTGACGACATGGACTTTTCAGGGATCGCGATCCTGGCCGCTGCGCTCGCTGCCGTCGCGACGATCACCTACATCGTGCTGGGCGTGTTCGCCGTGCGCTACCTCCGCCGCATCGCCAACAAGCGCTGACGGTCCGTCCGTGGCTGTGACCCCGCCCGACGTCTTCGTCGAAGAGCTATGGCAGGTCGCGCGCGGGCTATGGATGCCGGATCACCCTTGGTTCAAGGGCATCGTCGAGCATCGCTGGACGCGCGAGCAGATCATCCTCGGCGAGATCCAGCATTACCTACGTGTGAGGACCAATCCGATCTTCTTCGGATACATCGTCACCAACGTTGCCAGCGAGCGGAACTACGACCTCATGGACGTGGTGATGGAGAACTTCATGGAAGAGCTCGGCGGCGAACGCACGCACGTCGACATCATGCTGCAGTTCCTCGAGGAAGGCGGCATCACACGCGAGCAGGCGGATCGCGCCGATCCCGCGCCCGGCACACTCGCCGCGATCGAGATGATCCGCTCGGGGTGCCAGAACTACAGCGCGCTCGAGGGCGTCGCGCTCCTCGCGTACGTCGAAGCGATGCATGGCGGACCAGATGGCGCGGCCGCTCGCGTGTTCAAGGAGCTCGTCGGCCACTACGGATTCAGCAAACGTGCCGCCGCGACATACGAGCTGCACGCGGAGCAGGACACCGGTCACGGCGATCGTCAGATCGCGATGATCCACAAGCTCGCGCGCGACGAGGTCACGCAGGAGAAGGTCCGGCGCGCGGTGCGCCTGGGCTGCGAGGCATTCAACTTCGAGTGGGACGGGCACGTCCAGGCGATGACCGGCCAGCGCGACGTGTACTGGTCGGGGAAGGCGCCGCTGACGCTGCGCCGTCCGGAGATCCGTCTTCCGACGGACTGAGCCCGACCCCGTAGCGGCGACGGAGCCGTGCGAAGTACCGGACGTAGACGAAGACCCAAAACCCGAGTGTGCCCGTGAGCCACAGTCCTTGGTTACGGCGTACCGACCGTGAGAAGACATGGCCGATGAGCGCGGCAGCGGCTGCAGAGAGGACGAACCTCCAGAGCCGCGCGACCAGCGTCCACGCGATCAACTCGCCCTGAGGTTTGCCGGCGAGCCCGCTCTCGGTCGCGTAGACCTTGTACGGGATGCCGTCGAGCGGCGCGCGCACGACCGCGACCCAGCCGCGCGAGGCGAAACGCTCGTGCGCGTCGAGGAGCAGCGCTTCGTTGATGCCGGGGATCTCGGCCAAGCGGGCGTGCTCCTCGCGCGCGTGACGATGCATACGGATGCCTCCGATCACGGCACCAGCGGTCGCGGCCATGGCGCTGCTCATGATCGACCGCGGTCGATTGAGGGTGATCCATCCCAGCAGGATGTCGGGGATGAGCCAGAAGCGCGTGGCCTCGGCGTACCCCCAGAGGCCGGCGGCGAGCACGGCGAGCGGTGAGCGCGCGAAGCCCCGCACGGATCAGGCCCGACGCAGCTCGGCGATCGACCGGGATGCGCGACGCAGGACCGTGACGGCGCCCAGGCCGACCAGCACCATGCAGAAGAGCGTCCAGTTCATATCAGCGAACAACGCGATGAGCGATGCCGTGATCAAGAACGCGAGCCGATCGGCTTGCCCCGCGGGACCCGTCCATTGGATCGAACCGCCCGCGGTCACACCCAGGAGTCCGGTGACGTTCACGAGCCAGCCGCTCGCCAGCGCGGCGCCGACCCAAAAAGCGTCCGCGTGCGGTATGAGCGCGAGGAGGAGCGTCGCATCGGCCAGCTCGGTGATGAAGCGATTCAGATACGAGCCAAGACGCGTCGCTCGGCCGAAGCTCTCGGCGATGTAGCCGTCCATCGTCGCGAGCACCATCCGCGCAACGATCGCGAGCACTGCTAGGAGCCACCATCCTTGCCAGAGGGCCGCGGCGCCGACTGCTGCCGGCACGAGGATCGAGATCGTGACGACGTTCGGATCGACGCGGTCCAGACCCGGGACGCGCGCGAGCGCGCGGCGGATGACCCGCTTGCCCTCATAGACGGAGGCGTCGGCCTTCACGTGTTCGCGCCCCAGAACGCCGCTAGCGACGCGCCGAGGTCCTTCGTCGGAGTCGCGGCCATCGGCGCGCCGAACGTGACGCGCACGCGCCGGAACGGTCGCCAGAGCTTGCTTCCGACCGGCCACGCCTTCGCGCTCCCCGCGATCGCGACGGGCACGATCGACCAACCACTGTTCGCGAGGACGAAGAGGATCGCGTCGTGCGCCTCCGAACGCCGGCGGCTTCCGGAGGGGTAGACCAGCAGTGTGCCGCGCTGCTGGTCGCGCAGGATCCGCGTCCAGCGTCGTAGCTCGGTGTACTTCGTGCGGTCGAAGGCCACCGCCATCGCGAACAATGAGCTCGCCAGCGCGAACGAGGTGTTCTCGAAGAAGTAGTCCTTCGCCGCGAGGCAAGCGATCTCGCGCCGGCGGCGCTCCGAGAGCGAGGCGAGGACCAGCAAGGAGTCGAGGTGGCTCTGGTGGTTCGCGACCAGCGCGACGCGATCGCCCGAAGGCTCTTCGCCGCGGATCTCGATCGGGAACTGCAGCTTGGTGAGGCCGACCGCGGTCCATCGCGCGACCGTCCGCAGCGCGTCGAACGTGATATCCGGGACGCGCGGGTACTGGCCCAGCCGCTCACGCACGGAGAGACCGACATCGGGCATCGGCGCGTACGAGAAGGCGTGCGGTTCGCCGGAGGGTGCCGCGGCGTTGTGTTGATCGCTCACGGAAAGCCGCCGAAGAAGAAGCGCACGAAGTGGAACGCGACCGGAGCGACGAGCGTGAGCGAGTTGAGCCGGTCGAGGATCCCGCCGTGCCCGGGCAGCAGGTTGCCGAAGTCCTTGATGCCCACGTTGCGCTTGAAGTTCGCGAGCGTCAGATCGCCGATCTGACCGCCCGCGCCGACGATCACACCGAGACCGAGCACCATCCACCACGGCAGCTGCGGAAACGCGAGCTGCCAGTTGATGAACGCGAAGGCGATGCCGAAGACCAGCGCGCCGAGCGATCCCTCGACGGTCTTGTTCGGCGAGAGCGCGGTCCAGTGGCGGCGGCCGAAGAGCTTGCCGAAAAGAAACGCGATCACGTCGTTGAGCTGCGTCGCGAGCACCACGTACAGCACGAGGCCAAGACCGCCGTCCCATGTCGCGAGATACGTCAGGTGCGCAAGGAACCAACCGAAATAGACGACGCCAAGTACGGAGAGCGCGAAGTTCTGCAGCATCCCTTCGGTCTTGTTCCGCACGATCGGGATGAGCGTCAGGGCGGCGACGCCCCACATCGGCACGACGGTGAACAGACCGAAGCGTCCGACGTATGCCAGCACGTTGGCGGCGACCATCGCCAGATACACGGCCAGGACGAAGAGACGCTCGCGATAGAGGCCCGTGGCGCGCGCGAACTCCTTGAATCCGTAGATGGAGAGGAGCGTGATGAGGAGCGCCCAGGCCCACGTGCCAAGCCACAGCGCGATGAGAACGACGGGCAGCATGACCAGCCACGTTCGATAGGGCAGCCAACCCGCTGTCAGCCGCGTGATGCGCAGGAACACGCCGAACACGACGACGCTGATCGCGGCCAATGCGGTGTACGCCGCGAGCGGCTGGGGGAGCGCTTCTATTCCCACCTCGGGTGGATGCTACGCGCGGGCTCTCCGCTTCTTGGTCCCAACACGGTCGCTGGATACGCGACGAGTCGACCTGCGTTTCGGCGCGACAGCTGCATAACTCTCGTCGATCCACTCTTGGAACATCGCAGCGGGCAGCGCCCCCTTCGGCTTCTTCACGCTGACCCAGCCTGACTTTCCGAGTCCGTAGCCCATCGCTTCGACGAAGGGCAGGCTCTTCGCGTAGAGCAGCGCCTTCGTGAGCTTGACGCCCATCACGTAGTCTGCGTACTGAGCGTCGGGTTCTTCCATACCGAAGAACACGAAGACCTTGCCCTTGACCTTCGCGACGTTCTCGCCCCACGGGTGCTCCAGCGTGGCATCGTCCTTCGCGAGCGCGTACTTGAGCAGCTGCGCCTTTGCGGCCTTGACCGTGCTCACGCTAGATCGGCCAGGACTTTGGAAAGCCCGCGCGGAGTTGCTCCCATTCGGGATCGTCGGCGTACTTCGTCTTGAAGGACTTGAGCAGCTTCGTCAGCTCCTCCTGGTCCATCTCCAACACGTTTGAGACCATTCCCGTGGTCTCCTCGAAGCCGAGGCTTCAGTTGCCTCGTCAGCCCTTCATCCGCTGCATCACGTAGCGGTCCTTCTGCGTCATCGACATGGCGGCACTCTAAAGCTCCCCCGAGAAACCAACGCGCTGCACGGTGACCGTCTCGACACGCGGGCGAGGTCGCGCGCCTTCTTCGAGCGCAATGCGGAGTCGCGCGAGGACGCGCCAGCGATCCTCGCCTTGTTCGACCAGCAGGATGACGAACGCGTTCTCGATCTCGCTTCCAGCGCCGCCATCGATCCGGACCACGAGCGAGAACTGTGTCGAAGCCTTGCCGCGGACCTCGCGGTCGAGGGACGTCTCGCCGCGGAACTGAGAATGCGGCGCCACCACGGCGACGATGCGAACGGATTCCGCCTCCGGGTTCGCGACGCGCCAGGTCGTGCGCCACCCTTCGCCGTCTCGCTTGGCGATGCCGAGCGGCTCGATCGTGAGCCGCGGCGCGTTCACGCCGTCCGCGGATCCCCGGGTCCGAGATCGCGGTAGAAGACGGTCGTCGGGCGGAGCTCGCCGTCGGGCATCCCGGCGTAGCGCGGGATCTCGGCCGCGCGCGTCCAGCCGAGCTTCGTGTAGAGGGGGTCGGCTTCGCTCCCGCTGATCGTGTCGAGCACGAGAAGCGTGCGTCCCTCCGCCAGCGCGATGCGCTCGATCTCGCGCATCAGCGCGGTCGCGATCCCGCGTCGTCGTGCCGACCGGTGCACGAGCACCTTGGCGACCTCGGCGCGATGACGGGCGTTCGGTAACTGCGCGAGGCGCAGCTGCGCCGTGCCGACCACGCGCCGATCCAGACGTGCCGCGATCACGAGGACGTTCCCGTGAACGACGTCGCGCTCGATGCTCATCCACCACGTCGCCGCATCCTCAGGCGTGAACGGCAAAAGGAAGCCGACCGACGCGCCGCCGGCGACCGCGTCCGCGAGGATCACGGCGAGATCGGGGATGGCGGCATCGAACGTCGGACCGTCCAAACGGATGATCTCGAGGGTCATGTGAGCGCCGGAACGACGTTCTGGGCGAACGCCTCGAGCGCGTCCCAGTCGTACGGACCGCTGCGCAGGGCGATGTTGAGACGCTCGGCGCCGACCGCGCGGTACTCGGCGACGAGCCCAGCTGCGCGCTCCGGCGTGCCGCGAACGAAGCCGGTGAAGCCTCGCTTGTCGGCGCCCCACTCGCGTTGATAGCGCTCCTCGCTGCGCGCGGCGCCTTTCGCGTCGGCGCCCATGTAGAAGCCGACGTTGACGGTGCGCGTGATCGCGCCTCCGTCGCGGCCGAGCTCTGCGCACCAGCGGTCGAGCACCTCGTTCTTCCGCTTCCACTCCGCGGGCGCGAGGTACGGGGCGTTCCACCCATCGGCAAACCGCGCGGCCGTCCTCAGCGTGCGCTTCTCGCCGGCGCCGCCGATCCAGAGCGGCAGGCGTCGCTGCATGGGTCTCGGGTTGTTCGGTGCGTGCCTCAACGTGTAGTGCGTACCTGAAAGATCGGCAAATGGCTCATTGAAGAGGAGGCGCAGGGCCTCGGCGTATTCCTCGAGCTGATCCTCGCGGGTCCTCAGTTCCGGGAATTCGTACCCGAACGCTCGGTACTCCGGCTCATTCCATCCGGCGCCGATGCCGCACTGGGCGCGGCCATTCGATACGTGGTCGATCGTCGTGATGGATTTCGCGAGGAGACCCGGGTTGCGGAACGCGATGCTGAAGACGAGACATCCAACCCGCACGCGCTTCGTTTCAGCCGCGGCGGCGGTCAGCGTCGCGACGGACTCGAGGCAATCACCATCGCCGCCCTGGTGCGGCGTCTCTTGGAAATGATCGGATACCGAGAACCAATCGAAGCCGCGCTCGTCGGCGAACCGCCAGAGCCGTCGCAGCTCGTCAAGCGGCCCGCCCAGGTGACCAACGTGGATGCCGAACCTGATGCGGCGAGATTAATACCCGTATGGGTCGGCGGGCATGTCACCGGTCGGCGTCGGCATCGAGGACGGCGCGGCGGTCGAGTTCGCTGGCGCATCCTTGGGAGCGCCGGTCCCGCCCGAGCCCGCGGCAGCGCATGCGGTGGTCGCCAGCAGCAGCGCGGCGGCCGCCGCGAGAAGTGCTGATCGCATGGCGCTCACCTCCTGTATATCGTTCATACGGGGAGGAGGCCCGAACGGATATGGGTCCCCTGGCCATCTTTGCGGTCTTCGTCGTGTTCGTCGTGGTCTGCCTCGCGGCGCTGGGGTTCGCGCTCGTCGTCGCACGCAACGCGAGCCGGCCGCGTGCTGCCCTACCGCTCAACTGTGGCGACTGCGTGTTCATGGTCCCGCGCGCGAAGGTCTACCGGCGCGAGACGATCGAGGAGGCCGACGGACTGATCCACTACCTGTGCGAGAAACGCTGGATCGAGATCACGCCGTACTCCCCGCGCTGCGATCTCGGACGGAGCAAGACCCGCACGGCATCGCCTGTCACGTCGAGCTAGCGCTCAGGCGACTGCGCGACTCGCATCGCGACCGGCTACCCGGCCGGAGAAGATGCAGCCGCCGAGGAACGTACCTTCGAGCGCCCGATATCCATGGATGCCGCCACCGCCAAAACCCGCGACCTCACCGGCGGCGTACAGACCGCGGATCGGCTCGCCGGACGCACCGATGACACGCGCCGCGAGATCGGTCTCCAGACCACCGAGGGTCTTGCGCGTGATGATCCAGAGGCGCACCGCGACCAGTGGACCGCTCTTCGGATCGAGGAAGCGGTGCGGCCGCGCGACGCGGATCAGCCTGTCGCCGATGTAGCGGCGCGCTTTTCGGATCGCGATCTGCTGTGGATCAGTCGGGGACGTCGCCATGGCCTGCTCGTCGTGCTCCGCGATCTCACGCTCGAGCGAGACCGCGTCGATCTCCGCCGCGCCGGCGAGCTCGTTCATCTTGCGCGCGAGATCCTGCGTGCTCGAAGCGAAGACGAAGTCGGATCCCTGCCTGCCAAATTCCTCCACCGGCTTCACGGCGCGGGGCATCGCGCGCTGGAGGACCATCCGGATGCTCCTCCCCGTGAGGTCGGGGTTCTGCTCGGACCCGGATAGCGCGAGCTCACGGCCGAAGACCTTCGAATCGAGCACGAACCACGAGTGATCGTGTCCGGAGCGCGCGACGTGCTCGAGCGCCCCGAGCGCATCGAAGCCCGGGAAGAGCGGCGCCGGCAATCGGTGCCC
>Ga0207653_10000795_pt1 | contig 10626 bp, 10 predicted proteins | sample KBSK5251metaG_FD_184341 | JGI IMG/M metagenome (GOLD analysis project Ga0207653, IMG submission 184341) | Corn, switchgrass and miscanthus rhizosphere microbial communities from Kellogg Biological Station, Michigan, USA - KBS K5-25-1 metaG... | ecosystem: Host-associated > Plants > Roots >...
GTACGACAAGGCGCACGATTCCGAAGAACACCGTCGTGATGTTGCAGGGGAATCCCGGCGTCGCGATGTACATCATCAAGCGCGGCAAAGTGCAATTGTCGCGCTGCGAAGAGCAGGGCAAGGAAACTGTTCTGGGCGTGTTGACGAAGGGCGATTGTTTTGGCGAGCGGGCGTTGCTGAAGAAGAAACCGTACAGCGAGACGGCGTTGGCGCTGACTGAGTGTGAAGTGTCGGTGCTGAAGCGCGAAGATCTGGCGTTAGTGATGAAGGAGAATTCTATTTTCAGACGAACGATCGAGGCTTACCTCAATTCTGAAGAGCCGGGTTGATTTAGGTTCTTCTCTGCGGCCCTCTGCGTATCTCTGCGTTCTCTGCGTTGAGATGGCCGTTAACGCAGAGAGCGCAGAGATACGCAGAGGGCCGCAGAGAAAATCTCAAACAGGCGAGAAAATGAGCGCTACTTACGTTCAGGACAACCTAAAACTCAAAATCTCGACGCCGTTGGGGCCGAACAAGCTGTTGTTGCGTTCGTTCCGCGGCGAAGAACGAATCTCCGGGTTGTTTCAGTTCACACTCGAGATGGTTTCTGAAGACAACGCCATCGACTTCCAGGCCATTGTCGGCAAACCCGTAACCGTCTCACTCAACCTCGGCAACAACACCGAGCACTACCTCAACGGCATCGTCGGGCGTTTCGTTCAGGAAGAAACGAACCTGCGTCTGACGCGTTACTTCGCCGAGATTCATCCGTGGCTTTGGCTACTGACGAAAACGAGCGATTGCCGTGTCTTTCAAAACAAGACGGTGCCCGACATTATCGAGAGCGTCTTTTCCGATCTCGGCTTCAGTGACTTCCGCAACGATCTGAAAGCGACGTACGACAAACGTGAGTACTGCGTGCAGTACAACGAAACTGCTTTCAATTTCGTGTCGCGCCTGATGGAAGAAGAAGGCATCTTCTACTACTTCGAACACAGCTCAGCCAAACACACGCTCGTATTGAACGACGACTCTCCAGGCAATCCAACGTGTCCGGGATTGGAGTCGAGTCCGGTGCACTTCCGGCAGTCGCTGGTGGACCATGCGCAGGATCTGACGATTACGCGTTGTCTTGTCGAAGAGCAGGTGGTGACGGGCGCGTATGCGCATGATGACTTCAACTTCGAGACTCCCAACACGGATCTCAAGGTGGAGTCGAAGAGCAATACTCCGAAGTTCAGGGTCTATGAATATCCGGGCGGCTTTGTCAAAAAGGATGCCGGCGAGAAGCGCGCCAACCTGCGTCTCGACGCGCTGGAACAACCACAGAAGATCATTCGTGGTGACGGGTTCGTGCGTGCTTTTTGCTCCGGACATAAATTCGAGTTGAAAGATCACTACCGCGCGGATGTGAACAAGAGTTACGTGTTGCAGTCGGTATCGCACGCGGCAACGCAGGAGACCTATACGAATTCGTTCACCGCTTTTCCAGCGGGTGTTCGATTTCGTCCGCCACGCGTGACGCCGAAGCCGGCGATCTCCGGAACGCAGACGGCGATCGTCGTCGGTAAGGCAGGGGAGGAAATCTGGACCGACAAGTACGGGCGCGTGAAAGTCCAGTTTCACTGGGACCAACTCGGGAAGAGCGACGAGAACAGCTCGTGCTGGATTCGCGTTGACTATGGTTGGGCTGGAAAACAGTGGGGTGGAATTTTTCTGCCGCGCATCGGACAGGAAGTGATTGTCAGCTACCTCGAAGGCGATCCGGATCAGCCGCTGGTCACGGGCGCGGTTTACAACAGCGACCACGTAGTTCCTTATACGCTGCCCGACGAACAGACGAAAAGCACAGTCAAAACAAATTCTTCAAAGGGTGGCGGCGGTTTCAACGAGATTCGTTTCGAGGACAAGAAAGGCTCGGAGGAACTTTTTTTCCACGCGCAGAAGGATCACAACATCGTGGTCGAGAACGATCGCACGAAGAAGGTCCTGCACAACGAGACAAACACGATCAAGGGAACGCGCGATCTGACTGTCACGGGGAATGAGACGCACACGAACGATGCGAATTTCTCGCAAAAAGTGGCCGGCAATTATGAGTTGAAAGTGACCGGAAACCTGACGATCGAGGCTACGGGCACCATAACGATCAAGTCAGCAGCGACGACTGTGGAGAGCACTGGTATCACGACGATCAAGGGTTCGCTGGTGAAGATAAATTGAGAGAACCAATGAAACGGACGGGGAGACGTGGAGATGGGGAGACGCGGAGAAATCGCCGTGTCTCCGTGTCCCCGCGTCGCCCCGTCTCTCCGTCAAGGAGGTTAGTAAGTGGCACTTCAAGTCTGCATGGGAGCGACGCTGCAATGCAGCTTCGGCGCAGCGCCGAGCACGCTCGCGGTGTTGCCGGTGAACCGCGTGCAAACCGTCACACCCGACGCGAACATTATGGATAACAAGCCACTCGTGAACATCATGCCGTTCGGCATGTGCTCATCGTTGGCTAACCCGGCTGTCGCAGCCGCCACAGCAGCGGCGTTGGGCGCACTGACTCCGATGCCGTGCGTCCCAATGATCCCGGCGCCATGGGCGCCGGGATCGCCGACTGTTTTGATCGCAAACATGCCGGCGCTGAACAACACGAGCAAGCTGATGTGCGCGTACGCCGGAGTGATTCAGATCGTGAATCCCGGACAGAGCACAGTGATGATTCCCTAACCAAGGTGAAAGCCATGAGTTACGAGTTTGCGTTAGATAAGAAGTCGATAATTTCAGTGATCGCAGGCTGGGCCGTGATCGCGGCTTTGCTGTTTTTCGCCGGTTGGATCGTCGGACGGCAATGGCCCGCGAGTGAGGCATCTTCGACGCCAACTGCGGCCGGTGGCGAACAACGCGCAGAGCTTCCGAAAGAACCGCTTCTGAGCGACGAAGCGCTGGCGCGGGCGACCATCGCACCAAGGAGTGTCGCCCCAAGAGCAACCCCACCAGCAGTCGCTAACGCGAGTTTGCCTCAGGCTGCGAAGCCGGCAGCGATGGCGGCAGAAACGGCAGCGGCAGCCGCGCCGCCACCGAACGACGGCAAGGTTGTAATCATTTCAGAGGCTGAAACTGATGACGCGAAGAAAGAAGGGGCGGCTGCCGACCCTGAATATGTGACGGTGCAGGTCGGTGTGTTTCTCGACGAGAAAGATGCGAGCCGTTTGTTGAAACGAATCGAGAGCAAAGGTTACGCGCCGACGTTCTTTTCCGGACGTGACGCGGAAGCGCGCCAGTGGTATGCGGTCCGAATCGGCGTCTATTCCGATCGCGACCAGGCCACCAAAGCCGCCGTAAATTTCACGAAGCAGGAAGGCTTGAAAGCTGTAGTGCGCCCACTCGAGTCGCTTTAACAGCGAGCGGAGGATTATGTGATGAAAGACGTAAAGACACATCATGCGCCAATGCAGAGTCGCTCGGTTGGCTGTTCGTCTTCGGGCGTGGTCCAGGCGAACGTCGTCGGCGGCAACCATGCTTTACAGGCGCGGCTCAACCTTTGGAACACCCGGCTGACGGTCGCGCGTCCTGAAACACAGACAATCCAGCGCCAGGCTGGGCCGGGCGTCGAGGCATTCAAGGTTCCGCTGCGACAAAAGAGCGGTGGACTGCCGCTTCCCGATGAAGTGCGCGCAAAAATGGAAACAGCTTTCAGCGCTGACTTCTCAGATGTGCGTGTACATATCGGTCATGAAGCGTCATCGCTCGGCGCAATCGCCTACACGTGGGGCACAAACATTCACTTCGCGCCGGGGCAATACAACCCGCACACGTTGCAGGGCCAGAAACTCCTGGGCCATGAGTTGTGGCATGTGCTGCAACAAAAATCGGGACGCGTTAGGAATCCTTTTGGCGGCGGTGTGGCGGTGGTCCAGGACCATGCGCTTGAAGCCGAAGCGGATCGCATGGGCGTCAAGGCTGCGTTGACGCCGATCATGCGCAAGCGTCGGGAGTAGCGGTTCTTAGTAGAGGAGGGTGCGTGAAACCAAAATCTCCGCGCGTATATCGACCACAGCCGACACCCAGGGTTTTGCAAAAAAAGACCGCATCCGGTCAGCCGGCCCCGGCAGGTCAATCGCGGCGTCAGCCAGTTGCACCTCCAGTCTATCGCCCTGAACCCGTGCCCAGGGCGATGCAAAGAAAGATTGCTGGCGCTGAGCCATCGCAAGTAAGTCAATCAACGCGCCGCCCTGTCGCTCCTCCGGTGTATCGGCCGCAGCCCGTGCCTCGAGTTTTGCAGAAAAAGACATCGCCATCTCGAACCCCACATTCCGGTCAAGCGCCGCACCCGCCGGTCGCACCTTCGATCTATCGTCCCGAAACCAGGAAGATCGTTCAGTTGAAACAGCCCGTGCCTGCGACGATTGCGCCACACAGACCAGCTAATCATCCTGTTGCAGCGAGAGGCATTGTGCAAATGACGCTGGAAGGGCTGCTAGGACTCGATCCAGCAGGGAAGCTCATAATGTCGTATCTCGAGGAAGAGGACCTCTCGGCACTTGCGAGCGTTTCGAAAAGAATCAACAAGCGGGTTAATCAATATCGTGCTCAGATTGCGCAACAGAATCTACAAGATGTCGTGCCCCACGAAGAAGATATCGTGGTTCCAGAAGAAGATATCGTGGTTCCAAAACCCCTCACTAAACAAGTTCCTGGTTTGACGCTGCAGCAGATGGCGAGCTATCAGCAAGACGGCTACTTTTTCCGATCTCTGAATCCAACTGATGTCGCCAGCCTGGAAAATAAGCAGGGGCTGTCGCCGCTCGGAGGCGGTGTCGGAGAAAAATTCGTCACCCAACACATTAAACAAACGGGTTACACGGGCATGATTTCGGTTGCCAGGAATCCATCGGGCTCTCGAAAATTTCAAAGCGGGGCGGTTGCGGTAATCAGTTTGTACGGGTTGCGCTGTCTCGACTCTGATCAGATAAGTGCAATACTCGCGTCTGATGACTCCGCTACCGAGAACGACAGACTGAACGTAGGCAAAGCCAGTGAATATCTCGTCCTGGGCCTTATTCCATTTAAAAACATTGTGTGTTGGAGCAAGAGCGGTTTTCCCGTGGATCAATCACAATATCAACTCTCCAAGGCGAGGCGAAGCGAAGTGCGAGTGAAGCGGGAAGGTAAGAAAGTAGCCAAGTTTACCAAGCGCGATAAAGAAGAACTCGTGCGCCTGGAAGCGAAGTTGGCAAAAGAGGGATCGCTAAAATCAAAGGATCAGAAACGTTTGGAAGAACTGCAAAAACTCAGCAAGAGCCAGGGTTAATTATTCGACCTGACAGGTCTTCGTCGGCGATTAAGACATTAGGGTGAGGATGATGTGATAGGTCCAGCGAAGAAGATATTCCAGCCACGTCCGGGACTACAGGCTAAGAAGCCCGTACGTCAAACCGTAGGCCAATCACGGCCCACGCCTGCCGCCTCGACTATCTACCGTCCTCAGCCGGTGCCTCGAGTCTTGCAGAGGGCGACAGCAACGAATCTCCGATCGCAGGTAGGTCAAGTGCCACGTCAACCCGTTGCTCCTCCCGTATATAGACCACAGCCGCCACCGAGAGTTTTGCAGACGAAGAGAGCCGTGGGCTTCACCCCGGCAACACAAAAGACGCCGTTTCTGCAAACGATGCCGGGCCGCAAGTCAGGTTGTGTCCAGCAAGTTATTCAACGAATGCCACAGGACGCCAGGATAACGGGGCGGACTCACCTGGTGAGAAAGAAAAACAACTCCGTCTTCCGAGGTGACGAGGTTGTGGAAGTTGAAAGCGGCGCTAAGGTAACAATAGACACGGCTGTCAAGATGCGCTCACGCAGGGGCCCCAACCAGGAAAGACACAGAGCAACAGACTTACACGGCCCACGCATTTATCGTTGGTTTAAGGTGTTAGCACTTAATGGACATCACGTGGGAGACAGTGTCTTCGTTCGTGAAGATGCGATTGCGGCGTCCGTGCCACTCAGTGCTGGATTGCTCTCTCATCATTCCAGGCAAAGGGATGGATCGCTGCCCAGACAAAACGTAAGGTTAATTGGCACTATCCATCACTCTGATCCCTCAGCTGATAAATCGAAGGCTGTATCGGATGAGTTTTTGAGCGGGTCGGATCTCATCGTGGAACATCCTACGCCAATGGGAACCAGACTAACTCAACTGGATCTCACTGTACGGGATATTACTCAGAACAAGCTCACCGACAGGGCCCACCATCTAGGAACAGGTTTGATTGGCGCTGATGGACGAAAGGTTATAGATCGCCACGGACAAACGCATTCCATTTCCCTCAGGGGAAAACCCCACAAAATTAAGTTGACGAAGCCGTACTCACGTCAGGAGTTGATAGGTTTGGCCTCCGAGTATATAGATGCCAGTCTGGGATTATCGCCGGTGGATGTTCGCTTGAGCATTCAGAAAGTTGTCAGTTTTGGCCGATATGTGGCTACCGGGCCTTCATCTTCATACATCCTTCCTGATGTTGCCTTGGTTATGGGTAATACCTTTAAGAGGGTACGCACTATTACGGAATACTTCGACGATCAGGTCAAGCTGGCTATCAAAAAGAAACTGCTCTCCACTCTTGACGCCGAACTCAACGAACAACTTGAAAATACTCAGGAGTTTATTGCAGCGCTCGACATGCATTACCAAGAAAAACAAGCTACGGGCACGCTCTCACCTGTGGATGAAGTGGCTTGGGACAAAGGTAAGCGTGACTACAATAAACAACTCCACCGGGATTTAATCTCGGTTTTTCATGATGCCATCAGCAATCTCAGCCTGTTTTCGGAAGCGTTGGCGAGCGATAAACCTAATCTCGTGGTCGCGTTCGGTGGCGGCCACGTGGGACCCTTGGACCAACTGATGCGCGAAGTGCACGGACGTCATAAACACTATTCGTTTGAGAAGTAGTCCCGCATGGCTTTGCCTCAAAAGTCACGATTCAGACTTGGAGGAGGTCAGTACCGTAACGCGGTAGCGTCGGGTCGGTTTCGAACATACGTAATTCATAGCAAAATTGAGAGGCTCTACGTCACCCGACGCTACCGCGTTACGGTACTGACCTCCTCCAACAATGACTCTCGACTTTTGAGGCAAAGCCGTCCCGCATACGAGAATTGAAGTGAACTCGAATAAGAAATCAATGCCGGCGAGAGGCGTACCATCATTCAATCGGCAACCGGGATCCGCGCAAAATATCAAACGGCCCGTTGCGCCTCCGGTCTATCGTCCGCAACCAGTGCCGAAAGTCTTACAGGCAAAAAGCCGGCCGGCTGGTCAAGTGCACCCAACATCGCTGCAATCAAAACCAGCAGTCGTCGCGCCTCGAGCATATCGTCCACTGCCTGTGCCGAAGGTCTTGCAGTCAAAGATCGCAGTTGTTAAGCAAACCCAGGCAGTGACAAAAACCGGTTCTCCTTCGATGCGGCTCGTTAATCGTCCGCAACCCCTCGCGCCGCATGCGCAACGTTCGGTACAGACGAGAACGGTGCAGCCGAAGATGGCCGTGCCCGTGCGCGCACGCATTCCCTCGAGGGGGACGAATACGATCCAGCGTATGCACCCTCACCTCACGGATTCAGGCACGGACTTTCTGATTAAGTATCCGTACCCGACGTCGTCAACGTCCGTGGGCACGTACGAGGCGCCGCAGTGGGACACTTATCAGCTCGAAACAAATAACTACACCCACTATCGGTTCGCTACAAGAACGCGGGGGAGCGTCTCAGTTCCGCATCAGCAAATTATCAGTTATCGCCCGACGGTGGGAGGCATGCATCCCAGGGGAATGATCCGCCCGGAACAGGAGCGGATCGAAGGCCGCTCGCAGGTGTTCCTTTCCGAAGCAGACCTCTCCGGCGTGATGGCGCGACAGCGCAAAGACCCGAGGCTGCTGGAAACGATGGTGGTGACGACGTTCGAGCAGGAGCCGGACTATCCGGACTTCACTGAGAATTTGCTCAGCCTCGAGGGCCTGGGCGTGCCGGTTCTCCGCAACTTCGATATAAGCGATCCGAATACAGCCGAACGCCTCAACACTCTTGCGCCGAACGCGAATATTCATTTTCAGATGCCGCGAGTACCGCGCATCACAGGGTATTCCACGCAGCAACTCATAACGGACACCCTGGAGATGCCACACCGGTTGCAAAGAAGCGATATCACCTCGAGCATCACGGTGCCCCACCCGACGATGTACAAAAAGCCGAAGACACATAACCAACACTATGGCCTCGAGAGCGGAAAAACCTTCGGTAAAAATGAGTTGGTCAAGGCCGAAAGCGACTCGGACGACGACCTCGAACATTACGGGTATACACACAAACAGAGCACGAAGGATCAGTCGGCCCAGGTATCGGAAAAGCGGAAGAAGTACAGGTTCAAATCGAAGCTCCCGTACGACATCAGGACTGAAGACGAAATTAATAAGAATCAGTGGCGTGAGGATAGGGATGACGACGACGTCGGCGGAGGACTGACCGCAATCTCTTTAGTAAGGGATAGCAATCAGAGCACGCTATCACAACTCCAGGATACTATCTTGAATAAGACATCAAAAATTAAGCCCGTTCCAAACGCTCTACAACGAAAACTGGGACCATCTCAGGTCACCCCCATACAGCGTGTCAACAACATACCGAAGGCGCCACCTGTCTATCGTCCGAACTCGATACCGAAAGTCTTACAGTCAAAGAGTAACGGGGTCCGACCTGAAGCACCCAACAGGAGTGTGGTCCAGAGAGGCGCGACGATAACACTAAAGCGGAAAGAGCCAGCGACGATTCAACCCTTTACGTCGCGAATAGTGCAGGCCACGAAGTATTACCCAAACCTGCATCCCGGCGCGATCGAGCCAATCGATCACGGCAATATTTTCCGGCTCAACAATTTTGCTAATCAGTACCGGCTGCACAAAGTAAAAAGCCACGGCGTGAACGTTCCCAATCAGCAATATAACTTTGTGCGTACGCGCGAGGGCGAGATGTTGCTGCACGGGCGCTACCGGCATCCTTCAATCGCGGAAGGGAAGCAAGTGCTCTACGCGGGTGAGATCTTCTTCAACAACGGCCAGCTCGAGTGGTGGTCAAACGGCTCCGGGCATTACCAGCCCAACGCAGACGACGCCGAGCAAGCGAGTCTGCCGATGGACCAGTTTTTCTCGTACCAGCAGATCATCAAGGGCGAGCACAAACGGAAGAAGGGTCGATGATCATGCCGCCGAAAAAAACGAACACACCCATCGCGCGACACATCCAGAAGCCCGTGTTGCAGAAGGCCACGTCGCGCGGGCCGGCTGCGCCTCCTGTTTATCGTCCGCAGCCCGTACCAAAAGTCTTACAGACAAAGCGCCCAACGGGCCAGACTGCGCAAGGTCCAGCGCCGCGCCAACCAGTTGGTCCACCGGTTTACAAACCCGACGTAAAACGAATCGTGCAACCCATGATCGCGCAAACCAAACGTCTCGCATTCCAACCGCAACCGAACACACCGCGTTTGGCCGCGCCTGTTGTGAGACCGGCGAACGGCATCATCCAGCGGGTGAGAGTCCAGGTTCCCGCCGGCGTAGTGCTACCTGGCGGCAATGGGGTTTCGGTGATCTGGAAGAAAGGGCAGCAAGACCTACCTCATGTAACTCTCTCCCACGGAGCGAGAGATGCCAAGGATCGGATCAATGTTTCGAACATTCATTACAAGGCCAATGCGGCCACTTACTTTCACTGGGACGACAAGGACGGATCAACCACTCTTACATTCAGGGGCGGAGAACCCTCTAAAAAAATCTACGATCGAACTCAAGCACAGGCTGCGAGATTCGGTCTGACGTTGCAGAAACCGCAGAGTGTCGTGACTGAAGAGGCAGCGTTAGCGCTGCAGGAGCAACAGAGGCAGCAGCGGCTACGCCAGGAAGCAGAGGAAGAGAGGCAGCGACAGGTGGCGGCAGCAGCAGTCGAAGAAGCAGAGTTGCGTTGGGAACGAGAGCGAGAAAGGAGAGAAGGTAAACAAGTGGAGCAAGTTCAGCCAGCGGCAGTAGCAGAAGAAGAAGATTGGGAGACACTCGCAGCTAAATCAGGCATCCAGTAGTAACAGCCCACACGCTGAAGAGATATGACCTCATTCGAGCAAAAAAGTTCGCCCCTGGAAATGAACCAACGTCTGTCGAGGTCTGTCATTTGGCGGCTTCAGCGAAATTATTTTGAGCGGCACGGCATCGAGGCTTGGCGCTCGGGCGCTGTTCCCCATCACATCACCAGCAGTCCGTTTATAGCCGATGCTTACGCCAGGGTCGTGTTGGGTTTTCTGCGCGACTGCGCGCGGTCGTCGAACCCGCTGGATCGTCGTCAGCCGCTTCACATTGTCGAACTCGGTGCAGGTTCTGGCCGTTTCGCGTACTTGTTCCTGAAAAAGTTTCTTAACCTTTATCGCACTTCTGTCCTCAAAGCGATTCCGGTTAAGTACGTGATGACGGATTTCACGGAAAGTAATCTCGAGTATTGGCGCACGCAGCCATGGCTCCGTCCTTTTATTAAAGAAGGCTCTCTGGACTTTGCGCGCTTTGATCTCGAAAGCGACGTGCAAATCATGCTCGATTCGGGAGAGATCCTTTCAAACACGACGCT
>Ga0207653_10000796_pt1 | contig 10625 bp, 9 predicted proteins | sample KBSK5251metaG_FD_184341 | JGI IMG/M metagenome (GOLD analysis project Ga0207653, IMG submission 184341) | Corn, switchgrass and miscanthus rhizosphere microbial communities from Kellogg Biological Station, Michigan, USA - KBS K5-25-1 metaG... | ecosystem: Host-associated > Plants > Roots >...
TTGAGCATGGTCCGCCGCTGGCTGATCGTGCGCGAACGACTGACGCCCGAGGCCGACACCATGAAGCGCACCGTCGAGACCAACCGCGCCATCTTCTGGCGCCGGGCGATCTTCCTCGGTGCGGTGCCCGTCCTGTACTTCCTCGTCATGGGCCTCGTCTTCAACCTGTCGCCCGAAGACGCGCTGGGGGTGCTGCCCGCGCTCGTCGCTCAGGTCTTTACGCAGCTCATCTACCTGTTCTTCCTGCTGGGCGCGAACTTCCTGCTGTTCTTCGGACCCTTCTACATCTACACGCGCATCGGCAAGACGATCATCAACCCCGATGACGCGAATTTCGGCGTGAGCATCGAGGACGTGCGCGGCCAGAAGGCGGCCGTCAAGGAGATGCGGCGCATCCTGGATCTGATCGAGCACGGCAGGCTGTTTGTCAAGGCGGGTGGCAAGCGGGAGCGGGGAGTCCTAATGGTTGGTCCGCCCGGAACCGGCAAGACGATGCTCGCCAAGGCAATCGCATCGTCCTTGAACGTTCCGATCTACATCGCCAACGGCGGTTCCTTCGCCGGCATGTTCCTCGGCATCGACGCCCTGAGCGTGTACCTGATGGTCCGCGCGGCCCGCAAGCGAGCCAAGGTCTGGGGCGGCTGCGTGGTCTTCATCGACGAGATCGACGCCCTCGGCCAGCGACGTTCGGGCCAGGGCGGTGGCGCGATGGGCGGGATGATGGGAATGATGGGCGGTGGCCAGCTCGGCCTCAACATGCTGCTGGTCCTCATGGACGGAATCGACAACCCGGGATTCGTCGTGAGACAGCTCCGCGGTCTCCTCAACCTGACGCTGGATGGTTTGTTCATCCCACGCGTGATCGGCATGAACGGAACGCGCTGGAACCTTCGCATCCCCGCGCTCAAAGCCCCGGCGTACAACATCATGTTCATCGGCGCCACCAACCGACCCTCGGTGATGGATGAGGCACTGACCCGTCCCGGCCGCTTTGGGCGTCAGATCGTGTTCCGACTCCCCAACCGCGAAGACCGCAAAGACATCGCGGCCCTGTACTTCGACAAGAAGCAGCACGACCCAGCCCTCGACACCCCCGAGCGACGCGACGAGTTCGCCCGCATCACCGAGCAGTACTCGCCGGCCGATATCGAGCAGGTGCTATCGCTCGCGCTGCTGTACGCCTTCAACGACGGTCGCAATCAGTTGACGTGGAAGGACATTCGCGAGGCGATGGGTAACGTCGAAGCGGGACTTGCCATCCCGGTCGAATACACGGAGCGCGACAAGATCGCGGTGGCGAGGCACGAGCTTGGCCACGCGGTGGCCTCTCATTTCTTCAAGACCGACCATGCCCACGTACGGCTCTCGATTCGCCGCCGCGCGACCACGCACGGGGAGATTGGCGGCTATCACAAGTCGCTTCCGACCGAGGAGGAGTGGCTCGAGTTCCGATCGCAGCTCGCCGCCGACCTGCGGCACTTCCTCGGATCGCTCGCGTGTGAGCATGTCTTCTACGGCGAAAACACGAGCGGCGTGTTCGGCGACCTGAGCAGCGCCACCGCGATCGCGTGCCGGATGGTCGGCACGATCGGCATGGGCCCCGACAGGCTGACGCCTGAGATGTCAGCCAAGGCGATCAACGTTGGCGAGCAGCTGATCTCCGTGGCAGAGATCCCGACCGGGCTGCATGCTCAGGGCACCTGGCAGGGCGCGGTGCTCAGCAACCCGCGCGGCAGGCGCGTGGTTGCTCAACTCCTGGGCGCCGCCTACATCGACGACTGGCGCCTCATGAATGTGAACAAGGACGCCATCGACCAGGCGGCCGAGGCCCTGATCGTCCAGGGCGAACTCGTCGGTGACGAGATCAGTGGGCTGCTCGATTCTGTGGGCTTGCGCGAAGCGACGGCGGCGGATCCGTATCCACCCGAGCTGCCGTCGATTCCCGATTTCCGGCCCACCATCGCCGCCACGGAGCAGACCGCCTGATCCGACTCGCGTCGGCGTTCCTGGTGGCGGTCGTTGTCGCTGCCGTGCCGCTGTCCGCAAGCGCGGTGGATCCCGGCTCCGCGCCGAACGCCCATCACCAGGCGGCGCGCATCATCGCCGCCGAGCTTGCGATGCGCGAGGCCTCGAGCCGCGTCCGGGCGCTGGCGGCCGGCAAGCCGTCGGGTCTCGCCGACAGCATCCGCCACGAGCTCGCCGTCAGCGCGGCGAACTACGCGTTCCGCCAGGCGGCCCGGGCGGAGCAGGCGCGGATCTATGAGCTGGCGGGCTACGCGAGCGTGCAGAGCTCGGTCATGCCCCTCCTGCCGGACGGTGTCCAGGGCCCGCTTGGCCAGACGATCGCCGGCCTGCACTCGCTCTACATCCTGGGCGGCATCGACCAGTACTACCTGGTCAACCCTCACTACACCCACGCGTACTCCACCGCCGCGCCGCTGAGCTCGCTGCGTGCGTACTACCTCGAGGCGCAGAACCTGTACGGCGTGGACGCGAGCTACCTCGCTTCGATCAACTACATCGAGAGCAAGTTCGGCCGCGTCAACGGGCCTTCATCGGCCGGGGCCCAGGGGCCGATGCAGTTCCTCCCGTCGACCTGGGCGAACTGGGGCAACGGCGGCAACATCAACGACCCGCACGCCTCGATCCTGGCCGCCGCGCGCTACCTCGTGCACTACGGCGCCCCGTACGACATGCGCACCGCGATCTGGCACTACAACCTGAGCTACGACTACGTCGACTCGGTCGAGGACTTCGCCCGCGCCTACCGAGCCGACCCGACCTGGCTCGACCGCATGTACTACTGGGACACCAACGGGTAGGTCGCGCAGCCCTCGTCCGCGACTCTTAGAGTAAATACTCATGGAGTATCGGATCGAACAGTTGGCGCGAACGGCCGGCGTGGCCGTGGACACGATCCGCTTCTACCAGGGCAAGGGCCTGCTCGACGCCCCGCGCCGGGAGGGCCGTGTCACCTGGTATGGCGAGGGACACGTCGAGCGCCTGCGCCGGATCAAGGAGCTCCAGCAGCAGGGGTTCACGCTGACGGTCATCCAGCGCTTCCTCTCCGGTGAGCTGGAAGCGTCCGATGAGGCCCTGGTCGCGGCCGTGACCCATCCCGCGGCACCCCAGGCTCTGACCCTGGCCGAGCTGGCCGAGCGCAGCGGCGTCGCCCAACCGCTGCTGGCGAGCCTCGAGCAGGCCGGGCTGCTCGTGCCGATTAGTGGCGGCGACGAGCCGGTCTACCCGGCGGACGACCTCGAGGCGATCGCCGCGGGCATGAAGCTCATCTCCGCCGGCGTGCCCCTCGGCGCGCTCATCGAGCTCGGCAAGGAACACGCGGACAACGTCGACCGGACGGCGCGGCAGGCAGTCGACCTGTTCGACCGCTACGTGCGCGAGCGGATCCAGGCCGAGGGAGGCGAGACCGAAGCCGCGGAGCGCAAGCTGCTGCAGACCTTCAACGAGCTGCTCGAGGCGAGCGGCACCCTGGTCCGCCACCACTTCGAGCGCACGCTGCTCCGCGCAGCCCGCGAGCACATCGAGAAGCGGTCGTGAAGACGGCAAGCACGGTCCGGACCTGGGAGCTCGACCGGACGCCGGACCTCGTCGACCTCCTGAGCGGCGCGCGCGACGCGGGCCACGAGGTGATGCTCGTCGAGCGGCCTATGCCCGAGGCGGTGAGCGTGGTGGGCATCGGCCGCGCCCTCGACTTCGTGGCCTCGCCCGGAGGAGTGACCGTGGAAGACGGCGACGGGAGATCGATCGACTTCGAGCCGGGCGAAAACAGGATCCTCGCCGCCTCCAGGGCGTGGCAGCGCCATGCGTCGCCGGACGCGATCGCCATCGGTGGGTTCGCGTATCGACCGGACAGAGATCCCGGAGGCGCGTGGTCAGGCTTTCCCGCTCTTCTGTTCAGAGTGCCCGCGCTCGCCGTCATGCGCCGCCGCGGCCTTTCGTTCGCCACCGCAGCCACCGCCGAGGCCGAGCAGCTGCTCGACCTTTCGCAGGTGGCCTTGCGGGCTCCGGCCGCGCACAGGCTCGAGGTGACGTGGGTCCGCAACCCACTCGCGTGGACGGCCGCGGTGGAGACGGCCGCCATGCGACTGCGAGCCGGAGACGCGCAGAAGGTCGTCCTCGCGCGAGAGGTCGTCGCGCGTGGCGACGGCGTGGTTTCGGCGGGCATGGTCGTACGCGGCCTGCGGGCCGCGTATCCGTCCTGCTTCACCTACCTGGTCGCGGGCGCGGACGGGACCGCGTTCGCGGGCGCGTCGCCGGAGCTGCTCGTCCGGCGGTCCGGCGCTCGCGCCTTCTCGCAGCCCATGGCCGGGTCGGTCGCCCGTGGCGCGAGCGACGCCGAGGACGAGCGCCTTGCCCGGCAGCTGACCAGGAGCGAGAAGGACGCGGCGGAGCACCGCCTGGTCGCCCGCTTTGTCGTCGATGCTATGAAACCCTTCTCCACCCAGGTCGAGGCGCGCGACACCGAGGTTGTCCGCTTCACGAACATCCAGCACCTCGCCACCAGCGTGGACGCGAAGCTGCGCCAGCCGCCCGCCGACGTGCTCACGCTTGCCGCCGCCCTCCACCCCACACCCGCGGTCGGCGGCTGGCCGCGCGAGGCGGCGGATGCCCTGATCGACGAGCTCGAGGGCATGGAGCGCGGCTGGTACGCGGGCGCGGTGGGTTGGATCGACGGCCGCGGCGACGGCGAGCTCGCGGTGGCCCTGCGCTGCGGCCTGCTGTGGGAGGATGGCGCGCGGCTTTACGCCGGGGTTGGGGTGATGCCCGACTCCGACCCCGCGCAAGAGCTCGAGGAGACCGAGCTGAAGTTCAAAGCCCTGCTCACGGCGCTCGTCTGATGGAGCTGACGCTCAACGGCGCCCGCATCCACTACGAGCGCGCGGGCAGCGGGATCCCGGTGATCATGGTCCACGCCGGCGTCGCCGACCACCGCATGTGGCAGCCGCAGGTCGCGCCTTTCAGCAAGGACTTCGACGTCATCACGCCCGACATGCGTGGATTCGGCGAGTCGACCCTGCCTACCGGACCGTGGTCTGGAGCGGACGACGTCGAGGCGCTCATCGACGAGCTCGCGCTCAAGAGGGCTCATGTCGTGGGCTGCTCGATCGGGGGCAGCGTCGCCATCGATTTCGCCCTGGAGCACCCGGAGCGTGTCTCCAGGCTCGTCCTGGTCGGACCAGGCGTAAGCGGGATGAAGATGGACGAGAAGCATGAGTCGTTGTGGCAGGAGGTCGTCGAGGCCGACAAGGCCGGTGACATGGACGCTCTCAATCGCGCCGAGATGTACCTGTGGTTGGACGGCCGGCGGCCGCGTGGCTACGTCAAAGAACCGCTGCGCCGGCTCTTCCTGGACATGAACGGTGGGAATCTCGACAACGACTTCGAGGCTTCGCCACGACAGCAGCTCGAGCCGCCCGCGGTCGACCGTCTCCAAGAGATCTCCGCGCCCACTCTGGTCGTTGTCGGCGACGCGGACCTGCCGACGATATTCGACGCGGTCGACCTCCTGATGGAAAAGCTGCCGAACGCGCGCCAGGTGGTGATCCAGGACGCGGCACACCTTCCGAACCTGGAGCATCCCGAAGAGTTCAACCGCGCGGTTCTCGACTTCCTCCTCGAGGACTAACGCCCGGATAGTCCGGACTATCCGGGGTTTTGCTCGACGCGGAAGGGGTGTTAGTCCACTATCCGGGGTCAGGCCCTCAATTCTTGAGGGCCGAGGCCGCCGCCTCCCAGCACAGTCGGTGCCCGCTGACGCTGTCCTCACGCTTGAAGCGCACGACGACCATCGTCGGCGTCGGAGCGGCGATGGCGTCCGCGATGGCCGGCTCCAGGCCTGAGCGGTCTGACACCGGGCTGTAGACGAGCCCATAAAGCCGCGCGACCTGGGACAGGTCGAGGCCGAGCGGCGTGGCGAAGATCTCCTCGAACACGTCCTGGTGCTCGGCCTGGGGCAGGAAGTTGAAGATGCCTCCGCCGTTGTTGTCGCAAACGACGAGCGTCGCCCGGATGCCATGGCGCTGGAGTGCCCAGAGCCCATTCATGTCGTGATAGAGCGAGAGGTCGCCGAGCAGGAGCACGGTCGGCGCGGGGTCTCGACCCGTCGCCACGCCGAGGCCGCTCGAGACCAGTCCATCGATACCGCTGGAGCCGCGATTGGCGAAGAACCGCTGCTGGGTGCGCACGAGCGGCCAGAAGCTGTCCGCCGCGCGGATCGGCATGCTCGAACCGATGAAGACCTGGCCGTTGTCGGGAAGGCGGGAGCTCAACGCGCGGACGACGTGGCCTTCGTGCAGCGGCGTCGAGACCAGGGTGGCCGCGATGGCCGCCGTGGCCCGCTTGCCGGCGCTCACCCACTGCTCGCGCCACTGCGCGCGATCGACGACCGGAAGAGCCTCGAGCAGCGGCTGCGGGTCGCAGGCGAGGACATTCGTGGCCACGTGGTCCTCGTCGCGCCAGGCGTGATCAGGATCGATCAGAAAGGTCGGTGCGGCCGCGGCGGCGAGCCAGCGGTTGAGGACACGCGACGTCGGGCTGGCGCCGACGCGGACGACGAGGTCGGGGCCGTGCTGCAGCGACCAGCCGGCGCGGAGCAGGGCCTCGTACGACTCGACGGCCGGACCGGAATCGGAGCGCCGAAGCTGCGAGGTCGGTTCGGCGAGCAGCGGCACGCCGAGTCGCTGGAGAGCGGGCGCCAGCCGGTCGCCGTCCCGCATGGCGCCGGCGATCACCAGCGGCCGCTGCGCGCGCTGCAGCGCCGAGGCCAGCGAGGCGACCTGGCCCTGGCTGGGAAGGAGCCGGCCGGCCGAGACGGACTGCGCAGGCGACGGCTGGTCGACCGGGATCTGGCCCGGCGGCGGCACCAGCGGTTCGCGGAACGGAAGGTTCAGGTGAACAGGCCCAGCCGCAGACTCGGCGACCGCCCGAGCCGCCAGCCGTCGCCAGAGCCTTGCCGCGTTGGGCAGGTCGACCGGCACCCCCGGGTCGAAGAACCAGCGCGCCGCGCTGCCGTAGAGGTGCCGCTGGTCGATGGCCTGGTTGGCGCCCACGTCCTGGAGCTCGGGCGGACGGTCGGCGGTCAGGACGATCAGCGGCGTGCGCGAGTGGGCCGCCTCGACCACCGCCGCGTGGAACTCTGTGGCCGCGGTGCCCGACGTCGACAGCACCACCGCGGGCTTGCCGGTCGCCTTGCCGAGACCGACAGCAAAGAAAGAGCCGCATCGCTCGTCGATAAAGACGAGGACTTTGATGCGCGGATGCCGCTGAAGCGCCATTGCGATGGGTGCCGAGCGCGAGCCAGGCGACACGCAGGCAAACTCGACGCCCTGCGCCGCGAGCTCGTCCACGAAGGTGGCGGCGAAAGACTGCGCTACATCCATACCATCGAGACGCCGTGATTCTGGACGTTGGCGACGCCAGCCTGAGCTACTTTGTCGCCGGCGAAGGCCGTCCGGTGACCCTCCTGCACGGGTTCACCCAGCGCGGCCACAGCTGGCACGAAGTCATCGCCAGGATGCCCGAAGGCTGGAGGTGGATCGTCCCCGACCTGCGCGGCCACGGCGACACCCAGATCTGGAAGGGGGCGGCCTGCACGATGGACACCTGCACTGAGGACCTGGTCAAGCTGTGGGACGCGCTCGAGGTCGAGAAGAGCCACCTGGTCGGCTACTCCATGGGTGGCCGACTCGCGCTGCACATCGCCGCCCGACGACCTGACCGCGTGCTGTCGGTGCTCACGATCGGCGCCCACGCCGGCCTCGAGGAGGATGCGCGCCAGGGGCGGCGCCAGGGCGACGAGGCGCTGGCCGCCCGGATCGAGCAGGACGGCATCGAGTCGTTTGTCGACTACTGGGGCTCGCTGCCGTTGTTTGCGGGTCTCGAGCGCCGCGGGCCGAACTACGTGGCGGAGGTGCGCGCCGAGCGCGCGCGCAACCACGTCGCCGGCCTCGCCTGCTCCTTGCGCGGCATGGGCGCCGGGTCGATGGAGCCGCTGTGGGACGAGCTTGCCGAGGTCGATTTTCCGTGCACCTTTGTCGCCGGCCAGCTCGACCACGGTTACGTCGCCTCGGCGCGCAGGCTCGCCACAACCGTGCCCAACGGACGATTCGAGATAGTGCCTCGCGCCGGCCACTCGGTGCATCAGGAGCGGCCCGACGCGTTCGCCCGCGTGCTCGGCTTTCATCTCGCGGCGGCGACTGCGGTAGGCGTCTCCTCTTCGAGCACGACCTCGGAGTGAACTCCGGCCGCGTAGTGGGCGGCCCCGAGGCGCTCCATGTCGAGCATCCCGCCGTGGTCGATCCGGGTCAGGACGAAGCGCACGTTTCCGTCCCGTAACAGGGCTTCGACCTCCCGCGCCACCTCGGCCGGCCGCCGCGCGTCGATCAGTGGCGCGCCGATAGCAGGATCCCCACCGTGAAGAGCAGGGTGTAAGCCATCTCCGCGGCCGCCATGCGGCGGAGGGCCTTGACCAGCTCCGGCGCCGAAGTCGTGGCCAGGGCGGTGCGGACGGGCACCGAGGCGATGGGGATGCCGAAGTGCATCGCCATCACCGTCACGCTCGCGACCCCGGTCGTGAAGATGACGATCGGCACGGCGAACGCCGCGGAAACCAGCAGCACGAGCAGGACGCGCGTGCCCTGAACTCCGAGCCTGGTCGCGAGCGTCCGCTTGCCCGCGGCAGCGTCGGTCTCGATGTCGCGCAGGTTATTGAGGACGAGGATCGCGGTCGCCAGGAAGCCGACGCCGCATCCGAGGAGCACGCTGAGGGTGGTGATGCGGCCGATCTCGACGTAGGTCGTGCCGACCGTCGCGACGAGACCGAAGAAGACGAAGACGAACACCTCCCCGAGGCCCGCGTAGCCATATGGCCGCGGGCCCCCCGTGTACAGCCAGCCGGCGAGGAGGCACGCCGCGCCGACCAGGAGCAGCCGCCAGTCGACGGCGAGGCTGAGGATCAGGCCGGCCAGCGCGGCGACGCCAAAGCTGGCGATCGCCGCCCAGCGAACCTGCGCCGGCTGGACGACGCCCGACGATGCGGCGCGCGGCGGGCCGACGCGCTTCGTGTCCGCCCCGCGGAGGAAGTCCGAGTAGTCGTTGGCGAAGTTGACGCCCACCTGGATGGCGAGCGCGACCACCAGCGCGAGCAGTCCCGCCCACCACCGTGCCCCGCCCTCGTGGACCGCGACGGCGGTACCCGCAAGAACCGGCGCCACCGAGGCGGCGAGCGTCGCCGGCCGAACCGCGGACCACCACACGCCGGCGGCGCCCATCTTCATGGACGCTTCGGAAACTTGCCGAAGTTCGGCTTGCGTTTCTGCACGTAGGCGTCGCGACCCTCTTGGGCCTCCTCGCTCATGTAGTAGAGGAGCGTGGCGTCGCCGGCGAGCTGCTGGATGCCGGCCAGCCCGTCGTCGGCAGCGTTCATCCCGGCCTTGATCATGCGCAACGCCAGCGGGCTCAGCTCGAGCATGCGGCGGCACCACTCCACGGTCTCCTTCTCGAGGTCGGCGAGCGGCACCACCTTGTTGACGAGACCCATCGCTAGCGCCTGCTGCGCGTCGTACTGCTCGCACAGGAACCAGATCTCGCGCGCTTTTTTCTGACCGACGATGCGAGCGAGGAGTCCGGAGCCGTAGCCGCCGTCGAAGCTGCCGACTCGCGGCCCGGTCTGCCCGAAGCGCGCGTTGTCGGCGGCAATCGTCAGGTCGCACACGACGTGCAGGACATGGCCCCCGCCGATCGCATAGCCGGCGACCATCGCGATCACGGGCTTCGGCAGGCGGCGAATCTGGACCTGGAGGTCGAGGACGTTGAGCCGGCCCTTGCCCGTGGCGTCGACGTAACCGTCGTCGCCCCGCACCCGCTGGTCGCCCCCCGAGCAGAAGGCCTCGGTGCCGGCGCCGGTGAGGATGACGACGCCTACCGATTCGTCGTCGCGGGCGACCTCGAAGGCCTTGATCATCTCGACAACAGTCAGCGGCCGGAAGGCGTTGCGCACCTCGGGGCGGTTGATGGTGATCCTGGCGATGCCGTCCCAGGTCTCGTAGAGGATGTCCTGGTAGTCGCCGGCGCGGACCCAACCCTTCAAGTCACCACTCATAGAGCGATCACTAGAAAGATCGTACGCGCTCCGCGGAGCTAGGCGTGCTGGCGGGGCTTCTTCCTCGGAAACAGGCGGACGATCTTGGCGTAATCGTCGGGGGTGTCGATGTCGTCGGGCCGGCCGGGCGTGGGCACCACGTCCAGCAGCTCCGGCCGTCCATGCAGGACCTGGCGCGCGCCCGAGTCGCCACGCAGCGCCAGCAGCTCACCCCAGAGCTCCCGCGACAGCACGACCGGCGGGGCCCAGCCGTCCTTCTGGTCCCCATCCTGCAGGACCGCGACCGCGGGACGTGAACCCTCGCGGCGCCACGCCCGCAGCAGCGTCGCCACGGTCCGCGAGCCGACAAGCGGCTGGTCGCCGAGCAGCACCACCGCCGCCTCGATCTCCGGGCGCATCGCCTTGAGTCCGACGCGCAGCGACGACGCCATGCCGGTGGACGCCTTGGCGTTGAAGACCAGCTCGCCGCGCCCGTCAATCGCGCGCTTCACGTCGTCTTCGGCGT
>Ga0207653_10000813_pt1 | contig 10499 bp, 13 predicted proteins | sample KBSK5251metaG_FD_184341 | JGI IMG/M metagenome (GOLD analysis project Ga0207653, IMG submission 184341) | Corn, switchgrass and miscanthus rhizosphere microbial communities from Kellogg Biological Station, Michigan, USA - KBS K5-25-1 metaG... | ecosystem: Host-associated > Plants > Roots >...
CTCGGCGGCCACCGCCTGCCGGGCCTCGGACTCGAGCTCGACCGCGCGCCGCAGCTCGAGCTCGGCCGCGGACTTGGCCGACTGCGCCTCGACGGCCGCCGCCTCGGCTTCCTGCAGGGCCCAGACGGACCGGGCGCGTTCGTCGGCCGCGGCCCCGACGCGCCCGTCGAGCGCGTCGAGCCGTTCCCGCGCGGAAGTCCGGCGCGCGACACCCTCGTCCCAGCCTTCCTTGCGCCGCTCGCGCTCGTCCCACAGGTCGCGCAGCCGCGCGGCCGCCAGCCGAACGGCGACCGTGTCGGCCTCCGTCGTGAGGGTTTCGTGCCGCTTGGCCATCTCGGCCTGCTGGCGGAGCGGCTTCAGCTGACGCTTGAGCTCGGCGAGCACGTCCTGGAGCCGGAGCACGTCCTGGTCGAGCCCGGCCAGCTTGCGTTCGGCGCGTTCCTTGCGCTTGCGGTGCTTGGCGACCCCTGCCGCCTCCTCGATGTAGGTGCGCCGGTCCTCCGGGCGGGCGGTCAGCACTTCCTCGAGCTGGCCCTGCCCGACCACGGTGTGGAGCGCACGCCCGATCCCGGTCTCCGAAAGCAGCTCCTGCACGTCGAGGAGCCGGACGACCTGGCCGCCGATCCGGTACTCGCTCTCGCCCGAGCGGAAGATCGTGCGGCTGATCTCGATCTCGGTCATCGGGACCGGGATGAGCCCCGCCGAGTTGTCGATCACGAGCTTGACCTCGGCCATCCCGAGCGCGGACCGCTGCGGGCTGCCGGCGAAGATCACGTCGGCCATCTGACCGCCGCGGAGCGCTCGAGGGCCCTGCTCGCCGAGCACCCAGCTGATCGCATCGACGAGGTTCGACTTGCCCGAGCCGTTGGGCCCCACGATGACCGAGACGCCCGGAGCGAACTCGAGGACGGTCTTGTCGGCGAACGACTTGAAGCCTCGGATGTGCAGGGAGCGGAGGAACATCGGAGGTCGATGCTAACAGTGGCCTTCCGCCCGGCCGGGCATCTGGCCGGGGAAAGTTCCATGCCGGCGATCGGCCCGTTACCCCGCCCGTACCCGCCCGCAATCAGCCCGTGACGCGGAACCCCGTCTCGCCCAGGGGCTCCTCGGTCACCACGTCGAGGCGGTCGACGTTCGCGAGGTCCGGGCCCTCGCGGCTCCACGCGACCATCTCGTCCACCGCGGCGTCGGCGCCCTCGAACGCCGCCTCCACCCCGCCGTCGGGGAGGTTGCAGACGTACCCCGCCAGACCGAGACCCCGTGCGAGGCGCGCGCAGCTCGCCCGGAAGAAGACGCCCTGGACGCGGCCCGACGCGACGACGCGGACCCGCTTCATCCCGCGCATACTAGGTCCGTGCCCGCCTACGACCCGAGGACCGCCCTGCTGGTCGTCGACATCCAGCACGACTTCGCAGACGCGGTCGGCAGCCTCTACGTCCGTGGCGCGGAGGAGATCGTCCCAGTGGTGAACGACGAGGTGGCGGCGGCGGTCGATGCGGGAGCCCTCGTGGTGTACACGCAGGACTGGCACCCCGAGAACACCCCTCACTTCGAGAAGGACGGCGGGATCTGGCCCGTCCACTGCGTCCGAGACACTTGGGGCGCGGAGTTCCACGCCGAGCTTACGGTGGCGCAGGACGCACCGGTGATCCGAAAGGGGATCATGGGCGAGGACGGCTACTCGGCGTTCAGCGTCCGCGATCCGCGGAGCGGGGAGTCGTGGGAGACCACGCTCGGCACGCTGCTCCGCAGCCGGCTGATCCGGCGCGTGGTGATCTGCGGACTCACGACCGACTACTGCGTCGTCGAGTCGGTCTCGGACGCGCGGGCGCGCCACCTGGAGGTCGACGTCATCACGTCGGCGATCCGGGCGGTCGACCTGCGCAGCGGCGACGGGCAACGCGCGCTCGAACGCATGGGCGAGGTCGGCGCCGTCCTCGTGTAGCGCTTGCCTACGACTGGCACTGAGGACAGAAGTACGCGTTGCGCCCCGAGATCTTGACGGCCTGGATCGGCGTTCGGCACCGGCGGCACGGGAGGCCGGCCCGCCCGTACACCTTGAGCTCGCTCTGGAACTCGCCCGGCTTGCCGAACAGGTCCAGGTACGCCTCATCGTCGAGCGTCGTGCCACGGAAGCGGATCGCCTCCTGCAGGACCTCCTGCATCGCGCGATAGAGCCGGCGCACCTCCTGGGAGGACAGCGTGTCGGACGGACGGTCGTACCGCAGGCCTGCCGCGAACAGGACCTCGTCCGAATAGATGTTCCCGAGACCGCTCACGAACTTCTGGTCCATCAGCAGTTGCTTCATCTTGGCGGCGCGCTGCGCGAGCGCGGATCCGAACGCCTGCCACGTGAACACGTGATCGAGCGGGTCGATCGCCAGGTGCTGGAGCTCCTTGACCTTGCCGAGCTCGTCGGCGGTGGTCACGAACATCTCGCCGAACGTCCGCGGGTCGACGAAGCGCAGATCGCCGCCCTGCTGGAACGTGAGCACGACGTGCGTGTGTGGCGGGAGCGGCACGCGCTTGTTCGCGCGCATGAACTGCCCGCTCATGCCGAAATGCGTCACGAGCACGTCGCCGTTGTCCATGTGCAGCAGCACGTACTTGCCGCGCCGTTCGGCCTTGGTGAACTTGCGGCCTACGACGAGATCGGAGAACTCCTTGCGCTTGGCGTGGCGGCGGATCACCCGCATCGCGTTCTTCGACGGCCGGACCTCCGCCTCGGTGATCTTGCGACCCACGACGTCCTTCTCGAGATCCCGCCGCATCACTTCAACTTCGGGAAGTTCCACTACGCCCCTTTCTTCCGAGGGGCTGCCGCTCGCGCCTGCGCGCCCGTTTCCTGCGTCCCGCGGTCCCAGGCCCCGGCGGGCTCCGCCGGCTCGGCGCGCTCGGACAGGCGGACGTAGGCCTCGTGCGCGGCCTGCTGCTCCGCCTCCTTCTTCGAGCGGCCGATGCCGCTCCCCCACTCCTTGCCGGCGAGGAACACGGTGGCCGTGAACTCCTTCTGGTGATCGGGGCCGCGTTCGCGGATCCGGTACTCGGGCACCGAGTGCACCTCCGCCGAGGCGAGCTCCTGCAGGATCGTCTTGTAGTCGCGCTCGCCCTCGCCGCGGACGTACGCGATCATGCGCGGCCGGAACACTCGTTCGGTCATCTTGCGCGCCGTCGGAAGCCCCCGGTCGAGGTAGACCGCGCCAAGCACGGCCTCGAGCGCATCGGCCAGGATGCTGCTCTTGTCTCGGCCACCGCTCATCTCCTCGCCACGACCGAGCAGGATCAACCGACCGAGCCCGAGGTCTCGGGCGACGTCGGCGAGCGCGCTCATGTTGACGATCGCGGCCCGCAGCTTCGCGAGCTCGCCCTCGGGCATCTCGGGGAACTCGCGGAAGGCCATGTCGGTGACGACGATCCCCAGGACCGCGTCGCCGAGGAACTCCAGGCGCTCGTTGTTGGCGGACAGCTCCTTCTCGAACGCGTACGAGCGGTGGGTGAGCGCCAGCTCGCGCAGCGACGCGTCACGGAACCGGACGCCCAGGATCCGGTCGAGCGCTTTCGGCCCCTCCGGGGCGCGCTCCCGTGCCACGCGCTACTCGACCTCGATCGCCTGGCGACCCGCGTAGTACCCGCAGTTCCCGCAGACCCGGTGGGGCAGCTTCGGCTGGTGGCACTGGGGGCACTCGGAGTAGGTGGGCGGCTGCGCCTTCCAGTTGGCCTTGCGCTTGGCGCTGCGCGTGTGGCTCTGGCGTCGTTTCGGTACCGGCATCTCGATCCCTCTCTCTAGCTCGTCGTCGATCGGTCGTCGCGGGCGGACGTTCCCTCGTCGGGGTCCGCGGCCACGTCCAGGTCCCGCAGGAGCACGTCGAGCGCGTCCCACCGAGGATCGGTCGCCTCGTGGCCGGGACACTCGCCCAGGTTGCGGTCACCCCCGCAGATCTCGCAGAGCCCGAGACAATCGGGCCGGCAGAGCGGCGAGAACGGCATCTCGAGCACCACCGCGTCGCGGACGATCGGCTCGGGGTCCAGCGTCAGGTCCGGCGCGAGTGCGTAGTCGTCATCGGGGCCCGGTTCGCGCGCGACGAGCTCGGTCATCTCCACGTCGAAGTCGCGTTCGAACGTCTTGAGACACCGGGCGCACCGCATCGTGAACCGCCCTTCGAGCGAACCGCGCACGTAGATGCCCTCGATCACGCTCTCGAGCGTCAGCTCGGCGGCGATCGGGGTGTCCTCGGGGACGTCGGCGAGCTCGGTGCGAAGGCCGGGGACCGGCTCCTCCACGCGAACGGTCCGCGAGGACCCGGGGGTCTCGAGGAGATCTCGGACGTCGATCGCTCGCATCACGCCTCCTCATCCTCCGTGTCCTCCGACAGGGTCAGCTCGGGCCCGAGCTCCGCACTCGGCGTGGCGCCGCGCAGCTTCTCGCGCCCCGCGACGACCTGGTCGATCGTCCGGGAGAGCCCGTCGTTCGACGCCATCATCTCTTCGAGGATCTTCTGCAAGGTCCCCTCCAGCTGCGCGAGCTTGGCGTCCACGTAGTCCTCGGCTTCCAGCCGCAGCCGCCGGGCGTCCTCCTCGGCCTCCTGCACGATCCGCTCGGCCTCGTCCTTGGCCCGCTGCATGACCGCCTCGTGCGACGCGAGGCGAAGCTGTTCGGCGCGCGCCTGCTCGACCATCGCCTCGGCGTCGCGCCGGGCCTTGGCGAGCAATTCCTCGCGGTCCTTGACCACCCAACGCGCCTGCTTGATCTCGTCGGGCAGCGAGCTCTTCAGGTCCTCGATCAGGTCCAGGACCTCGTCGCGGTTCAACAGCGCCGAGGAAGACAGCGGCATCGACTTCGCGTCGCGCACCATCTCTTCGAGCTCGGTCAGGCGGGTGGTGAGATCCATCTAGGCCATACCTCTGAGCTTCTCGGCCAGCCGCGCTGCGACGTGCTCCGGGACCAGGGTCGAGACGTCGCCTCCGAAGCGCGCGACCTCCTTGACCAGGGAGGAGGACAGGAACGACCACTGCGGGCTGGTGGTCATGAACAGGGTCTCGACGCCCGCGAGCTGGTGGTTCATCTGCGCCATCTGGATCTCGTACTCGAAGTCCGTCACCGCTCGCAGGCCCTTGACCACGACGTCCGCGCCCCGGCGGGTTGCGTATTCGACGAGCAATCCGGTGAACGCCTCCACCTCGACGTTGCCGAGTGCGTGGACGGCCTCCTTCAGCATGCCAACCCGCTCCTCGGCCCCGAACAGCGGCTCCTTCGAGGGGTTATCGAGCACGCCGACGACGAGCGCGTCGAAGCGCCCGGCAGCCCGTTCGATGATGTCGATGTGACCGTTCGTGACGGGGTCGAACGTCCCCGGACACAGGGCGGTCAGGCCCATCTAAACCTCCCGGAATATGAAGACGAGGGTGTCGCCGTAGGACAGTCGCCTCGCGGCAAGCCAGTGTAGCGGAATGACAGGCGTGGAAGACCGTTTGGGACGCGTCAGGACCACCCGCCAGGCGGGCCCGGAGAGCCCTCCGGCGCCGATCGCGGCGACCAGGGCGTCGAGTTCCGCCTGATCGATCGCATACGGAGGGTCGGCGAGGACCAGGTCGATTCCAACCAGGCCATTGTCATCTCTGGTGAGAAACGGGAGGACGTCGGACGCGACGACGTCCGCGGCCTCCGCGACCCGCGCCCGGACCAAGTTGTCGCGGATCGCGCCGAGCGCCGCGCGATCGCGCTCGACGAGGGTCGCGTGCTCGGCGCCCCGCGAGAGCGCCTCGATCGCCATCGCGCCCGTCCCGGCGTAGAGGTCCAGGACCCGGGCGCCGGCGAAGTCGGGGCCGAGGCTCGAGAACACGCCCTCGCGCGCCATGTCGGAGACGGGCCGGACGCCGCGCGGGACCGGAGCCAGCCGGACGCCTTTGGCCGAACCCGCGATCACCCTCACGAGTGGAACAGCCAGTCGATCGAGCCCTCGAACCTGGATCGCAGCTCGGCCAGCAGACCCGGCTCCTCGTCCAGGTCGGGGTCGCGAGCGATCGTGGCGAACGCTCGGGTCCGGGCTCGCTTGACCAGGTCGAGATCCTCGGCGAGGCGCGCGAGCTTGAGGTCCGGCATCCCCGACTGCTTCACGTCGAACAGCGTGCCCTCCCCGCGCAGACGCAGGTCCTCGTCGGCGAGCTCGAACCCGTCCGTGGTCCGGACCATCGCCTCGAGCCGCGCGCGCGCCTCGAGGTTGTCCTGCTCCGACTCGTCGAACAGCACGCAGGTCGACGGGTGCGTCCCCCGCCCGATCCGGCCGCGCAGCTGGTGCAGCTGGGCCAGGCCGAACCGCTCGGCGTTCTCGACGAGCATCACGGTCGCGTTCGGGACGTCGACGCCGACCTCGATCACCGTCGTCGAGATCAACAGGTGCGTCCGGCCGGAGCGGAACCCCTCCATAACGCGCTCCTTCTCGGCCGGGCGCAGCTTGCCGTGCAGCACCTCGACGGACAGGTCGGGGAAGACGTCGGTCGCCAGACGCTGCGCCTCGCTCTCGGCGGCGCGGACCTGGTTCCGGTTCGTCTCGTCGATCGCCGCGCACACCACGAACGCCTGCCGCCCCGCCTCGACCTCGGCCCGGACGAGCTCGTAGGCGGTCTGCCGCTCCGGGGGCGTCCGCGCGATCTGGGTCCGGATCGGCTGGCGGCCCTTGGGCATCTCGTCCAGGACCACGACGTCGAGATCGCCGTAGTACGTGAGCGCGAGCGTTCGAGGGATCGGGGTCGCGGTCATGATCAGGACGTCCGGCGACGCGCCCTTGCCTTTGAGCGCCATCCGCTGGTGCACGCCGAACCGATGCTGCTCGTCGATCACCGCGAGCGAGAGGTCCGCGAACGACACCCCTTCCTGCACGAGCGCGTGGGTCCCCACGACGAGGTCGACGTCGCCCGACGCGATGCCGTCCCGGATCTTCGAGCGGTCCTTCCCGGTCACCACCGCCGTGAGCAGCGCGTACGTCACGCGCGGCGGACCTTCCTCCTCCTCGAGGACGGGATCGAGCAGCGAGGCCTGCGCGCCGTCGGGGCTCGGCCCGGACGCGAGCTCCAGGTACGGGACCGCTCCCGAGACGCCGAGGAGCGCCTCGACCTGGCGGAAATGCTGTCCCGCGAGCACCTCGGTGGGCGCCATGATCGCGGCCTGGTGACCGGAGCCGATCGCGACGAGGGCCGCGTGCACCGCAACGAGCGTCTTGCCCGAACCGACGTCGCCCTGCAACAGGATGTTCATCGGCCGCGGGCGCGCCATCGCCGCGTCGATCTCGTCGTTCGCCCGGCGCTGGGCGGCGGTCGGCTCGAAAGGCAGCGTCCGGTCCAGCCGTTCGAGCAGCGGTCCCTCCGGCTCGTGCGCCACGCCGATCTCGGCACGTTCGACGCGGTGCTTGCGGAACGCCAGCCCGAGCTCGAGGACGAACAGCTCGTCGAACTTCAGCCGCTCGATCGCCGCGGCGAGCTCGGGCTGTGACCCGGGGAAGTGGATGTCACGGATCGCTCGGTCGAACGGGGCCAGCGACTCCGCGCGGATCAGGTCCTCCGGCATCGGGTCGGCTATCGGACCGAGCTGTTCGAGCGCGCGCCACACGAGCTCTCGGATCGTCCGGGTGGTGATGCCCTCGGTCGCTCGATGCACCGGCGTGATCCGGCCCGTGTGCACCAGGTCGTGATCGTCGCCCTTGAGGAGCTCGATCTCCTGGTTCGCCAGCTGGAGGCGCCCGCGATACAGCTGCGCGATGCCCGAGACCGCGACCTCGTACCCCTCCTTGTACATCGAGCCCGTCCACGGCTGGTTGAAGAACGTGAGGTCGAGGTAGCCCGAGCCGTCGTACAACGTGATCGTGACCATCGACTGCCGGCGGCGGGTCTGCCGCTTGGTAACCCGCTTCACCCGGGCGATCACGGTCGCGTGGCTCCCGATCTTGAGCTCACCGATCCGCGAGACCCGGGAGCGGTCGATGAAGCGGCGCGGGTAGTGGTGGAGGAGATCGCGGACGGTCTCGATGCCCTGCCCGGCCAGGACCTCGGATGCGGGCGGCCCTTTCGTGCGCAGACCGACCCGGCGTGTGGCGAGCTGCCGATCGATCGCGCTCACCGGGCTGTCGAGCGTCAGGCCTCGGGCTCGAGGCTCCGTGGTCCGGACGTCTTCCACGCCGTCGGTTCTACCATGCGACCCATGACGCTCCGCCGCTTCGGCCTCGCCATCGCGTGCTGGGCGCTGCTCGCGGCGGCGTGCGGCGCGAACGCCGCCTCACCACCCGCGCGGCTCCCCACCGACCCCGGTGCGCTCCCGGAGTTCACGCTCGCGGACTACCAGCATGCGCTCGGCGAGCTGCGTGGCACGCCGGTCGTGGTCAACGTCTGGGCGTCGTGGTGCGGGCCCTGCCGGGAGGAGGCGCCGCTGCTCGCGTCGGCGCACCGCACGTACGGGGACCGGGTCCGGTTCCTCGGGGTAGACGTGATCGACGAGCGCGACTCGGCGCGTGCCTTCATGCATCGGTACGGCTGGACCTATCCGAGCGTCTATGACCCTACGGGAGCGATCCGCGACGGCCTCGGGCTGCTCGGACAGCCCGTCACGCTCTTCTACGACGCCGACGGAGAGCTCCTGGACACGTGGACCGGACCGCTCTCCCAGCAGGCGCTCGACACCGATCTGCACGCGATCCTCACGCGCTGATCGCCCGACCGGCGGCCGTCCGAGGGCGTCTGCTACCCTCGTTGAGCCATGGCCGCCGTCTGCGACATCTGCGGGAAGAAGCCGTTCTTCGGCATGCAGGTCTCCCACTCCCACCGCCGCTCCCCCAAGCGCTGGGACCCGAACGTTCAGAAGGTCCGGGCGGTCGTGAACGGCACCCCCAAGCGCCTGCACGTCTGCACGAGCTGCATCAAGGCCGGCAAGGTCCAGCGCGCCGTCTAGGTCTAGAGCCCACATCCATCGTTGACAGAAGAGGGCCCTGCCCTTCGGTTCGACTCGATGGAGGATCAGGCGCAGGGGCCGACGTGGGAGCGGACGCGTCCATCACGAAGGGCGCGTTCAACGACGACCGCCTGATCGAGGCGGTTCGGAACTTCGCCTGAGCGTTCGGGCGGAACCGGCGACGACTCAGCGCCCCGAGATCCCCCAGAGCTGATCGACCGGTCCGATCCCGCCGCCGAGCGGCAGCGCCCCCCGGATCGCCTCGGTCACGAACGCCTTCCCTTCGCGAACGGCCTCGAGGAGCCCATCGCCCCGCGCGAGATGCGCCGCGATCGCCGAGGACAGGGTGCACCCCGTCCCGTGCGTGTTCGGTGTGTCGATCCACTCCCCCGCGATCCACGTCATCCGCTCGCCGTCGAAGAACAGATCGTCGGCGCCGGTCGCGCCCGGCAGGTGGCCACCCTTGACCAGCACCGCCCCAGGCCCCATCGCCCGGATCGCCCGCGCCGCCTCCTGCATCCCGTCGCGGTCAGTCACCTCGAGCCCGGCCAGGGCTGCGGCCTCCGGCAGGTTCGGCGTGACGAGCGTCGCGAGGGGCAGGATGCGTTCGCGGAGCGCGCCGACGGCATCCTCGTCGAGCAGGCGATGCCCGTGCTTGGAGACCGAGACCGGATCCACGACGAGGTTGGCGATCCGCGTCTCGGCGACGAGGTCGGCAACCGCCTCGACGATCGCCGCGGACGCCAGCATCCCGGTCTTGGCGGCATCGACCCCGATGTCCGTGACGACCGCGCGGATCTGCTCGGCGACGAACTGCGGCGGGAGGGCCTCGTAGCCGATCACGCCCCGGGTGTTCTGGATCGTGACGGCCGTGATCGCGGTCATCCCGTACACGCCCAGCGCGCTGAAGGTCTTCAGGTCCGCCTGGATCCCCGCGCCCCCGCCCGAGTCGGAGCCGGCGATCGAGAGCGCCCGCGCGCGCGGCAGCCGAACGTCGTCGTCCACTCGACCAGGCTACCCGTGGGCGAAGTGATCCCAGCCGGCGGGTTCGAGCGGTGCCGCCCCGCCGTCGACGTCCACGCCCACGATGCCGGGACCCCGGACGATCTCGCCGATCTCGGACAGGTCGACGCCGAACCCCGAGCGCAGCTCCTCGCGCGCGCGCTCGACCGCGTCCGCCGGCAGGGTCGCGAGCAGCTCGTAGTCCTCCCCTCCGGAGAGAGCGAGCGCCGATGCGTCGACCCCGAGCATCGCGGCCCCGCTCGACAGCGGTTCGGCCACCGGGACGGCGGCCAGGACGACGCGGGCGCCGACCCCGCTCGCTTCGCACAGGCGCGAGAGGTCCTTCGCCAGGCCGTCGGAGAGATCCATCATCGCGGTCGCTCCCGCACGCGCGAGCATCTGCCCCTCGCCCACCCGCGCGACGGGCCGCTCGAGCGCCTCGATCAGCGCGCGGCCCCAGGGCTGCGAGAGCGCCTCGGCCGCTCGGCCGGCCGCCGCGCGCGAGAGCGCGAGCCCGCCGGCCGCCGCGCCGAGCGCTCCGGTCACGACGACCCGGTCCCCG
>Ga0207653_10000818_pt1 | contig 10417 bp, 9 predicted proteins | sample KBSK5251metaG_FD_184341 | JGI IMG/M metagenome (GOLD analysis project Ga0207653, IMG submission 184341) | Corn, switchgrass and miscanthus rhizosphere microbial communities from Kellogg Biological Station, Michigan, USA - KBS K5-25-1 metaG... | ecosystem: Host-associated > Plants > Roots >...
CGAGACCTCGTGTCCAGCCAGGGGCTCGAGCAGGATCGTGCTGGCGTTCATCTTCCCGCCCCCCCAGTCCTGGCGCAGCTCCAGGAGCTCGGGCCGCGCGACGCACAGGAGCAGGAGGGGCGCATCACGCGTCCATTCTGCGAGGTGCTCGACCAGCTCGAGGAAGTTGGGCTCCGCCCAATGGATGTCGTCGAACACGCACACGAGCGGCCGCTCGTGGGCGAGGTGCTCGAGGAGCTTGCGGACGCCCCACTGACCGTCCTCGGCCGCGACCGGCTCGCCCCACGAGAGCATGCCGGCGACGAGCGAGACGATGCGATCGCGGTCCTCGGCGCCCTCGGCGAGGGTCGAGACCTTGGACCGAGCGGTCGCGAGGTCGTCGGTGCGTTCGACACCCGCCGCCTCCTGCACGATCTCGAAGAGCGGGAAGTACGTGATGCCCTCGCCGTAGGACAGGCACCTGCCGCGCAGGACCGTGGCCTCGGTCCCCGGTCCCGCGACGAACTCCCAGACCAGCCGGGACTTCCCCACGCCGGCGGGTCCCAGGAGCGTGAACAGGTGCGACGTCCGCTCGGTGACCACGCGATCGAGCGCGCGCTCGAGCATCTCGAGCTCCTTGTGCCGCCCGACCATCGCCGAGTCCAGGTGCCGGGCATGCCCGGCCGTGTCCTCCAGCACCGCGTCGAGCCGAGACGCGTGGACCGACTCGGCCTTGCCCTTCAGGTCGAGCGGCTCGACCGGCGAGACCTCGACGGCGTCCCTCACGAGCCGATGCGTGCTCTCGCCCAGCAGGATCTCGCCCGGGGCCCCCGCCTGTTCGAGCCGGGCGGCGACGTTCACCGCGTCGCCGGTCACCAGACGCTGACCGCCGCTCGGGTCCCCGGCGACGACCTCGCCGGTGTTGACACCGATGCGCGCGGTGAGACCGACGCCGTGGTCGCGTTCGAGGTCGTGGTTCAGCGTCTCGAGCGCCGCCCGCATCCCGTCCGCCGCTCGAACGGCTCGCAGCGCGTCGTCCTCATGGAGCTGCGGGATCCCGAACACCGCCATCACGGCGTCGCCGATGAACTTCTCGACCGTCCCGCCGTGCCGTTCGATCACCGCCGACATCTCGTCGAAGTAGCGACCCATGACGCGGCGCATCGCTTCGGGGTCGAGGCGTTCGCCGAGCGCCGTCGACCCCGTGACGTCGGCGAACACGATCGTGACGACCTTGCGCACCTCCGAGGGGCGTTCGCCGTCGGTCAGGGGCGTGGCGCAGTTCTGGCAGAAGCGGGCTCGGTCCGCGTTCTCTTCACCGCACGTCGGGCAGATGCGCACGGCCGAATCCTAGGCCGACGTGGTGGGGTCGACGCGCACCTCGAAGGTGGGGACCGGGTCGGGCTTGCCCTTGAGGTCGAGGTCCCCGAACGGCTCGGCTGGCACCTCGTCCCGAATGGCGTCATACGTGGCCCGCCCGATCAGGATCCCGCCGGCCGGAGCCGCGGCCTGCAGGCGGGCCGCGACGTTGGTGGTGTCCCCGATCGCCGTGAAGCTCCGGTGGGCGCCGGCGCCGACGTTGCCGAGCGCCGCCGGCCCGGAGTTGATGCCGATGCGGAACCTCGGCCAGTCCGGGTGGTCGTCGGAGGTCTCGGCCACGGCGAGCTGCATCGAGCGCGCGGCGCGAACGGCGCGCAGCGCGTGGTCGGGTTGGTCCTCGAGCGCGTTGAACACGACCAGGATCGAGTCCCCCGCGAACCGTTCGATCAGGCCGCCCTCGCGTTCGGTGACGATCGGGACCGTGGTCGCCCAGTACGCGTTCAGCATCTGCACGACGTCCATCGGCGAGCGCCCGTCCGAGAACGTGGTGAAGCCGGCGAGATCGGCGAACAGGACCGAGACCTCCGCCTCGCGGCCGCCGAGCTCGGCCATCGACGGCTCGAGCTCGAGCCGGTCCGCGAGCGCGGGCCCGACGTACGGACGGAACAGGTCGTCGACCCGGGCCATCTCGCGCGCTGCGCGTCCGAGGAGCACGACCTCCTCGGACCCGAACCCGTCGCGCCGGAGCCGCTCGAGCACGGGCTCGAGCGGTTCACGAGATCGGACCGACGGCATCAGCTGCGCGATCGCGGCGGACGAGCGCCGGTCGATGTGCTCGAGCGTCTGCTCCAGGTACATCCCGCCGAAGGCGGCGGTGACCGAACCCTCGCGCCGGTATTCGTTGCGGACCGAGATCGTCACGATCGCGAACGCGATCGCCATCAGGACGTGCCACTCCCACCATGACGCGTGCCAGCTCCGCGCGAACGCCACGGCGATCAGTGCCTCGGCGAGCAGGAGGAACGCGACCGCGACCGACAGCGGCATCATCCGTTGCCGCGCCCGGAAGATCCGCAGGTAGCGCCACGAGGCGAACGCGTACAGCGCGATCCCGATCGGCGCGAGCAACCTGAACGCGAGCGGCGCCTCCTCTTCGAGGGGCCGATCGAGGAAGGGCACGCCCGTGAGCGACCCTATCGCCCAGGCGACCAGCAGTAACGCGAGGGACCCGCGGATCCACGTTCGGCGATCGAGGATCCTCGCGGCATCGTCGCGGCTGAGCTCGACCGCGGACGCGGCGGCGAACCCCGAGGCCAGGAGCAGGCCGATCGGCGTCGCGATGGCGAACCCGGAGTTCGGGTGGTCGAGCAGCACGCCCGGCGTCGCGAGCGCGTGTAACGCGAGGAACCCCGAGCTCGTGATCAGTGCGAGTGACACGAGGAACAGGCGCGCGTCCGCTCGCCGATGCGCGGCCTCGCTCGCGACGAGCGCGAGCGCGACGTTGATCAGCGCGACCGCGAGGACGAGCAGGAAGTGCGACGGATGGTGCTCCCACATGACGTCGATGCTGGGGACGGCCAAGAGCAGGGCGAGCCCGACGAGCGGCAGCGACAACAGCGCGCCGAAGAGCCAGACCCGCGGGCGGTCCTGCACGTCTCCTCCATGGATCGACGTGATGCGGGCTCACGCTCGGCGCGCGAGGCACGTGCATGGGGCTCGGAGCGCACGTCCGCCTCCGGATAGTAGGCTATGTATCTCGGGCGCCGCCCGGGGATCCTCGACGAGCGATCGAACGGGCCTTGCCTGCGGACCGAATCGCCTCTCGCCTACGGATCGGATCGTTCGACGGACACGGAGGCGAGATGGCGCGAGGAAGCAGCGACGTCCTGTTGGGAACCCCCGAGCGCGGGAAGCGTTCCGTTGCGCGCGAGGAGAAGGGGCGGCGTTGCGCCGCGCTCGGATGCGAGACGGTGTTGTCGACATACAACCGCTCGGCCACGTGCTTCGTGCATACGTCGCCGACGCGGCGACCGCCGCTCGAGGGGTCGTAGGCCAGACCCTCGGAGTGCGGCCGCACCGAGCGGCACTACGAGTGAGACCGGAGATCGAACCAGGAGGAGCGGATGCCCGACAGCATGGGCAAGCGGAAGCGCCGGGACGTGACCGCGCGCAAGCATGCCGCTCGGGAAGAGCGGCGGGTCGCCCGCGCCGGCAGGAAGAAGGATCGCGAGGCCGGCATCATCGAGCCCGGTCCGCCGATCGGCCCCGCCGAGCAGAGCGAGTTCCTCGTCCTCGAGCCCGAGGTCGACGGCGAGGACGGCGAGACGCAGGCCACCGAACCGAAGCCCGCCGCCTCGAGGACACCGGCGCCGAAGCCCGGGGAGTCAGCGGGTTCGGAGGCGAAGAAGGAGGCCGAGGCCTGAGGTTCGTCGGGCATCACGCCGGTACTACAGAAACTGGAAACGAAGAGGACCCGACGCGGTGCGCCGGGTCCTCATGTCGTTCGGTTCGAACTAGACGGCGCGAACGTTCGCGGCCTGCGGGCCCTTCTGGCCCTGGGTCACGTCGTACTCGACCTTCTGGTTCTCCTCCAGGTTGCGGAAACCCTCACCGGCGATCGCGCTGAAATGCACGAACACGTCGGCGGTACCGTCGTCCGGAGTGATGAATCCGAAGCCCTTCTCGGGGCTGAACCACTTCACGGTTCCGATTGCCACGTGCGATCCCTCCTTTCTTTCGCCGTCGGGGCCTGGTTGCTGCCCTTCACGGCGCCGGCCGTAGCAGCCGGGTGAGGGAACTGCTCGTAGCTGTAAACCGCGATCGTTGCCCTCGCGACAACGGTACCATTTCGCCCACCGCCGGGGACCGCCGCCCTGCGCGTTCGAACGTGAGGCGTGCCTGATGGCATGGTACGAGCGCCTCAGGGTAAGTCCGGTGCAGGAGCGGCCGTTGGGAGGTGCCACACATGCGTGAGGTCGGAGCACGAACGACACGCAGGAGGCTCCTCGGTCTGGTGCTCGCCGCCAGCTCGGTGGGGATCCTGGTCGCGCCCTCGGCGCTCGCGCAGGACGAGGCCACGACGTCGGGTGCGGAGGATCAGGTCGTGCTGACGGGCGAGCTGCTCGTCCCCGACGGCGCCACGGTCGGGACGGCCGTGATCTTCAACGGCGACGCGACCATCGAGGGCACCGCGACGGAAAGCGTGGTGGTCTTCAACGGCGACGTCGAGATCTCCGGGACCGTGGGTGACGACGTCGTCGCGTTCAACGGCCATGTCATCGTCCGTTCGGGCGCGGAGGTCGACGGCGACATCGCCAGCCGGCAGCCCGCGCAGATCGAGGACGGCGCGACGGTCCGCGGCCAGGTGAAGGGGATCACCCGCAGGTTCGACCTGGAGGGGCTCGGCTGGGTAGGGCGGTACGTGTGGTGGTTCGGGTACACGATCTCCACCCTCGTCCTCGGCCTCGTGCTCCTCCTGTTCGCCCCCGGTCTGGACCCATCGCTCACCGACGTCTTCCGCCGGCGGATGGGCGGCTCCTTCGGGTTCGGGGCGGCGATCTTCTTCCTGCTCCCGATCGCCGCGGTGCTGCTGCTCGTCGTGGTGGTCACGATCCCGCTCGGCCTGTTCCTGCTGCTGGCGCTCGCCCTGCTGTACACGCTCGGGTACGTCGCCGGCGCGCACGTGCTCGGCAGGCAGCTGGTGAAGCCTCCGAGCTCGCGGTTCCTGGCGTTCCTCATCGGGTGGATGATCCTGCGCGGGATCGGCCTGATCCCCGTCCTCGGCGGTCTCGTCTGGGTGCTGGCGTCGATCGCCGGTCTCGGCGCGATCGTGCTCGCCGTCCGGGGTTCCCGGCCGGCGGGCGTCCCGCCGGCGCCGGTGGCCCCGATCCCCGCGCCACCCCCCGTCGTCTAGCCGGTCGGGGCGGGAAACGGGTCGCTCGGTCGCGCCTCGGCGAGCCGCTGGGCGAGCACCCGCATGACGCCGATCCCGATGTCGGGTCGGTCGTGGATCATGCTCTCGAACTCGCGGCGGCCGATGCGGATCGCACGCACGTCCCCGTCGGCCACGAGCGAGGCCATCCGCGGCCCGCGCGTGATCAGGGACATCTCGCCCACGACTTCGCCCGGGCCGCGCCGTGCGATCTCCGAGCCGCCGGCCTCCACGCGGACCGTGCCGCTGGCGACGATCAACAGCTCGTCGCCCAGCTCGCCCTCGGACGCGAGGAGCTCACCGTCCGCGAACGAACGCTCCTGTGCGACCTCCGCGATCGCGCCCAGGTCGGCGGGCGCGAGCTCGTCGAACAGGGCGACGCGCCGTAGGAACAGCACGCGTTCGATCGCCGGCATCGTCGTTCTCGTCCCGGCCATCCCGTCCTTCCCGTTGCGCCGCGCGATCACGGCCTCCGCGCAAGCCGCGACGAACGCATCATCGTCCGTCGACGCCCGTTCGAGCCAATCGTCGGGCAGGTCGCGTCGGGGTCCACCGCTCGGTTCCCACAACGCGAGGATCGGCACGGCCAGGGACGCATCGGTCGTGGCCTCGAGCGTCTCCAGCGCGTTCGCGACCTGCCCGGGGTCCGGGGCGTCCAGGCTCTCGACCGCGGATCGGACCGCGCCGCCATCGGTCGAGATCAACGACAGCGCGCGCAGCGCCGAGCGCCCGCTCGCGCGGCCGCGTTCGAGCAGCGCGTCCTTCAGGAGACTGGCCGCCTCACCGTCGGAGGGGACGGCGGCCGCGAGCGCGTCGTCGGCGTTCGCCTCGCGCGTGCGTTCGGCCACGAAGGCCCGGATGCGCTCGTCCCGTCCGCCGAGATCCATGCGCGCGAGCGTCCGCAGTGCGGCATCCCGTGTGGCCGGTCGGTCCAACGCCCCCAGGACCGCGTCGATCGAACGATCGCCGAGCGGCGCGGCCGCGGCGACGGCGGCCTCGCGCACCCTCGGGCTGGGGTCGCCGAACGCGCGGATCGCCGGCTCGAGCGCCGCCTCGGGCGCGACCCCCGCGAGCGTCGTCAGCGCGGCGGCCCGAACGCCGGGATCCTCGTCGTCGAGCGCGGGCACCGCGAGCCCCTCGGCGGCGTCGGCCGGCGCGTTCGCGAGGTTGCGCAGCGCGATCGATCGCACGGCGGGATCGGCGTTGGCCGCGAGCCCGATCAGCACGCGGGCAGAGGCGGCGGCGTCGGCGCCCTTCGAGGCCGCGACGGCGGCGGACGCGGCCACCGCGGGGTCGGGATCGTCGAGCAGCGGGAGGAACGCCTCGGCGTCGAGCCGTCCGGGACCCGAGGCCAGGGCGTCGACGGCCTGCGCGCGGACCGGGGGATCGGCGTCGCGGAGCGCGCGTTCGAGCGCCACGGTGGCTCGGGGGTCGTCGACGTCGGCGAGCATCTGGACCGCGAGCCTCCGGACCGGAGCCCGGTCGTCATCCATCGCGAGGAGCAGGGTGCCGAGCGCCTGCGCGTCGGGCGCGAACGCGAACGGGACGCCCGCCACCGCGACGTCGGGGAACACCTCCGGCCGTCCCTCGCGCAGCGCCTCGACGAGCGCGGACGCGTACGAGGCGCGGACGCGCCACACGACGAACACCGCGATCGCGGCGGCCGCGAGCCCGATCGCGGCGAACTGGCGCGGCGACAGCACGTCCTGACCGACGAGCGCGATGATCCCCGCGATCGCGGTCCCGGCCTGGGCGGGTCCGCCGTTCAGGAACGTCCGCACCTGGTCGCGCCGAGCGTCGGGAACGACGTTCGTGAGCGTCTCCCACGCGGGGGAGGCGACGCCCTGCAGCCACACGCCGTCGACGAACCGGAGCACCACGAGCGTCACGAACCCCGCGCTCACGAGCAGGATGCCGAACGACCCGACGTAGAGCAGGGGGAGCACGAGCATCATCGTCGCGATGCCGAACCGTGCGAAGAGCCGGTTGGTAACGAGCACCGACACGAGGAACGCGGCGCCGGTCATCGCCGCCCAGAACAGCCCGAAGAACCCCGCCAGGTCGCCCGCGTCGGGGAACCGTTCGGTGGCGGCGGTCGCCCATGGCAGGTAGAGCGAGAAAAACAGGACCGAGAACAGCACCGCGGCGAGCGTCATCCACACGAGCAGTCGCGACCGCCGCACATAGCCGAACGCGACCGCCAGATCCCGCCAGGGCGTCGCGGCCGCGCGTCGCGCCTTGCGGACCCGCGGTTGCGCGAGCGTCCCGGCCGCGGACAGCACCACGCGGCAAAGCCCCCACGAGGTCGCGAGGGCTGCCGCCCAGACCAGGAGCAGGTTCTCGGTCCCGATCAGACGGACGAGCGGGTTCGTGAGCAGGCCGCCCAGCACCGACCCGAGGATCTCGCCCGCGGCGAACAACGGGAACAGGCGCTTGGCGCGCCGCGTGTCCGTGACGACGCCGGCGGTGCCCCAGACGAACACGTTCTGCAGCAGGACCGCGAGCGCTACGGTCAGCCACAGCACCGGGAAGATCCACCGCCCGTCGGTGAGCAGCGCGACGCGTTCGGCCACGACGACGGCGCCCAGCCCGGCCGGGATCGCGAGGTAGGCGCGGCGCCGGTCGACCCGCCCGAGCAGGGCGGCCAGTCCCATCATGAACACGAACGCCGTCGCGCCCTGCGCGAGATACATCAGCGGGAGCGCGTCGGTGCCGATCCGATCGAAGAAGAGCGCGTTCGCGCCGCTCTGCCCGATCGCGAGGCCGGCCATGCCGACGAACGACAAGGTGGTCATCGACAGGACGAGCCGTGTCTCGCCCGGCCGGATCTTCAGCGCTCGTTGGAGCGCGCTCATCGCACGTGCCCGACCGGGGACGCGGCGGAGGCCGGCGTGCGTGCCACGTCGGTCAGCGGGCCGGCTCGCCCTCGGCGGGCTGACCGACGCGCAGCACCAGCGCGTCGACCGGATGACCTTTGAGCGAGACGAAGCGCCGTTCGAGACCGTCGTGCGTCATCTCGGCCGCCCGAGCCGTCGCGTCGGTCAGCAGGATCTCGCCGGCCGCGGCCTGCGACGCGAGATGCGCGGCGATGTTGACCGGGTCGCCGAGCGCCGTGAAATCGCTCGACCCCTTCATCCCGACGACGCCGACGAACGCGACCCCCGTGTGCACCCCCGCCCCGAGCGGCACCCAGGGCTGTTCACCGTCCGCGTGGCCCGTCGCGCGCAGCAACGCCGTGGCCGCCTCGACGGCCCGCCGGGCGTGGTCGGGACCGGTCATCAGCGGAACGAAGAGCGCCACGACCTCGTCGCCCACGAACTTCTCGATGATCGCGTCGGCCTCGATGAGGACCTCCTTCGACGCGTTGTAGAAGCGATTCATGAGGCGGGTGAAGTCCCAGGTGGGCATCTGTCGGGCCAGCTTGCTCGAGCCGCGGACATCCGCGAACAGCATCGAGATCTCCACCTCGGCCCCGTTGATCTCCCCGTCCTCCTCGGCGGTCGGGCACATCTTCGCGACCGCCTCGATGCCCTTGAAGCAGCGACCGCAGATCGTGGGGTTCTTCTCCCACGGCGTGTACCCGTAGCGACGGAGCACGAAGGCGCCGGGGCGGCCGAAGGGTGCCGAGCAGAGCCTGCATCGCGGGGAGGAGGGGATGAACCGGAGCGGGCTCTTGTCCTGCAGGTGCGGGTGGGTGCCGCCGAGGAACGCTGCCCACTCCTCCTGAGGCGTCAGCTCCTCGGCCATGTCAGCGTGCAGCCTAGGCAATCGCGTCGCGGTCGTCCCGAACGGTGGGGTCGCCGGGGAGGCGTGGGCGGCGCCCCGGATGGGTAGGGACCCCTTTCTGAGACGGGAGGTGACCATGGGTATCGTGCTCATCCTGCTTGGGCTCACGGCGGCCGGACTGGTCGTCGACTTCGCCCTGGAGAACTGGTCCGCGGCCGCGAACGAGGTGTCCTTCTCGCTGTTCGGCGGCTCGTTCACGGCCACCCAGGTCGAAGTGGTGATCGCCGCGGCTGTACTCGGCGCGGTCGCGATCGCCCTGTGTGTGATCGGCGCCGGACTGCTGCGCGGGAGCCGGGGCCGACGGCGGACCACCAAGCGGCGGATCTCGGAGCTCGAACGCGAGAACGCCGAACTCCGGGAGCACCGCACCGATGAGGACGACCGGGTCGTCCACGTCGAGCGCGAGCCCGTCGAGTCCGCGCGCTGACCGGTCCCGTCACGCGCCGCCGGCGACCCGTCCGATCGGGTCGCCGGTGGCGTCGTCCCCTCCGATCCTCACCGGATCTCGTCGCTGCGCGAGAGAACCCACCTGGGGTCCTCTCGGTCGTGTCAGGGGAACGATCGAGAGGAGGCCCCGGATGCGCGCACGTGGGAGGCGACCGAAGGCGTCCGCGGCGGTCGGGGCGGTGCTCCTCGGGGCGCTGGTCCTGCTACCCGGCCTGGCGTCGGCGAGCGGCGGAGGCGGCTGCGGCCAACCCGTGACCGACGCGACGGCGTCGGGGGTCGACATCGAGGACTTCTGCTTCTCGCCGACGATCGTGCGGGTGGGGGTCGGCGACGCCGTGACGTTCACCAACGTAGACCCGTTCCCGCACTCGGTCCTGGGCGCGAACGCGACCTGGGGCGACTACGCGGGGTTCAAGAAGAAGTCGGTGACGTACCGGTTCTCCGAGCCCGGCGTGTACCCGTACGTGTGCACGTACCACGTCGGGATGGTCGGCGTGGTCGTCGTGGGCGACGGTGTCGGCGGCGCGATCGACACCTCGACCGCGGACGGTCCCGTCACGAAGGTCGACGCGTCCGACCTCGCGCTCGAGAACACGTCCGCCGTCGTCGAGGGGCCGTCCGAGACGAGCGGTGCCTGGCCGGCGATCGTGGCCGCGGCGTTCGCGATCGTGGTCGGTGGGTTCGCCCTGATCGTCGTGCGACGACGGCGTTCGCCGGCGGCGCGTTCGGTGGAGGGTCGGTAGGCTCGACCATGTGACCCGCCCCCGGCCAACGGTGGCCGAGCCCATCGGCGTTCGGCCACCGGCCGTCGCGCGAGGGCGGGTGCTCGCCCTCGTCCTGTTCGCCGCGGTCGTCGCCGCGTGTTCGTCGCAGGAGCCTGCCGCGCCGCCGACCGGACCGACGTCGACCGGTAGCGAGGCACCCCCGTCGCCCACCGGCTCGAGCGGCGGTGGG
>Ga0207653_10000822_pt1 | contig 10362 bp, 11 predicted proteins | sample KBSK5251metaG_FD_184341 | JGI IMG/M metagenome (GOLD analysis project Ga0207653, IMG submission 184341) | Corn, switchgrass and miscanthus rhizosphere microbial communities from Kellogg Biological Station, Michigan, USA - KBS K5-25-1 metaG... | ecosystem: Host-associated > Plants > Roots >...
AGCTCGAGGATGTCGGAGAGCAGCTCGAGCTGCTCCGCGACGTCGGCGTTGCGCGGGAGCGTCTTGGCCATGGCAGCGATCATAGGCGCGGGCGGCAACGCGGCTTCACGCAGGCTTAAAGCGCGGGCAAACGGGGCTTAATGGGCGACCGTTAGAACCCAAGCGACAACGTGACCGCGAGCGAGCCGCCTACCGAATCGGCCCGCGGGGTGCGCGTGGCGCTGGCATCGGGTGCCACTGCCGCGGCGCTTGCCGCCGTGCTCGCGGGAGCCGCGTTCGGGCTGCAGGCGGTCGCATTGCCACGGCCGACGCGCGGGCAGCTGATCGCAGCGAAGACCTTGCGCGGGTTGACGCGGCAGGGAGCGGTCGAGAGCACGACGCTCGTCGGCGGCCGGCCGGTCTCCACAGTGTGCGTCAACGCCAAGGTGATTCGACTCGGCAGGACGCGCCGCAGCCTCAGCGGCTCGCTCCTGATCACAGGTCGGCGCCGCCTCGTCGAGACCCGGTTTGCCTCCTTCCGCATCGGGTCGACGCTCCGCGAAGAAGACGGGCCGCTCCCTGCGATCCGCGCAGTGCTCGCGGGCTGTCCGCGAGCGCTGGAGCGCCGGATCGGCCGCTTCCTCGACGATCGCGCCCCGGTAGCGGTGAAGCGTGACTTCGTGAGCGGTCAGCCGAGAGTTCGCCTGTCTTTCCGGCGCGGTCGCAGCCGCCTGTTCCTGCTTGTCGAGCCGCGGACGTTCGCGCCCGTCGCGGTCAGAATCGGCCGGCGCGGAACGGGCTGGTCCTGGCTCGCTCCGGCCGGTCCGCGCCCGCTCGCGCTGCTCGAGTTCCGCAGCTCTCACGGCCTTCGCGTGATCGTCGAGGAAAACGCGTGAGCACGTGGCTGCGCGAGCGGCGCGTCATCCTCGCCGCCGCACTGGGCTCACGGATGCTTGTGGTGGCCTCCGCTGCGGCCGACCATTACCTGCACTTGCCCCACGGACCCCTCCCGGTCCGCAGCACCTCGACCGCGCACACGCTGTCGATCCTCAGCTACTGGGACGGCGTCTGGTACCGGACGGTCGCCGAACAGGGCTACCTCCTGATCCCCGGGCGACAGAGCGATCCCGCCTTCTTTCCACTGTTTCCGATCGTCCTGCGGGCGATGCGGGGACTCGGCATCTCCTTCCTGACTAGCGGGGTCCTGGTCGCGAACGTCGCGTTCGTAGTCGGAATCCTTGCCTTCTACGAGCTCAGTCGGCGGCTCGTAGCCGAAGACGTGGCGAGGGCCGCCGCCCTGATCGCGGCCTTCTTCCCGATGAGCTTCGTCTTCTCGATGACGTATCCAGAGAGCCTCGTGCTCGCCGCGCTTGCGCTCGCCCTTCTGTTCGCCCTCAACGGTCGCTGGACGCTCGGCGCCGTCGCCGCTGCGCTCGCCGCGCTCGGCAGGCCGGAGGCCGTCCTCTTCGCGCTCCCGCTCGCGGCGATCGCGGTCGGCCGTTCCAGGAGATCCGGCCGCGCCTTCGGGGTTGCGTTGGCACCCGTCGTGTCGGTCGCGACCTTCCCCCTCTACCTTGGCTGGGCTCTGCACAACGTCTCCGCCTGGAACCTCGCCCAGCATGCGTGGGGACGGTCGTTCCGGCTGGACGGGATCGTGCGGGCCATCCAGCAGCTGTCGCAACGAGGACAGAGCCCATGGCTCTGGCGCGACGTTGGGTTCTGCCTCATCTATCTCGCGCTGATCGCGGCCGCTCGCCGGGTCGGCGTCGCCTGGCCGTGGCTCGTTGCGGGCGCCGCCCTCGTCCTGCTGCCGCTCGCGAGCGGGACGTTCCTCTCCGACGCGCGCTTCGGCGTGCTCGCACTGCCCGCCTACTGGGGAGCGGGGGCGCTCGCGCGTCGCCGAATCATTCGTTTCCCCGTTCTCGTACTCTCTGCCGGGCTACTCGTGGCCGGAACCATGACGATTCCGCTTGCCAACCCCTAACGCAACCGTCTGTCTCCCCACCTACAACGAGCACGAGAATCTCGAGCCGATGCTGCGCGCGCTCGGCGAGTACGACGTGCGCGTGCTCGTGATCGACGACAACTCGCCCGACGGCACCGGCAGGCTCGCCGACCGCCTGGCCGAGGAGCTCGACTACGTGGAAGTCCTCCACCGGCCTCACAAGGAAGGCCTCGGCCCCGCCTACATCGCAGGCTTCCGGCAGGCGCTGGCCGACGGCGCCGAGCGCATCCTGGAGATGGACTGCGACTTCTCGCACAACCCTAAGGACGTGCCCCGCCTGATCGCGGCGACCGAAGATGCGGACGTGGCGATTGGCTCACGCTATGTCGAGGGCGGCGGAACCAAGAACTGGGGCGCTTTGCGCCGTGCAATCTCGGGCGCCGGCTCGCTCTACGCGCGCGTCCTGCTGTCGATCAATATTCGAGACCCCACGGCCGGCTTCAAGTGCTATCGCCGGGAGGTGCTGGCAACGATCGACCTCGACGCAGTCCATTCGAAGGGCTATGCGTTCCAGATCGAGACGATCTACCGCGCGCTGCGGGCCGGTTTCAGCGTCGTCGAGGTGCCGATCACATTCGTCGACCGCGAGGTCGGCGGTTCCAAGATGAGCCGGGCGATCGTGCTGGAGGCGATCTGGAAGGTGCCCACCCTGCGACTGGCCGCGATTCGGGGCCAAATCTGACCTCGCGCACAAGCGCTGACAGGCAAGCTGTAGCCGTGCGCGAGGTCACGGACGAGAGCTTTCAACGTGATGTGCTCGAGTCGAGCGAGCCCGTCGTCGTCGACTTCTGGGCGCCCTGGTGCGGCCCCTGTCACGCGGTCGAGCCCGTACTCGCCGAGCTGGAAAGAGAGCACGAGGGCAGAGTCGCCTTCGCGAAGCTGAACATCGACGAGAACATCGAAACGGCGTCCCGCTTCAGCGTCCTGTCGATCCCGACCACGATCCTCTTCGAGGGCGGGCGCCCGCAGGAGACCGTGATCGGCGCCCGGCCGCGCTCCTACTACGAGAAAGCCTGGGCGCCCTGGCTTACGTCGTCGACTCCTTGACCTGAGCCGGAGCGGGCAGCCGCCCGAGCTTGGGAGGAGCCACAGCTCCGGATCCCTCGTCCACGCCCGCTGCGCGTACTCGGGGATCGATCCACGTGTAGAGAACGTCGACGATCAGGTTCGCGATCGCAACCGCAAAGCTGACCACGAGCACGACTCCCATGATCATCGGCAGGTCACCGCCGGCAAGGCCGCGGAGGAGCAGCTTTCCGAGCCCCGGCAGCCCGAAGGCGATCTCGATGAAGAGGGCACCCCCGAACGCCAGCCCGACATCCATGCCGACCATCGACGCCACCGGAAGCAACGCGTTACGCAGCACGTGGTGGCGGACGATCTGCCCGGTTCCAGCGCCCTTGGCCTGAGCCGTCCTCACGTAGTCGGAGTTCATCGACTCGAGCATGCTCGCCCTGATCATCCGCGCATACAGCGCGGCGAACAGGCATGCAAAGGTGAACCAGGGCAAGAGCATGTGGTATGTCCACTGCGTCGGGCCGCCGCAAAAAGTCGGATGGCCGAAGACCGGGCAGTACCCCGACAGCGGGAAGATGTGGAGCTTGTAGCCGAGCAGGTACGAGAGCACCAGGCCGAGCCAGATCGGATGGGCCGAGGCACAGACCAACACCACCATCATCAGCCCCTTGTCGAGCAGGGAGCGCGGCCGTAAGGCCGACAGGATCCCGATCGGAAACGCGATCAGAAGCCAGAAGATCAAGCCGCCGAAGACGAGCGACGCCGTAACCGGCAACGCACGGAAAATCGCGTCTCGGACCGGAGCGCCCGTGCGGATCGAACGGCCGAGATCGCCGTGGCGGACGAGATGGTCGAGGAAAATGACGTACTGCGCCGTCACGGGCTTGTCCCTGCTGTGGAACTGGCCCGCCAGTGTCGGATCGACGTTCCCGTTTCCCGACAGGGTTGAGCGCGTGTCCGTCGGGATGATGAAGAAGATGATGAACGTGAACAGGGTGATCACGGCCGCCAGCAGGAAGGCCCAGACGAGCCGCCTGACGATGAAGCCGATCATGGCCGGTTACCTTCGCGGCTGAGCGCGGTTAGCGCAAGCGAAAATGCTCCCACCCGGATAGGGCTACGGGCTTGCCGTCGTGCCGGATTTCCACCCCGCCGCCCGGTTCGCAGCGGCCGATGACGGCGAACCGCCTCGATTCGGGCGTGGCGGCGAGCAGCTCGTAGTCCTCGCCGAAGGCGAGATCCTCAGGGGTAGCGCCGGGCGCGAGCGGGACCTGCTCGAGGTCGATCACGAGCCGACAGCCCGAGCGCGAGGCGATGTGGTCCGCGTCGGGGGCGAGACCGTCTGAGAGGTCGAGCATTGCGTGAGCCGCGCGCGCCAGCTCGATCCCCTCCTCGACCCGCAGCGGTGGCCGCACGTAGCGCTGCGCACGGAAAGCCGCGCCCGCACCGCCCAGCGGCCCGGTGACGATCAGCTCGTCGCCCGGCCGAGCGCCCGACCGACCCGGCACGCGCTGGGCCCGCCCGATCGCCGTCACCGCTACGAACACGGAATTCGCCTCCGTTGTGTCGCCGCCCCGGACCGGCACGCCGGCTTCGGCGATTCCTGCATAGAGCTCGAGCACGTCGCGGAGCTCGGTCTCCCCCGGCAGGCCGAGGCTGACGAGCAGCGCCTCGGGACGCGCCCCGGAGGCGGCCAGGTCGCTGATGTTGACGGCGGCGGCGCGGAAGCCGAGCTCCCGCCAGGAGAGCCAATCGAGCCGGAAGTGCACGCCTTCGAGCAGCGAATCCTGCGTGACGACGAGACCGGGCTCGATTTCCGCTGCGTCGTCTTCGATCTGTTCGGCGAGGCCGCGACGTTCGAGCTCTGCGAGCAGCCCCAGCTCGCCGAGCTCAGACAGCCACACGCTCGAGCGCAGTGCGAACGGCCGCGGTGTCGGTGGACGCGCGGACGATGGCGACCCCAACCGCTCCAGCGTCGATGCAGAGGGCCGCTTTCGTGGCGTCGATGCCGCCGATCGCGACAACCGGCGCGCCGACGCTCTCGCAGATCTCGGCCAGGCCGTCGAGGCCCAGGGCCGGGACGCCCGGCTTGACCGGCGTCGCCCAGACCGGGCCAGCGCCGAGGTAACTCGGATGCTCGTTGTCCACCGCCACCGCCTCTTCGACGGTCTGAGCCGAGAGGCCCAGGAGCAGGCCGGCCTCGCGGGCCCGCTCGATGCCGTCATCGTCGCGGCCGAGATGGACGCCGTCGGCGCCGAGCGCGATCGCCGCATCGACGTCGTCGTTGACGACGAACGTCACTCCGCTGGACGCACAAAGGTCCCGAAACGGGCGACCCTGGAGAATCAGGTCGGCGGTGGAGAGGTTCTTCAGCCGTAGCTGGACGTGCGTCGCGCCACCGTTGATCGCAGCGCGCGCGACCTGCAGGTCGTTGACGATCGCGTGCAGGATCACGTCAGCCTCGCCCGGCCGTCGAGGGTCTGCGGATCGAGCCCGTCGAGCGCGTCGTAGAGCGCGGCGTGGAACGAGCCGGGACCCTTGGCATCGCGCGCCGCGTCCTCACCCGCTACCCCCAGAGCGACCAGAGCCTCCGCGGCCGCGACCAGCGGCGCGTCCGGACGGACGGCGAGGAAAGAGCCCGTGATCGCGGTCGCGATACATCCCGAACCTGTGATCCTAGCGAGGAGGGGATCGCCGTTTGCGACCCCGAGGGTCGTCTCGCCGTCGGAGACGTGGTCGGCCGCGCCGGTGACCGCGGCAACCGTTCCGAGATCCCGCGCCGCTTCGCGGGCAAGCTCTGCGGCGGTGTCGCTCGCGCCGATCGACTCGACCCCGCGGATCTCGGCTTCCCGGCCGGCGAGCGTCGCGATCTCGGCGGCGTTTCCCCGTACGACCGCGATGTCGAGCTCGTGCAGGAGCTGCCGTGCGGTCTCGGTCCGGTAGCTCGTCGCGCCGGCGCCCACGGGGTCGAGCACGACCGGAACGCCTGCGGCGTTCGCGGCGCGGCCGGCTGCCAGCATCGCGTCGACCCACGGCGGCGAGAGCGTGCCGATGTTGAGCACGAGCGCTCCAGCCAGCGCAGCCATCTCCTCGACTTCCTCGCGCGCGTGTGCCATCACCGGCAGCGCGCCGAGCGCCAGCGTCGCGTTCGCGGTCTCGTTCATGACCACGTAGTTGGTGATCTGGTGCACAAGCGGCTTTCGCTCGCGGATGGCCGCAAGGTCAGCGCCGGTCGAGAGCATGGTCACGGTCGTGCTCACGACGAGAACCCTTCACGCACGCCAGACCTGGTCTCATCGTGACTGGACGCGCCGGGTGAGGCGGCCGTGCCGGCAAAGCCGCTGCGGCCTTCAAGCGGCATCGCAAGCGAAGCCGCCGTTAGGTCGAAGACGTCCACCGGCCCGTCGCCGGCCCCGATCTCGGCGAGCCCGTGCGCGACCGCGTCGTTCGCGACGCGCGCGGCGTTCTCCGCCGCCTCTCGCAGGGACAGACCCCGGGCCAGGCCCGCGCAGAGCGTGGCCGAGTGCGTGCAGCCGGCGCCGTGTGTCGCGTAGGAGTCCCGCCGCTCGATTGGAATTTCGACGTGCTCCTGCCCATCGAAGAGGTGGTCGACGGGCTCACCGTGTCCCCCCGTGACGATGACCGCGGGTGCCCCGAGAGCGTGGATCCGGTCAGCCAGCTCGGCCTTCGTCTGTCGCTTGACGCCTGCGAGGATCTCCGCCTCCGCGAGGTTCGGCGTCACGACTGTGGCGAGAGGAAACAGCCGCTCGACGAGCGTCTCGACCGCGTCGTACTCGAGCAACTGCGCGCCGGAGCTGGCGACCATCACAGGGTCGACGACCAGCGGCAGCGTCCGCGCTTCGAGGAAGTCCGCGACCGTCTCGATCAGAGGCGCCGAGAACAGCATCCCGGTCTTCGCCGCGTCGGCGCCGATGTCGTCGAAGACCGCCTCGAGCTGCGCGGTCACGAAGGCAGGCGGTAGCTCCTGGATCGCGGTCACCGCGACCGTGTTCTGCGCGGTCAGCGCGACGAGCGCCGACGTGCCGTGACAGCCCGCGGCAGCAAAGGCCTTAAGGTCGGCCTGGATCCCGGCGCCGCCGCCCGAATCGGACGTGGCGATCGTCAAGCAACGTGGTGTCAAATTCCACTCCCTTCGCCGGCATTACCCGGATCAGGTTTGCGGGTGTGATCTCAGCCCTGGCGGGCACCCCGGTATGCAGATCCTAGCGCTTTCCAGGATCTTTACCGCTTCGCTCTGAATCGTTACGACGCGCGGGACTTCACAACTGGACGACGCCCCTTGGGGAGGGGACGAACGGTTGGGTCACCTGGCCTGGCTAGCATCGACGGCATGACTGTCGCGCGTTATGACGGCGTCGCGGAGTGGTATCGGGGATTCCGCCCGTCGCTGCCGCCGGAGGAGCTGGAGGCGCTTCAGCGGCTGCTCGGCCGCGGCAAGGGGCGGTGTCTCGACGTTGGCTGCGGGACCGGTCTGGCGACCGAGGCCGTGGCAGACCTTGGCTGGTCGACGGTTGGAGTCGACCTGTCCGAGGACATGCTCGAGACCGCCCGCGGCCGCGGCCTCGAGGTCGTCCACGGATCGGCGACAGAGCTTCCCTTCGAGGACGAGACCTTCGACGCCGCGGTGTCCAGCCAGACGCACATCGACATTGACGACTTCGCCGCGGCGATGGGCGAGACCGCACGCGTACTCCGGCCACAGGCGTCTCTCGTCTACATCGGCAGCCATCCGTGCTTCATGGGGCCGCATTCGGTCTTTCTCGCCGGCGAAGGCGTACCCGAGCTCCACCCGGGCTACCGCCAGGCCGGGCGCTACGACGCGTCGGCTCCGGGGGTCGCCAATCCCGATGGGATTCGCGCCAAGGTCGGCGCCGTGCATCTGCCCCTCGCTGCCTTCCTCGCTGCCTTCTTCGACGCGGGCTTCCGGATCGAGCGCTTCGAGGAGCTTGGCAGCCGGGACTTTCCGCACGTCGTGGCGTTGCGGGCGCGACGATGAGCGTGGCGACAGGCTGGGGCGATCTCCTTCAGGGCGAGGAGATCGCCTACGTCAACACCGAGTCGGCGCGCGAGGCGCGGCTCGCGCCCCTTCCGGACGAGCTCCATCCTCGCGTGCGCGACGCGCTCGCCGACCAGGGCATCACCGAGCTCTACACGCACCAGCGCGCAGCCTGGGACGCGGCCGCCCGCGGGGAGCACCTCGTCGTCACGACCGGCACGGCCAGCGGGAAGACACTCGCTTTCAACCTGCCGGTGCTGGATGCGATCGCGCGCGAGCCAAAGCAGCGTGCGCTTTACCTCTACCCGACGAAGGCGCTCGCGCAGGACCAGCTCCGCTCGCTCTCCACCTTCCGCCTCCCGAAGCTCCGTTCGGCGATCTACGACGGCGACACGGAGTCCGAGCGCCGCTGGCAAATCCGCAGGTGGGCCAATCTCGTGCTGACGAACCCGGACATGCTCCACATCGGCGTGCTCCCCCACCACGACCGCTGGGGTGACGTGCTTTCGAACCTCCGGTACGTCATCGTCGACGAGGCGCACGTCTACCGCGGTGTCTTCGGCTCGCACGTCGCCAACGTGCTGCGCCGCCTGCGGCGGCTGGCCAAGATCTACGGGGCCGAGCCGCAGTTCTTGCTCGCCTCCGCGACGATCGCGAACCCGGGCGAGCTGGTCGAGCGGCTGCTCGGCGTCCCCGCCACCGTGATCGGGGACGACGGTGCGCCACGCGCCGAGCGAACGGTCGTCCTCTGGAACCCACCGCTCACCGACGAGGCGCTTGGCCTCCGGGCATCGCCGCTCGGCGAGGGCTCGCGCGTGCTCGGCGAGCTCGTCTCGCGCGACCTGCGGACGCTCCTCTTCGCCAAGAGCCGCAAGGCCGCCGAGCTGATCCACCGCTTCACCGCCGACCGGCTCGGCGACTCGAGCCGGCTCTCCCCGTACCGCGCCGGCTACACGCCCGCGCAGCGTCGCGATATCGAGCAGCGACTCTCCGCGGGCGAGCTGCTCGGCGTCTCAGCGACCAACGCGCTCGAGCTCGGCATCGACGTCGGCCTGCTCGACGGCGTCGTCTCGGTCGGCTTCCCCGGCACGGTCTCCAGCCTGCGCCAACAGTGGGGCCGCGCGGGTCGGCGAGGACACGGCCTCGCTGCGCTCGTCGCCAGCGAAGACGCTCTCGATCAGTACTTCATGCGCGAGCCTCAAGCTCTGCTCGGGCGGCGGGTCGAGGCCGCGATCCTGGACCACGAGAACCACCGCGTCCTCGACGGCCACGTTCGCTCGGCCGCCTTCGAAGCGCCGCTGGACGACTCGGACAAAGAGATCCTCGGCGCGACCGCGCTCGAGCGCGCCGCCCAGCTGCCGGAGCTGAAGAAGACCGACGCCGGCTACGTCTGGGCCGGGCGCGACTACCCGGCCGCCCGAGTGCCGCTCCGCTCGACCGGGATGGACGCCTTCACGGTCGTCGACCGCTCGACCGGCTCTGTCCTCGGCCTGGTCGAGCACGAGCGCGCCTACTCGACCGTCCACGAGGGGGCGATCTATCTGCATCTCGGTGAGCAGTTCCGGGTCGTCGCGCTCGATCTCGAGGCCCGCGCCGCGCTCGTCGAGCCGTTCTCCGGCGACTACTACACACAGGCGAAGAGAGAGCTGATGACCTCGATCGACCAGGCGCAGCGCACCGAGCAACGGCTCGGCCTGGAGCTCTCTTTCGGCACGGTCGTCGTCAGCGAGCAGGTGGTCGCGTACCAGAAGAAGTCGATCCACGACCAGGCCGCGCTCGACATCGTCCAGCTCGACCTTCCGCAGACCGAGTTCGAGACCGAGGCGATCTGGTTCGTGCCCCAGCCCTGGATGACCGAAGACCTCGACTCGCAGCGACGGCTGCTCGGCTCGCTCCACGCGGCCGAGCACTCGATGATCGCGCTGCTCCCGCTCTGGGCGATGTGCGACCGCTGGGACATCGGCGGCCTCTCGACCAATGTCCACTTCCAGACCGGCGCGCCGACGATCTTCGTCTACGACGGCCACGCGGGCGGCGTCGGCATCACCGAGCGCGGCTTCGAGGCCTTCGAGGGTTGGGTCGAGGACACGGCGCGGATGCTGCGCGGGTGCCCCTGCCTACTCGGCTGCCCCTCTTGCGTCCAGAGCCCGAAGTGCGGCAACCTGAACGAACCGCTCGACAAGGCCGGCGCGCTCGCTTTGCTCGAGCGGATGTCGAACTCGGGCTAGCCCGTTCGTCGTACCCTCGACATCGATCAGAAGGAGGCGGAAATGCAGTACGCGCTGTTGATCTACGGAGAAGAGGGACGCTGGGAGACCTACAGCGAGGCCGAGCAGCAAGCCAT
>Ga0207653_10000833_pt1 | contig 10284 bp, 4 predicted proteins | sample KBSK5251metaG_FD_184341 | JGI IMG/M metagenome (GOLD analysis project Ga0207653, IMG submission 184341) | Corn, switchgrass and miscanthus rhizosphere microbial communities from Kellogg Biological Station, Michigan, USA - KBS K5-25-1 metaG... | ecosystem: Host-associated > Plants > Roots >...
ATAACAGGCTGATCCTGCCCAAGAGTTCACATCGACGGCAGGGTTTGGCACCTCGATGTCGGCTCATCGCATCCTGGGGCTGAAGAAGGTCCCAAGGGTCCGGCTGTTCGCCGGTTAAAGCGGTACGTGAGCTGGGTTTAGAACGTCGTGAGACAGTTCGGTCCCTATCTAGTGTGGGCGCAGCAGGATTGAGGGAATCTGTCCTTAGTACGAGAGGACCGGGATGGATCCACCTCTAGTGTACGAGTTATGGCGCCAGCCGTAACGCTCGGTAGCTATGTGGAGCATGGATAAACGCTGAATGCATCTAAGCGTGAAGCCAGACCCGAGATTAATCCTGACAGCGAGACTCCTGGTAGACCACCAGGTTAATAGGGTGGGTATGTAAGTGCAGTAATGTGCTCAGTTGACCACTACTAATCAGTCCCTTGGCTTGACCGTAAAATTTACTAGCAGCAATGCTCTTCAAATCTCAGATCTCAAATTTGAGATTTGAAATCAGCGCGCAGCTTTTAGACACGGCACAGGCTTGCCTTGTCGCTATTCGATTCTGAGCTCTCAGATTTCCAAATCTGAGAGCTCAAACAGTTCCGTAGCGCGGACTCTGGGTCGGCTCGGCTGTGCGAGCATCGCTGGCACGCTGAACGCCAGGCCCCCGCTACCGAAAAAGATTGGTTCTTAGAGCTTGGACTTAAACTAAGCTCTAATTACTAAGCTCTTTTCGAAAAAGTTTTCCGGTGGTTGTGTCGAGAGGGCCACACCCGTTCCCATCCCGAACACGGAAGTTAAGCCTCTTGGAGCCGATGGTACTGCGCGGGCAACTGTGTGGGAGAGTAGGAAGCCGCCGGGATTATTAAATGAAAGCCCGCGAGAGAAATCTCGCGGGCTTTTTTGCACTGGCTTGTGACATTCGTCAACTAGGCTCGAGACAACCCTAAGAGTCTCTGTCGCCAAGTGCGAACACTCATAACGTCAAAGCGCTCACCTGTGAAGATGATTTGCTTAACCGCCTTGCTGCTCCTGTCCGCCTCACGTTTCAAATAGGATTTGATTTCCATCCAGCGAACTTCACCTTCGGAGTTCCGAATCACGAGTAATACAGGAAATCCTTGTTTCGTCCAATAACGAGAGTGCCGCTCGTTGGCGATCGTAAACAATTCAGCGCCATCCTTTTTGCGCTCACGAAGATAAGAATCGCCCGATTTTAGTTGAAGGTATAATTTGCGACCGGTAGCTTCACCGTCGTCTGACTTAAACTCGATTTCCATGTCTATGCCGTGGTCACTAACGTTGAATTCCCGACTGATCTGACCAGCTAGCGCAACCGTCGAAATTACCTCTCCCACCAACGCTCGCTCTTTGCTTTCGTTATCCAGAACAATCGTCGATTGTTCTTCTAACGCTCTCACTTGTTCTTTCATCTTAGAGCTGGCAAAAAGTTCCTCCATTTGATCCCAAAGAGGGATTCGTTTTGAAGGGCTGTCACAATTGACGCACGGTATATCCCTTTTGCCCTCGTTGAGCTTTTTCATCGCTACCTCGCGATTTCCAGCAGATGTGCCACAATGAGGACAAACATAGTGGCGCAATCGTTCGACATCTCTCGCGTTGAGAAGTAAGTGCTCATGTACGTATTTCGAAAAGATGATTTTTTCTTCAAGGGGGATTGTGGGATCAAAATACACCTCTAGTTCACCACCTTCACTATGACGGGTCAACTTAACCCCTAACTGCTTCCCCGTGAGAGTTCTGAAGTCCGCCGCATGGCGCCAGAGTCCACTCTGTTGAAAAGGTTTCGTATGATGAAGCCTCACTACCAAAGTTGCATAGATATCATCTAGAAATCCGCTGAATCGGTAGCTAACCAAAACAGCTGGCGTACCTGTTACCTCCTCACGCTCACGTCGATAATAGCTTGGAAAAATAAGTAGAGTACCGTCGTCAGTTTTTTCTCGGAGGCAGAGTCCACGCTCTACAAGGGTCTGGTGCATCGCAAGGAGGACAAACCGCTCCTCTTCACTGTCAAGCCTGTCAATCGATGAATAGCTTAGTTCGCCATTCAACACTTTCTCTTCTGGGAGACAACCGCGCTCAAATTCATCCTCGCGCATGGTTTGGATAACCGCCTGCGCATAAGTGTTTATCCTCTCGGGCTGCAGTAGTATCCAGCTGCCGAATCTTAACTCCCAAACAACCCCGGGGGCGGCGAGCAAACTTACGACGGCTCGTAACTCCTCATCTGAAAATCGTTTAAAGTTGCCATTGGACTTTTCCATTAGTCGTAATTGTAGAATCTCGCGTAATTCATTGAATCGCATCAACACACGACCCGCGTCCTTTAGCCGAACAATCTCTTCCTTAAGCTGCTTGAAAAGGAGTGGCGAGGAACGCCACGGAATCTCCTCCCACTTAATGCCCGAAAGGATCGCGTGCTTGAGTTCCGCGCAGCGGATATTTTTCTTGGCACTTGTCTCTAGAAACTTTAAATAGCCTCGTTCCTTCTTGAATGCTTCGATTTGGACTCGGCTAACGCGGACTCCGCCCACATCAATGCGACCAGCCACCAGTAATTTTGCGAATTGAGAGCTCGATGCGCGCGTAAGTTCTCGATCCCACTGCCTGAGGGTTTCGAAAACGTCTTCTTTTTGACCATCAAACACCAGCACAGCTAACGCGGTCTCATCCATGTACAGCTGATGGATAAGACGTTGGTCGGCTTGTCCTCCAAAATCCCACAACCAGATTTCTCGTTGGACGCCTTCGGCAGGCGAGACCGGGAGCCTCCAATGTGTGGCCCAGGCTCCTAACGTTGAATCGCTAGGTTGCCAGTCATCAAGAGCCAGCCGCTTAGAAAGCCCAGTCTTACCTGTCCCGCTCTCCCCCACGAGAAGTACTTTTGCATTCGTGTACTGTATTTGTTCAATGGCAACATTGTCTGGATAGGAGGTGTCGATGGATTTTCCGTGTTTTCCTAGTTTCTTGAGGTTCCATTCGCGGACTTCGCCTGTGGAATCACAAGAGAAAGCGCTATAGTCAAGATGATTCCACATAACTCCTTGAACGCTGCCCTTGTGCCCTCTCAAAACGCGCACGCAATTGCCCGTTTTTAGATCCCAAACTCTGACATTGCCATTCAAAGCTCCTGAAAGTGCGTACCGTAGATCGGTGCTCCACGCAACGCTTCGAACCTCGTTGGTATGTCCTTCGAATACCCGCAAGCAAAGGCCGGTATCAATATCCCAAAGGCGCAAAGTTCCATCGTAAGAGCCTGAAATGGCATGTTTTCGGTCACTGCTCCATGCAATGCTCCTGACCCGACCGGCGTGCCCTTCGAGTACGCGAAGGCATCGTCCCTTCGCCGTATCCCAAAGACGAAGAGTCGTGTCACTCGAACCAGATAGTGCCCGTGACTGTGATTGATTCCAGGCCACGCTCCAAATGCCTTGCGTGTGTCCCTCCAAGACTTGGAGGCAGTTACCTTTTGTTATATTCCATAACCTCAGGGTTCGATCTTCCGAACCCGAGAGAACGTGAAGACCATCGTTACCCCATGCCACGCTTCTGACCGTGTCTGTATGACCCTCCATGGTTGTTAGGCATTGACCACTCTGAATGTCCCATACTCGTAACGTGCGGTCGTAAGATCCCGACAGCGCAAGCCGGTCGTCAAGACTCCATGCGACGGCTTTGATCTCGCTCGTGTGGCCACTGAAAGTCTTGACGCATTCACGGCGATTTGTGTTCCACAGACGCACGCGGCCGTCTAAGGCGCCTGAGAGCAACCGTTTGCTATCATGGCTGTATCCGTAGGCATATACTGTGGATTTCTGATCGAGTTTAATAACTCTTTCGGCTGCTTGTTCGGATGCGACCCCTTCCTCCGTAATTGGCGGGCGACAGGCTTCCAAGAGCTTCGCGTATTCTTTTTTACCACCCTTGGCCTTCCATTCGACATAACCTAACTGTGCGAACGGCCCATCGAGAGCTGAACTGTCTAATCGGAGAAGGATAAAGCGGCGATCGTTATTTACCGGGTCGCGGAACCGCAATGTTCGAGCTTCTAACTGCGTCCAATTAGACCGGAACGCGTTCGCTGATGTGAACAACACCAGCGTACGTGAATTCTCAAGAGCTTCTTCGATCTTCTTCTCTCTGGAAGCTTGAGATGAGTCAGATTCAATGAGCCACTCATCGAACCATACGCGGAGCTTGTCGGCTCGAAGGCGTTCGGCAATGAAACGCACGGCGGCTCTGTCCTTTGGGCTGTAATTGAGAAAGACATCGTATCGGAATTGGTCAGCCATAAGAGGTGCAAACCGCTGTGGAGCGAGTTAAGAATTTGCCGTTGAAAGGATTATTGCCTTCGTTGGAGCCTTAGTCAGGTTGCTCCGCAGACATACAAACGTTAAGGGATGCGACTCACACTGGCCTTTTATCACGTTTAGGCACACGTGTCGAGATCTTGATGGAGCGGGTCGGGCTTACTGGCCCGTCTTCATTACGACGAGGCTTGATTAGCCACGTAAGTGGCTAAATATCTATGAAGCACGGTTTGCTATAGAGGTTACGCGCCTACCGGACTTCGCGAGAGGCTCGGTCTAGTCGAGTTTGGTTTTTAATATTGGTTCCTACGTCATTTCTAATTCCCCGAGATCCTGATCAATCCCTTATTACTGAATAGACTTCGTAGTTTCACCTTCACCTGCAAATCCCTGGGCGTTCCCGAAACGTTATCGGGAAGCCGAACCACAACCTGGTTAACGTCTGCGACTCCGGATAAAGAAAAAACTTGCTCTACTAGCAGTGTGTAGGTTCCACCTTGATCATCTTCGGCGACCACGGTGAGGTCTGATGCAGTGTCGCCCGGTGCGAGTCCCAACCGCCAGACAAACAGCGAGATGCGCCGGCGCAGATCCGAGCTCAAATTGTATGGGTTGGTTAACGAAAATGGATCGCGCGTCTGCGTCACTAAATCGAGGGCAATTGCGCGGTTCGAATTGTCCTCCAGCAAAAGCACCGGCGCATCCTGGACCGCCTGCACCAGCTGCCCGCTACTGGCCAGCCAGCCATTGGTCCCCGCAAAGTCTGCGGTGATGGTGTGGCTTCCGATGCTGAGGGCAGCGGAACTGAACAATGCATGCCCGTTGGAATTGAGAGGCACAGTGGCCAGCACCGTGGCGCCTTCTTTGAAGGTCACCGAACCGGTGGGTATGCCCGGAGCGCCATTCGTAGCTGTTACTGCCGCGTCAAAGAAGATCGTTTGTCCAAAGCTGGCCGGATTGGAATTCGAGGTGACCGCTGTTGACGTTCCATTCTGGATAATCTGGACCACGCTGCCACTGCTGGCCGCGAACTGGGTGTCCGAAGCGTAAGTAGCCGAGACGTTGTGACTTCCGGGAGCTAAGCCAGGGCTGCTGACTGCGACGACGCCGGACGAGTTGAGCGGCGCCTGACCGATGATCGTACCTCCATCCTGAAAGGTCACCATTCCGGTTGGCGTCCCGGCGCCGGCCGGAACTGGCGAAACGTTTGCTGTGAACGTTACTGTCTGGCCGAAGCTGACCGGATTTGAAGAAGAGCTCACAGCCAGAGTGGTGGCGTTGGCGTGGATCTTCTGCATCAACGTAACCGATGATGCGGCGTGGCTCGCATCTCCGCTGTACGCGGCGGTGATGAAATGGCTGCCGCGAAAACTGCCGCCTGCTGCCAGTGTCGAGGTGGTGACCGACGCCGTTCCATTGGCGTTCAACGGAATATTTGAAGCCAACGTCGTCGTTACCGGGGTGCTGCCATTGTAAGTCAAGTCTGAGAAGGTAACGGCGCCGGTGGGCGAGGTTGGCGTTCCGGTAACTGTGGCCGTGAAAGTGATGGTGGTGCCCACCACCACCGCACGTGAATCGGGCGCCGAAGAGTCGATTGTGACACTAACGCCCGGCCGGTTTCCCAAAGCAAAAAAGGTCCCGCCGTTAAGTGTGTAGACCGTTCCGTCTGGCCCGATGACCGTTGGCACATAAGGCTCGAGCACACCTGGTGTTAGCACCACGGACTGGTCCAGAGTATTTGTGGCCAGGTTCCAGCGATAGCTGCGGCCATCCTCGCTGGTGAAATAGACGCTCTTGTTTGCCGGGTTAACCGCCGGGGCGTTGATGCACCACTCCTTCACCGACAAAGGAAAAATTGACGGATCCGGGCCGGCGTCCGGCGTCGGACCGATTAACGTGAGCACCTCTCTCATCTCAACCAAGCCGGCCGCAGAGGAGTGTGGATCTATTTGAGTTGCGTTAGGATCCAGCAGCGCCACGCGATTAATTCCACTACCGTCGGCGCCCGCGTAATCGTTGTATTTGGAAAACAGCAAGTATGACGACGATCCGGTGTAGGACGGCACCAGCGACGCGGGAACTATTCCCGGCGTGTAGTCCCAGCCAAAACCTCCGGGGGTTTTGGTTACTGACAGGTCTCCACTGAAGCGCAGGAGAAAGCCGCGCGAACCGCTGTTAGCAGCCAGCACTCCGAAATAGACATCGCCGTCCGGCGCGATCATGGGCGAGGCCGTCCCGTCATCCGGAACCGAGGCAGGGTTGCCGTTGCGCGGGTCTCTAAGAAACACAGAATATTTTGTTGCCAGGGTGGTCGAGTTCAGACCCAAAAGGTACGCATAGCTGTTGTTGGTGGACCATTTCACCACGACGTAGACGGTGCTCCCGTCATTGCTCAGGGCGGGCGCCACGTTGTGACTCACGCGGCTGATATTGCCATCGCCGGCGGCCGGGCCTGCCAAGACATAGATTCCACTTCCGTTCGCGTCAATTCGCGCGATACCGCTTTGACTAGTATTCAGCGGCGCCGGAGCTGTCCCCTGGACGCGGAAACCAAAATAGACGTTGCCGGCTGCATCTGACGTCAGCGGTGTGTTAACGAAGATCGTGCTGTTGTAGGCTGCTGGGTTGGAGTTGTAATTAGCGATGGAATAGAACGCCTCTCTCACCGGCGCGCCAGGCGAGTTCGAATCAGGATTATCGATGTGCAGGATGGTGCCGCCCGCTCCAGCGTAGTACATGCGCGTGCCGAACGAGCCGGTGGCGATACACGGGTTGTAAACCGGAATCCAGTTATGCGCGGGAAGGATGTAGTCAGTATTGATGGAGTACTTTGCCGCTCCGTTGTTACCGTTGAAAGCGTCAACCCTAAAGCCGTCGTTTGACGTCTTGACCGGCACCAGGACCGTATTACTTGCGGTGATTACCGGCGCGCCATAATGAGCGATCGTGGTGGGATGGAAATCGATGGTGGTGGACCACTTGATCGCGTTCAGGTTTTGCGCGGGAGCAGTATATACGGATGTGTGCTGTGTGTTGCCGCCGAACGTGGGCGCCTGCGCCGGAACCTTTGCTGCAGTGAGAAACAGGAGGCCGCAGAGTATTCCGCCAGGGAAGAGCCCGCGTCGATACCACTTAATGAAAAGTGGATGACAAACACTAAAAAGCAGGTCTCTATTCATGGTCAATAATCCTGGCCCGGGAGCAAAGTTATCAATAATTCTCAGGAGATACCACTTTGATGCGCCGGCTCGATGGGTTGGGTTGAAGTTTTCCGTAGCCAGGCGTTTACGCCCGAGGATTAAGAGGCGGTAGTTTCAAAAGCCCCATTAATGGGGCTTTGATGGCCCGCTCCTTCTCACCCAGGCGTAAACGCCTGGGCGAGAGAAAAACTCCTGAAACAAATCACTGGCCGCGCTGCTGGTCTTTTTGATATCCTCAAAGGGTCCCATCTCATCCTCATTTTAATGAAATAGAAATCGCCAGGTGCGGAAGGTGAATTGCCATGTGGTGCCCCCGATGCAAGAGCACACGCCTGCAGCGTGGCTACAATGACGCAGCTATCGTCCTGCATGTTGCCGGCTTTCGTGAGTTGCTGTGCAATAACTGCGGATTGGAGTTTAAGGGCTTTGACCCGTTCAGCAAGCTGCCCAGGAAACCGGCAAGACATAAGGAAACAAATGGCAAGCAGCGCAGATTTCCGCGTTACAAAGTGCACTTGCCGGCAACCATCTCGATGGTTGAGCGCAACCCCCTGACGTGGGACGTATCGTATTCAAAAGGCTGCCGAGGCCACTGCGACATGATCAGTCAGGGCGGAATGGCTTTGTCATTTGTCGGTTCGCGTTTGCCTGAAGACGAACTAACGCGCCCGGGGTGTCCTTTGTTCGTTACGATAAACCTGCCCGGATCGGTCGTCGCCGCCGTCTTGTCAACCGTGACCTGCGACCGGCAGGGCGCGATGGGAAAGTGGCTGGTAGGCGCAAAGATTACCCAAATGGCTGATGCCGATGCGGCCCGACTGGCGTGCTACCTCACGAAGCGCGCAACCATTCTATAAAACTCGCTCGCGGTTGGCGTCGCTCTGTCCGCTACTGTCCCGCAGCGCGGCACGGACCTTTCGTTTCGTAATTCTTCAAATCCGATCTTAGTTTCGCTGCCAGGTCCGCCTGCTGTTTTTGCTCTGCGAGCCCAATCATCTTGCGCTGCCACTCGGCAGCCTCTGCGCAGCGGCCCAGTTCAGCCAAAGCCAGTGCGATGATGGCGCCGTGCTGCGGCAGCCCGGTCGTTTGATAAACCTCCTGGGCCAGCGGCAACGCGCGAGCCCCGGCACGCAAATCTTTTTGCGGCGACGTTGCCAGCAGATACGCCAGAGTTGCTCCAGTGTCGGTCTTCTGGGGATTTCGCGCGTGACTCTTCTCGAGTAGGTTCAGCGCATTTGCGTATTGTTTTGCCCGGCTCAGCAGCGTGGCGGCTTGTAACGCTGCCTCTTCGATGTCCGGGTCTGCCTCGACCACTCGCAAAAATTCAGCGAGCGCTTCGTTCTCGCGTTCCGCGTTCAAGAGTTCTTTCGCCAGGAAGAGCCGCGCACTCAAATCTTCAGGATTGGTTTTCAGAAGAGCTTGCAGTTCTTCGATCGCTGCGCGGTGTTCGTTTTGAGTCGCCAGCACGATTGCCAGATTGAAATGCGCGGTGGAATTTTCAGGATGGAGTCGCAGCACGGTCCTGAATTCAGTGATTGCCGCGTTCGGATCATTCATCTGGACCAGAGTGATCCCCAGGTTCAGATGCGCCGTGACGCTGTCAGGCTTGGCGGCAACGGCTTTACGAAACTCGGCGGCTGCATCTTCCAATCGTTTAGCCTCGAGTGCCGCGCGGCCGCGAACCAAATGAAGCCGCTCACCCTCGATCAAATCCGGCAGTTGATCGAAAAGTGGATCCGTGACACGAATTCCGACGGTGCCGCGCTGCGCGAGATGCGCCTCCGCCTTCGTGACATCGCCTGCACCTCGATAAGCAAGGGCCAGCGAATAATGAATCCGATTTGCGCCGGGCGCCTGCTGCAGAGCCTTTTCGAAATAGTTTACGGCTTCAGAATAATTCCGCTGTGAAAGAGCTAATTGGCCCATTCCGTAGAGCGCAGCCGCGTTCCCCGGTTCGCGCGCCAGGACCTTCTTAAAACTGGCTTCCGCTTTCGCGGGAACATTTGTTTCCAGGTAAATATTGCCGAGGTTTAGTTCGACGGCGACGTACTCAGGGTTTAGCGCTGACGCTTCGAGAAAGCGACGAATTGCATCATCCGTTCGACCGTCCTGCTGATCGATCTTGGCGAGAAGATATGGCCAGCGAAAATCTTTCGGCGCGAGGAGGGCCGCGTTTAGATAGCACTCGCGAGCCGGCAAAGTAAGTGAGTACGCGTGATAAATCTTTCCGGCCTTGCCGAGGCTCTCTGCCAGCGCCGCATCAGTCGAATCCGGTTTGTTTATTGCTGCAGTCAGGCTTTTTTCGACCTCAGTTAACTGGTCGCGTACGTCGGGTTCGAGTTTGCTGACGTCGGGCCAGTGAATTGGTGGGAGCCCGCGCGCCTGGGCCGATTGCGCCTGCGCCTTGTGAAGCGGTACCCCGAGCAGGATCAATGCGCAGATCAACAACGGAATCGCCAGTCGCCAATTGTTTTGTTGTGGCCAGATTTGCCTCAAAAGATCCGAAAGTACCACCTTTCATTCACACAGGGCTTAAGCCCGGTGTCAGCTCGGTAAGAATTTAGGAAACCGTTTCAAAGGTTTTATTTGTTGCGCGGGTTGACGCAACCTCCTCTACTAAACGGCTTCAGTGTTTGAGCAGAAGAGGAAACCGTTAAAACGGAAGCGACATACTTGACTCCGCACGTGATTCTGTCGACCTTCGATGAGACCGCTGCAATGGCTCTGCCACTCTGATGCGCGGCAAGTCTCGGACTTGCCGA
>Ga0207653_10000835_pt1 | contig 10271 bp, 10 predicted proteins | sample KBSK5251metaG_FD_184341 | JGI IMG/M metagenome (GOLD analysis project Ga0207653, IMG submission 184341) | Corn, switchgrass and miscanthus rhizosphere microbial communities from Kellogg Biological Station, Michigan, USA - KBS K5-25-1 metaG... | ecosystem: Host-associated > Plants > Roots >...
CGACCGCGCGGCGCGCGATTCCCTGCGCGAAGGGTGGCACCCGGAGAATCCGCACCTCGGCATCCGGCGCCCACGGCAGCCCCGCGACACCGTCCTCTTCGATCCAGGGGATGTCTTCCGGCCGAATGCCGACCGTCCCGATCAGCAGCGTATTGCACGGCGCCAGCCGCACGAGATTCTCCGCCTGGCTGCCGAGCTCGGTGCCTTCGATCCGATGGGCGCCGTGCCGCGCCAGCACCAGCAGCGACGGTTTGATCTCCTCGGCCCATTGCATGATCACCTGGAACGGCTTGCCGACCAGGATCTGTGTCTTGAGGGGAACGTCGGGGAACTCCTGGGCCATGACCTCGGCGCGCTTCAGATTCGCCTGGCACAGCTTGAGCAGTCCCTTGTCGATGATGTTGTTGTGCAGCTCCTCCTGCTCCTCGAACTTGAAGACTTTGGAAGCTTGATAGGAGAGGACATCCTTGATGTTGTGAAACACGACGTGGTGGTACTCCACGTCGAACGCGCTGCACACGTACAGGGAACCGCCAAACGCCTGCGCCAGCTCGAGCGCCGCGCGCATCGCCCGGTAGCTGTAGGACGAGCCGTCCACGCACACCAGAAACCGCCCGCCTGCGAACGGCCGATCGTCCCGGATCAGGAGGATGTCCTTCGCAATCCCCCGCAGCACGCGCGACACGACGCCGCCGAGCTGCGAGTACGACTGGCGGCCGAGCCCGTGTGCGCCGATCGCCAGCAGGTCGTATTGCCGGCCCGAGGAGCCGGCGAGCCGCGCCGCCGTGTCCTCGTCCTCCGCGACCAGCCTGCCGTTCTCGCCGACCTTCACGTCCGAGCGCACTTTGTCCCCGCCGTCGTAGCCCGCCGCGCGATCGGGGTCGAAGCCGATCAGGCCGGGCAGCCGGCCCGCCCCGCGGTTCACCTCGTTGACGATCTCTTCGTAATTGATGCCTTCGAGCAGCTGGCGCGTGAGCCGCACGCCCGCGGCCTCGCATCGCTTGCCGAGCTGGTCGAGGAAGCTGTCGGCGATGAGCTGCAGGCCTTTTTCGATCAGCTTGTCGTGGATCTTGCGCTGCTTCTTGATCTCGTCGGGCGTCTGGAAGCGAGCGGGGAGGCCTGTTTCGAGCTGGCGGAACCGAACGTCGTGGAGGCGCGCGGCGTAGACGTGGTTACCGGTGATGCGGCCGTCGGACCGGCGGGACAGCTCGATGGCCCGGTCGACGGCCCAGTCGGAATGCGTGGAGTTGTCGACCGGGACGAAGATCTCGCGATACACCGGCACCTCCCCCTCTCTCGTGCGGGGCGGGCCGGGCATGCACTCGTCTCGCCGGACCCGGGCCGAAGCCTCGGGTCGGTGCCTGGATGCGATGAACGACTTGAGTGTATGTCCGGCCGTCATGGCGGACCGGAGCCCGCCAGAGTAAGCGATGTCACGTGCTGTGCTGGTGCGGCGAGTATGCGGCTCGGTCTAGGACCTGTCAAGTTGTCCCAGGAACGATCTGCTCCCCCGCTTCGTCGTACACCGTGATCGCATCCACGGGGCAGGCGTCGCACGCGCGCAGCAAGCGCTCGCGCTCCACCGCCTCGGGCGCGACGAACACCGCCACCGTCTCATCGTCCAGTTTGAAACCTTCGGGCGCCTCCTTGACACAGTCCCCGAACCCGACGCACTGGTCGCGGTCGATCACGATGCGCAGCCCGTGCACCGTCCGCTCGCTGAGACTCACATCCCCTCGAGCCCGAGCTCGGTCCGCGCCGTGTCCATGACGGCCGGGGTGATCTCGGCGATGCCTCGGTCCCTGGCGTAGTCGAGGTAAATCCGCTTGACCATCCCGCGCACGAAGTTGGGGACGCGGGCCAAGCGCTCCTGCGCTTCCGGGGACCACGCGGGCACGTTTCCCGTTTCCCGTTTCCCGTCGTCCGTGAACGCGTCCGCTCGCCCCGTCGTCACCATCCCCCGCACCGTCTCGAGCGGCTGGGGCGTGATCGTGCTCCCCCCGATCTTCACGCCCAGGGACGCGACCAGCTGGGTCTCCATGGGATTCGTGAGTAGTGCCACCACCCGGCCGCACGTCGGGCATCGGAATGCCGCCGCGAGCGTGCCGTCCCCCGGAAGCTGGCGCTCCTCGAACTGCATCTGGCGGTCGCATTCGACGCAGAGAAACTTCATCCCAGCCGCCCCGCCAACGCCGCCCAGGTGTCAGGTGTTGGGTGCCAGGGAATCCGGGCGAGCACCGGAACGGCGAACTCGGCTGCCAGCTCGTCTGCGGCGCTCCCGGCGAACGGACCGCCCACCATGTTCTCGACGACACCGAGCAGCGTAGCCTTCTGGTCCATGGCGGCGCGGAGCGCCCGGCGCACCGCGTCCCGCGACTCGACGGTCGGGATGGTCACGGCGAGCACGGTGGGTGGTGCAGGCAACAGCTCCGTGAGCTCCTGGAAGCGCTGCACGCCGGGCGGGAGATCCACGAGCAGCTCGTCGAGAGCGCCCCACGCCACGTCGGCCAGGAACTCGCGCAGCGCCGCGGCCTCGAGCGCGCCGCGCCATACGAAGCTCTCCGTTTCAGGCCCCCGGAACGCCAGCGGGCGGCCGTCCTCGACGAGAAATGCCATGGAGAAGCAGCGAACCCCCTCGGCGCTGACCAGCGGCTCGATGACGTCGCCGTGCGACGTGCAGCTGGCAACGGGGAGGTGAAGCAGTTGCGGCGCGGTCGGCCCGTTGAAGTCCGCATCGAGGACGCCGGCGGCCCGCCCCGACCGCGCCAGTGCCCGGGCCAGGCCGGCGGTCACGAAGCTCTTCCCTACGCCGCCCTTGCCGCTCAGCACCGCCACCACCCGCCCAACGGTGGCGAGGCGGTCGGCCACGCGGCGCCGCTGGGCCACAATCTGGTCGACGAGCCCAGAACGGTCGGGTTCCGTCAGGTCGCGATAGGTTCGGATATTGAGGGACATCACCCGCAAAGATGGCGCCGGGACCGAGGACCGTCTAGTTTCCCCGTTCCTCCATGATCGACGAGCTCAAGCAGAAGCTGCAGGTCGAGGTCGAGCGCCTGAACCACGAGATCAACTTCGTGTTACCGAAGGAGATCGAGCGGGCTCGCGCGCACGGCGATCTGCGGGAGAACTCGGAGTACAAGGCGGCCCTCGAGCGCCAGCAATTCGTGACGTCGCGGCTCTCCCACCTCCGGCTGCGGCTCTCCAAGCTCTCGGGCGTGCGGGAATCCGACATCCCGCGCGACCGCGTCGGGTTCGGGTCCCGGGTCACGGTCCAGGACCTCGACACGAAAAAGAAGGAAACGTACGCGCTGACGCTCGGCGAGTTCATCGAGGGCGACGACGACCCGGCCGAGCTCCCGGTGTCGATGGCGTCGCCCCTGGGCAAATCGCTGCTCGGCACCAAGGTCGGCGAAGCGGTGACGATCGCGCTGCCGGTGGGGAAACGACGGCTCAAAGTCCTGGAGCTCGAAACGGTCCACGACCTCGCGGAAAAGCGGGGCTAAAGCAGCCGGTGGAACACCACCGGGCCGCTCGGGCTCGCCGATCCGACCCGCGGCTCGATGGTCATCGCCGCACCCAACACCCGTTGATCGGCGCCGGGCATCTCCAGCCCCATCACCATCGGCTTGTCCTCGTCCATGGGCATCACGGCCGCGGTCGCCATGCCCCGCTCGGTGATGAACCACAACTGGTACGCCTGATCCCTCGCGTTGGGGGCGAGCCCGTCGCAACGCACCAGCCAGCGGTGCCGCACGCTGTCGGCGAAGATCGTCACCGAGCCCACCCGACCGCCGGTCGAGACCGGGATCTGGATGAGCTGCGTCGCGGGTCCATGAATAAAGGTCGAGACGGTGTCCTCGAGTGCGTGGACACGCGTGGCAAGGCCGTCGCGTTCGGCGGTGAGCGTGTCGATCGTGTGGTACGCCCACCACGCACCGCCCCCCACGGCGAGGGTGATCATCGCCGCAGCCGCGAGCGGCCACCTCCGCCGCGGCGCCAGCGCGCGTGCGAGCACCCGTCCCTTGAGCTCGGGACGCGGGGTCCGCGGCGCCGCCAGCATGCCCAGCCAGTCCGTCATTCCACCCAATCCTTCAAGTGTCTCAGGCCCTCGGTCAACTTCTGGTGCGCCATGCGCAGCCGGGTCTTCACGGTCCCGAGCGGCTGGTGCAGCCGCCGGGCGATCTCCCCGTGCGACAGCCCCTCGAAGTAAGACAGCACCACGACGCGCCGCTGCTCCTCGGAAAGGGCGGCCAGCGCTGCGTGCACCTCACGGTGCAGCGGCCACCCGGGCACCGTGGCTTCATGCGGTGCGGCCGGTGCGATGTCGCCGCCCTCCACCGCGTGGGCCTGCTCCAGGTGCGCCGACTTGCGCCACCACCGCCGCTGGCGACGCAAGGCGTCGAGCGACCTGTTGCGCGCAATCGACAGTATCCATGGCACGAGGGGCCCGCGCCCGGCGTCGTGTTGGTCGATGCGACGCCACACCTGCACGAAGACGTCGCTAACCACCTCTTCGGCCTCGTCCTCATCGTGCAGAATGTGCACTACCAGGCCCAGAATCCACGGCGCCACGAGGTCGTACAGCTCCCCCAGCGCGCGCTCGTCCCTCGCTTTGAGGCGGCGCGCCAGGGAGCGCTGATGCTCTTGACTAAGACGTTTCGGAGAGGTCACTTAGATGCCGATACTAGCAGGGAACCAGGGCGAATCCAGCCCCGGTCGTGTATCTTGAAAGCTCGGCCGCGGAGGTGGGATGTTGGTTCACTGCCAAGCTGACGACGAACGGTTTTCCTTCGAAGCATTCACCCGTCACCCCTTTTTCACCGAAGTCAACCGGTGGATCGTGGAGCGGGTGATCGGCCCCGGACGACGAAAGATCGTCGACCTGGGGTGCGGGCCCGGCGCGGTCACCAAGCTGATTCTCGAGCGCCTCGGTGACGCCGGCAATGCCGAAGTGATCGGCATCGATCCTTCCCCCTCTGCACTCTCGAAGGCCCGCGCTGCGATCCACTCCAAGGTGGTCAAGTTCATGGAAGGCAGTGCGGAATGGGTGTCGCGCATCGTGTCGTCCGCGGACGCGGTTGTGTTCCTCAACGCCATCCACCTCGTGCCCGATAAGGCGCAGGTCATCGCCGAGATCCGGAAGGCCCTGAAGAAGGACGGCGTGTTTGCGTTTAACACGACCTTCTTCAACGGCGCGTACGTCGACGGCACGGGCGCCTTCTGGCGCCGTTGGGTGGTGCGGGCGATGCAGGTGCTGCGGGAGCGCGGTATCGCGGTGAAGCACTCGGACCACGCGGTTGCGCGGCAGTTCCTCACGCCCGAGGAGTATTCCGACCTGTGTGTGCAGGCGGGGTTTGCCCGGCCGTCTGTCGACTTGGTCAAGATCGAAATGACGCCCGAGAGCATCCGCGACATCGCCCACTTCTCGCTCTTCATCGAAGGAGCGCTGCCGGGCGTGCCGCTCGAAGAGGGCTCCGCCGCCCTGGAAAAGGGGCTCGAGCGAGCGATGGACGAGACCGGCGTGTGCGGCGTGCCGCGTAACTGGTTGGAGTGCGTCGCCACGGCGGCGTAGGTCAGTCCGCCGGTTCAATCAGAAATTCGAGTCGGGCATGAGCGGCGCGCAGCGCCGCTTCCACGGCCTCCGACGATTCTCCCCGCGCAAAGATGAACCCCGGATAGCGCGACCCTTCGGGCCACGGTACCAGCGTCTGGCCGGGGTGCGCGGTGATCGCGACTTCCTCCACGAGCGGTACTGCCCGGGCCTCACCGACTCCGCGCACGTCCCGCAGGACGCCCGCTCCGGGGACGGGGATCATCATCACGCCGGACGCCGGTTCTTCCCGCTCCAATGTCGGCAACTCCATATCCAGCGCGTGCCGAATGATGATCTCCTCGAGCGAAACCCCGGCCCCCAGCCCCGAGCCCCCAGCCCCGAATCTCAGGGCTCCGCTGCACCGCCCGCCGATGGGCCGCGCCGCAAGCTCGATCAGCCACGTCCCCCGGTCGTTGTGGCGGATCTCGGCGTGGATCGGCCCTTCCCGGAGCCCGAGCGCGTCGACCGCCGCCTGCGCGCACGCGGCGATGGCTTGCTGTGCCGTCCGCGCGAGGCGTGACGGCGTGACGTAGATCGTTTCCTCGAAAAACGGACCGTCCAGCGGGTCGGGCTTGTCGAAGATCGTGAGCACGCGCACCGACCCTCGCGTCACGAGCCCCTCCACCGCGACCTCGCGGCCGGGCACGAACTCTTCGACGAGGATGTGCCGGGCCCATTCGCCGCACCCCGCCACGTCCGGCTGCTCGAGGATCGCCTGGACGCGCCGAAACGCCGCCACGAAGCCGGGGGGGTCGTCCGCCCGGACGACGCCGCGCGAGGCGGACAGCCGCAACGGCTTCAGGACGCAGGGGTACGCGGCGCGGCCCGCAACGCGCTCCGGGTCCGCCGCGATCGTCAGCAGCTCGAACCGGGGCACGGCCACTCCCGCGGCGGCGAGCATTTGGCGCTGCTGGTGCTTGTCGCGCGCCGCTCGAGCCGCCGCGACCGGATTGCCGCGGAGCCCGAGCTCCTGCGCGATGGCGGCGGCGACCACGGCGGTGTCGTCGTCCACCGCCACGACGCCGTGCACGGGGTGCGCGCGCGCGAACGCCCGCGCCTGCGCGGCTGCGTGCGCCGGGTCGGCGAAATCGAGTGTGACGAGTCCGGTTGGGTTGGCCCGCTCGAAGGTGCTCGGCCGCTCGGATGCGACGGTCACTTCGATGCCGAGCCGGCGAGCCGCTTCGACGAACGCGACGGTGCGATAAGTGACGGTTGGCAGCAGCAGCAGCAGCCGCACTGCTACTTCTTCGCGGCGGCGAAGTAGGGGTTCGAGCCGGCGGTGTGGTCGGTGATGTCGACGATGCCCTTCACTTCCGGCACGTGCTGTTGCAGCATGGCTTCAATCCCCTGGCGCAGCGTGACGTCCGCCATCCCGCAGCCCTGGCACCCGCCGGCCATGCGGACCATGACCACGGCGTCCTGCACGTCGATCAGCTCCACGCGACCGCCGTGTCGGGCCACCATGGGATTCACCTGGCTCTCGAACAGGTCCGCGACGCGCTCGTACAGCGCATCATCCACCGGCGCGGCGCCGGCCTTGGGGGACGCGGCGGGCTTGGACATCACCGCCGGCTGGCCGCCCGCGAGCGCGGCGCGGATCGCCTGGCCCACCGCCTTCCCCACCACGGGCCACGCCGCGGGGCTACGCTTCGCCACCGTGACGAGGTTGCCCGACACGATGACCTCGCTCACGTCCGCCCCCGGGATGGCGAAGATCGCTTCCGCGAGCGGGGAGCCCCGCGCTTCGTCCGGCGAGGCGAACCGCCGCACGCCATCCGCGTGCAGCGGCTCGCTCACGAGAAACTTGCAGCGGCCGTTGTCGATCGGCTCAGCGGTGATTCGGACGTCGGCGGCGCTCATGGTCGAAACTTAACCTGCCGCCCCCGTCGAGGCGGGCACGGGCCGCATCTGCCGCGCCGCCTGCACCATGTTGCGGAGCGACGGCAGCGTCTCTTCCCAGCCGCGCGTCTTCAAACCGCAGTCGGGGTTCACCCAAATCTGCCGGTCGCCGAGCACCTCCTGCATGCGCTTGAGCGCCTGCACGATTTCCGCGGTGCTCGGCACGCGGGGCGAGTGGATGTCGTACACGCCCGGCCCGATCTCGTTGGGGTAGCTGTACTCCTTGAACCCCTCGAGCAGCTCCGACCCCGAGCGCGCATTCTCGATCGACACGACGTCCGCGTCCATCTTCTCGATCACGCGGATGACGTCGTTGAACTCGCTGTAGCACATGTGGGTGTGGATCTGGGTCGCATCCGACACGCCGGCGGTCGCCAGGCGGAATGCGTTCACCGCCCACTCGAGATAGCCCGACCACTCGGCCCGGCGCAGCGGCAGGCCCTCCCGCAGCGCGGGCTCGTCGATCTGGATCACCCGAATCCCCGCCGCCGCCAGGTCCGAGACTTCGTCGCGGATTGCGAGGGCCAGCTGCTTCGCCGTCTCCGCTCGTGGCTGATCGTCGCGCACGAACGACCACTGCAGGATCGTGACGGGGCCGGTCAGCATCCCCTTCACCGGGCGCGCGGTCTTGGACTGCGCGAACGTGCTCCACCGCACGGTCATCGCCTTCGGGCGGGAGACGTCGCCGTAGATGATCGGCGGCTTCACGTAACGGCTGCCGTACGACTGCACCCAGCCGTGCTCCGTGAACGCAAACCCTTCGAGCTGCTCGCCGAAATACTCCACCATGTCGTTACGCTCGAACTCGCCGTGCACCAGCACGTCGAGTCCGAGCTCTTCTTGCAGCTTGAGCGTCCGCGTGATCTGCTCGGCGATGAACGCGTCGTACGCCGCCGGCGTCAGCTTGCCGTCATGCAGCTGCTTGCGCGCGTTCCGCACCTCGGCCGTCTGTGGGAATGAGCCGATGGTGGTCGTCGGGAACAGCGGAAGCCGGAACTGCTTCTTGCGACGCGCGGCGTGCGGCGCTGTCCGGCGCATGTCGTGCTCGGTGACCCCCCGGGCGCGTTGCTTCACCGCGGGATTGTGAATGCGTCGCGAGGAGCGTCGCCCGGCGAGCGAGCGCATGTTGGCGTCGAGCTGGGCCGTCACGCTGTCCCGCCCCTCGCGGAGCGCCCGCGTGAGGGTCGCCACCTCGACGAGCTTCTGTTTCGCAAAGGCGAGCCACCCTTTCAATTCGCTGTCGAGCCGGATCTCCAAGTCGAGGTCGACCGGCACGTGCAGCAGCGAGCACGACGGCGCCACCCACAGTTGGGCCGCGCCGGCGCGCTCCAGGGCGTCCTCGAGCTGGCGCAGCACCGCCGGGAGATCCGCCTTCCAGATGTTCCGCCCATCGATCACACCGAGCGACAACACCTTCCCTTCGCGCCCGCCCCCCGCCGGCCACGCCTGGAGCAGCGCGTCGAAGCGGCCGCCCCCGGCCGCGCGGACCGCATCGAAGTGCAGGCCGGCGACCGGCAGCTCGAGCGCGGTCGGGAGGTTGTCGTCGAGCCCGGCGAAATAGGTGGCGACGAGGATTTTCACCTTCGGCACCCGCTCCACGAAGAACCGATAGGCGCGCACGAACGCGGCGCGCTCGGCGGGACTGCGGTCGAGCGCGAGGCACGGCTCGTCGAGCTGGACCCAGGTCGCGCCGGCGGCGGCAAGGCGCGACAGCACTTCCGCGTAGACTGGCAGCAGCGCGTCGAGCAGCGTGAGCCGGTCGAACCGCGCCGTGCGGGCCTTCCCGAGCAACAGAAACGTCACCGGCCCGATCAGCACCGGCTTGGTGTGGATGCCCAGCGCCTTCGCTTCCTGGAACTCGTCCACCGGCTTCGAGGACGACAGCCGAAACGCCTGTCCCGGCTCGAATTCAGGCACGAGGTAGTGGTAGTTCGTGTCGAACCACTTCGTCATTTCCATCGCGGTGATGTCCCGCCCGCCCGACTGGACGCCGCGCGCCATGGCGAAGTACGTGTCGATGTCCACCGGCCCCCCGGCCCAGCCGTAGCGCTTCGGCACGGCGCCCACCAGCGCGCACATATCGAGCATGCGGTCGTAGTACGAGAAGTCGTTCGAGGGGATGACATCGATGCCGGCGTCCTGCTGCAGCCGCCAATGGCGGGCGCGCAGCTCGGCGCCGGTCTTGAGGAGGTCCGGCAAGGAGACCTTGCCACCCCAGTAGCCCTCGGTGGCGCGCTTCAGCTCGCGCGCGGCCCCGAGGTGTGGGAATCCGAGATTATGGGCTGTGGGCATAGGGTCTGGAATCTAGCTACGCCCGCGGTCTCTAGGTAACGCGCCCGCCGCCGGACGGGTCCGGCGTCAGGGTTTATGCGGGTTGCGCGGCTTCCGTTGCCCGGGTGGGACCCAATCGGGGAGGCGCCCCGGCGGCGCGCCGCCGGCGGCGCGCGCCAGGCCGGCAGCCGCCTGCGCCGGTGTGGCGCCCCGCGCGACGCCCGTCTGGACCTGGCCGGGCAGGCCGAGCAGGTCGCTCGGCGACCGGCCGGCGCTGATCATCCCCTCGACCAGCTGGAACGCCTGCGTGGTCGGCACGCCGAGCGCCGCCAGCGTGGCGGCGACCCGGAGCGTGAGTGCGGGATCCTGTGGCGGCTGGCTCACCCGCACCAGGTCGCTCACCTGGCGCCCACTGAACCCCGCGTTGAGGGCGTCCGCCCCCCCTTCCACGACATCTCCGGCGGGCGCGGCGACGCCCGCTTCACGCACGGCTGCCAAGGCCTGCCCG
>Ga0207653_10000838_pt1 | contig 10255 bp, 9 predicted proteins | sample KBSK5251metaG_FD_184341 | JGI IMG/M metagenome (GOLD analysis project Ga0207653, IMG submission 184341) | Corn, switchgrass and miscanthus rhizosphere microbial communities from Kellogg Biological Station, Michigan, USA - KBS K5-25-1 metaG... | ecosystem: Host-associated > Plants > Roots >...
CTGAGGGTGCCTCCAGTGGTGGTCGTGATCGCGTTGCCGGGCATTCCCCCACACCCTGCTTGGCTGAGGGCGGCCACCGTGGGCGAGTACAGCAGGTTGCCCACGCCGGCGGACGCGGCCGCGGATAGCTGCGGCGAAGACCCGGCGGTGAGGATGCGTGCGAACTGAAGCACGAGGGACCGGGAGGCGCTCACGGTGAACTGAGTGCCGGCCGGTCCGAGCGCCGTCACGACCTGGGTCAGCACGGTCCCATCGGAGTACGTACACGTGATCGTCCGCGGCGACGCACCGGGCGATCCGTAGCCGGGCGCGCACGAAGGGGAGGAGTAGAGCCTGACGTTGGTGCCGAAGCTGGTCGTCGCCGCCTGCTCAGCCAAGATGAAGCTCCGCGTCTGCTGGAAGTTGTCCCCGGCGGCCAGCGCCGCGGCGTCGGTGGCCGCCTGAAGGTCACGCCTCAGCGCATATGCACGGGCGCCATCGACCGCGAGCGCGGCCATGCCCACCACGACCGCCACCATGATGCCGACCAGGACGATGGCCTGGCCCCGCTGGGTCCTGTTGCCGTCAGCCGGTGAGCCTGGCCGCCGGCGGCACAGGCGTGAATCCGCGGTTGATGGTGATAGTCGGCATCGACCCGGTGAAAGACACCGCGTTCGCGATGAGGCCGCCCGACCCACCTTCGAATGCATAAGGAGATGTGATCGCCATTGAAGCAGACGCCATGTAAACCAGACCCACATAAGCCGAATTACCGCTCGCGCTCAGCACGGCGGCGCAGGTGTTGGCCGGCGGGTAGTTGGATCCTGGCCCATACACCGCGATCCAGTCGTACTGGTAGCCGCTGAATATGAAGTTGTCCCCGCCGCTGGTGGCGTTGATGCAGCCACCGGCGGGGAGGTACAACTCGACGGCGCCGGGCGTCACCGCATTCGGACAGGTCGCGTATATGCCGCCGGTCGTTTCGCAGTTGTTCTCGTTGGCGCGATCCCCCGCCGCCCCGCCGCCGCGGCCGGGATTCTGGTTCGGAAGGCCGGACAGGAGCGGCGATGTCTCGCTGCTCGGGGGATAAGCGCCGACCACCCCCGGGGCGGCAAGCATGTTGGGCGCGAAGGGCGGACCGAGGTCGATCGCGTCGAGACTGATTGATTCGAGGCCGAGGCTGCATCCACTGCCAGAGAACGCGGGACAAGTACGGGTGTTGCTGTTGCTCGGGGTGCCGCTGACCGGAACCGTGTCGACCAGGCCGAAAGGGCCCGCGCATCGGTTGTTCGGAGGAGCCGCGTAGATGTTGTAGGACGTTGCACCAGGCACGTTGCTGATGACGATCTGAACGTTCTGACCGCTGTTGTTGACGTTCTGCAGGTAGCACATCGAAGGCGCGCTCTCGCGTGTGTATGTGCGGCCCGCATACGTGTCAGTTCTCGTCGATGTGACCACGAATGCCCACCTGCCGACGGGGATGCCGCCCGGACCGCTAGTGGTACTCACCTGCACGCCGCCAGAGCAGCTCGCGTTGTTCGTGTCCCAGAACTGGTTCGCCGACCGCTCTCCGCTATCGGTCAGGTCGGGCTCGTCGGGCGGTTTCAACTCGTTGCTGACGAAATCGCTGCTGTTCGTGTAGCCGCCCTGCCATTCGTAGACCCCGCCGCTCAGGAACCAGCAAGTCCCGCTGTTGAAGGTGGCGCTAGCGGCGTAGGTCCCGGGCACCAGCACGACGCTGCCCCCGCCCACGCTGCGCGCGCCTCCCAGGACCACGGGCGGCGGGTAGCTCGGGTCGATGTAGTGGTATCCGGACCTGGTGGCGCCGGCGATGTCGGGATACGTGCACGGGGCCGAAGCGCCGCTCGGGTAGCAGGCCGTCTGCGCGCCGGGCACATTGGCCTGGCAGCGGGCGTAGATGTCTCCCGCCACCCTGAGGGCGGACGACGAAACCGATATCGAGCCGCTCGCGACGACGTCACCGGTCACGGTGAGGGTGCCGCCCCCGCTGAGCGAGATCACGCTGCCGCCGATGCCGCCGCATCCGGACTGGCCCAGCGCCGCGATGGTCGGCGTGTAGAGGAGATTGTTGACGCTCCCGGTGGCAGTGCCGTCAATAGTCGGGTTGGAGTTGGTGAAGATGCGGGCGAACTGGAGTTGGAGGGATCTGGCCGCGGTGAGCTTGAACTGGCTCCCCTGGGCCCCGAGCCCCGACACGACCTGCGTGAGAACCGTCCCGTCGCCGAACGAGCAGGTGATGGTCAGCGGGTTCGAGCCCGGGGCGCCGTAGACCGGCGAGCACGCGGGGCCGCCATACAGGCGCAGGTTGGCTTCGAAGATCGTGGTGGCCGCCTGCTCCGCCGACGAGTAGCTGCCTGTCTGCTGGAGGTTGTCGGCCGCGGCAAGGGCCGCCGCGTCGACAGCGGCTTGCAGGTCGCGGCGCAGGGCATATGCGCGAGATCCGTCGATGGCGAGCGCCGCCATCCCGACCACCACCGCCAGCATGATCGCGATCAACACGATCGCCTGGCCTCGTTGGGACTGAATCAATACTCGGTTCGGAAGACCGCCGTGGCCGTGATGATGATGTGATCCGCGGTCGCCTGGGCGATCACCGGCGTGATCAGGATGAGGTTGAAGCGGATCGTCACCTGAAGAGGCGTGTTGCCGGAGGCGGGATTGGTGGCGCTGCAGGGTCCGCTGGCGGCCGCGCCATACTCGCCGCCAGGCGCATTCATCGGCGGGTTCGTCTCCACCGATGCCGGTGGGGCAGGCTCGGTCACGTAGACCCAGGCGCTGTTGTCAGGAGGAGTCGCGGTGCTGATGGGCCCTTGCGGGCACGGCGCTGAGTTCGGGATGCCGGCGAGCTGCGAGGTGACAGCGTTCAGGACGTCCGCATTGGTTGGCAGCCGGTTGGATGCCTGGACGGCGCTGCGCGCCCCCTCGCGCGCGGCGTGGCCGAGCGTGTCGTAGTAGAAGACGGCACGCCCGATGTCGATGATGCCGAAGAGGAGCAGCAGCAGGACGGGCGAGATCAGCGCGAACTCGATAAGGGCCTGCGATCGCTGCCGGCCGTGGGATCTCTTCGTCCGCGACCTCATGGCCCCTGCACTGTGATGTGCTCGTTTGCGGCCAGGTGGAAGGTGCCGAACTGAGCCGTGATCAGCGGGGTCAGGGGCCCATACGAATAGAGGACGATCACGTTGACGTCCTGCTGGCTCTGCCCGGTGGCTGGTGACGTGAAGTCGATGCCGTTCGTGTTGTCGTAGCAGATGTACAGCCAGGGCTGGTTGGCGGTGGTCGGGTACGCCGAGCTGGCATAGGGTGGGTTGTGATACGCGTTGCCGTCGGTCGGCGTGGGGCAGGTCGTTCCCGCCGAGTTCTTGAGGACCGAGCCTGCCGGCCACATCGCCTGCAGCTCGAGGTCGACCGCCGCCTGGATCTGGGCGTCGTCGAGATAGGGGTGTGACTGGTTGGGGGCGTCGAACCAGGCGCCATGGCGCGCTCCCTCCCGGGCTGCGCTCGAGATGATCTCCGACACGTAGATCGCCCGCCCGATGTCGACAAGCCCGCCGACGATCAGGAGCAGCACCACGGACGACAGGGCGAACTCCACCATCGACTGCCCGGACTGGCGCTTGGGAGCGCGACGATCAGGGGGACTTAAGAGCGACGGCACCGCGGATATCTTGCCTATGATGGGTCGGCCTTGAGCGTTTTTAGGGGCCTGACCTCCCGCCGCCCGTTCACCCTACTCGGCATCGTCCTGGCCCTCGTGGTCATCGTGGCCTTCGTGCTCGTAGCGCTGAATGCAAGCTCCGCGAGCAATGTCCCGTACCAGTCGGTGGTGGTCGCCACCAAGGATCTGCAGCCCCGGCTGCCGATCGACGCCGTCTCGCTCGAGATCAAACGGATGCCAGTGCCCAACAACTACCCCCAGGTCTTCTTCAACCGGATCTCCGATGTCCAGGGCATGATCCCCTTGGTAACGATCCTCACCGGGCAGGAGATCACCTCTAACGTGGTCGTCAAGCCAAGCCAGGCGCTCGGATCTCAGTCTGAGTTCCTGCCCATACCGTCCGGGTACGTGGCGCTCACGATCCCCACGAGCGAGCAGCAAGGCGTGGCCGACTACATCCAGCCCGACGACTACATCTCGGTGATCGCGACCGTGTCGGCCGGCGGCAAGGTCGCCTCGAAGACGATATTCACCAACCTGCACGTCATCAAGGTGGGCACGAACGGCTCGACTGGCGGCTCGGCGTCGGTCACCAGCCTGACGGTCGTCGTCACACAGTGCCAGGCCGAGGTCATCACATGGTTCGTGAACTACGCCTCACTCAAGTATTCGCTCGAGTCGTTCCACGACTACCTGAGCGGCGGCGCCCAGACCCCCGATCCCGGGTGCCCGAACGTCAACTCGGCGCAGGGGGTCACTCTGCAGACGGTCCAGAAGGCCTACCCGACACTCTTCTAGGCCGATATGGACCTCACGAACCTCCTCGCCGTAGCCGTCCCGATGGCGGCCGCCATCGCGGTGTTCTTCTGGAGCCTCGACCGCGTCCGCAAGGAGCGCAGCCGTCCGGACGAAACGGAGCGCCCCCCGCGAGCGACGCCCCGCGAGCTTGTCGAGAGGCTGCTGCGCCCGGCGGCCGAAAACCTGAGCCTTCGGCGAACGGCCGAGGGCAAGCCGACGCTCACCGAGGACCTTGCTCGCGCCGGGCTCAACATCACGCCGGCGGAGTACCTGCTGGTCCGCATCGGGGCCGTGGGGCTGGGCGCATTGATCGGCCTGTTTCGCTTCGGAATCTCGATCGGGCCGATCGTGATCGCCGCCTTGGGCTTCATCATCCCGCCGCTGCTCGTCAACTACCTGCAGCGGCGCCGTCAGAACATGTTCAACGAGCAGCTCGCCGGCATGCTGCAGCTGCTCTCCAACTCCCTGAAGACCGGGTATGCGATCGACCGCGCGCTCGAGACCGTAGCGTCCAAGTCACAGCCGCCTGTGTCGACAGAGTTCGAGCGCGTGACCACCGAGATCACTCTCGGCACGTCGGTCGAGGACGCGCTCAGCGCGCTGCTGCTGCGCATAAACAGCCCCGACCTGGAATTCATAGTCACGGCAATCCTTCTGCACACCCGGGTTGGAGGCAACCTCGCCGAGGTGCTGGACACCATCTCCGACACGCTTCGCGATCGCTTGCAAACCAAGCGCGACATGAGCGTTCTCACCGCTCAATCGAGGGCTTCGGCATCCATCATCACGGGCCTGCCGATCCTGCTCGCGCTGGGCCTGTATGTGTTCGTGCCGGGCTACTTCGCGCCGATGACGAGCACTTTCGTGGGCTACGTCCTGCTCGCGATCGCGGGGCTGCTGATCCTGGTCGGCAACATCCTGATCCGGCGCATGACCGCGCTCCAAAGCTGATGTCGACGGGATTCCTGATCGCGATCTCGGCGGGCGTCATCTGCGGGATCGTGGTCGCCGCCTACTTCATCGCCATCGACCAGACCAAGCCCGTGGCCGCGACCAACGGCGCATGGCCCGCGGCGCAGGGGCGGACCACCTGGCTCAAGCAGCTCGAGGCTGTTTCGCGCCCGCTCACCGCGCGCATGCCGGCGCACACCACCGCGCCATTGCGTCAGAAGCTGAGCCGCGCCGGCGACCCGGGCGGCCTGACCCCGGCCGGGTTCCACGCACTGCGATACGCGCTGGCGGCCCTGTTCGCGATCATCGGGCTCACGATCGGCGTCTTCTTGCGCCTGCCGATCCCGTCACTCGTAGTTGCGCCGGCCGCGGGGGCGATCGCGGCGTTGCTCGGCTATATGACCCCCAGCCTGTGGCTCCAGCAGCGGATCTCACAGCGACGCCACCAGATCGAGCGCTCGCTGGCCGAGGCGACCGACCTGCTGACCCTGGTCGTCGAGTCCGGGATGAGCCTCGACGAAGGTCTTCTGAGCATCACCGAGCGCTTCCACAACGCGCTTGGCGACGAGATCGGCAAGGTGCTTCGCGAGATCCGTCTCGGCCGCCCGCGCATGGCCGCGCTGGAGCACATGGCCGAGTCGACGGGCGTGTCCGACCTGCATCACCTGGTTGAATCGATCGTCCAGTCGGACCAGATGGGCGTTCCCATCGCCCGGCTGCTGCGAGTCCAGGCGATGGAGATGCGGCGCCGCCAGCGCCAGACCGCTCAGGAGCGGGCGGCCCAGGCCTCGTCACGGATGGTGTTCCCGATGGTGGGCTGCATCTTCCCGGTGCTGTGGATCGTCCTCCTCGGACCGGCCATCATCCAGATCTTGAAGAGCCTCCACTAGGCCGACCTCTCGAAACCCGCATTCCGCACGTTTGGCACCAAACGCTCGTTATGCAGCGCCTCGAAACGCACGTTTGGCACCAAGCGCGCCGAATCGGCGCTAAATAATTTGCGAGTAGCGGTCGAACACCTCTCGTAGATCCGCGGGCGGCTCGACTCGATGCCGCTTCATGGTCTCGAACAGGCTCAGGATGTGCCTGACCCCCGCAAGCGTGACTCCCTTTTCGCGGGTGAGGTGCTGGATCACCTGGACCTTGCTGATATCACGCTGCGAGTAGCGCCGCCGGTTGGTCGAGGTGCGAAACGGCTCGATGAGACCGGCGTCCTCGTAGAGCATGAGGGTCCGAGGGTGCGTCTCGAGGATCTCCGCGGCGACGCTGATCGTGTACAGCGGTTTGTCAAGGTCACCGAACGATTGCTGGGGACTGCGGCCTCGGCTGTCTGCGGGGTGCGCCACGGCCCACCAATGGTAGTTGTCTAAACGGCTTTTCGACGGCGCTTATCGGCCCGGCCCCACAAGCTCTCCAGGTCGCAAATCGCGGTGGGGACAGATGTCCCCTCCGCGGACCAACCCCTCTCCTCGGCCACGCTGGGTGGCGTCTAGAAGGTGGCACGCTGGGGGACGGCCGGAATAAATCCGGCCTAAAGCTCCACTGAGCATTTATCAGGGAGTTTCAGCCGAAATTGCAAGCCGGCCGTGTGCATCGCCGTTACCCTCTAGCGCAATGAAAGTCGCGCGGTGCCCAGCCTCGCCGGTTCAGAACGCACCGGTTGCGGTCGAGGTCTCGATCGTGATGCCCTGCCTCAACGAGGTCGAGACGCTGGCCGCCTGCATCGCCGATACCCGCGAAGCGATCTCGAAGGGCGGTTACACCGCGGAGATCATCGTTGCCGACAACGGCAGCACTGACGGCTCGCAGCTGGTGGCGCGCGAGCTGGGAGCGAAGGTTGTCGACGTCCAGCGCAAGGGCTATGGCAGCGCTCTCATCGGCGGCATCGATGCGGCGCAGGGTCGATTCGTCGTCATGGGCGACGCCGACGCGAGCTATGACTTCGGGGCGATCGCCCCGCTCATCGCCAAGCTGCGCGAGGGTTACGACCTCGTGCTCGGCAATCGCTTTCTAGGTGGCATCGAGCCCGGCGCGATGCCTTGGTCGCATCGATGGCTCGGCAATCCGATTCTCTCGACCATCAACAAGATGTTCTTTCACGCCAGGGTCGGGGACACGCACTGCGGACTGCGCGCATTCACGAAGGACGCGTACCAGAAGATGCATCTCCGCGCGACCGGCATGGAGTTCGCGAGCGAGATGGTCATCAAGGCGTCCTTGAAGGGCATGCGCATCACCGAGGTGCCGGTGGTGCTCCGTCCCGACGGCCGGTCACGGCCGCCGCATTTGCGCACGTGGCGCGACGGCTGGCGTCACCTGCGCTTCATGCTCGTGTTCAGCCCGCGCTGGCTATTCCTCTATCCAGGTCTGGCGTTCCTGGTCGTGGGTCTTGGCCTGTCGGCGCTGCTGTTCGCGGGTCCGCTTCGCATCGGCGGCGTGCGACTCGACATCCACACGATGCTGGTGGCAGGCTTCCTCGCGCTGCTCGGATACCAGCTCGTGCTGTTCGCCGTCTTCACCAAGATGTTCGCGATCCGTGAGGGTTTTCATCCACCACATCCAGCACTGCAGACTCTGCTTCGATACGTCACGCTCGAGGTCGGATTGCTCGCCGGCGCGTTGATGGTCCTGGGTGGCCTCGCCGCACTTGTGCTGGCCGTGACGAGCTGGCAGTCGGTGGGATTCGGCAACCTGAACCCGTCGACCACCATGCGTGAGGTGATCCCGGCGGTCGTCTTGCTCTCGCTTGGAACGCAGACCATCTTCGCGAGCTTTTTCATCAGCATCCTTTCGATCGACCTCAGCTGAAACGCCGCTCCGCGCTGGCGTTCGGCGGAACCACTTTGATCCTCGCGCCGATCGGATACCTGGCTATGTTCAGCGGCTTCCACACCTACGACGACGAGGGCTATTTCCTGCTCACCCTTCGCGAGTACCTGGTCGGGCACTCCCTGTACACGGGCCTCTTCACGACGTACGGGCCCTTCTACTACGAGGTCATGGGCGGCATCTTTCGACTATTAGGCCTTGATGCCGGACACGATGCGGGCCGCGCGATCACCCTGGCCGTCTGGCTGGTCGCGAGCCTGATCGGCGGCGCCGGCGTTTACCGCCTGACGAACAGCCTGTGGCTCGGGCTTGGCGCGCAGGGGCTGACCTTCCACGTGCTGGGCGTCCTGGTCAACGAGCCGATGCAGCCATCAGGCCTGATCGCCATCCTTCTGGTGGCGACTGTGGCCGCGGCATCGGTGCGTTCGACCTGGCCCCGACCGACGGCAGCCGCGATCGGCGGCATCGTCGCCGCCGCCTGCCTGATCAAGATCAACGCCGGCGTCTTCATCGGGCTGGCGGCGACGTTCGCGTTTGCCGCCTGCCTGAAGGGGCGATGGCGGGTGCTGTTGCCGGTCACCGGCGCAGGCCTCGCGCTGAGCCCCTTCGGACTGATGGCCGGTCTGCTCTCAGAGGACTGGGTGCGAGCGTACGCGGTGGTGGTCGCGCTCTCGGTGGTCGCTCTGGCCCTCGTCTCGGTCGCGTGGCGACCGCCCCGCATGCCCGGCGGAGCCGGAGCCTGGCTCGTCGCCGGCGGCTTGGTGGTAGTGATCGTCGTCATCGGCGTTGCCGCCATCGGCGGCACGCGGCTGAACGACCTCGTCAACGACCTGGTCGTCGTGCCATTGCGCCAGCCTCGCCTGTACACGTGGCCGCTGCGCATCGGGGTAGGAGAGGTGGCATGGGCCGCCGCCTGGCTCGTGCTCGCGGCCGTCGCCATCCGCTTCAAGACCCATCCGCGCCTGACGGGGGCGCTGCCCGCAGTCATCCGCCTGGCCGCGGGCACGTTCACGTGGTTCGTGGTGCTCTTGCTGCCGTCGCCTGCATTCATGCTTGCGCTTCCACTGGCGTGGATCGCGGCGATCGACGCGGAAAATGGCACAGACGCGTACGCCCGCCGGCTGATACCCGCGCTGGCGCTGATATTGAGCATGGAGGCGTACCCAGTGGCGGGCACATCTTTGCCGATATCGGCTCTGGGTCTCGTGCCGTTGGGCGCCATCTTGGTCAACGACGGAATTCGTCAGCTGTCATCCCAGAGGGCCCGGGCGGCAGTCAGGACGGCCGCGATCGCGGCCCCTGCGCTGCTGATTCTCAACGTCGCGGTCCTGCAGCTGTTCGCGTTTCTCGCCGCATCCGAGTACGGCGCATACCAACCACTGGGGCTCCGCGGCGCGCACGCGCTTCGACTGCCGGCACCGCAAGCCGAAGCCTTGCGCGCTATCACTGCCGGGATCGGTCAGCGCTGCGCGTCGTTCATCACCGAGCCAGGCTTGGACAGCTTCTACCTATGGTCTGACGCGCTGCCGCCCGCCCCGGTGATCGACGGAACCTGGATGTTCGCCTACAACGACTCGGAGCAGCAATCGCTCGTCGCCCAGATCCAGGACCAACCGAAGCTCTGCGTCGTGCGCAGCCAGGCGGTCATCGATTTCTGGGCCGAGGGGCGTCCGATTCCGCAGCGGCCGCTGGTCGAGCTTATCGACGCATCTTTCGTGCCGGCGGCGACGTTCGGGGATTACGAGCTGCTCGTTCGAAAGAGTCAGTAGATCGGAGTTTCGGCGGTCACTGCTTCGAGCCATTTCCGGCAGGAGGTGAGAAAACGCGCCGCCTTCAAGCCGTCCAGCACGCGGTGGTCGAACGAGAAGCAGAGATACATCATCGGCTTGATCCCGATCATCCCGTTCACTGCCATCGGCCGATCGACGATCGCCTCCATGGTCAGGATGCCGGCCTGGCCTGGATTGATGACCGAATAGCTGAAGAGCGTGCCGAACGTCCCCGAGTTGTTGACTGTGA
>Ga0207653_10000852_pt1 | contig 10185 bp, 10 predicted proteins | sample KBSK5251metaG_FD_184341 | JGI IMG/M metagenome (GOLD analysis project Ga0207653, IMG submission 184341) | Corn, switchgrass and miscanthus rhizosphere microbial communities from Kellogg Biological Station, Michigan, USA - KBS K5-25-1 metaG... | ecosystem: Host-associated > Plants > Roots >...
AGTTTCATATTTGAAGAGGGACAATGGACCACGTTGGTGCCGGTGGACTTCAGTGTCTCGATCTCGTCGACGCTGAGATGAACACAGTGGGCCAGCGCAACGTGCCGTCCGGTTAATCCAACACTGTCGAGATAGGCGATGTTTCGCAGGCCGCTCTCGGCCTGGACCAGCTCGCATTCGGTTCGATTCTCAGATGCGTGCGTATGGACCATGACGCCGCGCGCGCGCGCAAGGCTCGCGACTTTCTGCAACAACTCGCGCGTGCAACTAATCGCAAAACGTGGCGCAAAGCAATACCTGATACGACCATCCCCCGCGCCATGCCACGCTTCGAGCAGCGCGATGGATTCGTCGATCGAATTTCCAGTTTCTTCCTGCAACGCTGCCGGGACTTCGTCCCCTTTGTCCATCATGCACTTGCCGCCAGTCGCGCGAAATCCTGTGCCTTCGACGATTTTGAAGACCTCCGCGGTGTGGTTCACTGTCTCCATCGTGAGCGCGCAGGTCGTGCCGCCTTTGATGAGTTCGGCGATACCCAACCGCGCAGAAGCTGCGACTGATTCGACTGAATGCGCCGCCTCCATGGGCCACACGCGTTGTTTCAACCAATCGATCAACGCGAGATCGTCAGCGGCGCCACGAAATAGTGTCTGGCAGAGATGAATGTGTGTTTGTACGAAGCCGGGAATGACGGCGCAGTCAGTGGCGTCGATAACGGTGTCGGCAGTGTGACCTGTGCCACCGATTTCGGCGATACGTCCGTCAGCGATGAGGATGTCGCCGTGCACGATGGAGTCGCGAGTATCCATCGTGACGAGCGTGCCGTTTTCAATGAGGATCGATGACATACAAAGAGGATTTTCGCGCAAAGGCGCAAAGACGCAAAGGGTTTTCTTTGGTCCTTTGCGTCTTTGCGCCTTTGCGAGGAATATTACGCTCTACTTTGTTGCTGCCTTCACAGTTGCAGGCGCAGGCTCTTCCCGAACCGGAAGGCCCAACTTCACCTTCACGTCCCTTTCGATCTTGCGGAGAACCTCGGGGTTATCTTTCAGCGCCTGTTTGGCGTTCTCGCGTCCCTGGCCCAGCCGCTCGCCTTTATACGAGAACCATGCGCCGCTCTTCTCCACCGCCCGCTGCGCCGTGGCGAGATCGAGCAGGTCGCCTTCGCGTGAGATGCCTTCGCCATACATGATGTCGAATTCACACTCGCGGAACGGCGGTGCGACTTTGTTCTTTGCGACTTTTACTTTTGTGCGATTCCCGACGACGCGATCGCCGTCTTTGATCGCACCGATGCGCCGAATATCGAGTCGCAGAGACGAATAAAACTTGAGCGCGCGGCCGCCCGTAGTCGTCTCCGGACTGCCGAACATGACGCCAATCTTTTCGCGAATCTGGTTGATGAAGATAAAGCAGGTATTTGACTGTGCAACGATCGCCGTGAGCTTGCGCAATGCCTGCGACATCAGGCGCGCCTGCAATCCGGGCAACGAGTCACCCATTTCTCCATCGAGTTCTGCACGTGGAACCAATGCAGCCACCGAATCGACGACGATCACGTCAACTCCATTCGAGCGCACGAGCGCTTCCGCGATCTCGAGCGCCTGTTCACCGGAATCCGGTTGTGAAATCAGTAACTGGTCGATATCGACGCCGAGCTTCCCGGCATAGTCGGCATCCATCGCATGCTCTGCATCGATATACGCGGCCACTCCACCCGCCTTCTGGGCTTCGGCCACGATATGAAGCGCCAGCGTGGTCTTGCCGGAGCTTTCTGGTCCATAGATCTCGATGATGCGTCCGCGCGGGACTCCGCCGACACCGACCGCGGCGTCGAGGCTGAGCGAGGTGGTGGAAATTGCCGGTATGTCTGACACTTCGCGCTCACCAAGTCGCATAATCGATCCCTTACCAAACTTCTTTTCAATATTTGCTAATGCGGCTTCGACTGCCCTGCCGCGGTCTCCACTTAATCGGTCATCTGCCATGGCATACATTCTTTCTTCCGCTCCTCTTCTCAGGAATCCCTTGGAGTGAGCGGATCATAGCACAGTGTTTCACACTTGCAACAGTTAAATTTTCGCTAGAGGGTGAGGTTTGGACCCTCGTGAGTTAACTTTCGAACACGCACTTTATCAGGATTCATAGATCATGTAAATCATGAAAAATCCTGTAATCCTGTCAAAAATGCTTCTATTCCTTTCACGAAATCAGCAGCACCGGCACGCCTTTCCATCTCCGCCACCAGCGCCGACCCAACAACTACAGCATCCGCATACCGCTGCACGTCTCTCACCTGTTCCGCATTCGAAATGCCAAACCCGACTGCAATCGGAAGCTCGGAGAAACGTCGCATCCGTGTCACCAGTTTTTCTGCTTCCGCACTGACCGCCGATCGCGCGCCGGTCACTCCCGCACGAGACACGGCGTAAATAAACCCGCTGGCGTGTTGGGCCACCAACTGCAAACGTTCGTCCGTGGAAGTCGGTGCGACGAGAAAAATCATAGCCAAACCGTGCGCGCGCAACTCCGCTTCAAATTCGCCGGACTCTTCGGGCGTTAGATCGGTGACCAACACGCCATCGACTCCGGCGGCTTTCGCGGCTTCAGCTAACCGCTTCAACCCAAACTGCAACAACGGGTTGTAATAACTGAAGAGAATGATCGGGGTATCGATCTGTTTGCGCACGCTGGCGGTGGTGGCCAGTATCTCCTGCAAACCGAATTTGTTTTTGAGTGCTCTTTCCGAGGCGCGTTGAATCACTGGTCCATCCGCCATCGGATCGCTGAAGGGCACCCCGAGCTCGATCAGCGTCGCACCGGAATTCGCGAGTGCGATGAGGAGTTGTTCGGTCGTAGCGAGGTCGGGATCGCCAGCGGTGATGAAGGGAATGAAGCCCTTCTTCCCATCCTGCTTCAACTTTGTGAAAGCGTCTTCGATACGTCCCAAGCGTCACGACCCCAGCGCTTCGCGCACGGAATTTATGTCCTTGTCCCCACGTCCGGAAAGATTCACTACGATGACCTGATCGCGTTTCATCTCTCGCGCGACTTTTATCGCGTGTGCGACAGCGTGCGACGACTCGAGCGCCGGAATAATGCCTTCGAGCTTCGAGAGAAGTTGAAACGCCTCCAACGCTTCGCTATCTGAAACCGAAACGTACTCGACGCGACCTGCATCATGAAGATAAGCATGCTCGGGACCGATCGAAGGATAGTCCAGACCCGCCGAGATCGAGTGAGTCGTCGCTACCTGGCCGTGGTCGTCCTGCAAGACGTAGCTCTTCGTGCCCTGGAGCACGCCCGGACGCCCGCCGCCCAAAGCATTGAAACGCGCCGCGTGTTGGCCCAACTGATCGCCTAAGCCACCCGCTTCGACACCCACCATCCTGATCGCCGAATCGGCGAGAAACGGATGAAACAATCCAATCGAATTCGATCCGCCGCCCACGCACGCAATGAGAACATCCGGCAAACGTCCCTCATGTTCCAACACCTGCGCGCGTGCTTCGCGTCCGATGACGCTTTGAAAGTCGCGCACCATCAGCGGGTAAGGATGTGGACCGAGAGCGCTGCCGAGCAGGTAATAAGTGTCGCCGACGTTCGTCACCCAATCGCGCAGTGCTTCGTTGATCGCATCCTTCAGCGTGCGCGATCCGGCGTTTACCGCGCGCACCTCTGCGCCCAGCAATTCCATGCGGAAGACATTCACCTCCTGCCGGCGCATGTCTTCGGACCCCATGTAGACCACGCAATCCAATCCAAACAGCGCGCAGACTGTGGCAGTCGCAACGCCGTGTTGGCCCGCGCCGGTTTCGGCGATGATGCGTTGCTTGTTCATGCGGCGCGCGAGTAGCACCTGGCCGATGGTGTTGTTGATCTTGTGCGCGCCGGTGTGAAGGAGGTCTTCGCGTTTGAGATAGATCTTTGCGCCACCGCAATGTTCAGTCAGGCGGGCGGCGTGAAACAGAGGCGTGGCCCTGCCGGCGAAGTCGTGCAGCAGAGTTTGAAATTCTGACTGAAACGACTGATCGTCACGGCTCGCCAGGTACGCGGCGGTCAATTCCTCGAGCGGCGCCATGAGCGTCTCCGGCACAAAGCGTCCGCCGTACTGGCCCCAGTGGCCGAGCAGGTCAGGTTGTGTGATCGAGGAAGGCATTATATTTACGTCTAATTAGCCACAGATAACACGGACATTGCGGATCAAATCCATATTAATCCGTGTCATCCGTGGCTCAAACTCCCGGTAGCTTCTCCTGTAATGGTGGTGCAACCGATACGCGATCGCGCCCGGCATTCTTCGACACGTAAAGCGCGCCGTCGCTGGCAGAGTAAAGCATACGCTCCGAAGTCGCATTCTCCGGACACCCGGCCACGCCTAAACTCACCGTGACGGAGCCCACGCCTTCCACACGCTTGTCGCGCAGCACGGTTCGCAAACGCTCGGCCGCCGCGACTGCATGTTGAAGATCGACGCCCGCGAGTAACAGCGCAAACTCCTCACCGCCGAGCCGCGCGGCCGTGTCGTTGTCGCGCGAGACTTCCTTCAACGTCTGTGCGATCTGTCGAATCACCATGTCGCCCACGGGATGTCCAAACCTGTCATTTACTGATTTGAGGTGATCGATATCAAGCATCAGCAACGCGCACGGTACCCGGTAACGACGCCAACGTTCAACCTCGCGCGTCAGTGCGACACGGAAACGGCGGCGATTCGCGAGGCCTGTGAGCGAATCCAGATCCGCATCGGCTCGCAGGCGATCGATCTTTTGTCGCAGCAACACCAACTGCTCCGTTCGCTCGATCAAGAGATCAAGTTCGTCCGGTACTGTAAAGTAATCGAAAGCACCTTCGAGCATTGCGGCGCGCCGCAAGCTAACCGTTGAAGGGTCTGCGCCGGTCAGAACGAGCGGGATTCCGTCATCCGACTGCGCCAGCAGCTTCGCCAATTCCCTGATTCTCAACCCACGTGTCGGCGAGTGAGCAATGACGACGTGGGGACGCGTTCGAGTTAAGGACACCATGGCCGCCGTGCCATTGGAAACACCGAACACGTCGATGGCCCTGGCTGCGGCAGCCTCAGTAAATTGCGGGAGTTTATCACCGGCGATGAGCAGGACGCGGCCACGCGTGCGCTCGGAAGGCCGGGTAGTAGGTTCTTTTTCGGGTCGCGGAGTCATAATCAGACCTTGAGAGGTCGAATAAAGTACAGTTTTTCGGGGAGGACTTTCTGAAATTTTTGGACTTAGGGGCAACGCTTAGAATACTCCGCGACCGTAGGGAACCGTCAAGGTTTAACACTCCTCGCTAACTCCACGAAAGCGCGCATGCGTTCGTGGTTTTTTATTCCGGGTCTGTCTTCGAGCGCGCTGCACGCATCCACCGCATATGGCTGCACCAATTCGATCGCTTCAGTAATATTCTCGGGCGAGAGTCCACCGGCCAGGAAAAGCTTCGGCACCACCTTGTTGACTTCTCTCGCAACCGACCAATCGAATACTCGACCTGTGCCGCCGCGCAACAGGATGTCTTTCGTGTCGAGCATGATCGCGTTCACGTCGTAATCCTGGACCATCTGAATGTCAAAATCGCCGGAGACGGTTAACGTTTTGATCACGTAGCGATCTGCAAGTTCGCGACAGTAAGCGGGTGATTCATCGCCGTGCAGTTGAAATGCTGTTACGCCTGCTTCTCCAGCGATCTTCTTCACGGATTCTGGTGTGTCTTCATTAACAAAGACTCCGACCGTAAGAATCGAGCTTGGGAGCTGTTCGACAATCTCGCGTGCGACCGGCGGTGGAATGTAACGCGGACTGGGGTTGTAAAAATTGAATCCGAGGGCATCCGCGCCAGCAGCCACAGCCGCGCGCGCGTCGTCGATGTTTGTGATGCCGCAGATCTTGATGAATGTCATGACAGAAGTTGCCGAAGCGCCTCGTCGGGTTTGGGTGCCCGCATGAGTGTTTCACCGATTAAGAAGCCGCGGAAACCGGCGTTGCGTAAACGTTGCAGATCGTTGGAGGTGTTTAGACCGCTTTCGCTGATCAACACGGATTCGGGCGGTGCGTGCGTCGCCAGCGCGACTGACGTTTCAAGTGACACTTCGAACGTACGAAGATCGCGATTGTTGACGCCGATGATCGTCGCGCCGCACGCCGCAGCTCTTTTCATCTCGCCGGCGGTATGGACTTCGACGAGCGCATCCATTTTCAGCTCGTCTTCCGCGAGGCGCCTGAGCCGCGACACTGTTTCATCGTCAATCGCCGCGACTATTAACAGAATCGCGTCCGCGCCCGCGGCCGCTGCTTCGTAAACCTGATACTCCTCGAACATAAAATCTTTACGAAGCACTGGTAGGTCCACTGTAGCTTTTACCGTGCGCAGATCGTCGAGCGAGCCTGCAAAGTAATCTTCTTCCGTCAACACCGACATCGCAATAGCGCCGCCGGCCTCGTAACTTCGAGCAATCCCGGTCGGATCCGCATCGACGCGAATCATTCCCTTCGACGGTGAACGACGTTTGAATTCGGCGATGATATTGACACCGTCACGTCGCAGCGCATCCAGCAGCGCATGAGGCCGCGCCGCCACGCGGTTGACAGAAGCAAGCCGACGCATCTCCCGGAGCGAAACCAATTCCTTCGCCGCAGCCACGCGCGTCTGCTTCTTCGCCATGATTTCCGAAAGCACGTTCATGCTGTCGCCTCAACCAAAAGCTGCAGCTTCGCATACGCAGCGCCGCTATCAATCGCGCCGGCCGCCAGCCTGGCACCCTCACTCAAATCGCCTGCGGCGCCGCCTACAACAAGCGCGGCCGCCGCATTCATCACGACCAATGACCTCGCTTCATCCGTGCGCGACCCATCCAGCACCGCGCTCACGATCCGTGCATTCGCTTCAACGTCACCGCCACGCAAGTGATCGAGCGTTCGAATTTCAAGCCCAAAGTCAGCAGGCTCGATCTCAAAGGTCTTTACTGATCCATTCTCCGCCTCGGCCACGTAGGTCTTTCCCGCCAGCGTGATTTCATCCAAACCATCTTCACCATGGACCACCCACGCGCGCTCCGTCCCGAGCGCAGCCAACACCTCCGCCAGCTTCTCCGCGAGATCCTTATGCCACACGCCGATGATCTGCCGCGGCGCGCCCGCGGGATTACTCAAAGGCCCCAGCAGATTGAACGTCGTGTGAATCCCGAGTTGCCGCCGAATTCCCGCCACGCGCGCCGTCGCACCGTGATACAGCGGCGCGAACATAAAACAGATATTGATCTCGTTGAGCGCGTTTTCCGACACGAGGGGTATCGCCCCAACGTTCACACCAAGCGCCGTCAGCAGATCCGCGCTTCCCGATTTACTGCTCGCCGCGCGGTTTCCATGTTTCGCGACCGGCAACCCTGCACCTGCAATCACAAATGCTGCGGCAGTCGAGATGTTGAAAGTCTTCGCACGGCTCGATCCCGTTCCCGCAGTGTCGATAAAGCAGTGGTGCTTCGAGATAAGCCGGGTTGCTTTCGAGCGCAGGCCTTCCGTCAACCCCGTTAACTCTTCGATTGTCTCACCCTTTGCCGCCAGCGCGACGAGCGTGCCTGAGATCTGCGCCTCAGTCGCTTCTGCATGCAATAACGCATCGAGCAGGTCAAAAGCCTCTTCGCGACTCAAATTCTCGCGACGAACCAGCCGTCCGAGAAAGTCAGTCAATCGATTGGTAGTCATGATGAGAGTGTGTGCGAGGTTAGAGTTTCAGGAAGTTTGCCAGCAGTTGCTTGCCTTCAGATGTCAGAATCGATTCGGGATGAAACTGAACACCCTCGACTTTCAGTTCGCGGTGACGCAGGCCCATGATGATGCCGTTAGCAGTACTGGCCGAGATCTCCAGACAACTCGGCAACGAATCCTTCTCGACGATGAGCGAATGATACCGGCCGGCGAGGAACTGGTTTGTCAGTCCCGCAAAAATCGTCTTGCCGTCATGACTGACTTCCGAGGCTTTGCCATGCATTAACTCCGGCGCGCGGATCACGCGTCCGCCAAACGCCTGCCCGATCGACTGATGGCCCAAACACACGCCCAGTAAAGGCACCTTTCCTGAGAATCGCTCGATGACGTCGAGTGTTATTCCGGCGTCGTTAGGTGTTCCCGGTCCTGGAGAGATGACGATTCGTTCGGGTCTCAACTCATTCTCGATCTGATCGAGCGTGACCTGATTGTTCCGGCGCACCTCGACCGTCTCGCCAAGCTCGCCCAGATATTGAACGAGGTTGTAAGTAAACGAGTCGTAATTGTCGATAACAAGAAGCATCAGCGTTTATGTTTCAAGAGTTGGACCACCTTCTCACGTTTGTTGCGCACGGCCCATTCGACGGCTGTCACGCCATCGCTGTCTTTCAGCGACGCATCGGCGCCGCGACTCAGCAATAACCGCACTGCATCATCATGCCCGTACACCGCCGACCACATCCACGGCGTGCCGCCCGCACGGTTTTGCGCGTTTACGTTTGCGCCTTTGTCCAAAAGCATCTGCATGATTTCGACGTTGCCTGTCTGCGCTGCGCCATGCAAGGCCGTGTCGCCGTCCGCATCCTGCGCATTCACGTCCGCGCCGTGTGCCAGCAGTTTTTCAACTCGGTCTTTGTTGTCGCGCCAAATGTATGCGAGCAAAACCGGTCGACCGTTCAAACCGCGAGAATTCGGATCGGTTTCAGGACGGCTCAGTAACGCATCAACCACATCTTCGTACATCGCTTCCGATGCGTGACTCAGCGCCGTGTAGCCGCGTTTGTCTTTGACGTTCGGATCAGCGCCGCGAGACAGCAACTTATTCATCACTTCGAGATCGCCGCGCGCGGCCGCGGCAATCAGAACGGTCCTGCCATCGGCGTCCTGTGCGTTTGGATTCATTCCGGCGTCCAGGAAGGCATTGATCGCCATCATGTCTCGTGCCTGTGCGGCAGCGAAAAAACTCTGCTCGTTAAAGTCGTATCCTCGCAACTTCAGTACGCGCTGCGTTGCTTCGCGCGAGGCCGCCTGCGGACTGGATCTCGCGCATCCGGTCAACACGAGCAACGTACTCAGCAAACAGAGCGTTACTTTTTGCATGGCATTACAACCGCACGATTGATTCTCACCGGCTTCTCCGGTTTCTCACCTTCGACAGGCGCCTGGTTGATCGCGTCTGCCACTTCCATGCCTTTCGTCACCGTCCCGAATGCAGAGAATTTACTGTCGAGATGCGGGCCTGGTCCAACGAGAATGAAGAAGTGCGTCGTGCCGCTGTTTGGTTCGTCAGTGCGCGCCATCGACACTATGCCGCGAACATGTTTCACCAGGCCTGGTTCGTCTGGAAGCCTGCGACTCATTCGCTTTGCCAGTTCCGCACTCCACTTCTCGCTTGTCGATAGATTGCCGCCCTGGATAACAAAACCTTTCACGACTCGACTGAAGGTGGTGGTGTCGAGCGCTCCGGTCGAGCTGAGATTGAGGAAATTCCTCACCGCCTCAGGCGCGACTTCCGGCATAAACGCGATCTCGATCGCGCCGAGCTCCGTCTCGAGCGTCACACACTGGCTCGCCATCTTCTCAACCGTCGCACCATCAAACGGTTCTGCGGTAGCCGCCGGCTCGGCCGTCGCCCTGGCGTTCGCCTTCTTCGGCTCAGTTTGTGCGTTTGACTGTGCGCTTACGATTGTCGCTGCCGCCAGGAGCCAGAAAACGACAGCCACCCTCTTGTGCATCTTGTGTCTACAGTCCTCTCTGCGCCATCTCGATCGCGCGGAACATCGCGCGCGCCTTGTTCACCGTCTCCGCATACTCATGCTCCGGAATCGAATCAGCAACGATCCCCGCGCCCGCCTGTACGAATGCCTCACCGTCTCGCAAAACAATCGTTCGGATGGCTATACACGAATCGAGATTGTCAGCGTAGTCCATGTACAACACCGATCCCGCGTACAGACCACGCCTGTCAGGTTCGAGCCCGCGAATGATCTCCATCGCGCGAATCTTCGGGGCGCCGGTTACAGTGCCCGCCGGAAAGCACGAAGCCAACGCGTCGAAACGATCCAAACCATCGCGCAAACGCGATCGCAAACTCGTCTCGAGATGCTGCACGTGAGAATACCGCTCGACTCGCATCAGATCTTCTACTCTCACCGAACCATAATCCGAAACACGCCCCAGATCATTC
>Ga0207653_10000853_pt1 | contig 10185 bp, 8 predicted proteins | sample KBSK5251metaG_FD_184341 | JGI IMG/M metagenome (GOLD analysis project Ga0207653, IMG submission 184341) | Corn, switchgrass and miscanthus rhizosphere microbial communities from Kellogg Biological Station, Michigan, USA - KBS K5-25-1 metaG... | ecosystem: Host-associated > Plants > Roots >...
TGGGGATCGGGATTGGCTCGACGCTCGACTCCGGGACGAACAACTTCGGGCAGTCGCAGCTCCTGAACCCGGACCTGCAGTTCTCCGGCAACAACGAGGTGGCGACGGTCAAGCTCGACATCTTCGGCGAGGTCGTCGTCACGCTCGGCACTGTTCCGCAGGGCCAGGGTCACGAGACCACCGCCGCTCAGGTCGTCGCCGACGCCCTCGGGATCTCGCCCGACGATGTCACCGTGCGGCCCGGCCACGACACCTACTGGAACTCGCACGCCGGCTTCTCGGGCACGTACGCGAGCCAGTTTGCGGTCACCGGGCTCGGCGCGGTCAAGGGAGCGGTCGACCAACTTGCCGGCGAGATCCGGACGATCGCGGCGGCCGTGCTCGGCGGGGTGCCCGCGGAACAGATCGAGCTCGAGGGCGGCTTCGCCAAGCTGCGCGACAACCCGGAGGCGGCGATCCCGTTCATGGGCATCGGCGCGATCGTCAACGCGAACAACGCGATCCTCCCCGAGGAAGCGCGCGAGGTCACCCTCAACTGCCGCTACGTCTACGTGCCGCCGTTCGAGGTGCCGGACAAGGAGCGCAAGTACGGAAACCTGACGCTTACCTACGCGACCCAGATCCACGTCTGCGTGGTCGAGGTCGACCCAGACACGGGCGCCTACGAGATCGTCGACTATGCGGCGGTCGACGACTGCGGCAACCGCATTCACCCGCAGATCGTCGAGGGCCAGGTGCACGGGGCGACGGCACAGGCGCTCGGCGCGGCGACGCACGAGACGTTCACCTACGACGAGCAGGGCAACCTGCTGACGCCGAACTTCTACGACTACCACGTCCCGCACGCCCTCGACATGCCGCCGCTGAAGACGGGCTACATCGAGTCGCCATCCCCCTTCACGCCGCTCGGCGCCAAGGGGATGGGCGAGGGCGGAGGCGCCGGGATCCACGCCGTATGCGCGGCACTGCAGGACGCGCTGCGGCCGGTCGGAAACCCGATCGTCTACGACTCGTGCAACCCGCCGCACCGCGTCTGGGAGCTGATCTCGAACCCGGCCGAATCGCGCGGCCGGGTCGCGGTGGAGTCGCGGTGAAGGTCGCCGGCGAGCGGACGTTCGACGTTCCGCAGCAGACCGTGTGGGAGGTACTGAACGACCCGGCGCGGCTGGCGAAGACGATTCCGGGCGTCGACAGTTTCGAGGTCGACAACGAGCGGCATTGGCACGCGAACTGCAACATCCCGCTCGGCCTCGGCAGCCTGAAGATGCGGATCCGCTTCGAGAAGACCGAGGAGCGCCCGATCGAGTACGCGAATCTGAAGGCGAAAGGCGATGGTGTCGGTGCGATCATGAGCATGCAGACCCAGTTCGAGCTCTCCTCTTCCGGCTCCGAGACGCGGATGCACTGGGAGGCGGACGTGTCGATCGCCGGGCCGGTCGGGTCGATGGGCCAGCGCGTGCTGCAGCCGATCGTCCAGCAGCAGGTCTCCAACGTCCTCGACGCGCTCGACAAGCAGGTGCAGGAGGCGGCCCAAGCAGCGTGAGCCAGCCGTTCCGAGTCGGCGTCATGCAGCTGACGATGGAGCCGCTCGAGGAGATGCTGGCCTCGGCGCGGGTGATGGACGAGGCCGGCGTCGACACGATCTGGCTCGCCGAGGCCTACCCCTGGTGGCGAAAGCACGGGATGGAGGCCCGCTCCTCGACCGTCGTCTCGGCGCTGATCGCGGGCGAGACGGAACGGTTGACGGTCGGCTGGGGGATCATCTCGCCGTTCACGCGTCATCCGGTCCAGGTGGCGATGGACGCGCGCGTCGTCCAGGAGGCCGCGGGGCCCGACCGCTTCCTGCTCGGCTTCGGCACGTCGAAGATCTTCCTCAACAACGCTCGGATCACCAGCAAGAAGACGCTGGGGCCGATGCGCGAGGCGGTCGAGATCGTCCGCGGCGTGCTCGGCGGGGAGGCGTTCGAGTACGAGGGCGAGACGTTCTCGGCTTCGGTGCCTGCGCTGGATCCAGAGGCCGAGAGCCCACGGGGCGTGCCTCCGCTCTACGTCGCCGCGACGGCGCCGAAGATGCAGAAGCTCGCCGGCGAGATCGCCGACGGCCTGCTGACGCCGTCGATCACGACGCCCGACTACGTGCGCTGGACGGTCGACAACGTGCGCCAGGCCGGGCGTGATCCGGAGACGATCGACATCGGCTGCACCGTGATTGCATCGATCCACGAGTCCGATCGCGACGCGGGCCGTGACGGCGCCCGGGAGATCGGCGGCATGTATCTGGCGAACAAGTTCCAGAACATCAAGGGCGCGGCCGACGCGCTGCTCGAAGCTGCCGAGATCGAGATGGGCGAGCTGGCGCCGGTCGCCGAGGCGATGGAGCGGGGCGGCCGCCTCGCCGCCAAGGAGCAGGTGACCGACGCGCTGCTCGACCGCTGCAAGCCGATCGCCGGCACGCCGGAGGAGTGCGTCGCCGCGATCGAGGAGTATCGCGAGGCCGGGTGCACGCACGTCATGCTCGAGTTGTGGGGCGTGGACCGACACGAGCAGATCCGTCTCTTCGGCGAGAAAGTGCTGCCGGAGTTCCGCTGATGGAGCTGCGGATCGACGAGCGCCGGCTGGTCGAGCTCGCGCTCCGGCTCGTCTCGACGCCGTCGTTCACAGGGTCGGAGCAGTCGGCGGCCGAGCTGATGCGCGACGAGCTGGCCGACCTCGGCCTGCGTGTGCAATGGCAGCAGGTCGAGGACGAGCGGGCGAACGTGCTCGGCACCTGGGAGGGCTCCGGCGGCGGCCCGACGCTGATGCTGAACGGGCACCTCGACACGTCCTATTCGGGACATGAGCCGTGGCTGCAGGGGATTCCGGGCTTCCAGCCGGCGGGGTTCGAGCGCGACGGCCGGATCTATGGGCTGGGGATCTCGAACATGAAGGGGGCGCTCTGCTGTTACGTCGAGGCCGTGCGGGCCTTGCAGGAGGCGGGGGTGCGGCTGAAGGGGGACCTGATGATCGCCTGCGTTGCCGGCGAGATCGAGAAGGCCCAACAGGGGGAAGCGCAGGGCGCGGAGTTCCGCGGCTACGCGACCGGCTCGCGCCACCTCGTCACACACGGCGGCGCCGCCGATTTCTGCATCCTCGGCGAGCCGACGGAGAACAAGCTCGTGCTCGCGCATTTTGGGGCGCTCTGGGTGCGGCTCTCGACCACCGGCCCGTTCGTCCACACCGCCTTCAGCGAGGGACGGCGCGATGAGAACTCGATCATCCGCATGCGAGACGTCCTCGACCAGGTGCTCGAGTGGCTGCCGACGTGGGAGCTGGAGATGAGCTACGAAGGCGTCCGCGGGATCGCGAATGTCGGTGCGATCCAGGGCGGATTCGGCTGGCGCGCCTCGCGCACGCCGCACCGGACCGATCTCTTCCTCGACCTGCGCGTCCCGCCGGGGGTGCCGATGGCCGAGGCTCGCCGCAAGGCCCTCGCCTTCGCCCGCTCGCTCAGGGTCGACGCGGAGGTCTACGTCTCCGCGCCGGGTGCCGAGATCGACCGGTCGTCTCCCGTCGTCGCCGCGGTCGGGGAGGCGCACGCGGAGGTCTTCGGCTCGCCGCCGGAGACGGACATCACGCGCTGGTTCTCCGACGCCTCGGTGCTCTCCCGCTATGGGATCCCGACACTCAACTATGGGACGTCGTCGGGGCTGCCCGACGCCGAGCTCGGCGAGAACCTCGAGATCGCCGGGCTCGTCCGGACAGCGGAGGTCTACGCTCGGGCGACGATGAGGATCTGCGGAAGTTGACCCGGCTCGTCACCTTCGACGAAGGCAGGGTCGGCGAGTTGCGCGGCGACACGATCGTCGAGCTCGAGGTGCCGTCGATGCGCCAGTACTTCGAACGCGACCAGGTACCGCGGCCGACCGGCGACGAGTTCGCGCTCGAGGACGTCAGGCTGCGCGCACCGATCGTGCCGAAAAAGTTCTTCCACACGGCCGGCAACTTCCGCGAGCACGAGGAGGAGTCGAAGCAGGTGCAGTGGTCGCACCGGATCGCGCCCTGGATCGTCTTCTTCCAGAACGTGGACGCGATCATCGGGCCCGGCGACGCGGTCGTCTATCCGGAGCATCTGACCAACGAGCTCGACTACGAGCTCGAGCTGGCGATCGTGATCCGGAAGTCGGGGAAGTGGTTCGGGCCCGAGGAGGCGATGGACTATGTCGGCGGCTACGTGATCTTCAACGACATCACCGCGCGTGACATCCAGCGGCGGGAGATGGAGTCCGGCGTCTTCTCGTTCTGCAAGGCGATCGACACCTTCTGCCCGCTCGGGCCCTGGATCGTCACCCCCGACGAGATCGGCGACCCCCACGACCTGGCGATGGAGCTACGGGTCAACGGCGAGCCGAGGCAGCGATCGCATACCGGCAGGATGTCGGTGACGATCCCGGAGATCCTGGCGCACTACTCCCCGCTCGGGTACTCGGCCGGCGACGTCGTCTCGACGGGGACGGTCTCCGGCGTTGCCGGCTTCAGTCCGGACGCCGCGGAGCTCTACCTGAAACCCGGCGACGTGATGGAGGCGGAGATCGAGCGGATCGGCGTGTTGCGGAACCCTGTCGTGTCATGGCAGGAGGCGCACGGCGAGCCACCGCCGGAGCGCGTTCGCTGGTGAGGTGGGAGCGGGACGACGCGAAGCTCGAGCGCGTCCGCGCGCTGATGGCCGACGAGGAGCTCGAGGCGCTGGTCGTCCGCGCTCCCGACAGCGTCCTCTACCTGACGAACTTCTGGGGAATGAAGGGGTACGACGCGGTGGTGTTCCCGCGGGAGGGCGAGCCGACGCTGATCGCTTTGGAGCCGTCGGCCGAGGACGCCGCGCGGATGGCGTGGACGAAGGACGTGCGCTTCTTCGGCGGGTACGACGCGACCGATCCGCGGCCGCCGGCGATGCGGGCGCTCGATCTCGCGCGTGATGTGTCGCGCGAGTACGGGCGCGTCGGCCTGGAGCTTTCGCTCGGGACGCAGGCGTCCGACCGGATGGTCGGCGAGCCGACGACCTACACAAAGGGCTGGTTCGACACATGGCCGGGCGCCGCTGACGCGACGCCCCTGCTGAACACGGCGCGCGCGATCAAGACGCCGCAGGAGCTCGAGCGGATGCGGATCGCCAACGAGATCGCCGCGGCCGCGATGGAGCACGTGAAGGCGAATCTTCGGCCCGGGATGACGGAGAGCCAGGCGGCTGCGCTCTGGCTCGGCCATGTGCACGGCGAAGGGACGGCGCGGAGTGACGTCGACCTCGCATTGGGCTTTTCGCTCGTGTGGTCGGGCCCTGGGATCCGCACCTTCACGGCCACGGGCGATCGGCCGGTGCAGGAGCACGAGCCGACCCTGTTTGAGATCTGGGTCTGCGCCGACGGTTACTGGTGCGACCACACCAAGAACGTCTGCCCGGGCGAGCTCGAGCCTCGTTACGACGTGCTGCTCGACCAGTTGCTGGCGGTTTACGGTCGGGCTCTCGACCATTTACGGCCGGGAGCCGAGCTCGCGGAGCTCGATCGCCTCGTCCGCGCTGGGATCGCCGAGGCAGGCTACCCCGGCCAGCCGAGCCATCCGATCGCGCACGGGGTCGGCGCGCGGGCGCACGAGCCGCCGTACGCACATCAGGCGGGTGGGGGGACGGTCGAGGAGGGGATGGTGTTCGCGATCGAGCCCGGGATCTACTGGCCCGAGGGGGGCGGCCTTCGTATCGAGGACAACTTCCTCGTCACCGCCGGCGGCGTCGAGAAGCTTTCCTCCTTTCCGGACGACTTCCGGTGAACGACCGCGTCTGGACCGGCGAGATCAACCGTGAGGCGGCGATCGACGCCGAGGTCGGGTTCTACGACACGACGCTGCGGGACGGCGAGCAGGCTGTCGGCGTTGTCCTCAACCCCGAGCAGAAGCTCGAGATCGCGCGCGAACTTGACTCATTGGGGATCGAGCGGATCGAAGCCGGTTTTCCACGCGTCTCGGCCGACGACGAGCATGCGTTTCGGCTCGTGCTCGAGGCAGGGCTGGACGCCGAGATCTGGGGCTTCTCGCGGGCAGTCCAGGCCGACTTGGAGGCGCTTGTCGAGCTGGGGGTTTCCGCCAGCGTCGTCGAGTCGCCGATCTCGGATCTGAAGCTCGAAGCGCTCGGCGTCTCGCGTGAGGAGATGCTCGGCCGCATCACGCGCGGCGTCGCGTTCGCGGCGAGCCACGGGATCAAGGTCGCCTTCTTCGGCGTGGACGGCACCCGTGCCGATCCGGGGTTCTTCGAGGAGGTCTACAAGCGGGCGGCCGAGGCGGGCGCCGAGGAGGCGGTCGTGGTCGACACGATCGGCGTCGCAACGCCCGAGGCGGTCGAATCGCTCGTCGGGCGCACCCGTGAGTGGCTCGGGCCTGGGATCCCCGTCCACTTCCACGGACACAACGACTTCGGCCTCGCGACCGCGTGTGCGGCGGCTGCGGTTCGCGCCGGCGCCAGCTGGATCCAAGGAACGATCAACGGCATGGGCGAGCGAGCCGGCAACGCGAGCATCGGCGAGGTTGCGCTAGCACTGGTAGCGCTCTACGGCGTTCGCACGAACCTGCGCCTCGAGCGGTTGCGCGAGGTGTCGGCGCGGGTGCGTGAGCTGAGCGGCTACGAGCTCGACCCGTGGAAGCCGGTCGTGGGCGAGAACCTGTTCGTCCGCGAGAGCGGCGCGGTCGCGAGCCAGTTCCACGACCCGCCGTCGATCGAGCCGTACTCCTCCGAACTGGTCGGCGCCGAGCGCGGGATCGTCCTCGGCAAGAAGAGCGGTCTGGACTCGATCCGGATCAAGGCCGAGGAGCTCGGCCTCGACCTCGACGGGGAGCGGCAGCGGGAGCTGTTGGTGCGGGTGAAGGCGGAAGGGACGGCAAAACGCCGCGTCCTGACGGACGAAGAGTTCGTGGAGCTTGCCCGTAGCTGGCCAGCCGATGAGTAGCGACCGAAAAGACACCCGTTGGTCATGGCTCAGACGGACCTCGCCCTAGAAAGCAGGTGTCCGACACCCGGGGTAAACCGCGGGGTTTGTCAAGCCGAAAGAGTGCCGAGACTGTGACGTTTTTTCCACGCGCTCGGCTGCTGAAGCCGGCGTCCGACAATCTGGTTTGAACCTCGGTACGGCCTCAGTTCAGTCCGACTTACTCGTCTCCTCGCACTCCAAACAGATCCAGTCGCCCGCGGGCGCTTCGCGCGCGCTGAGCGCCGCGGGCACCATCGTCACGCCGCAAGCGGGGCAAATCGGAGGGCGCTCGTCATCCACGTCGGCATTCTCGGTCATCACGGGTGATCGGGCGTCGGCCCGAGCCTAGTGTGACCCGCAGCTCTCGCGCACGACAAGCTCGACGTCGAGGACTCTGCGTCGGGGATGGACTTTCTTGCCTCGAATCAGCTCGGCAAGCGTCTTCATGGCTTGGATGCCGATCTCTCGGGTCGGAACGGAGACCATCGTCAGCGGTGGCTCGACGAGCGCGGCGGAGGGGGAATCGGTGTAGCCGGCGATCGCCAGCTCTCCGGGGACATTGCACGGCGGGCGGAGGGCGCAGGGCGCTCCGCTCGCAGGTGCAAGCCCGCGAGCCGTTCAGCCGTCGGGCCGGGATTCCGAGCCGTCGAAGATCCGCATCGGCAGGCCGGCCAGCGGCTCGCCGCCATCCGCAGTCACGAGCCAGGTGTCCTGCATGTAGAGGCAGGCATGGCCGTCGGCCGAGATTGCGTGCGGGTGCATCGAGAAGACCATTTTCTCTGCGAGCTCCGTCTCGACCCCCTCGCCGATCTTTGGGAACTCGATCATCGTCATCCCGATCGAGTGGCCCGTGACGTGGCCGAGCTCGTAGCCGCGCTGGCTGAAGCCCTTCGAGACCACGCGGTGGACGTCGTGTGCGCTCGCGCCGGCGCGGAGCGCCGAGCGCGCGGCCTCGTAGTACTCCTCGTAGGCCTCCAGCATTCGCCTCGCCTCCGGGCCGGGCGCGCCGCCGCCGGCCGCGATTGCTCGCGAGACCTCGACCCAGTGGCCGCCGGGCCCGGCGATCTCGAGCGACGGCAGGACGAGGTCGCCCTCGCGAACGCGCCGCTCGTTGCTCGCGATCCGGAACTCGGGCTCGGCCTCGCCGTTCTCGCCGACGAGCACCATGTCCATCGTCTGGCGACCGCAGCCCTCGTCGACGAAATAGTCCTCGCACGGGCCGAGTAGCTCGGCTTCCGACCGGCCGATCGCGAACGCGTCGAGAAAGACCCAGAAGCCCTCGGTGTTGATCCGGACGCTGTCGCGGACCGAAGCCAGCTCCTCGTCGCTCTTGACCGCCCTGGCGAGGTCGAACTCGACGTCGTAGGGGACGAGCTCGAGCTCGCCCTCGGCGAGCGCGCGGTAGTCGCGGACAGTCATCACGTAGTCGAGCCCGTAGACGCCGACGCGCGTCCAACCCAGGTCGCGGCTGCGCTCGCGGACCCACGCGCCCGGCGCGTCGACGAAGACCTGCTCGTCGATCCAGGTCGTCCCGTGCTCGCCGACGTAGCGCGCCTCGACCGGGAAGACGATCGAGGGCTCGCCCTCGAGCGGCAGCAGCACGTACGCGTAGCGATGGACGATCAGGAAGCCGGACAGGTACCTGACGGCCCCCTCGAAGCCGCTGTACTCGCTGCCGGAGACGATCACGGCGTCGAGGCCGTCGCGTGCGAGCGCCTCGCGCACATTCGCGTAGCGGCGCTCGATCTCGGCCGGGCTCACAGTGTCCATGACGCCTCCAGCCCCTTGATCAGAGCCGTCACCGCCTCGTTCAGCGGTGTCGGCACGCCTTGCTCGAGCCCGAAACGGACTATGCCGCCGTTCAGGTAGTCGATTTCCGTCGGCCTCCGGGCTTCCACGTCCTGGAGCATGCTCGCCTTGTGGTCGTAGGCGACGTCCGGCCGCGCGGCGTGGTCGATCAGCTCCTCGGGATCGGCGTCGAGCTCGATGCCCTGCGCCGCCGCTACCGCCTTGCCCTCGTCGACGAGCTGCGAGACGAGGCGGCGCAGGCCAGGGTCCTCGCAGACGCGCCCGTGGGTCAGACCCGTCAGAGCCCCGATCGGGTTTGTCGCCGCGTTGAAGATCAGCTTGCGCCATTGCGGCCCGCGTGCGTCCGCGACCGCCTCGGTCGGCAGGCCTGCCCGCGTACAGGCCTCGGCGAGCCGCCCGACCTCCGCCATCGGGGCCGGGCTCGGCTCGAACGGCCCAATCGTCGTGTCGCCCTTGACGTCCCACTGGACGTGGCCAGGCTCGACGACGCGGCCCGCGGGAAAGGTCGTTCCGCGGATTACGCGCTCAACGCGCTGCGCAATCGCCTCCTCGTTGCCCACCCCGTTCTGCACCGAGCAGACGGCGCCCGTGGCGAAAGCTGGCGCGGTCGCCTCGATCGCCGCGGCAGTGTGCATGCACTTGGTTGCGACGATCCCGAAGTCGCTCGGGGGCAGATCGTCGGCGTTCGTCGTCGCCCGAAGCTCGCCGACGACCTCGCCGGCCCCGGACAGACGAAGGCCGTGCTCGTTGATCGCCGCCACGTGCTCGCCGTCGAGATCGAACGCCCATACCTCGACGTCTTCGAGTTGCGCGAGGTTCGCCGCGAACAGCGACCCGACCGCGCCGCAGCCAACCACAGTGACTCTCACAGGTACGACGCCTCCCGGGCCTTGACCAACCGATAGACGGCCGTCAGCAGCGGCGCCTCGACCCTGCGGCGCGCGGCCTCGCGCACGAGCGCGCCCGTGATGAAGTCGACCTCGGTCGGCCGCCGCGCCTCGACGTCCTCGAGCATCGACGGGTAATGGCGGCTTCCCCGTTGCGTCGCCAGCACGTTCATCTCCCAGGGATCCTCGCGTAAAGCGATTCCCGCGGCGGCGGCGATCTGCTTTCCCTCGTCCATCAGGCCCCGAACGAGGTGGCCGAGGTCCGTCGGCTGCTCGAGCTCGGCGAAGTGGTGGTCGTGGGGGAGGCCGGTCAGTGCGGCGACGCTGTTCACGGTCGCGTTGAAGATCAGCTTCGACCAGCGGGCGGGCTCGAGGTCGGGCATCGCTTCGGCCTTCAGCCCCGACTCGACGATCAGGGAGGCCGCGCCCTCGGCCAGCTCGAAGGACGCGTCGTCGTAGGGCCCAATCCAGGTCGGCGTGTCGAGCACGTACTCGACGTG
>Ga0207653_10000856_pt1 | contig 10170 bp, 5 predicted proteins | sample KBSK5251metaG_FD_184341 | JGI IMG/M metagenome (GOLD analysis project Ga0207653, IMG submission 184341) | Corn, switchgrass and miscanthus rhizosphere microbial communities from Kellogg Biological Station, Michigan, USA - KBS K5-25-1 metaG... | ecosystem: Host-associated > Plants > Roots >...
CAACGTCTTCCACAACGTATTCTCCTACTCGCCGCCCAAGCGATTCGACCTCGGGCGATACCCCCGCGGAAAGTCAAAGACCCTGACGTTTCAGAAGTCGGGTCTCGTCCAGGTCTTCTGCGACATCCATTCGAACATGCGCGCCGACGTCGTGGTCGTGCCGAACGGACTCTTCGCGTACGTCAATCGGGAGGGGGCGTTCCGACTGGAGGGCGTTCCCGCCGGACCGCATAAGCTCTCGATCTGGCTCCCGCTTCGTGGGGAGCAGACCTTGGACGTGACGGTGCCCGAACACGGAAACGCCGCGGTGTCGATCACCGCCGAATGATGCCGCGCTTCCGGATCTCGCTCGTCTTCAAGGTTGCCGCGCTCACCTCCGCTCCGATTCTCGGCGTCATGGTGGCCGCGCTCCTCGTCGTGAACCACCGGCTCACCGTCGACGTGAACCGGAACGTGACCGCCGGCCTCTCGGCCGCCGCGCTCGCCTTCGAGCACCAGATGGGGCGCGAGGGGGAGAACCTCGAGCGGATCGGGGTCGTGGTCGCGCGGGACCCGAAATTCTTCGCGCTCCTCACGCTTCCCAAATCCGACCGAAAGAACGCGGACTTTCACGCCACGCTCGCCGGGGTACTTCAAGACTTCCGGGAAGATGCCGAGACGCCCATCTTCGACGTGACCGACGCGGACGGCATCCTCTTGGCCCGCGCCAGCGACCCGAAGGCGGGAGGGGAGGACCTCTCGCGCACGGAAATGGTGGGGGCGGCGCTCTCGGGCAAGTTGAGCCGCGGCTATCTCGTCGAAAACGGCGTCGCCTATCGGGTCGCGGTCGTGCCGATCACGGTCGGCGGGGCACTCGTGGGGACGCTTCGGCTCGGGCGAAGCGTCGACACGCCCCTCGCCGAACGGCTGAAGGCCACGGCCCGAAGCGAAGTCGTCTTCATCGTGAACGGGAAGCCGGCGATCGCCACGAGCCGAGACGCCGAGATTCCCACCACCCTCCTGAGCGGACCGGTGGACGGTCACGTCCGCCAGGTCCAGGCGGGCGGCCATCGCTACCTGGCGCTCCGGGCCGGTCTGAGCGGGCCCAGCTCCGGCGGGGCCGTCGGGTTCGCGCTCCTCCGTTCCCTCGACGAGGAGACCGCGGTCCTCGCGCGAATCGGCCATGACCTCTATATCACGGGGGCCATCGTCATCCTGTTGGCGCTCCTGGTCGGCGCCCTCGTCTCGGCCGGGATCACGCGCCCGATCCGCCGGCTCGTCGAAGCCGCGAACGCCATGCGCGTCGGGAATTTCGACTTCCCGCTCCAGATCCGCTCGCGCGACGAACTCGGCAACCTGGCATCGCGCTTCGAGGAGATGCGCGCGGCCCAGCGCCTCGAGATCCAGCGCCTCGAGGAGATCGATCGGATGAAGTCGAACTTCATCACGATCGCCTCGCACGAGATCCTCACGCCGGTCACGACGATCTGCGCCTACACCGATCTTCTCGCCGACGGAGCCCTCGGATCGGTCTCCGAGCCGCAGCGGGAAGCGTTCGCCGCGATCCGGCGCGGCGCCGACGGGCTGACGCGCCTGGCGAAGGACCTGACCAACATGACCCTGATCGAGCGCGGCGAGCTGCCCCTTCGATTCGAGTCGCGCGACGTGGCGCGGGTGGTCGAGGAGGTGGCCGTCCAGGTCATCCCGCTCGCCGCCAAACGGCATCAGGACGTGGCGATCCTGATCGAGCCGGAGCTGAACCACGCCCGGATCGACGCCGGATATCTGGGGCAGGCGATCATGAACCTGGCGCTCAACGCCGTTCGATTCACGCCCGACGACGGTTCGATCGAGATCGGGGCTCGTCGGTCGGTGAACGGCGTCGAGATCTACGTCTCGGACACGGGCATTGGAATCTCGAGCGACGACTTCGAGCGCATCTTCACGAAGATCGTGGAACTCAAGGATGTGAACTCGCACTCGTCGGGAACGATCGGGTTCAACTCGTCCGGTTTCGGGCTCGGCCTCTCCATCGCGCGCGGGATCGTGCAGGCGCATGGCGGCACGATCCGAGTGGAAAGCGAACTCGGCCGCGGGAGCCTCTTCACGATCGAGATCCCCCATCCGCAGGCGGGCGCGGCATCCGATCCGGAGGTCGAGTCGCTGCCCCTCGCCAGCTAATCCTCGGGCCCTCGGCGGGGCTCAAATGACAACCGCTACGGACAACCAGAGTCAAGTCGAGACGACACCGATAACTATCGATACAACTGCACGTTAGCGCTCACCTGCTTGAGTGTCGTCATTATTTGACGACAGAACCCTCCTCCCAACATCCCACGAGCACTCCTTCCCATCAAATTGCAACGACCCTATTCGTAAGTCCCCCTGAGACTTGGCTGCTTTCGACCAGCGCGGTCGTGCAAATGGCACGGCGGCTGCTCTAGCCAGTCACCGTCGGGGCGTCGCAAAGGCGGCGCGAAGCAACGGACCCAAACTCAAAGAGGTGTGAAATGGAAGCTCTCGCCCTTCTGATCGCAATCGTCTTCTCGTTCGCTGACGGCGGTTCTGGCAAGGCCGGCTGGTAACGAGGAAGAGCGAAGCAAACGAAGTCACTCAACGAATCACGCAGCGAACCTGAACCACTCGAAAGGAGGTGAGAAAAGAGATGGCGGCTCTTCTTCTGATCGCGATCGCCGTGACGTTCGGTACGGGCGGAGGCGGTAAGGCAGGCTGGTAAGCGGTTGATGTCGACGCCGCGCGGAGGGACTCGCGCGGCGGCGGCGCGGAGGGAGGGCGAACCCCTTCGGCGCCGGGCGATGATAGGAGCGGCGGGCCACTAGAACACACACCTGGTGGCCCTTCGTTTTGCCGGTGGAAGGAAGGGAATCCGGGGGGCGGCTGGCCAGCGGCGGGGGTGTGTGTTACCGTGGCCGGTCGTCCCCACTACTGTTCCCGTCATCGTGAAAGAGGCCCCGCCGCGTGAGCAAGCGCACCCCGGCCGAAATCGGCCCGATGCTCGAATGCGACGTTCCCCCGGAAATGCCGGTGCTCCCCCTCATGAGCACCATCGTTTTCCCCCTTGGTGTTACGTCGATCCAGGTCCGCGTGGAACAGTCGAAGGCGCTCCTCCGGGCGCACTCCGAGCCGGACACCATGGTCGCCCTCGTCCAGAGTCCCGCCAAGCGGGAGGAGGACATCCGCCCCGAGGAATTGAGCCGGGTCGGGCTCGCGGCGCGGATCATCCGGATCCTGAACCTCCCCGGCGGCAACATGCAGGTCACCTTGGAGGGGCTCCGGCGAATCACGATCGATTCGATCGTGAAGAGCGACCCCTACATCCTGGCGAACGTATCCTGCCCGGACGAGGTGGTGGCGGATCCCGGTGTGGCGCACGAGCTGATCACGCGGATCTTGAAGTCGCTCCGGACGCTCTCCCAGCTCGACAATTCCTATCCGCCCGAGCTGGACAATATCTTCGGGATGAACCTCGGCGATCCGGGGCTCTTCGCGGACACCGTCGTCTCCATCGTCCGGCTGCCCCTCGAGACCAAGAAGCGGGTGATCGAGACCCTCGACATCGTGCCCCGCCTGTCGACCGTCGCGGACGGAATCGACTCGGAGATCGCCCGCCTCTCGGTCGTGGAGGACGTCACCCGGCGGGCCAGCGCCCAGATGGAGAAGAGCCAGCGCGAGTTCTTCCTCCGCCAGCAGCTCATGGAAATCCGCCGCCTCCTGGGCGAGGACGATCCCCAGGAACTCCTGGTTCGCGAGATCCTCGAGCGCGCGGACGGCTTGGGTCTTCCTTCCCACGTCCGGACGGTGGTGCACGAAGAGACGACCCGACTCCGCTACCTGGCGCCCGCGGCCCAGGAGTCCGGCGTCATTCGGAACTACATCGATTGGCTCCTCTCCCTCCCGTGGTCGCACCAGCCACTCGGCGATCTCAACCTGGCCGAGGTCCAGCGCCGGCTCGACCAGGAGCACTTCGGCTTGGAGAAGGTGAAGGAGCGGATCTTGGAGTATCTGGCGGTGCTCAAGCTGAAGAACGATCTCCACGGCCCGATCCTCTGCTTCGCCGGGCCCCCCGGCACCGGCAAGACCTCCCTCGGGGCCTCGATCGCGCGGGCCATGGGGCGCGCCTTCGTGCGCATGAGCGTCGGCGGGGTGAGGGACGAGGCGGAGATCCGCGGCCATCGCCGCACGTACATCGGTTCGCGCCCGGGGAAAATCCTCCGGAGCCTCCGCGACGTCAAGTCCGCGAGCCCGATCTTCATGATCGACGAGGTCGACAAGATGGGCCACGACGCGCAGGGAGATCCCGCGGCGGCGCTCCTCGAAGTCCTCGATCCGGAGCAGAACGCGCACTTCGTCGACCACTACATCGAGATTCCCTACGACCTCTCCGAGGTCCTCTTCATCACGACCGCGAACGTCCTCGACTTCATCCCTCCGGCCCTGCTCGACCGGCTGGAGGTGATCCAGATCCCGGGCTACACCGAGGAGGAGAAGATCCAGATCGCGCGGCAACATTTGATCCCGCGCGAGGCGAAGGAGCACGGGCTCGCGGCCACCGATCTCGCGTTCGACGACACGGCGCTCGTGAAGGTCGTGCGCGAATACACGCGCGAGGCGGGCGTACGCCAGCTGGAGCGGGCGATCGACACCTTCTGCCGCCGCGCCGCTCGGCAGCGCACGACCGGCTATACGGGCGACTGGCGCTTCACCGAGAAGGACGTCGAGACGATCCTGGGGCCGCCCTACATCGTGCCCGACATGGCCGAGGGTCACGCCGAGGTGGGCGTGGCCACCGGGCTCGCCTGGACCACGACCGGCGGCGACCTCCTTCTGATCGAGGCGCTCAAGATGCGCGGCGCCGGGCGCGTGATCGTGACCGGGCAATTGGGCGACGTGATGAAGGAGTCGGTGCAGGCCGCGCACTCCTACGTTCGAGCGCGCGCCGAACTCCTTGGAATTGACCCGCAGCTCTTCGACGACTACGACCTTCACATCCACTTCCCGGAAGGCGCCGTCCCCAAGGATGGGCCCTCCGCGGGAATCACGATCGTGATGGCCATCGCTTCGGCCCTCGCCGAGGCGCCGATCCGAAACGACGTCGCCATGACCGGAGAAGTGACGCTTCGCGGAAAAGTGCTGGGCGTTGGAGGGCTGAAGGAGAAGGTGATGGCGGCCTACCGCGCCGGGATCAAGACGGTCGTTCTTCCCGCCGACAATCGGAAGGATCTGGTCGAGATTCCGGAGCCGATCCGTTCGAAGATCAAGTTCGTCCTCGTGAGCGCCGTGGACGAGGTGTTCCAGCACGCCTTTGCGGGCGTCGCCGAGCGGATCGCGGAACTCGAGGCGAAGCGGGCCGCGCGCGAGGCGAAGCAGAAGGCGCGCGCGCGCGCGCGAAAGACGAAGACGAAGAAGAAGGTCGCAAAGCGGGCGACCGGGAAGGCGCCGCGGCCAAACCGCAGCGCCCCCCGCAAGGCCGCCCGGGGCCGGTAGCTCAGCCGAGCACCGTCTCGGCGACGATCCACGACGACAGGATCACGAAGAACCCCCGCACGTCCGCGTCCGGCGCCAGGTCGAAGCAGACGACCGCCTGCGTGCCGGCGAAGAGAAGAAACGCCGCGGCTCGAACGATGGCGCCGCGCCAGAGGATCGCTCCCGCCTCCTCCGTTCCCTTCGCGAAGTGACGCCGGAGCGCCCCGGCGTAGAGCGCGCCCCCGAGCAGGAACGCATGAAAGAACCCGAGTTCCCACCGGGCCGGCGCGACGGCCACCGCCGCCGCGGCCACGGCGAGCGAAGCCGCCACCACGATGATCCCGCGAGGGAGACGCCAGTCGCTCACCGGAGCAGGTCCAGCGCGCAGGCGGCCGCGCCCAACGCGGCGCCGACGCCGCATCCGATGGCGGCGGCGTACGGCGCGGTCGGCCCGCCGATCTCGGCGCCGATCGCGGCGCCCGCCGCGCAACCCGCGGGCATCCGCGTCGTGAGGCAGTCGAAGAACTTGAGCCAGTTCCTTCGCTCGGGCGCGAGCGTCGGCGCGCCCGCCTTCGTCGCCCAGGCCGCGCCGCTCTTGACCCAGATGGTCCGGCCTCCCCAGGCGTACGGCGTGAACCCGCTCTCGAACGGGGAAGGATCGCGCCCGAGAATCACCTCGGCCGGCTCTGCGAGACGCGACCCGTCCCCTTCGATCAGCGAGACGATCAGCCCGTGGGTCGAGTCGCTGCCGAAGACGTAGGGAAGGATCGTCACCCAGAAGGGCGTCCCTTCGCTCGTCGTCGCGGCGACGTGCACCGCGAAGTCGAAGCAAGGGCGAAGCCCCTGCGCCGGCGCCTCGCTCAACGCGCTCCGAACGAGCGGACTCGCGGCCGCCCGATTCACCGCCGCGCGCAGCGCGTCGCGATCCCAGACCCAGTGCGCCTGGGCCACGACCGGTAGCGCGGCTCCGGGCGGCGACGCGTCGACGATGCGGCCCGGCTCCCGTTTCGAGCAGGCGCCCGCCGCCACCGCGAGGGGCAAGACGACAAGGATGGACAACGTGACTCGATTCATGACGGCACCCTCCTGTAGTTCGCGCGGTCGAGCCGCGCTCGTGGGCACCGAGGAGAGGGGCGGCGGGGATGGCAGCATGTAGCGTTCCATCGGACGCGCGCGCGCGACCGACGTTTGCGAGGAAGCGTCGGGTGCCGCGCGCGTCGAACGTCCGACGGCGTCGGCGCGAGGAGCGGCGAGCGGCTAGCGGAGGATCGGAATGCGGCGTCCGAGCGAGAGCTCGATCGCGGTGACGCCGTTCTCGGGACCCGTCGGTTCCTGGCGGAGGAACTTGTCGTAGCGGCCCTCGACCGAGAGCGCCGTTTCGCCGAGGGACGGAAGGCGGAGGAGCGAGAGCTGGAGCCGGACGCTGAGCCGGTCCTGACGCGTCCCGCGCAGATTCAGCTCGCGCTTCGTGTAGGCGATGAAGGGCGTGACGAGGAAGCGGCCGGGCTTCGCTTCCCAGCGGAGCTCGAACGCGCCCTGGATCGTGCGATCGCGGAGATTCAGGTCCTGGTTTTCGTCCTGCTCGATGCCGGCCGAGATCGTGCTCGTCATCCGGCCGGGGTGGCGGCGGACCGAGACCACCGATCCGGACGTCACGAGCCGCTTGGCGTTGAGCCCGCGCTCGTCTTCGAAGAGCGCCACGTCGAAGCGAGCCGTCGTACGGCCGCCCATCGCCTCCGGCGCGGAGAACTCGGTGGCGACCCGCGTCTGGGTGAAGTCGGTCTGGATTCCCTTCTGGCGAATGCGAATCAGCGAGGGGGTTACCCAGGCGTCGGGCCCGAGGCGAAGCGAGCCGCCGATCGTGAGCCGCTCCGCCGTCACGCTCGGCGCGCCGCTCGCCTCGCTGGCCGGCTCCTCGTGGCGAAAGCCGCCGAAGAAGCGCCACGTGGCGACGCTTCGCGAGAGGTCGGCCGAATATCCCTTCCGGTCCGAGATCGCGTAGGGATTGAGCGCGGTCGCGAGGTCGGGCTGATAGCGGAACCCTTCGGCCCGCGCGTTGAACCCGGCCGCCGAGCCGTCGAGCACGCCGCGAACGCCGGTGCGGGTTCGGCCGGGCTCCACGCCCTCGATCGTCCGGTGCCGCACCGACGCGCCGTCGCCCAGGAGCGACCAGCTCTTGGCGATTCGGATCCGCGCCGAGCCTCCGTAGACGGCGCGGGTCCGAACGCTCGTTTCGACGCCGCCGGCCGTCGGGTCCTCGTGCGTGTAGCCGCCGTAGAGGGACGCGCGAAGCCGGTCGCTCGCGAAGGCGCGGGAGAGACGGCCCGCGTAGAGGTCGGCCCGGACCTCGCGCGCCGGCCCGCCGGCCGAGCGCGGGTGCGATTCCAGTGCGACGTAGCCTTGGACCTCGCCGAGTCCGGCGTTCGCGAGCGCGAGCTGGGCCGCGCGCCGCGGCACGCTCGCGGCGAGGAGCGGCGCGCCGGCGGCGAGCGTCGGCGCCAGGTCGCCCCACTCGAGGCTCGCGCGGTCCTGCGTGTAGCGAAGGTTCACCTGCTCGGGCGATGCGGTGCCGTTCTCGGGATCGTCGAAGCGAACTCGGCTCGTGATGGTTGCCGTGAGCTTCCGTCCCGGCGCGAGGTCATAACCGGCGCGCCACGTGGCCCATCCCGTCACCGAGCCGCTCTCCTCGCGGAAGCGGCTCTTCGCGGCGGCCAGCCACGTGCTCTCCAGCGTGAACCGGGCGGGCGGCGCTTCCAACTCGGGCTCCGGGATCGGTGCCGTCAGGGTGCGGTCGGGCGTCAGCCCATGGGCGGGCGGGACGAGGAGGATCGTGATCGGCGCCGCCGCCACGTCCTGCGGCGACTCCACGACGAACTGGAGGCGGCGCTCGCCGAACCGCTTGGTGGGAATCGGCCCCCGCATCTCCACGGTCACGGGGCGGCCGGACTCCATGAATCCTTCCTCCATCCCGATGACGTCCCCGTCGAGCGTGAAGACGGCGCGGAAGGGCCCGGTGCCGATGCCGGTCACGACCGCGCGCGGCCGGAGCGTGTCGCCCGCGGCGAGCGTCGCGCCGGGGAGCGGCCACTCGAGCACGGCCGATTCCAGCGAGACGTTGCCCGCGATCAGCGGCGTCAGGATTCCGGGACTCATGAAGCGCGCCGTCCCGACGGTCGTGATCACGTCGTACGAAACCGCCTCGAACGGCGGGATCGGCAGGCCCGTCTCGTCCGTTCCCTCGAAGACGATTCGAAGCCCGATCCGCCCGTCGGGAGAGAGCCGGGCGAGATCGCGCGGAACCGTGACGGGCACCTCGAGGCGCGCGGCGCCGAACCGCGCCACCTGGGTAAAGAGCGGGACGGTGAACGTGCGTGCCGGAAGGAACGTGATCGGCCCGCCGGAGGCCGTGACCTGCTCCTCCGCCCAGAGTTCCACCGTGGCCATCGTGAGCGTGACGGCGTTCCCGGCGGTCTCCTTCACCGAGATTCCGATCTCCGTGGGCCGGTCCGGGACGAGCGTGAACGACTCGAGCCGCTCGTTCCCGACCACGCGCTCCAGCTTCGCGCGAGGGAACGTGGTGAAATAGACGATGGGCAGGTCGTTCGCGTCGTTGGATCCGAGGGGCAATCCGCGGATCAGATTGACGCGCATCCCGTGGAGGTGGCCGTAGGCCATGGGCTGGGATGGCTTCAAGAAAACCGTGTCGCCGGCCGCGGACCATCGGGGCTGTTCGAGATTGAGCAACGGAAGGGTGGTAGAATCGAGGTCGGCCACCGAGAAGGCACCCTCCTTGGCGGTCGGCTGGTCGAACACGAAGTAGAGCTCCGCGTTCGTCGGCACGTACTCCTCGCCATCCCGCGGGTACGTCGCGATTTGGATCGGCGCGGCCGACGCGGTCGCGGCGAGGCAGAGGAGGGCCGCGGAGCACAGGGCCCGGAGCCCCCAATCTATTTGGATTCGTTGCGACACCGTCGGGGTCTCCGGATCGGTCGGGAAGGGGATTGCGGAACCGCGCGGCCGGACCGTATCATGGCCGTCTCATGCGCGCAAGAAGACGAGGCACCACAACGACTTCGAGACGCCGCCCGCACGTCGCGGCGGCCAAGGCGGCCCCGGCGAGGGACCGCCGGATTCCGGCCGCCATTCTGGGCGCCACCGGGACGGTCGGACAGCGATTCATCGATCTCCTGGCCGCGCACCCTTGGTTTCGGGTCGTGGAGGTGATGGCTTCCGACCAGAGCGCGGGGAAGACCTACGAAGAAGCGGTCGGCTCTCGCTGGAAGCTCTCCTCATCCATCCCCGACGCCGCGCGCCGGCTCAAGGTGAAGAAGCCGGGCGACCGGCTCACGGCGCGGATCCTCTTCTCCTCGCTCGACGCCTCCGTGGCCGGAGAAGTCGAGACCCACTACGCGCGCGCCGGCCACCTCGTCTCGTCGAACGCCCGAAACCACCGGATGGATCCGCTCGTCCCGCTCGTGATCCCCGAGGTGAATCGCGATCACCTCGAGATGCTCGACCGACAGAAGTACCCGAAGGGCGGCGGCATCGTGACGAACCCCAACTGCTCCGCCATCGCCATCGCCCTGGCCGTTGCGCCGCTCCATCGCCAGTTCGGCATCGAGGCGCTGATCGTCACCACGTTCCAGGCCGTGAGCGGAGCCGGGTACCCGGGCGTGCCCTCGCTCGACATCCTCGGGAACATCGTCC
>Ga0207653_10000860_pt1 | contig 10133 bp, 10 predicted proteins | sample KBSK5251metaG_FD_184341 | JGI IMG/M metagenome (GOLD analysis project Ga0207653, IMG submission 184341) | Corn, switchgrass and miscanthus rhizosphere microbial communities from Kellogg Biological Station, Michigan, USA - KBS K5-25-1 metaG... | ecosystem: Host-associated > Plants > Roots >...
GGGTATGAGCGATCGCATCTCGGTCGGGTTCATGGGGATTCCTCCGTGGGCCGCGTCACGCGCCCAGATAGGCCTCGCGCACGCGCTCGTGCCGCAGCAGGTCCGAGGCCTTGCCCTCCAGCACCACCCGCCCGGTCTCGAGCACGTAGGCGCGGTGGGCGAGGCGAAGCGCCTCGGCCGCGTTCTGCTCGACCAGCAGGACGGTGACCCCGTCGCGGGCGAGCGACGCGATGATGTCGAAGATGCTCGCGATGATCACCGGCGCCAGGCCGAGCGACGGCTCGTCGAGCAGGAGCAGCCGCGGCCGCGCCATCAGGGCGCGCCCGATGGCCAGCATCTGCTGCTCGCCGCCGGAGAGCGAGCCCGCCCTCTGCCCGAGCCGCTGCCGCAGGATCGGGAAGCGCGCCGCGACGTGATCGAGGTCCGTGCCGATGCGCGCGTCGCGCCGCTGGTACGCCCCGAGCCGCAGGTTCTCCCGCACCGTGAGGGAGCCGAGGATGCCGCGTCCCTCGGGCACCAGGACCACGCCGCGGCGCACGACCTCCTCCACCGCCAGCCCTCCGAGCGAAGCGCCCGCGAACGTGATCGAGCCGCGGGCCGGCCGCACCACGCCCATGATCGCCTTCATCAGCGTGCTCTTGCCGGCGCAGTTCGAGCCCACCAGGGCCACGATCTCGCCCTCCGCGACGGAGAGGCTCACGCCGTCCAGCGCGCGGACGACTCCGTAGGCCACCGATACGTCGCGGATCTCGAGCCAGCTCATGCCTCGCGTCCCAGGTAGGCCGCGATCACCCGCGGGTCGCGGCGAACCCGGTCGGGCGGGCCGGTGGCGATCACCCGTCCCGCGTCCAGCACCGTGACCACGTCCGAGACGCGCATGACCAGGCGCACGTGGTGCTCGACCAGGACCACGGTCACCCCGGACTCCCGGATCTTCCGGATGAGCTGGTTCAGGTCCTCCACCTCGACCGGGGTCATCCCGCCGGCCGGCTCGTCGAGGAGCAGGAGGCGCGGATCGCTGGCCAGGGCCCGGGCGACCTCGAGGCGTCGCTGCTCCACGAGAGTGAGGTCGCCGGCCCAGGTCCCGGCCCGCCGGCCGAGGCCCACCAGCTCCAGCAGCTCCCGGGCCCGCCGGCGCGTCTCGGCCTCCTCGCCGCGCTCGCGGTATCTACCCCCCAGGGGCCGGACGAGGGCCGCCCCGAAGCCGCCGCGGGTGCGGGTGTGCCGGCCCACCATCACGTTCTCCAGCGCGTTCATGCCCCGGAAGAGGCGGACCTGCTGGAAGGTGCGGGCGATGCCGGCGTGGGTGACGCGATCCGCGCGCCAGCCGGTGATGTCGCGGCCCTCCAGCGCGACCGATCCCGCCGTCGGAGGCAGGACGCCGGTGATCACGTTGAACAGCGTGGTCTTGCCCGCGCCGTTGGGACCGATCACCGCGTGCACGCTCCCCGGCTCGACGGCCAGATCGACGTCGGTCAGGGCCTGGTAGCCCCCGAAGCGCTTGGCGAGCCGGGCTACTTGCAACATGCCGTTCTTCACGCGGCCGCGCGGCGGCGAGGCGAGAGGAGGCCGGCGGGTCGCAGCACCGCGCAGAGGACCAGCAGCGTCCCGAACACGGTCATCCGCCACTCCTGGACGAAGCGGAGCAGCTCGGGCAGGAGCGTCACGACCGCCGCGCCGACCACCGGCCCCCAGTAGCTGCCGACGCCGCCCAGCACCACGATCAGGAAGATCTCGGCGGAGCGGAAGAAGCCGAACTGGGCCGGATCGATGAACAGCGCGTGGTGGGCGTAGAGGCCGCCGCCGAGCCCGGCCCCGAGGGCCCCGAGCGCGAAGGCGGTCACCTTCACGCGGGTCAGGTTCACCCCCATCGCCTCGGCCGCCACCTCGTCCTCCTGCACCGCGCGCAGCGCGCGGCCGATGCGGGAGCCACGGAAGCGCATCAGGCACGCGAGCATCAGCGCGGCCACCAGGGTGACGAGGGGCAGGGTCGTCAGGTGCTTGATGCCGCCGATCCCCGAGGCCTGGCCGGTGGGCTCGAAGTTGAGGAAGAAGATGCGGACGATCTCTCCGAAGCCCATGGTGAGGATGATCAGGTAGATCCCCCGGATGCGCAGCGCCGGGAAGCCGACCAGCGCGCCGGCCAGCGCGGCGACCAGCCCGCCGACGGCGAGCCCGGCCGGCAGCGGCCAGCCGAGCCACGTGGTGCAGATCACGGTGACGTAGGCCCCGATCGCCATGAAGCCTCCGTGGCCGAGGGAGAGCTGGCCGGCCGAGATCGGCAGGTAGAGCGACAGCGCCAGCACCGTGTTGATGCCGAGGAAGATCAGCACCGACTCCCAGTACGAGCCCATTCCGGCGGCCCTAGCGCACCTGGCCCACGCCGAAGAGCCCCTGGGGGCGGAAGATGAGGATCAGGATCATCACCGCGAAGACGAAGGCGTCGCGATAGGACGAGGCCAGGTAGGCGACGCTCAGCACCTCGATGGCGCCCAGCAGCAGACCGCCCACCATCGCCCCGTAGATGTTGCCGAGCCCGCCCAGCAGCATGATCGCGAGGCCCTTCACCCCCATGTCGATGCCCATGAACGGGGAGATCGCGTTGAACGACAGCCCGACCAGCACCCCGGCGGCGCCGGCCAGCGCCGAGGCCACCGCGAAGGTGACCAGGATCACGCGGTCGGTGGAGATGCCGAGGAGCCGCGCGGTCAGCGTGCTCTCCGCGCTCGCGCGCATGGCCATGCCCATCCGGGTGCGGGTGACCCAGAGGTGGAGCGCGACCATCAGGGCCAGCGAGACCCCGAGGATCAGGAGCTGCACCGAGCTGATCGTGATCGGGCCGAGGCGCCAGGTCACCGGCTCGAGCCGGTGCGGGAAGCCGACCTGCTCGCCCCCGAAGGCCTTGGTGGCGACCTCCTGAAGGATCAGCCCGACGCCGATGGTGCTGACCATCGGGGCGAAGATCGGGCCGTGACGGGCGCGGATGGGGCGGAACGCGGTCAGCTCGATGATGATGCCCAGCACCGCGGTGCCGAGGAGCGCGCCGACCAGGGCCACCGCCGGCCCCGCGTGCAGCCACAGCACGAGCTGTAGCCCGATCAGCGCACCCATCATGAACACCTCGCCGTGGGCCAGGTGCACGAGCCCGAGCACCCCGAAGATCAGCGCGTAGCCGATGGCGATGAGCGAGTAGGTGCTGCCGAGCATCAGCCCGTTGACGAGCTGCTGGAGCAGCACCGCGCGCCCCGCGCTACCGGGCCGACTCGAACTTGCCCTTGCGCACCACCAGCACCACCGGCTGGCGGACCGCGTCGCCGCTGGCGTCGAAGGTGGTGCCGCCGGTCACCGGGGCCTTGTAGTCCTTCACCCTGGCCAGACAGTCGCGCATCCGCTCGCGGTCCTTCTCGAGGTCGTCGGGCTTGCCGCTGAGCCCGCTCTTCTCGGCGCAGCTCCGCACGATGTCGAGGGTGTCGTACATGAGGGCCGCCGCGTTGCTGGGCGGGGTGGGGGAGCGCTGCTTGTAGTCGGCCACCCAGCGGGCCACCGCCGGATCCGGGTTGTCGGTCCAGAAGTCGTTGACGGTCATGACGCCCTCGGCGGCGGGCCCGGCCAGCTCGATGAACCGCGGGTCCATGATGCCGAGGCCGGCCACGATGGGCTGGGTCATGCCCTGCTTGCGCACCTCGCGCACCGCGTTGGCGCCCTCGTTGTAGAGCGCGGCCACCACGATCCCGTCCGGGTTGAGGCTCTTGGCCTTGGTGACCTGGGCCGAGTAGTCGATGTCGCCGGTCTGGAAGGAGATCGAGTCGAGCACCGTGATGCCGCGCTCCTTGAGCGCGGCGGGCAGCACCACGCCGCCGTCCGACTTCGACACCGCGTCCTTGGTGTCGAGCAGGATCACCACCTTCCTCACCCCCGGGTTCGCGGCGAGCCAGCGGTCGATCAGGGCCCCGTCGAGCTTGTCGGAGGTGAGCGCGTTGCGGAAGGCCCAGGGCCGGTTGGCCGCCGCGATGCCGGGCTTGGCCGAGGTCGGGGTGATGATCGGCGTCTTGCCCTGGACCGCGACCGGGAAGGTCACCTCGGACTCGCCGCTGAACAGCGGCCCCACGATCGCCACCACCCCGTCGCTGCCGATCAGCTTGCGGGTGAGGTTGATCGCGTCGGTGTTCTCGCCCCGGGTGTCGTAGATGACCAGCTTCAACGCCTCGCCCTTGTCCTGGAACATCTTGATCGCCACCTGCTGGTGGGCCCCGTAGGAGGCGCCCTTGCCGGACAGCGGCATCAGCACCCCGATCTTGGGCTGGGCCGCGGCCGGGACCGCCGAGCCCAGGAGGGCGGAGACGGCGCAGAGCGCCAGTACGAAGGGTCCGAAGGTCTTGCGGTGCGACGCCATGGGTTCGTCCTCCTGGGGGGTGAGCTGCGCGATCATCGGCGGAGCGTCCGTCGCGACCGGGTCCGGGCCGAGCGGGGACGGCGGCGCGCGGGCGGCGCGGGGGCCTCGCCGTCGACGCGCTCGACCTCGGCGCTCCGGAGGAAGTCGCTCTCGAGCTGGGAGAGGTGGGCCTCCATCCAGACCGCGGCCTCCTTGCCGTCGTGCCGCGCGACCGCGTCGGTGATCTTGCCGTGGAAGAACCGGGCGAACGACCGCTGGACCGGGCCCGCGGTGCCGGCGGCGTGGCTCATGACCTCGGTGGCGAAGAAGTCGGGCAGGAAGCCCCGGACATATGGGTTGCCGCTCGCCTGGGCGAGGGTCTGGTGGAAGAGGCGGTTGCTCTCCACGAAGGCCTCGGTGGAGTCGGGATGCTCCTCCAGCATTCGGATGGTCTTGTGCAGCGTGTTCAGGTGGTCATCGGTCGCCCGGAGCGCGGCCAGCTCCGCCACCTTCGGCTCGATGATTCTCCGGAACTCGAGCGAGTGCTGGAAGCCGTGCCGTCCGAGGGGCTGGAGCGAGGCGAAGGAGTCACGCGCGATCTCGGTGCAGTGGGGGGTGGTCACGACGCCGCCGGTCCGCCCGCGCCGCACCGTCACGAGCCCGAACAGCTCGAGGATCCGGACCGCCTCGCGTACCGAGGCCCGGCTCACCCGGAACTGCTGGGCGAGGGCCCGCTCGGTGGGCAGGCGCTCGCCGGGGGCGATGCGGCCCTGGGCGATCGCGACGCGGAGATCCTGGAGGACGCCTTCGAAGATGCGGTGGGAGGTCATTGGTCAGACCGATTACTCCACGGCCCGACCATTGTCAAGACGGCGGCGGCCGAGGTATCTTCCCGTCGGGAGGGGACCATGAAAGTCGGCGTCTTCGTCACCAACCAGAACCCGCTCGGGACCGACATGGTCTCCGCGCTCGACGACCAGTTCGCCATGACGCGCCTCGCCCGCGATCGCGGCTGGGACGCGGTCGGCACCGGCCAGCACTACCTGAGCGAGGGCATGAGCCAGCTCCAGCTCATTCCGTTCCTGGCGCGTCTGGCCGCCGAGGCCGGAGAGATGACCGGGGTGGCCGGCGTGCTGCTCGTCAACCTGCACAATCCGGTCGAGGTGGCCGAGTGCATCGCCTCGCTCGACGTCATCTGGCGCGGCAACTTCGTCTTCGGCGTGGGGCTCGGCTATCGCGAGGTCGAGTTCGACGCGTTCAAGGTGCCGAAGGGGCAGCGGCTGCGGCGGTTCGAGGAGTGCCTGGAGATCGTCAAGCGCCTGTGGACCGAGGACACGGTCAGCGTCGAGACCGACGTGTGCACGCTCTCGAACGTGACCCTGACGTGCCGCCCGGTCCAGAAGCCGCACCCGCCGATCTGGTTCGCGGCCAACAACGACGCGGCGGTGCGCCGGGCGGCTCGCCTGGGCGACACGTGGTTCGTGAATCCCCACGCGACCATGGCCAGCATCACCCGCCAGATGGGCCTCTACCGCGAGGAGCTCGCGCGCCTCGGGAAGCCGCTGCCGCGGGTGCGGCCGCTCATCAAGGAGATCTACTGCGCGAAGGACCGGCGGACGGCGCTGGAGCTGGCCGGACCGCATCTCGGCGCGAAGTACCGCGCCTACGCCTCGTGGGGCCAGGACGCGGTGCTGCCCGACGGGGACACCTTCCGCCAGCCGTTCGAGGAGCTCCTCCGCGACCGCTTCGTGCTCGGCAGCCCGGAGGAGTGCTACGAGCAGCTCCGTCCGTGCTGGGAGGCGGCCGGCGCGAACTTCCTCTTCTTCCGCACGCACTGGCTCGGCATGCCGCTGGCCCACGCGCTGGCCAGCATGCGGCTCATCAGCGACGAGCTGCTGCCGGCGCTGCGGCAGGTCCGCTCCGACGCTCGCTAGGGGGCCGAAGGTGAAGACGTAGGCCCGCACGCCCGGCTCTCTTGCCGCGATGGTCAGCACGTGGGGTCCCCGGGGCGCGCGGGCGATGAGGCGCAGCATCCCGGATCGGTCGAACCGGGCCACGCCGTCGGACCCGACGTCGGCGCCGCGGGCCTCGCCGACCGGCTTGCCGTCCAGCATCACCTCGACCGTGGCCCGTCCGGAGGCGCCCGGCTGCATCACCAGGTTGACCTCGCCGGCGGTGAAGGGGAGGACGATCCGGCCCGGCCCGCCCTGGAGCTCGACGTACTGCGGGGTGCTCCGCCAGCTCCCTTCGAGGGTCACCGCGCCCCGCTCGCGCCGGTCGGTGCCGAGGTAGGTCTCGCCCGTGATGCCGGCGTACGACGGCTCGCGCGTCCTCGCGAAGGCGGACGCTTCGGGACTGACGGCGGGAAGGGCGGCTCCCGGGTGGGCCGCGAGCAGGAGCCGCCGGATCTCCATCTCGATCTCGGCGTAGCGGCCCTCGCCCACCCACCGCTTCACCAGCTTGCCACTGGCATCGAAGAGGTACTTCGCCGGCCAGGCGTCGTTGCCGAAGGCCTGCCACGTGGCGAAGTCGTTGTCGAGGGCGATCGGGTAGGTGAGCCCGTGCTCACGAATCCCACGATCGATGTGCTCGGGCCGCTTTCCGAACTCGAACTCGGGCGCGTGCACGCCGATCACGACCAGGCCGCGGCCGGCGTAGTCGCGGTGCCACGCCTTGACGTAGGGCGAGGTGCGGATCCAGTTGATGCACGTGTATTCCCAGAAATCGACCAGGACGACCTTTCCGCGCAGCGTGTCGGCGGTCAGGGGCGGGGAGTTCACCCAGCGCTCCACCGTGAACGGAGGCAGGTCGCCGGCGGCGCCCGGGGACGCGGCACCGAGAGCGCCGGCCCCCAGGGCGGCGCCGAGCAACACGAAGGGCAGGCTGGCTCTCATGCGCGGGTCAGCGCGTCTCGCCCCAGAACGCGAGAATGGCCGCGACCAGGTCGTCCGGGCACTCGGAGGGCAGGAAGTGCCCGCAGCCCTGGCCGATCGAGCCGCCCTTGACGCGGTCACCGAGGGTGGCCACCGTCGCGCGCAGGGCGTCGCCGACGCCGTCGCTCGCGCCGAGCGCCAGCACCGGCATCGGCAGCCGCTTGGTCGCCCGCACCCGGGCCTGAGCGAGCCCTTCGGGGCTGAAATTGGCGCGGTACCAGTCGAAGCCCGCGCGGGCGGTTCCGGGGGAGGAGAAGACACGCACGTATTCGTCGAGCGCGGCGGGCTCGATCGCGTGGGTGCGCGTGGTCTTCGTGGCGAACAGCCAGGTGAGATAGGCGCGCTCGCGCCCCTGCACGAGGATCTCGGGCAGGTCGTTCAACCGATTGAAGGCGAATTGCCAGGCCTTGAGGTTCACCGCTTCGCTCGGGACGCCCGCGGGCGGGAGCGGCGTGACGCCGGGCACGTTGGATTCGGTCAGGACCAGTCGCTTGACCTCGCCCGGATACGCCACCGCGTGGGCGTGGGCGATCCAGGTGCCGACATCGTGCGCCACGATGTCGACGCCGCCGGGGCGGGCGAGCCCGGCCGCCGACAGGAAGCCGTGCAGGTCGCGGGCCGCGGTGTCGAGATCGTAGCCGCCTTGCGGCTTGTCGCTGTCGCCGAAGCCGCGCGGCTCCAGCACGTAGACCTCGCGCCCCGCCTCGACGAGAAGAGGAATGACCTTGCGCCAGGCGATCCAGCTCATCTCCGGCCAGCCGGGGATCAGGACCACCGGCTCACCCGAGCCCGCGGTCACGTAGTGGACACGGAGGCCGTCGATCCGGACCACGTGGTGGGCGACCTCGCCGAACGGCCCCGCCGTCGTCTGCGGCCAGGCCGGGCTCGCGCCGCAGACGGTGAGCAACAGGACGAGCCAGGCGACGACACGCATCGGCCACTCTCCTCTCGCCCCGTCCTCCGCGGGCGCAATCGTGGGCTCGCCGAGGCCATCCGGTGCGGGCCCGATGGTGCGCGTCCGGGGAGGGTGTGTCAAGCAACGGCGGCGCAGCGGCGGCTCGAAAGAAGCGCGCCGGGAGAGGCTCGGCGGCCTCTCCCGGCGCGTGACTGCGAGCGGGTCGTGGTGGCGGGCTAGGCCGGCCGCCGCTTCGACGCGTACCAGCCGGCGAGCGTCAGCGAGAAGCCAACCAGCCCGAGCGTCACCGGCTCCGGCGTCGCGGCCAGCGGCGGATCGGGATTCGACGGATCCGTGGGATTCGTAGGTCCGGTCGGGTCGGTGGGATCGGTAGGTCCGGTGGGTCCCTGTACGGTCCCGTCGTCCACCACGCTGAGGCTCGAGAGCGCGTACTTCGCGTTGAAGTCGGCGTCCGCGGCGAGGCCGTCATCCCTCCGGACGAAGAACCCGATCCCGGGCTGGCCGTCCTTCCAGGTGTCGTCGGTGGCGGTGTAGATCGGGACGCCGTTCACCGAGGCGGTGAAGGTGTTTCCGGACGCCTTGGCCGAGATCACGTCGCCGTCCTTGAGCCCGCCCACCTCGTTGTTCGCGCCCCCGGTGTGGTTGACGAACGTGTAGTCACCGAGGTCACCGTTCCAGCGGACCAGCGTCACGTTGCCGCCGGTGTCGAAGCTCATCTCGTAGCCACGCGTCTGGGTCGCGCCGCCCCCCATGCGGAAGAGCAGCTCCACCTCGTGCGTCTGCCCGTCCGCGATGTTCGAGGCGAGATGCACCGTCGCGGTGATCGTCACGTCCGGAGAGAAGCCGGAGAGGGTCGCGTTCGAATCGTTGAACGCGGCCGGGTTCGCGAGGTTGCCTACCTGCGTCCCGAACGCGAGGCCTCCAGCGGTTTGCACGTTCGCCCACAGTGGGCTGATGTGGCTCCAGGCTCCGCTCTCCGAGATCGGATTCTCGTTGGCGGAGAAGTCTGTCGTGTAGATCGGGGCCGCCCAGGCCATCGACGCGCAGGCGAGCAACAGCCCGAGAGTGCCGAGCCATACCATGTGGAATCTCCAGAAACGAGGATTCATCGAGCGAGTTCGCAGAGTGTATGAAGCGTGTCGGATCGTGTCAATTTGTTTTGCGTTCTGAACCGCTTCGAATCACCTCGAATCGCGCTCGCGATGGCCACCGCAGGCGCTCACGACGATGGCGCGCAAAGGATGCGCTCTGATAGAGAACGGCGGAACCCACATCGCTGCAACCTTTGCGTTTCCGAGAGGAGCAAGCGGCGACTCACTGTGGATAGTGTGGGCGTGAAGCCCACGCGCGCTCGATCAGCTCGTTAGCGTCGAGCAGGCCGAGCTGCACCGGTACCGAGGCCTCATCCCAGTGGACGTGCTCGTTGGACAGCTTGCCGTCACGGAAGGTCACGATCGCCACGATCGGGCACTCCACGCGCCGGCCGGTGGGCGCGATCCCGTGCAGCATCCACTCCATCTCGATGGTGTGGGTGAACCGGACGATCATCTCGTCGACGAGCCGGTCGGTGCCGATGGTCCGGGAGATCGGAACCAGGTCGGTGTCGGGCCGATTCGATGCGCTGTGGCCAGCGGTGGGGCGCCGCCGGACGGGGCGACCCGGAGTCCGGGCAAGGACCCGCAAGCGGGCCCCGCCAGGCCGGCCGCGGGCCTCGGCGAGCCGGCTACGAGGTGCTCGGCCGCCTCCCGGAGGACGCCCTCACCGCATCGCGGGCACGTGCGCCTTCAGGAACCGGCGAGCGTGCTCCACCACCTCGTCGATGTGCGCCGGGGAGTCCTTCCACGGGTAGATGGTGACCTCCGAGTTCGGGGCCAGGCTCGCCACCTCCATCGCGACCTTGTAGGGGTGCGCG
>Ga0207653_10000863_pt1 | contig 10095 bp, 8 predicted proteins | sample KBSK5251metaG_FD_184341 | JGI IMG/M metagenome (GOLD analysis project Ga0207653, IMG submission 184341) | Corn, switchgrass and miscanthus rhizosphere microbial communities from Kellogg Biological Station, Michigan, USA - KBS K5-25-1 metaG... | ecosystem: Host-associated > Plants > Roots >...
GGCAGCAGCCGCGCCGAGACCACCTGGTCGGGTCCGGCGTCGGCCTGGATCTTCGCCAGGATCTGCTGGGTCACGTCCGGGTGCTCGCGCAGGAACGCGGTCGCATTCTGGCGACCCTGGCCGAGCCGCTCGTCGCCGAAGCTGAAGTACGAGCCCGACTTCGTCACGACCTTCCGGTCGAGCGCCGAGTCGAGCACCGTGCCTTCCCAGGAGATCCCCGAGCCGTAGATGATGTCGAACTCGGCCTGCTTGAACGGCGGGGCGACCTTGTTCTTGACCACCTTGACGCGAACGCGGTTGCCGTAGGCCTCGACGCCTTCCTTGAGCGTCTCGATCCGGCGGATGTCGAGGCGGATCGAGGAGTAGAACTTCAGTGCGCGGCCGCCCGGTGTGGTCTCGGGCGACCCAAACATCACCCCGATCTTCTCGCGCAACTGGTTCGTGAAAATGCAGATCGTGTCGGTGCGGTTGAGCGTGCCGGCGAGCTTGCGCAGCGCCTGCGACATCAGCCGCGCCTGCAGGCCAACGTGGCTGTCCCCCATCTCGCCCTCGATCTCGGCCTTCGGCGTCAGCGCTGCGACCGAGTCGACAGCGACGACGTCTAGCGCGCCGGAGCGGATCAGCAGCTCGGTGATCTCGAGCGCCTGCTCGCCCGTGTCGGGCTGGGAGACGAGCAGGTCGTCGATGTTGACACCGATGTTCTTCGCATAGGTGGGGTCCATCGCGTGCTCGGCGTCGATGAACGCGCAGATGCCGCCACGCCGCTGCGCTTCCGCGATCACGTGGTAGACGAGGGTCGTCTTGCCCGAGGATTCCGGGCCGAAGATCTCGACGATGCGCCCGCGCGGCAGGCCGCCGATTCCCAGCGCGAGGTCGAGCGAAAGCGACCCGGACGAGACCGCGCCGACCGACACCGCTGCGGCGTCGTTCATCTTCATCACGGCGCCCTTGCCGAACGCACGCTCGATCTGCCCGAGCGCGGTATCCAGTGCTTGCTCGCGATCCACCTCTACCTCCCTACCCCAACTGATTCCAGAACGGAATACTGCGCCCCCGAGGGCCGCAGAGTCGACATGTAAACAGCCGCATCGGACGGAGTAAAAGACCCGAGTTCTGGGAGAGTCGTGATCGTCATCCTAGGACGCGTAGCGTGCCCGCGAAAGCGGATGACGGTGAGGTGCGGCAGCCACGCGCGGCGCTCCCGCTCGTAGACGCCGAGCCGGTCCAGGCGCTCGTGCAGATCGACCGCGAGGCTTGCCGCTCGGCCGCCTTCGTCCTCGAGCACGAGCATGCCGACGCTCCGCGTCTCGCGATAGCCCTTGACCGTGAGGGTCGCGGGTTCGGCGGCGCGGGCGGCCTCTCGCAGCTCGGCTCCGATCGAATCCAGCTCGCCGGCCGGCCGGCTGCCGAGGAATGCAAGCGTGACGTGGAGCTGCTCGCGTCCCAGCACCCGGACGCCGTCGAGCCGGCCGAAGGCTTCGGCCTGCCATAACGAGAGCTCGTCGACTGTGTCATCGGGCAGACGCAGAGCACAGAACAGGCGCAGGCGTTCACGGCCACCGACGCTAGCAGTCTGGTTCATACGGAACCGTGACGACTTTGCGACAAGAGCCGCCGCACCAGGTGCAGCGCGGCCACGGCCGCCCGAGCCCGGACCGTCTCGCGGTCGGCGGGCAGATTGAAGCTCGCGGCGAGCTCGCCATCGGGTCCGGACGCGTGGAGATAGACGAGGCCGACCGGCTTCTCGGGCGAGCCACCGCCGGGGCCGGCCACGCCGGTGTCGGAGACGCCGATGTCGGTTTCCAGCCGCTCGCGTATCCCAGTGGCCATGGCCTCCGCGGTCTCTGCCGAAACGGCGCCGTGAGCGTCGAGCACGTCTGTTGGAACCCCGAGCTCCCGCGTTTTCACATCGTCCGCATAGGCGACGACGGAGCCACGGAAGACGTCGCTCGACCCCGGAACGGCGGTCAGCCTGGCTGCGACCAGGCCGCCTGTAGCGGACTCGGCGGTTGCCAGGGTAAGGCCGCGCTTGCGGCAGAGCTCCAGCACGATTTCCGCGACGGTCCGCTCGTCTTCCGTGAAGAGCGATTCACCGAGGCGCTCGCGCAGGGCGGCCGCGAGTGCGTCCGCCCGCCGGCGGCCGCGCTCTCCGACGACGAAATCGACGTGGATCTCGAACTCTCGCGCACAGACGGTCGCCTCCACCCCGTCCCCGTCGCCGCCGGCGTCCTCCAGCGCCCGCGCGACCGCCGACTCGCTCACGCCGTAAAACCGCAGCGTCCGCCGCTCGGGCGGACGGGCCCGCGTGAGCAGCTGCCGGACGGGACCACTCTCGAGCGCCGTCGCCCATAGTCGCCGCAGCTCCGGCGGCGGGCCCGGCAGGACAACGAAGACCGTGGTGGTGATCTGGATCACAAACCCTGGCGCCGTCCCCGCCAGCCCGAGCGACTGCGCGCCTGCCGGCAGCGACGCCTGCTTCCTCACGCCGGGTGCGAAGTCCGCGTACGGACGGCCGAGGCGCTCGGCGTGTCCGCGCGAGACCGTTTCGATCTCGTGATCTAGATCGCTATCGAGGACGAGCTCACGCCCCGCCACGCGCGCCAGCGTCTCGACCGTGCGGTCGTCGTGCGTCGGGCCGAGGCCGCCCGAGACGACGCAGAGATCGGCCTCGAGCCCGCTGCGAAGCGCTGCCTCGAGCTCCTGCGGCGAGTCGCCGACGATCACGATCTCTGCAGGGTTAACGCCGAGCGAGACGAGCTCGCGCGCGAGAAACGGACCGTTCAGGTCGCGCCGGTCGCCGCGAACGAGCTCGCTGCCGGTGACGACGACGAGCGCCCGCGGAGGAGAGCTCAACTAGCCGGCGGCGCCTTCGTGATCGAGGTCGGCGTCACGAGTAACTGCTCGGGCTTGCCCTTCGCCGCGCCCGGGATCACCACGATCCGTCCGTTCAACTTGGCGACGAGATTCTGCGGCTTGCTGGCGGCGAACCAGACCCGGCGAAACAGGTACCGACCCTGCGTGAACGGAAGCTGATGGCCCTGCGACAAGGTGCCGATGAACTGCTGAGCCCCGGCGGCCGAGCCTGCTCGCACGTTCAGCCAGGAGTCGCCGTTCGTAGCGGTCAGGACGAGTCTGGCCATCGGGCGCGCCGCGCTGTGATGCCGCTTCTTCGTCACGGCAGGCCCCTTCGAGTTGATCCCCTGGATCTGCTGATTGCCACTCGTGCCCCACTTCCAACCGGCGATCACCAGGGCGGCGACGACTGCGATCGCGCCGACGGCGAGCAGGACGCCACGGGTCTCGAAGCGCGGGGCGAGCGGCTGCGGCCGCCGCTGGTAGTCGCGCGGACGAAGCGGGATGTCCTCCTCGCCGGTGACGAAGCGCGAGTTGTACTCGTCGACGTAGAGCTGGCCCTCGAGCCCGAGCGCGTCTGCATAGTTCCGCAGGAAGCCTTTGACATACGTCGGTGCCGGCAGGACGTCGAAGTCCTCGTCCTCGAGGGCTTTCAGGTACTTGGCGCGGATCTTCGTCTGCTGCTCGAGCTCGGGAAAGTCGAGCTGCTGGCGCAGGCGGGCTTCGCGGAGGCTGTTTCCGATCTCGAACACGGCGGCTGGGCGCGATTGTAGTCCGGACGACGGTTACTTGAGCACGCGCCTGCTCCTGACTCCTCTACCCTCGAGAATGACCGTTTTCTTCCATGGCGGAGGCGGGCTCCGCCCGCCGGAGCCGTAACTGCGCGGGACGCGCGTCAATCCAGCGAGGGGGCCCGCGGGGGAAACCGGGTTTCCCCCGCGCCTACTCCGACCAGAGCAGCAGCCCGAAGAAAGCCAGCGAGAGAGCGGCCGTGAGGCCCAGACAGATGCCGAGCAGCCCGAGCCACTTCCCGAGCCGTGCCGTGCCCTCTCCGGCCCGCGAGAGCGTCCGTTCGACCTTGAATCGCGCGCCACGAGCGAGCAACACGGCGATCAGGCCAAGCAGCGTTCCGACGACCGCCTCGCCGCCGACCGCCTGTGGCAGGTTGACGTTCTTCAGCCGCGTGGCGTAGAGCGCTGCCGGAATCGCAGCCAGCGAGAGCAGCCCAAACACGACGGAGAACCGCGCGCGGTCGTTCCGAATCCTGGCGCTACTGCTTGACGTATGGACGGCCAATGGCGGCGGGAGGAATCGAGCGGCCGATCACGCCTGCGACCGCGATCAAGGTCAAAACATATGGGAGAGTTTGGAAGAGCAGCGGCCAGGCGGCGGTATCCGAAGCCGAGAGGTCTGGAAGCCGCGCCGCGAGGGCGCTCGAGAAGCCGAACAGCAGTGCCGCCGCGAAGGCGCCGAACGGCCGCCAGCCGCCGAAGATGAGGGCGGCCAGCGCGATGAAGCCGCGCCCGGCGGTCATGTTCTCCGTGAAGGAGTTGACGAACCCGATCGAGAGGAAGACTCCGCCAAGCGCCGCGAGCGCCCCCGACAGCGTGACCGCGGCGTAGCGGGTGCGATAGACGGGGATTCCGACCGTGTCGGCCGCCTTCGGATGCTCACCGACCGAGCGGATCCGCAGTCCGATCGGCGTCTTGAACAGGGCGACGTAGGAGACCGGCAGCAGAAGCAGCGAGAGCCAGACCATCAGGTTCAGCTGGCCGATCGAGTTGTAGAGGAAGTTACCGAGACCCTGCGGGGGGATGTGCGAAAGGAACTTCAGGTTGACGTCGGGAATGGCGGGCAGGTTCTCCGGCGTGCCGTTGTTCCCGTAGTGCTGGTTGTAGAGATAGCCGGTGACCCCGAGCGCGAGGAAGTTGATCGCGGTCCCGGTGACGATCTGGTCCGCCCGCAGCGTGATCGTGAAGATGGCGTGAACGAACGCAAGCAGCGCTCCCGAGATGAGGCCGATGACGAGGCCGCCCACCCAGGAGCCCGTCACGTCAGCGCCGTAGGCGCCGAAATAGGCGCCCATCAGCATCATCCCCTCGAGACCGATGTTCACGACCCCGCTGCGCTCGGAGAACATGCCCCCGATCGCCGCAAAAGTGAGCGGCGTCGCGTAGCGAAGCGTGGCCGCGATCAGCGCCGACCAGACGAAGACGCCCTCGAGCCTGGTCGCGTTTGCCTGCAAAACGATCAGGGCGATGCCGATCCCGGCCACGCCGCTGACGACCGCGCCGCCGCCCAGCCGGCGCTCGCCGCGAGTGAAGGCCCAGATCCCTGCCGCGATGGCGAGGATGCCGACCGCTACGGGTAGCGGCGCCGTCCGCACCTTCACCGGCGGAAGGGCGAGGAAGAGCGCGAGCAGGCCGAGCCCGATCCCAACCGTTCCGATCGTCGAAGCGCCAGTGGCTCTCGTCCGGGCCGCCTGGAGCCGTTCGACGCGGACGCTCATGCCTGCTCCGCTGCCTTTCGCTGGGGCAAGCGGAGCTTCTTACGTGCTTGCCACAGGTAGATGATCAGCAGGTCGGCGCCGACGAACAGCACGACGAGCCCCTGGATGATTCTCGTCAGGTTGCCGGCGAGCTGGGGCTGGAAGACGCTCGGATCGAGGTTGCGTGTCGAGGTTCCGGTCAGCAGGGCGCCGAACAGGAGTGCCGAGAAGAAGATGCCGATCGCCGAGTTGCGTCCGAGCAGCGCCACCGCAATGCCGATGAAGCCGATCTGGACGGTCTGGACAACGGTCAGGTCGAGGTTGAACTCCCAGCCCAGGATGTCGATCGACCCGGCGAGCCCGGCGAACGCGCCGGAGATCGCCATCGCCAGGAAGAAGTTGCGGCCGACGCTGATCCCGCCGTAGCGTGCCGCCTCCGCGTTGAAGCCGACGGCCCGGACCTCGTATCCCAGCGTCGTCCGGTTGAGCACAATCCAGTAGACGAACAGCATCGCCACGGCGATGAAGAAGCCGACGTGGAGCCCCTGCAACAGCGGGTTCCCCCAGAAGACGTGGAGGTGCGCGCTGTCGGCGATCGGCCTCGTCACCGGCGCAGAGACCGCGCGCGGGTCCTGCATCGGCCCGTTGAACCCGACGAGATAGCTGCCGACCCAGAGGGCGATCCAGTTGAGCATGATCGTCGTGATCACCTCGTGGGCGCCCGTGGCGGCCTTGAGGAAGCCCGCGATCCCTCCCCACGCCGCGCCCGCGAGCGTCGCCGCCAGCATCGCGACGATCACGTGCAACGGGCCGGGCAGCCCCGCGAACCAGACCCCGAACTGGACGGCGACGAGCGCGCCGACCGTGTACTGGCCGTTGCCGCCGATGTTGAAGAGCCCGCAGCGAAAGGCGAAGGCGACGGCGAGGCCGGTCAGGATCAGCGGCGTGACGACGATGAGCGTCTGCTGCAGGTTCAGCGCGGTCGGCGAGGTTGTGTCCCACCCGGTCCAGTGGATCCCCGCCGGATAGAAGAGATGCCAGTGGATCGAGACCGGGCTGAGCCAGCTCAAGCCCGTCCCCTTGAAGATCGCCTTGTACGTGTGGACCGGGTCCTTGCCGGTCGTCGCAAAGACAACGAGCCCGCCGATCAGGAACGCGATCAGCGCCGTCAAGATCGGGGTAATCACACCCCCGGAGCGCTGCCACAGAGCCAAGCGGGCCGCGACGGAAGGGACTTTGCTCTCGGGTGTCGGCTCGGATACCTCGGGCGTTTGGCCGGTCATATCGGGCGGCTCGCCCGAGAGGCCGCTCACGCGGCGGCCACCTTGCGGCCGGCGCCAGTCATCTCGATGCCGAGCTCGTCCTCGGTGACGTCGGGACCATGCTGGGCGACGATCTCGCCTTCGTAGAAGACCAAGGTCCGGTCGGACAGCGAAATGATCTCATCCAGCTCGAGCGAGACGAGCAGCACCGCCTTGCCGTTGTCCCGCGCCTCGACGAGCCGCCTGTGGACGAACTCGATCGCACCAACGTCGAGCCCGCGCGTCGGTTGAGCGGCGATCAGGACGCTGGGCCCGCGGCCGATCTCGCGGGCGAGCACAACCTTTTGCTGGTTGCCTCCCGAGAGCGCCGAGGCGCGCGTCTGAGGCCCTCCGCCGCGGACGTCGAATTGCGTCAGCAGCTCACGCGCGCGGCGGATCAGCTGTCGCGGAAACAACCAGCCCCACCGGGAATCCGGCGGCTTGTCGTAGTCATGGAGCGCAAGATTCTCGGCCAGCGAGAAGTCGAGCACGAGGCCTCTGAGCTGCCGGTCCTCCGGGATGTGGCCGAGTCCACGGTCGAGGACGGTCGCAGGTGCGGCTCCCGTGACGTCGCGGCCCGCGATGCTGACGCGGCCGGAGGCCGCCTTGCGGAGACCGGTGATCGCGTCGATCAGCTCCGTCTGCCCGTTCCCATCAACGCCCGCGATGCCGACGATCTCGCCACCGCGGACCTCGAACGAGACGCCACGGACCGCTTCGAGCCCACGGTCGTCGAAGACGTGGAGATCGTCGACGGTCAGCAGCGGATCGCCCGGGTCCGAGACGGGCTTCTCGACTCGGAGCAGGACCTCCCGGCCCACCATCATCCGGGCCAGGCCCTCCTCGGTTGCTCCCTGGCGGTCGACGGTGTCGATTCGCTTTCCACGCCGGACGACCGTGATTCGGTCGGCGATCTCGAGTACCTCGTTCAGCTTGTGCGTGATGAAGATCACGGACATGCCTTCTCTGGTCAGAGTCCTGAGGATCTCGAAGAGCTCGTTGGCTTCCTGTGGAGTCAGGACGGCGGTCGGCTCGTCGAGGATCAGGATGTCGGCGTACCTGTAGAGCGCCTTCAGGATCTCGACGCGCTGCTGTTGGCCGACCGTGATCGACTCAACGAGGGCATCGGGATCGATCGCGAAGTTGAAGGACCTTGAGAGCTCGCGGACGCGACGATCGGCGGCGTTGGTGTCGAGCAGCAGGCCGGCGCGAGTCGGCTCGTTGGCGAGGACGATGTTCTCGGCGACCGTCATCACCGGAATCAGCATGAAGTGCTGGTGCACCATCCCGATCCCCCGGTTGATCGCGTCCTTCGGTGAGTGGAGATGAACCGGCTCTCCCTTGACGAGGATCTGGCCCTCGTCGGGCTGGTAGAGCCCGTAGAGGATGTTCATCAACGTCGACTTGCCGGCCCCGTTCTCGCCTAGCAACGCGTGCACTTCGCCACGCCGCAGGTCAAAGTCGATGTGGTCGTTCGCGAGCACTCCGGGGAATTGCTTCGTGATACCGCGCAACTCCAGGACCGTAAGCTCGTCAGCCATGCGCCGGTAATCCTAGGGGGCGGGACCGTCCCCGCCCCCTAGGAACCGTGTCCGATCTAGGACGTGGGGGGCTTGATCTTCCCCTTGATGATCAGCGTCTTGATCGCGTTGACCTTCTTGGTGATGTACGTGCGATCGGCCTTCGAGAGCGCCGAGCTCAGCTTGCCGTATCCGACGCCGTTGTTCTTGAGCGTGTAGTTCGTGTTGAACCCCGTCTTGAAGCCGGAGGGGTTCGCCTTGAACTGCTTGATCGTGTTGAAGACCGCGACGTCGACGTGCTTGGTCGCGCTCGTCAGGATGTGCTTCCCGAGGAAGCTCTGGTCGGCGTCGACGCCGATGCCCCAGATGTGCTTCTGCTTGGCGGCACTCAGCCCGCCGAGACCACACGCACCAGCGGCCTCGAACTCGACGCGCGAGCCCTTGCCGATGTGGTTCAGCGTGGTCTCCTTGCACTTCGCCTGGTCGGCGAAGGTCGGGTCGTTTGCGTAATCGATCAGCACATTGATCTTCTTGTTCGCCTTGTGGACGCCCGCCCGGTAGCCGGCGAGGAAGCGCACGATCGCCGGAACCTTGTTGGCGCCGACGCCCCCCACGACCATCTTGCCCTTGACCGGATGGCGCGTCTCCCACAGGCCGGCGACGTAGCCGACGAGGTAGCCGGCCTCCTGCTCGCGGAACTGGATGCCGCGAACGTTGGTCGGCTTCTTCGAGAGGCCGCCGTAGTCGACATCGATTCCGGCGAACTTCGTGTTCGGGAATGCCGGCGCGACGTCGTCGAGCGGCCCGAACTCGAACAGGACGCCCACGGCGATGACGAGACCGTTACCCGTCTGCGCCGCGGTCTGAAGATTCGGCTTGCGGTCGTTCGCCGAGTTCGTGATGAAGACGCGGCCGTTGACACCGCCCGCGGTGGTTAGTTGCTTCTGTGCCCGCTGCAGGCCGACATAGGACAGGTGGTTGAAGCCCTTGTCGTTGAGGCCGCCGATGTCGGTCACGAGGGCGACCTTGGCCGTCGCGCTGCGCTGCGCGCTCGCCGTGGCGCCGACGATGAGCGCGCAAAGCGCGGCCACGCCAAGCCACAGCAGGGTTCTCTTGCGTTTCACGTAATCCCTCCTACCCGGATGAGAGTTTTGTCGATGCTAACCCGCCAGACCCCGTCACGGCGGATCCTCGGAAATCTAAGACGTGCCCGCGTCGGCTTAGTTGGCGATCACACGCGGCAATTCGGCTTCATCTGAGGCGTCGCTTGCGATGCCGACCAGAAAGCGTGTAGCGGCTTTGCCGCTGCGCGCGCTAATCCCGGTGAGCAACAGCGCCAAGAGCCCGGTCCACGTCAGGTTCTTGGATCAGCACACGACGCGGCTTCGAGCCTTCGTAGCCGGAGATGATGCCGCGGCGCTCGAGCATGTCGATCAGGCGGCCCGCACGGGTATAGCCCACGCGGAGACGGCGCTGCAGGAGGCTCGTCGAGGCCGTCTGGGCGGTGACGACGACCTCGATCGCGCGCTCGAGCAGTGGGTCCTCGTCCGGGTCGAACTCACCGTCGCCGTCCTCGTGGTCTTCGGGCGGCGGCTCGGGCGCCTCGAGCAGACTCTCGTCGAGCTCCTGCTCGCGCTGGGCTCGGCACTGCTCGACGATCAGCGCGATCTCTTCCTCGCTGACGTAGGCGCCTTGGAGGCGCTGCAGGCGCGAGGTCCCGAGCGGCTTGAAGAGCATGTCGCCCTGGCCGAGCAGGCTCTCGGCGCCGGACTGGTCGAGGATCACGCGCGAGTCGGTCTGGCTGGAGACGGCGAAGGCGATCCGGCTCGGGACGTTTGCCTTGATCATCCCGGTGATCACGTCGACGGACGGGCGCTGGGTCGCGAGGACGAGGTGAATGCCGACCGCTCGAGACTTCTGCGCGAGCCGGATC
>Ga0207653_10000870_pt1 | contig 10018 bp, 6 predicted proteins | sample KBSK5251metaG_FD_184341 | JGI IMG/M metagenome (GOLD analysis project Ga0207653, IMG submission 184341) | Corn, switchgrass and miscanthus rhizosphere microbial communities from Kellogg Biological Station, Michigan, USA - KBS K5-25-1 metaG... | ecosystem: Host-associated > Plants > Roots >...
GGCCGAGCGGACCGCGCGCTCGATCGTCATGATCGGGCGGCCCGTCTCGGCCAAAGATCCTCGTCCAAACGCGCGGCCCGGCGGCCGCAAGCCGCTCTCAGAGATCGTGAGCTACGAGCGCTACTCCAAATAGTCCTTGAGCTTGCGGCTCCGGCTGGGGTGACGCAGCTTCCGTAGCGCCTTCGCCTCGATCTGTCGGATGCGCTCTCGCGTGACGTTGAACTCGCGGCCCACTTCCTCGAGCGTGCGGGTTCGTCCGTCTTCCAGACCGAAACGCAGCTGGAGCACGCGACGCTCGCGGCCGGTCAGTCCTTCGAGAACGCTCTCCACCTGCTCCTTGAGCAGCTTGTGCGACGCCGCGTCGGATGGCGCGAGTGCCTGGTTGTCGGGGATGAAGTCACCGAGATGACTGTCTTCCTCTTCACCGATCGGCGTCTCGAGTGAGACCGGCTCCTGCGAGACCTTCACGATCTCTCGCACCTTATCCGGCGTGATGAGCATGCGCTCGGCGATCTCCTCCGCCGTCGGCTCGCGACCAAGCTCCTGAAGTAGTCCACGCGAAACACGGATGAGCTTGTTGATCGTCTCCACCATGTGGACCGGGATGCGGATCGTTCGTGCCTGGTCCGCGATGGCGCGCGTGATGGCCTGACGGATCCACCACGTCGCGTACGTGGAGAACTTGTAGCCCTTGCGATAGTCGAACTTCTCGACCGCGCGGATGAGGCCGATGTTCCCTTCCTGGATCAGGTCGAGGAACGACATGCCGCGGCCGATGTACTTCTTCGCGATCGACACGACGAGTCGCAGGTTGGCCTCGGTGAGGTTGTGGCGCGCGTCGTCGCCCTTCTGGATGAGCTCATCCGCGAGGCGGCGCAGCGCGCGCTGCTCGTCCGCGTCCGATTCGACGAGCATGTTGAGGTTCTTCACGAGCACGTCGCGGATCTCCTGGCCGAGCATGACGAGCTCGCCAAGTCGCTCCGCACCTTCTGCCGGTCCGTGGATCTTCGCGTACTGCGGCAGGATGCGGAACGCGAGACGCTGCGGATCGCGCTTCGCGGCGTCGATGAGTGCGACGGTCTCGTCGATGAGCACCTTCGCCTCAGTCGAGATCTCCTTGCTGTTCGCTTCCGCTTTCAGCGGATCGCGCAGCTTCAGCAGACGATTCGTGAGACGACGCAGCTCTTTGCCACCCTCCGGGTCGCCGAGCGTGCGGTTGAGCGATTTGACCGTGAAGCGAGTCGCCTCGTCGACGAACTCGCGCGGGCGACCAAGAGCCATTCGCTTCTTGACCTCGACGCCCAGCTCGTACAGGTGGATGACCGAGAGCGCGGGCGACACGAGCGCCTGCTCCCCGAGCTCGATCGACTTCGCGAGGTTGACCTCTTCCTCCGCGGTGAGCAGAGGGACCTTGCCGATCTCCTTGAGGTACATGCGGACCGGGTCGTCGACGCTGATGAGGTCGCTGGCGAGCACCGCCGAGATGGCGTCCTCGCGCTGCAGCTCCTCGGCCTCTTCTTCCTCTTCCTTGACCTGGGACCAGTTCGGACCACGCTCAGCCTCGAGGATCTCGACGTTGTTGTCGTCGAGCGCGAGCAGCAGCTCCTCGACCTCACCCGGCTCCGCGTCGGGGATGGCGCGAACGATGTCCTCCTGCGTGACATAGCCCTGCTGGCGTCCGCGTGCGAGCAGACGCTCGGCCTGCTCCTTGTGCTCCGGGTGGATCCCGGTGCGCTCAGGAGCGGCCTTTTCGGTCTCTTTTTCCTTCGTTGTCGCTTTCATCGATCCTCTTCTCGTTCCAGCTCGCTGCGCAGCACGGTGCGGCGCTCGCGCCGCTTCATGAGCCGCTCGAGCTCCTCGCCCATCCGCGCGATCTCGCCATCCAACCCCCCGACGTCGCCTTCGGCGTGCGCGAGCTGGACACGCGCCTCACCCAGACGACGCTGCACGTTCGTCTCCCGGAGGCGCAGCGCGGCGATCTCGATCACTTGGCCTGGGTCCGTCTGTTCGTCGAGCTCAGGCGCATTGGCGCCAAGTGCCGCAGCAAGGGCGGCTAGTTGAGCCGACAAGTCAGAGTCCGGACGCTTCCCCGCCTGAAGTTGTTCGAAGAGGGTACGCAGGTCGGGGTCTACCAGGTCAGTGGGGGCAAGGTCGGCGCGCGCGATCTCCTCCGGATATCGAGTTAATAGTGCCATGACGTAACGTTCAAATGAAGGCGTTTGTTTCGCCGCTGGAGCCTCGCGACGCTGCGGCGAGGGCTCGGTCGGCGTCCGAGTCGTGCGCGGTGTGCTCTTTCCGGCCGCAGGGAGCTTCTCTCTCAAGAACGCAGGATCGACCCCTGCACTTCCCGCGACCTCTGAGAGGTAGACCTCACGCCGCACCGGATCCGGCTCCTCGGCGATCAGCGCGGCGGTCCGCTGAAGGAACCGCAGCCGGCCTTCGGACTGATCGAGGCGGGAGGTCGCGCGGACGCGATCGATCAGGAACTCCAGCAGCGGTTTGGCCTCCGCCAGAAGCCGACGGAAGAGCTCCGGCTCCTTCCGGGCGACGTCGTCGGGGTCGAGACCCTCTGGCAGCACGGTCACGAAGAGCGACAGACCGGTCCTGGTGCCCAGCCGACCGCCGCCGGCGCCGGATCCGAAGCGGCTGAGGGCGCTCAGAAGCTCCCGGCCCCGCGACTCGGCTGATCGCTGACCCGCGGCGTCCCCGTCGAAAGCCACGATCGCCTTTTCGATCTTCATGTCGTTCAGGACCCGGTATTGGTCCTCGGTAAGCGCCGTCCCCATGGACGCGACGACATTGGTGAAGCCCGCCTGGTGGCAGGCGATGGTGTCGAAATAGCCCTCGACGATGACGGCCGTGCCTTCCTTCCGGATGGCCGCGCTCGCCTTGTCGAGCCCGTACAGCGTGGCGCTCTTGTTGAACAGGAGGGTCTGGGTGGAGTTGACGTATTTGCCCTGCTGGTCGTCGCGCATGGCGCGGCCGCCAAACGCGATCGCCCGGCCGCGCCTGTCGCGGATCGGGACGATGAGTCGGTCCCGGAACCGGTCCCAGAGGCCCCTGTCGTTCCTGGTGACCAGTCCGGCCGCGATGGCCTCGTCCTCGCTGAACCCCTTCTTCCTCAGGTACAGGAGGAGGCTGTCCCGCTGGTCCGGCGCGTAGCCGATGCCGAAGGCGTCGATCGACTCCTGGGTGATGCCGCGCTTGGCGAGGTACTCCGCCACCCACTTGCCGCGCGGTGTGCCGCGGAGAGCCTGGCGGAAGTAGAAGGTCGCAGCGTCGTTCGCCTGGAGGAGCCGGTCTTCCTGCTTTCGCTCCTCCGGCGCGCGGCGAGTCAGCTCGACTCCGGCGCTCTCCGCTAGCTCCTTGAGCGCTTCCGCAGGGGACAGACCTACCTGCGTCTCCATCCAGGTGAAGACGTCTCCGTGAACCCCACAACCAAAACAGTGATACGTGCGCCTCTCCGGATCGACCGTGAATGAGGGGGTCTTCTCGGCGTGGAATGGGCATAGACCACGGTAGATGCGTCCGGCCTTCTTGAGCGCGACCTTCGTGCCGACAAGCTGGACGATGTCAACGCGTTCCTTTACGAGATCGAAATCACCCGGCACCACTACAACGGTAGCGGTCGGACGTTGCGCGCACTCGCGACGTCGCGCGCGCCTCGCGGCGCGACCGGATCAGTTCGCGACGGTGAGCAGCTTCTCCAGCTTGCGGATGTCGACCGGCTTCGTCACGTGCTGGTCAAATCCCGCGTCTCGCGAGAGACGGCGGTGGCGCGCCTCGCCGTACCCGGTGAGCGCCACAAGCGTCGCCTTCAGCCCGAGCTCGCCGCGCATCCGCCGGGCGACCTCGTAGCCATCGAATCCGGGCATGCCGATGTCGAGCAGCACGATGTCGGGTCGGTGAAGCTCCGCCTGCTCGATCGCGCTGGGCCCATCGTGCGCGGCATGCACGTCGTGACCGTAGTCGCGCAGCAGCTCCGCGAGCGCGTCGGCCGCATCGACGTTGTCGTCGACGACGAGAATGCGACGCTTCGGGAGCGCCGCAAGCCCCGCACCCATCGGATCGTGGTGCACCACGACGGGCGACACCGGGCGGATCGGCAGACGTGCGATGAACTCGCACCCCAGCCCCGGGCCGTCGCTACGCACTTCGACCGTTCCGCCGTGCATTTCGACGAGGCGCCGTACGAGCGTGAGCCCGATGCCGAGCCCGCCGCGCGCGTACGCGCGGACCTCCGGCCCTTGAACGAAGAGATCGAAGACGTGATCGCGCATCGTTGACGTGAGCCCAGCGCCGTTGTCCTTCACCGAGAGGACGAGCTGCCCGGCGTCGACGGACGCGCGCAGCCAGATGCGACCGCCCACGTCGGTGTATTTCGCGGCGTTGTTGAGGAGGTTCGCGAGCACCTGCTCAAGGCGCGCCGGGTCCGCGCTCAACGTGACGGGCTCGTCCGGGAGATCGAGCGTCAAGCGATGTCCGCGCTCGTCGATGACCGGCCGCGCCGCTTCGACTGCGCGCGCGACCAGCGTGGAGACGACGACGGCCTCCTGCCGAAGCTCGATCTTGCCGCGCGTGATCCGCGAGACATCGAGGAGGTCGTCGATCAGGCGGGTCATGTGCTCGACCTGACGCTCGATCGTCTCGCGCGCGCGGCTCACACGGAGCGGCTCGTCGCTGTGAAGGCGCATGAGCTGCAGCGCCGTGGTCACCGGGGCGAGCGGATTGCGAAGCTCGTGTCCGAGCATCGCGAGGAACTCATCCTTACGCCGGTCCGCGTCCGCGAGCTGCTCCATCTTCTTTCGCAGCTCGGCCTCCGCGTGGCGGCGTTGGATCGTCTCGGCCTCGAGCGCAGCCGCCTGCTGCTGGAGCTGAGCGATGATGCGGAGCTGCGCATCGCCTTGGAGTTCCATGTAGCTCTCTGTAGGGATCACGTGCGTGTGGGTCGCGGACATGTCGTTGAAAGGTTTGACGTGCGATGTGTCGCGGAACGCCTCGATCGGATACGCGCACAGGAGCGAGAACTGCTGGCGCGTGCCGAGCTCGTTCCACAGCTCCTCGAGACGGATCGCAGCCTCGCTGTTCCCCTCCGCCCAGAGGAGAGCGACCATCTCGCCGAACGCGTGGACCCGCGGCGCGCGCTCGCGCGTTTTCGCCACGAGGGTCCCGACCGTGTCGTCGAACCGCGCTGGGTCCGGCCAGCCGTCGACCATGAACCGGTTCAGGGTGTCGCGCGCATCGAGCGCCACGTACAGGCCCTGCGCGCCGGCGCCCACGACGTCGAGGCCGCGGGCGGTGAGGCGCTGCGCGACGCCTTCTCGGTGCGGCGCGGTCGCGATGAGGATCCCGGCGTTTGAGGCGCTGAGAGCCGAACCGATGTACCTGGTGACGCTATCGAGGAGATACGACTCGCGCTCATAGAACTGGACGGCATGGCCGTTTACGGCGATATCGGCGTGCTGCTGCTCCCTCATCAGTCCGGCGCGTCGCAAGTTGCGTGCCGGGTTTTCACATTTGTTACAAAACGAGTCGGCAATTGCCGACTCGTTTTGACGGAACTAGAGGTGGCTCCAGGCGGCCGGGATGAACAGGCTGGTGAACGTGTCCAGGGCATATCCGTCCGTCATCCCAGCGATGTAGTCGGCGACTGCCCGCTTGGTGTTCTCCAACGAGGCGATCCGCTGATGCTCCGCCGGCATCCGATCCGGGTGGGCCTCGAAGTACTGAAGAAGCTCCCAGAGGACCCCCTGGGCCTTCTCGTCCTCTGTCTTGGCAGGCCCGGCGAGATAGACGTTGTCGAACATGAACTTGCGCAGGGCGTTGGTGGCCTCGAGCACCTCGTCGCTCATCGTCACCTCGGGCTTCCCGTACGAGGTGACGACGACGTCGTAGATCATCGTGTCCAGGCGCTCGGCTCGGTCGTTGCCGAGCGCGGTGCGGATGTCCTGAGGTAGGTCGGCCTCGGTGATGATCTCGGCCCGCATCGCGTCGTCGATGTCGTGGTGCAGGTACGCGATCTTGTCGGCGTAGCGGACGACCCAGCCCTCAGGTGTCTCCGGCTCACCCCATGCCGCGGTCTCGAGACCACCTTCTGTTGGCGAGCTGTGCTTGAGGATGCCGTCACGCGTCTGCTTCGTGAGATTGAGGCCCGCGCCGTTCTTCTCGAGCTTCTCGACGATCCGCACGCTCTGCTGGTTGTGGCGGAAACCCTCGGGGAGGAAACGCGCGAGCAGCTCCTCGCCGATGTGGCCGAAGGGTGTGTGCCCGATGTCGTGACCGAGCGCCATCGCCTCGACGAGATCCTCGTTGAGCCGCAGCGCGCGAGCCAGCGCGCGCCCGATCTGATTCACCTCGAGGATGTGCGTCAGGCGAGTGCGGTAGTGATCGCCGACGGGCGCGAGGAAGACCTGCGTCTTGTGCTTCGTGCGCCGGAACGCCTTGCTGTGGATGATGCGGTCGCGGTCGACGGCGAACGCGGTCCGTGTGGGTGACGGCTCGTCGGGCTTGTCACGCTGCCCGTCCGCGCTCTTGGTCGCGTACGGCGCGAGGGTCGTTCCTTCGAGATCCTCCGAGCGCTCGCGTATCCGCAGCGACGCGACACTGCGGTCGCGAGAGAGCTTCGCCGCGCGTTCAACTTTGGTGGCCATGTCGACGCTAAGACTACGTGGTTGAGAACAGACCTATCGGAGCCACTTAGCCAGGACGGCGGCCACCAAACCCGGCGTCGAGATGATGAGAGCAGTCAGAACGAAGAAGAAGGCGTCAGCGAGATAAGACCCGTTGCGCGGCGGTTCGCCGAAGTGGCGCAACGACTCTCCGATCACACGCGCACTGAGAACGGTGACTCCGAGGCCCCACCCCAGCCCAAATGCTCGGAGACCATCCGCAAGGCCGACCTCGAAGGTCGGCAGCGTGGGGCCAATAGTCGTCAGCCGATGGATAAGGGCTCTGCAGAAGTACACCATCACGCCCCAAACGAACGCGCTCTCGGCATACCCCCGTTCGACGGCGCGGTCGTTCGTAATGTCATCCAGCAACTGGGGGGTCATCGTCAGGGCGCTGTATGCCGTCAGGAGGATGCCCGCTCCCAACAGCGCGCCCCTCCACGAAGGCAACGCTTAGCGGTCCTTCTCCCCCGCCCCGGCGATCGCCGCCTGCGCCGCCGCGAGTCGTGCGACCGGCACGCGGTACGTCGACGGCGACACGTAGGTCAAGCCGACCTCATGGCAGAACGCGATCGACGACGGATCGCCGCCGTGCTCGCCGCAGATGCCGATCTTGAGACCCGGCCGCGTCTTGCGTCCCCGCTCGATGGCGATGCGCATCATCGCGCCGACACCGTCGCGGTCGAGGACCTGGAACGGGTCCGCCGGAATGATCTTCTGCTCGACGTACTTGGTGAGGAAGCTCTTCTGGGCGTCGTCGCGGGAGATGCCGAGGATCGTTTGCGTGAGGTCGTTCGTTCCGAACGAGAAGAACTCGGCCTTCGTGGCGATCTCGTCGGCGATGAGACACGCGCGCGGTATCTCGATCATTGTGCCGAACTTGTAGGGGACCTTCTTGCCACGCTCCTTGAAGATCGCCTCGGCGACGGCGACGACCTGCTCCTGCAGGCGATCGAGCTCTCCCATCACGCCGACGAGCGGCATCATGATCTCGGGCTTCGCCTTGATCCCCTTCTCGGACGCGTCGATCGCCGCGCCAAGGATCGCGCGGATCTGCATCTCGAGGATCTCGGGGTACACGAGCAGGAGGCGGCAGCCACGCAGGCCGAGCATCGGGTTGTCCTCGTGCAGCTGCTGCAGCCGTCGCTCGATCTTCTCCTTGCGCTCGAGCTCCGCGCCGTCCTTCCCCGTCGCGCGCATCACCGCGATGTCCACGTCGACGTCGGCGTACTCGCGAAGGAATTCGTGCAGCGGCGGGTCGATCAGACGAATCACGACAGACAGACCGTCCATCGCCTTGTACATCTCGAAGAAGTCGCCCTGCTGGAACGGAAGAAGCTTCGCGAGCGCCCTCTTCCGGCCCTCGACCTCGTCGGCCATGATCATGTCCTGCACGATCGGTAGGCGCTCGGCCTGCCGGAACATGTGCTCGGTGCGCGCAAGTCCAACGCCTTCGGCGCCAAGCTCGCGCGCGAGACGGCACTCCTCGGGCGTGTCGGCGTTCACCCACACACCGAGCGTGCGGCGCTGGTCCGCCCACGTCAGCAGCTCGATGAGCTCCTTCTCTTCGCGGAAGTTCGGCTGGATCGTGGGGAGCTCGCCGAGGAAGACCTCGCCGGTCGTGCCGTCGATCGAGATCGCATCGCCCTCGCGCACGGTCTTATCGCCGACGCGCATCTGCCGTTTCGCGAGGTCGATGTCGAGCGCCGCAACGCCGGCGACACACGGGAGGCCAAGGCCGCGCGCGACGACCGCGGCGTGACTCGTCGACCCGCCCCGAGCGGTGAGGATCCCGGTCGCCGCGATCATCCCGTGGAAGTCGTCCGGACTCGTTTCGGGGCGCACGAGCACGACCAGCTGCTTCGATCCCTTGAGCTCGACCGCGCGGTCCGCATCGAACACGGCACGCCCGGTCGCGGCTCCTGGCGAGGCGTTGAGCCCCTTCGCGAGGAAGCGACCGGCCGTCCGCGCCTTCTCGACCTCGGCCTCGTCGAACCGCGGCAGAAGCAGCTGCTCGACGTGCATCGGATCGACGCGCTGGAGCGCTTCGTCCTTGTTCAGGACCTTCTCTCGAACCATGTCGGTCGCGATCTTCACCGCCGCGCGCGCCGTCCGCTTCGCGCTGCGCGTCTGGAGCATGTACAGCTTGCCGCGTTCGATCGTGAACTCGAGGTCCTGCACGTCGCGGTAGTGCTTCTCGAGGCGCTGCGCGATCTTCTCGAACTGCCCGTAGACCTTGGGCAGCTCGTCTTTCATCTGCGCGATCTTGGACGGCGTGCGGATGCCCGCGACGACGTCCTCGCCCTGAGCGTTCACGAGGTACTCGCCGTACAGCTCCTTGGCGCCGGTGTTGGGATTGCGCGTGAACGCGACACCGGTACCGGAGTCGTCTCCCATGTTCCCGAACACCATGGACTGCACATTCACGGCGGTGCCGAGGTCGTGAGCGATCTTGAACGCGTTGCGGTAGTCGACCGCGCGGCGACCGAACCAGGAGCCGAACACGGCCTCGATCGCGAGGCGCAGCTGTTCGAGAGGCTCGGTCGGGAACGGCTTCTTGGTCTCGCGCCGGACGATCTCCTTGAACTCGGTGACGAGCTCCTGCAATGCCTTGGGCGTGAGGTCGGTGTCGCTCTTGGCGCCGGTGGCCTTCTTCTTCGCGTCGAGAGCGTGATCGAACTTCTCCGCCGGAATGTCCTGCACGATGCGGCCGAACATCGAGATGAACCGGCGGTAGGCGTCCCACGCGAAGCGCGGATTCTTGGTGAGCTTCTCGAGAGCGGCACGGCTCTCGTCGTTGAGGCCGAGGTTGAGGACGGTGTCCATCATGCCGGGCATCGACATCGCCGCGCCCGAGCGGACCGAGACGAGGAGCGGGTTCTTCGTGTCGCCGAGCTTCTTCCCGGTGGACTTCTCGACGCGCGCGAGCGCCTTCTCGACCTGATCCCACAGCCCCTGCGGCAGCTTCTTCCCCGATGCGAAGTACGCGTTACACGCTTCTGTCGTGATCGTGAAGCCCGGTGGCACCGGGAGGCTCGCGTTGGTCATCTCCGCGATCCCGGCGCCCTTGCCGCCGAGTAGCGCGCGCATCTTCGCGCTGCCCTCGGCTTTCCCATCGACGAAGAGGTAGACCCACTTCCTCGCCTTCGCGGAGCTCTTTTTGGCGGTCACGCGTCGGCGTGCGGGCACCTCTACCTCCCCTTCGGACGTCGCGATTCTGGCAGATTTCGTGCTCCGCTGGACTCCGCGATGCGTGCGCCTGCGGTACATTCGCCTTCCTTGTACGAACGACCTGGTTACCGCACGCTCCTCGGCCGTATCCGCAACAACGTCCGGCTGTACATCCGCAA
>Ga0207653_10000875_pt1 | contig 9995 bp, 8 predicted proteins | sample KBSK5251metaG_FD_184341 | JGI IMG/M metagenome (GOLD analysis project Ga0207653, IMG submission 184341) | Corn, switchgrass and miscanthus rhizosphere microbial communities from Kellogg Biological Station, Michigan, USA - KBS K5-25-1 metaG... | ecosystem: Host-associated > Plants > Roots >...
CCCGCCTACCCATCCGCGATGGTCTCACTTGGACGAGGTCAGTACCCGCCTACCCATCCGCGATGGTCTCACTTGGACGAGGTCAGTACCGTAACGCGGTAGCGTCGGGTCGACTTCGTCCAAGCAGCACCTGAGGGTTTGAGAGACCCGACGCTACCGCGTTACGGTACTGACCTCGTCCAAGTCCGAATCAAATACCTCAGCTCAACCCAACCACGAATAAAACACCTCAACCCAACCAGGAATCAAACACCTCAACCCAACCACGAATCAAAAACCTAACACTTCAACAAAAATATCCATCGTGCCGCCGCAAACCATCCCTTCCTCGCTTGCTTCGTCGGCCGTCAGCGAGAAGTGGTGCAGCTTCGATTCACCGGAGCGCATCGCGGCTTTTGCCTCCGCCCAGACTTCCGCCTCGATACAGCCACCACCCACGGTCCCAGCCACGTCTCCGTTCTGAAAGAAGAGCATCTTCGCACCGCGCTGTTGCGGAGTCGAGCCACGCGTGTGAGCCACGGTCGCGACTACAACACGCTCACCACGGTCACCTGCGTCATTGATCATGCGATAAAGATCGCGTTGCGGAATGGTTGACATTTGGGAACTTCGTGCTTTGTGCTTTGTCTAAAACGTAGCGACAGTCTACGGTCAGACGTACGAAAGCACAAAGCGCCGGGAGTTCCAGATGCGATACAAGCCGCCCAACGAAGGTCACCAATCATTGACCCTGCTCGCGGGCGTCATCCTGCCGGCGATCGCGATCACGCTCGAGGCCACCGCTCACATCTGCGCCCAAAGGTTGTTCGAGCCGATTCCTTCAGTTTGGCACCTGATACTCGTGATCTTCGTCCCCGTAGCGCAGCTTCACATTTGGTTCATTATTAACCGCGGAACTGCTCAACGCCTCGTTCTCGCCAGTTGGCTAAACGTCCTTTCCCTGGGAGTTTCGATCTTCTATTCGATTGTTTTTATCCCTTTGCTGCCGTTGGCGGTGCTCCCAATTGTCGGCATCTTCGGCCTGCTGCCTCTCGCTCCCGTGTTGTCGGTGGTAGCAGGAATCGTTCAGCGACGTCAACTAAAACACATCGCCGCACCGCAAAAGTTTTTCATGATGCGCAAGGCCGGACTGGTCACCGGTCTCGTCCTTACGGCCGTCTTCATCGGCTTGTTGGAACTTCCCGCATCGATCACGCACTACGGTCTGAAGCTCGCCGCCTCCTCGTCACCTGAGACCAGGGCGAAAGGAATTCATTTTCTACGTATCTTCGGAAGCAAAAAGTATCTCCTGCGCGCATGTTATGGACGAGAAGCACGGACCACCGATTTCATCCATTATTTCTTCACGCTTCGAGATCCCGTCACTCCCAAAACAGCGGAGGAGATCTACTATCGCGTTACCGGAGAACCCTGCGTTGCATTCCCGCCACAAAGCACCGAAGGGCTCTCACTCGCAAATTCCAGGCTCTACACAGAAGCCGACGCTAACGGCGGAATTGCATACACGGAGTGGACACTCGTTTTCTCAAACGAATCCGCACCGCCGGGCAACGCTCGTGCCGAGATTCAACTGCCACCGGGAGCGGTCGTGTCGCGTGTAACGCGATGGGTTAACGGCGTGGAGCGTGAAGCCGTCTTCGCCGGTAAAGACAAAGCTACAGAAGCATCTCAGCAGGTGAGGATCGACGATGATCCGGTTTTAGTAACCATGTCCGGGCCTGACCGAATACTCGTCGAATGTTTCCCGGCTCCTGCTGATAACGGCAAAATGAAGCTCCGCATCGGTATCACCACACCCCTCTTGCTGGAAGACTTGAACAACGCCCGGCTTTTATTCCCACACTTCCTCGATACAAATTTCCGCATTCCCGACAACGTCAAACATTTCGTTTGGATCGAGTCACAGAGTTCAATAATTTCCGCGAGTAGCGCGTTTTCGACAACCAAGTTCACCCCAGGCACTTACGCGCACCAGGACCGTATTTCGGAAGAGGAAATGTCGAAGCCAGAGACATCGATCCTGATAGGCCGGACAAACACTCCAATCTGGAGCAAAGATCCGTTTCAGAACGGCAACTTCATAATTCAGCAAACCTTTGAAGCACGCGTGCCGAGCCACTTGTATCGGATAGTTCTCGTCGTCGACACGTCTGCGGCGACGGGTGATGTGAAGTACGCATTAATCGACGCATTGCGATCCATTCCTTTTGGGTTTGATTTCAAACTCGTGCTCGCCGATGCGAGCGGACTCTCTCACTACGTTATCGCCAGTGACGCTAAGGAGGCTTCGGAGTTTTTGAGTAACGCTACATTTGAGGGCGGTGCAGACAACGTACCGGCGCTGCTTAAAGCGTGGGATCTCGCGACTGAAAAACCCGGGAATAACGCGATTGTCTGGGTGCATGGTCCACAAGCATCACAGCTTGATTCCACTGAAGAGCTGAAACGTCGCTGGGACAGTGGTCCATACGGACCGGCTCTCTACTCAGTTCAAACCACGAGCGGTTCAGACGAGATCCTGAAAACTCTCGATAAGGTCAAGACCGTGCCACGTACGAATCAGCTCGACGTAGCTCTTCGAAAGCTGTTTCAACGACTCACGAGTCAGATGACGGCGCTCGAGTGGGTCAGGACCAGCAAGAAAATTGAAAGCCTCCCGAAATCGGACGAAGGAATCGAAACCTCGGACCAGCTCGCAAGGCTCTGGGCCAACGACGAAGTCGCACGCATTTTGGCAGCAAAAGATGAATCGTTAAACGAGGCCGCAACAATGCTCGCCGCTCGTTATCAAATCCTCACACCGGTGACTGACGCCGTCGTGTCATTACACAAATAGCAATCCGCACGTTGATCTGTGTAATCCGTGTAATCTAAGATTCGGTGCCCGACAACCCCCTCTTGGAGGACCCGATGGTCAAATTCTTCTCGTTCACTATCGCGGCACTCTTGTTCTTATCACCTGTCACCGCGCTGGCTTGCGCCTGCTGTGCTGAGCCAGCCCACTACTTCAGCGGCAGCACGGATCTCGACGAATACCCGCTCAGCCAACTGAAGCGAATGCGTTTTGCGAGAAACGCGTCGCTCTACCTGACTGAAGCCGGTCTCGAAGAAGACGCCAAAGGCATCGAGCAGCCGCGCCGGAATTATTCCGTTAGCGGCTCATTCGTTAAGAACATGTTGAGAGTGACTCTGCGGGCGGGCGCCAATGCAGGCGTGCTCGAACTGCTGCTGCCCGAAAAAATGTGGCAACACTCTGCTGACATTCACGACGGTAAGCTCAGTGGCGGCGGTGGACCATTGCTCTACAAAGAGTGGCGGCTCGAAGGCGACGTCACCGGCACAGGAGTTTTCAAAGCGGGAACTTCTGGTTCCGCAAAGTACAGTCTCCTGCTGCAAGGGCGTGGCAATGGTTGTGACAACGCTGAGGATTTCACTAACTGGCGATTGGACGTCAAAGGTGAAAAGGCCGAATACGCATTTTATGGAAAGTTCGTGCAGCCGGTAACGGAACAGTAAAGGAAAACTATGAAGAGAGTTGCTTCCTCTGCAATCCTGCTTTTGCTGCTGTCGTGTGGAGTGTTTGCACAAACGTCTCCGGACGCGGCAGAGTTAACGAAAATGTTGAACGACTTTCTCGCAGGCGCATCACGCAACGATCCGGCCGTGCATCAAAGTTTCTGGGCCGACGATTTGATCTACACGCGTTCCGCTGGGAGGCGTGTCAGTAAGGCGGACATTCTGCGCGACCTGCACGAGGCGCCGCCGCCGAAACCAACCGATCCGAAAACCGTTTACACAGCCGAGGACATTCGCATTCAACAATACGGCCACACAGCGATCGTCGCGTTTCGCCTGGTCGCGACGACGGAAAGTGGTGGAACGAAATACGTCGCAAACCTTCTGAACAGCGGCACGTTCGTTAAGCGTGATGGCAAGTGGCAGGTGGTGAACTGGCAGTCAACGCGCATGCCGCGGACGGAAGAAGAGAGCAAACGCGAGCTCGCGGACGTTGAGGCAGCGTTTCATCAAGCGATCGCGACTGCTGATTTGAACAAACTTACTGCGCTGACTGATCCAGCCTTCGTCGCGCTCATCGGAACCAATCAGATGAACATAAAACAGTTGGCCGATAACGTAAGGTTACACGGATTAAAGTACGTCCAACCGGACCTCGCGACGTCGACTATTTCTGTTTATGGTGGTGAGACTGCTGTGATACGAGGCGAGTGGCCAAACAAAGCGATGGGCCGCTACACGTTAACGTTCATCAACCAGGGCGGCGCATGGAAAGCCGTGGCCATGCAAACAAGCGCACCAGCTTAAGTTCTGTCTTTTGTGCTTTTTGTGGCTTGGCTTCTTGTGCCTTTTGTGTACCGGTTTTATTCAGGCTTTCGAGGCGGCTTTGGCGGTGCTTCCACCTGTGGCTCGGTATCGATCTCCGTGCGGCGCTGCTGTAGTTTAGATCGCAAAGCATCCACTTCCGCATCAGCATTCGCGCTCGCCGTCTCCAAACGCGCGCGACTCGTCTCCGCCAATTTCAACTGCGCCGTTACTCTCGACTTTTCACTCTCCAGTTGCTTCTTGCGCATATCGCGAATCGCTTCCGGACGTGTGCTTCCATAACCAGCCGCAGCACTCTCGATGTTCTCCGGTTTCAAAGCGAAGTCGATCTGTTCGATCTTCGATTCAAAATCGGCGATCTTGCTCTGAATGTCCATCAACTGCGTCCGCAACTGCTCCGCACGCTGCTCCGCACGCGTCAGACGTTCCATCTCGCGCTGGTCGCGATCGTCGTCCGACATAGCGGTCAGCTTGTCGTTGAGCTTGTTTACCTGATTGGAGAGCGTGTTGATCGATTTCTGCATGTCTTCCGACTCGGGAGACGCAGCGGGTTTTGCGGTTTTTGGTTCCGTGGCTGACGTGGTTTCCTGTCCACCCTCAGCGGTGCTGATGATTTTGACGTCGCCCGTGGCAGTCTCAGCAGAGCCGTCCGCAGGCGCGATCGAAGGGTTCGTGATCACGGGCCGTTCTACCGCCGGCTTCGTAGCGCGCCGTGATCGCCGCTTCTTGCGGCTCTGCGCATCCGCCTCGACAAAACAAAAGCTCACCACCAGGCAGGTGGCTATGAGGAACTTGATGTAACTACGAAACCTGACAGCCATTACAATGCTCCTTTTCAAACTCCGCTCCTAAGATACCCCCCTATCCAGATGCCATCAAGCTCGAACCAGATGCTTCGGGTTCCACGCCGCAGCAGTCAACCCGTTCCAAAACTAAGTACGCCTTGCAATTAGCTGATAAAGCGCGTTTTTGAAGAACACACGCTTCAGCCGGTCGCCGGCGTGACGCGGCGGTCGTTCGCGTGCGCGCGCCCGCGCTTCGTCGACGTTACTCTTCGCGCTCAGGATCTCGAGTGGCAGATTCTGAAACAGATCTTCGGCAGCGTTGAGCGTGAGATGCGTCGTGTGATCCGCAAAAGGCCCGAGCTCGAACGGCACCCCGACCGCCCTCCAGCTCGCATGCACGCCCGCCGCGACCGCGTACACCGGGTGGTGAATGTTGACCGTGAAATACATCAACCCGCCCGGCGCCAGTATGCGCGTGAGCTCGGCAACAATCTTCGACGGCGACTCCGCATGATCGACCACGTTGTCGCAGAGAACGATATCGAAACTCTGATTGCGAAATGGCAGCGACTCGCCTACGGCAGCAACTGTGCGCGCACAGCTTTGCCATCGTGGAAACAATTTTCCGTAGCTTACGGCGAGAGGATCGACTCCGATTCCGTGTGGCGAACCAAAGTAGAAGATCAGACCGTGCGCGCCGCTGCCGACTTCAACGATACGAGCATCGGGCGCGATTGGTTGAAAACTTTCCAGCAGCTCGCGAACACGCCGCGAAGACTTCTTCATCGCGGCGATTATTTCTTCTTCACGGCCGCGAACGTGTTCCGCTTTGCGCTGCTGGTACTCGAGTTGACGTTCGAGCGCCCGCCTTGCAAGTCTCTGCCGGGTCTTCTCTCGCCAACTCATTTGCGCTCTCTTGTGGTTTTCTCTGTGCCACCTGTGAACTGCACACAGAAGGAGCTTAGAAGGGCTGAATCTTGAAACTGATATTCATCGCCGGCGTAGCGCTCGCCAGCGCTTCAAGGCGGATCAGTTGTGCGCCGGCTTCGGCATACTCACGTACATTCTCGGGCGTGATCTTTCCGCAGCATTCAATCGCGACAGAGCTGGACAACTCTCTCGCGATCGCTGCGAGTCGAGCAAAATCCGTCGCACTCAGATCGTCGATAATGATCGTGTCGCCACCCGCTGCTATTGCGTCTCTTACCTCGTTTTCATTCGAGACTTCGACCGCGATTTTGTGTAAATAGCCCAGCTTCTCTTTGGCTGTTTTGACAGCATTCGTGACGCCACCAAGGATCGCGATGTGGTTTGCAGTCACCACCACACCATCGTCCAACCCGAATCTGCTGTTGTATCCGCCTCCGAGCTCCACCGCGTATCGCTCGAGCAGTCGCAATCCGGGAGTCGTGGCGCGTGTGTCGGCGATGTGAGCGCCTGTGCCATCGACGGCTTTCACGTACTTGTTTGTGATTGTCGCGATGCCGGAGAGTCGTTGTAAGAGATTCAAAGCAACTCTCTCCGCGGAGATCAGCACGTCAGCAAATCCGAGCATGCGCGCGATCACCTTGCCTGCTTCGACTTCTTCACCGTCGGAAACGAATGCTTCAAGTTGTTGTTGAGAGTCGAGCGTCAGGAAAACTTCCTCCGCCGCTTCCAGGCCGGCGACGATCATGTTTTCACCGGCGACGAAACGAGCGCGAGCGCGCGTGTTGCGAACGATAATCGACTGCGTCGTGATGTCGCCTCGTCCCAGATCTTCACGGAGGAAGAGGCCGATTTGTGAGTAGAGCGCGCCTTCGTCGATCCAGTTCATTGCAGGTTCTCGACTGTTTGCTGAAGTTGGGACGTCTGCTGCGCGATGTCGGCGATGCGCGCACGCACTTCATTCACGCGCTCAGCCGGAGCGCGCGAGACGAAGTTGGGATTGCCGAGCTGCGCCTCGAGTTTCGCGGCTTCTGCATTCAGTTTTTCCTGTTCGCGTTGCAAACGCCGTCGCTCCTGTTCGAAGTCAATCAAACCCTCGAGCGGCACTGCCAGCTCAGCACCACCAGTTAACACTGCTCGCGCCGAAGCCTTCGGCGCATCGAGTCGTTCGTTTACAGAAAACTCCGAAGCACGGACCAGGCGCGAGATCTGATCGCGCGCCGCAGAGAAGACGTGGCGCAGATTCTCGTAAGGCGATCCCACTATCACGGGAATGCGCTCGCCGGGTTTGATATTCATTTCCGAACGAATATTTCTGACGCGCGAGATCAGCTCGATGATCGCCTGCATCTCCGATTCTGCCGCTTCATCGATCAGTTCGTCTGCGGCTTGAGGATAGCTTGTCAACATCACCGTGGGTTCTGCGCCGGCATACGCCGCGTGCAACGGTTTCTCGCCCGGCAGTCGTTGCCACAACTCCTCCGTGATGTACGGCATGAACGGATGCAGCAAGCGCAGGGCTTGTTCGAGAACAGTCAGCAGACGCGTGCGAGCTTCCGTGCGCGCGGCGCTTTCCTGTTCCGCGGTTACTTCTGCTTTTGAGAGCTCGATGTACCAGTCACAAAAATCGTCCCAGAAGAAGTGATACAGAGTCTGCACTGCTCCATGAAACTCGTAATTTTTAATCGCTGTATTCAGATCCCGCGCTGCCTTGTTCAGGCGCGACACGATCCAGCGATCGTGAAGCGCAGTGCTGTTCTGAAGTATTGCGGGATTTACCCCGGCGCCTTCTGAGTTGAGCAGACAGAATCGCGCAGCGTTCCAGATCTTGTTAGCGAAGTTGCGATACGACTCAACCTGCTTTTCATTCCAGCGGATGTCTGTGCTGCCGACTTGTGCCAGCGTCAGCCGCGTCGCATCCACACCGAATTTGTCAAAGACTTCGACCGGATCGATGCCGTTCCGCTTAGTCTTCGACATGCGCTGTCCGTGCGCGTCGAGAACCGTTCCCGTGATGTAGACATCGGCAAAAGGCTCCTTACCGACGAACTTCAACCCCTGCATCACCATGCGCGAGACCCACAGAAAGATGATGTCGCGACCCGTTACGAGCACCGACGTTGGATAAAACGTTTTCAGGTCATCGGTTTCGTTGGGCCAACCGAGTGTCGAGAAGGGCCAGAGCGCCGAGGAGAACCACGTGTCCAACACGTCCGGGTCCTGCGTGAGTTCGCTCGTGCCGGCTTTCTCGCGTGCCTCTTCTTCGGACATGGCGACGATGACTTCACCGTCGGGCGTGTACCATGCGGGAATCTGGTGTCCCCACCATAATTGCCGCGAGATGGTCCAATCGCGAAGATTCTCGAGCCAGTTTGTGTAGATCTTCTCGTAGCTTTCCGGAACGAAACGCGGTTTGTGTTCGCGCGACATGAGCTCGAGCGCGAGATCGCGCAACTGGTCCATCTTCATGAACCACTGCGTCGAGATCAGGGGTTCGATCACGGTCTTGCAACGCTCGCACTTCGAGATTGAAAACTCGTAGTCGACCACTTTCTCCAGCAGTCCGAGTGATTCAAACTCTTCGACCACTTTCTCGCGCGCCTTGTAGCGATCGAGTCCGGCGAATCTTGCGCCGGCGTCGGCAGTCATTTTTGCGTGTGAATCGATCACGATGACCTGAGGCAGGTTGTGACGCAAACCCATCTCGTAATCGTTTGGATCGTGCGCAGGCGTGATCTTCACAGCGCCGGTGCCGAATTCAGGATCGACGTATTCGTCCGCGACGATCGGAATCTCTCGATCTGTGAGTGGCAGCAAGACAGTCTGGCCCACAAGCTCGCGATAACGGTCGTCGTTCGGATTTACTGCGACGGCAGTGTCGCCGAGCATCGTCTCGGGCCGCGTCGTCGCGACGGTAACGCGCGCGTCGCTGTTTTTGATTGGATACTGGAGGTAATAAAGCTTCCCCGCTTGCGGCAGCTTCTCGACTTCGAGATCGGAGAGCACCGTCTGGTCTTGTGGACACCAGTTCACAATGCGGTTGCCACGATAGATCATTCCCTCGTCGTACAACTGCACAAACACTTCGCGAACCGCGCGCGAGAGGTCTTCGTCCATCGTAAACTTCTCGCGCGACCAGTCGACGGACGCGCCTTCGCGACGCATCTGCACGGTGATTTGACCGCCCGATTCGTGTTTCCACTGCCAAACGCGCTCGACGAACTTCTCGCGCCCGAGATCGTGGCGTGACTTCCCTTCCTCTTTCAGCGCCCGCGAGACCACCAACTGTGTCGAGATACCTGCGTGGTCCATCCCTGGCAGCCAGAGCGTGCGAAACCCACACATGCGCTTATGCCGCGTCATCACGTCCATCATCGTGTGTTGCAGCGCATGGCCCATGTGGAGGGAGCCGGTAACGTTGGGCGGCGGAATAGCTATGCTGAAGATCGGCGCCCCCGGATCCTTATTCATCTCCGGCGCAAAAAACCCATTCCTCTCCCACCGCTCGTAGTGGTCGCGCTCCGCCTCTTTCGGGTCGTACTGTTTAGGGATCTCCATGCGAACTCTGTGCTCTGTGTTAGTGAACGAAAACGTAGAGTCTACGCCAGACACTGCGGAAAGTTCAAAACGCGTAACTAAGCGCCCTGGTTGCTTTGCCTCAAAACTCTCATCGCTGACCAGGTCGCTACCGCTCCCTGTACTGACTGTATCCAAGAATGATTTCAGACTTTTGAGGCAAAGCCCGCCCTAGTGTCTTTGCACAAAAAATCTGGTTGGGATGGAAGTCTTTCCTCTGCGGCCCTCTGCGGCCCTCTGCGGCCCTCTGCGGCCCTCTGCGTATCTCTGCGTTCTCTGCGTTAATGGGCCTTTCAACGCAGAGTGCCACAGAGATACGCAGAGGCCGCAGAGAAAATAAATCGGATTTGCCACTTTTTGTGCAAC
>Ga0207653_10000884_pt1 | contig 9953 bp, 7 predicted proteins | sample KBSK5251metaG_FD_184341 | JGI IMG/M metagenome (GOLD analysis project Ga0207653, IMG submission 184341) | Corn, switchgrass and miscanthus rhizosphere microbial communities from Kellogg Biological Station, Michigan, USA - KBS K5-25-1 metaG... | ecosystem: Host-associated > Plants > Roots >...
GTTGTTTGTGATATCGACGGCGACGGCAAGGCTGACCTCGGATTCTATCGAGACGGATTGTGGGGATTTCTGAAATCATCGCAGGCATACAGCACCGGCAGCGCTCAGTTCTTTAGCTGGGGCGGAGCGGGATTGCAGCCGATAGTCGGAGACTTCGACGGAGACGGCAAAGCGGACATCGGGTACATGGTTCCGCCCAGCGGAGGCCAGAGCGCGTCTTATGCAATTTTGAAATCAAGCACCGGATACAGCTTCGCGCCGGGTCAGCCGTTGTTTGTGTCGGCGGGATTCCCGAGCCTCGGAGACACGCCGGTTGTGGGAGACTTTGACGGCGATGGCAAAGCTGATCCCGGAATCTGGCGAGAGTCTCAAGGGGTCTGGATCATACCGCTATCGTCGGCGAATTACGCTTCGTACGTTTTCAGCCAGTGGGGTCAGAACGGCGACATTGCATTTCCGAACACCACGGGCCGGCACTAGAGAATCGTTCCGCCGCCGCGAGACTTCGCGCGTGACTTGCTGCGTTATTCTGCATACCAAATAGGCAGAGAAGTGCTATACTCTCGGCCCGTAGTTCCCGTTTCCAAATGTTTGCTGTCTGTATGAGGATCAGGTTCGCTGACCTTGAATCGAGCACCCTGAGCGTGGCATTGGTTGCGATACGCTAGCTCGATTCCACGACAGCCGGCGGAGTTCGTGACCAACAGACCGTATTGGAGGTAGATATGCGACGACCAGAAATTTGCAGCTTGACCAGTTTTCCGCGTGTTATGAAGCTTAGCTTGCTCGTGCTCTTGTTAAGCGGGCTGCTTGAATTCGAGGCGGCGGCGCAAACCATTACGTTTGGAACGAAGACTGATTTCGGCACGGGCGCCAGTCCCCTCTCAGTCGCGGTGGGGGATTTTAACGGCGATGGCAAGCTCGATCTGGCGGTGGCGAACTTTGACCAGGCTAGCGTCTCGATTCTGCTCGGAACGGGCACGGGCGCCTTTGGGACGAAGACCGACTTCGGCGCTGGCGCCGGCCCCTCTTCAGTAGCGGCGGGAGACTTCAATAGCGATGGCAATCTCGATCTTGCGGTCACGAATCAAAATGGCGCCAGCGTGTCGATTCTACTGGGGACGGGCACGGGCAGCTTTGGAACGAACACCGACTTCGGCACAGGCACCACTCCACTCTCAGTAGCCGTAGGTGATCTCAACGGCGATGGCAAGCTCGATCTCGCGATTGCCAACGGCGGCAACTCCACGGTGTCGATTCTGTTGGGCACTGGCGCGGGCAGCTTTGGGGCGAAAACAGATTTCGGCACGGGCAGCTTTCCATTCTCTGTCGCATTGGCTGATTTCAATCGAGATGGCAACCTCGACATAGCGACGGCAAATTTGACGGGCAGCAACGTATCGATCCTGCTGGGCACGGGCACCGGCAGCTTCGGGACGAAAACCGACTTCGCTACCGGCGCGGGTCCAGCATCAGTCGGCGTAGGCGATTTCAACGGCGATGGCAAGCTCGATCTGGCGGTGGCGAATGATAGTGCCGCCACCGTCTCGATTCTGCTCGGAACTGGAACCGGCAGCTTTGGCGCGAAGACCGACTTCGGCACCGGCAACGGTCCCCGCTCAGTAGGTGTGAGGGATTTCAATAACGATGGCAATCTCGATCTGGCGGTCGCGAACGGCGATAGCGACACAGTCTCGATTCTACCGGGAACGGGTACAGGCAGCTTTGGGGCGAAGGCCGACTTCGGCACCGGCAGCGTTCCGTTCTACGCCGCGGTGGGCGATTTCAACGGCGATGGCCGCCTTGATTTGGCGACGCCAAACTTCGACGGAGATACCGTCTCAGTTCTCCTGAACACAACGGCAATTTTTGCCACCGCGGTGTTTTGTCCCAAGACCGGCTTCCCCACCGGCAGCAAACCACGTTCAGTTGCGGTGGCGGACTTCAATCGCGATGGCAAGCTGGATCTAGCCATTGCGAACCGTGATGATGCCACCGTCTCGATTCTGTTGGGCACGGGCGCTGGGACATTTGGAATGAAGACTGACTTCGGCACTGGCGCCGATCCATTTTCAATCGCAGTGGGCGACTTCAACGGCGATGGCAAGCTCGATCTTGCAGTGGCGAATATTACTGATGACACCGTTTCGATTTTGCTGGGAACGGGCACGGGCACATTTGGAGCGAAGACCGACTACGGCACCGGCGATGAACCATCCGCAGTTGCTGCCGGGGACTTCGATGGTGATGGCAAGCTGGATCTGGCGGTGACGAACCGATTAGACAGCACCGTTTCGATTCTGTTGGGCACGGGGACGGGGACATTTGGAGCGAAGACCGACTTCGGGACGGGAAGCGCGCCATTTTCAGTCGCGGTTGCCGACTTAAACGGCGATGGCAAGCTCGATCTTGTGGCGGCAAATTCTGGTGACAACACGGTCTCGATTCTCCTGGGCGCAGGCACGGGCAGCTTTGGCGCGAAGACCGACTTCGGCACTGGCAATTTTCCTGAGTCAGTCGCGGTGGCGGATTTCAATGGCGATGGCAATCTCGATCTGGCGGTGGCGAACGCCAATGGCGGCAACGTCTCGATTTTGCTGGGGACTGGTACTGGCACCTTTGGGCCTAAGACCAACTTCGGAACGGGGAGTCTTCCCGAAGCAGTTGCGGTCGCCGACTTTGATGAAGATGGCAAGCTCGATCTGGCTGTGTCGAATTTTAATAGCAACACTGTCTCGATTCTGCCCGGAAACGGCAACGGCACCTTTGCCACGAAGAGGGACTTCGGCACGGGCATCGGCCCACGGTCACTTGTGGTTGGCGATTTCGATAGAGATGGCAAACCCGATCTGGCCGCGGGGAATTTCGATGAGGACACGGTATCGATTCTGCTGAACAATTGCACCAATGTGGCCATTGGACTGAGTTCCTTAAAGATAGACTTCGACAGTGACGGCAAATCGGAACTTGGCTTCTACCGCTCCGGGTTGTGGGGCTTTTTGAAGTCGAGTCAATCTTACAGCACCGGAAGTCCGCAGTTCTTTAGCTGGGGTGGAGCGATGCTCCAACCGATTTGCGCCGACTTCGATGGAGACGGCAAAGCTGATGTCGCTTACATAGCGCCGCCGACGGGAGGGCAGAGCGCGGCTTACGCGATATTGAGATCGAGTACAGGGTATAGCTTTGCTTCAGGAGATCCATTGTTTGTAACGGCAGGCTTCCCGGTTCTCGGCGATATTCCTGTCGTGGGAGACTTCGACGGCGATGGCAAAGCCGACCCTGGAATCTGGAGAGCATCTCAGGGAGTCTGGATCATACCGAAGTCTTCAGCCAACTACACGGCATTCATCTTCAGCCAATGGGGACAACTCGGAGATACACCGGTGATCGGCGATTTCGATATGGACGGCAAAGCAGATATCGGGTTCTACCGGAACGGACTGTGGGGAGTGTTGCAGTCATCACACTCATACAGCACCGCGAGCCCGTTGTTCTTCAGTTGGGGCGGAGCCGGTTTGCAGCCGATCATCGGTGACTTCGATGGCGATGGAAAGGCTGACATCGGCTATATCGTCCCTCCAACCGGTGGACAGGGCGCGGTCTACGCGATACTGAAATCGAGCACCGGCTACAGCTTTGCGGCAGGCCAACCGTTGTTTGTCCCGGCGGGATTCCCGGTGCTGGGGGATACGCCGGTCGTTGGAGACTTCGACGGAGACGGAAAAGCTGACCCGGGAATTTGGAGAGAGTCTCAAGGAGTGTGGATCATTCCGCTGTCGTCGGCGAACTACAACTCATTTGTTTTCAGTCAGTGGGGTCAGGCCGGCGACATTCCGTTCCCGAATAGTACGGGCAAGCATTAGCGCGGATACTAAGGCCTGCCTCACTCACAGAGGTTGAAGGTTTGAAATTGGATTGACGGCCGGGTTTCGAACGCCAGGATTCTTGTGCTAGTTTCAGGCAGGAGACAATTAGCATGGTCGCGAAGATTGAGCCTTATCTTACCATCGCGGATGTTGAGTCAATGCCGGAGGATGGTAACCGCTATGAACTAATCGAAGGAGAACTCTTTGTGTCTCGAGCACCAAGCTTATCCCATCAAGACATCGTTCTTCGGTTACTGTTTGCAATACAAAAGTACCTTGAACGCCATCCAATCGGAAGAGTTTGGCCGGGGCCTGGTGTCATCCTCAGCGACTTCAGCGGCGTGATTCCCGACATCGTCTTCGTGAGCAATGACCGGCTTAAGGAGATCGCTTCCGGAGATCGAGTCGCCGGCGCGCCGGACTTGATTATCGAAGTGCTCTCGCCCGGCGCTGAGAATGCCCACCGTGATCGCCAGGCAAAACGACAGCTCTACAGAAAGTATGGAGTAAAAGAGTACTGGCTCGTTGATGCCCAGAAACGAGCGATTGAAGTCTATCGCTCGCAGCGATTCAGATTGGCCGCCACTCTGGGAATGAGAGATCAGCTAACGTCGCCGATCCTTCCGGGATTCGAGTGTCCGGTTCGCGAGATTTTCAAGTAGTTGTTTCGTCGCGTCGATCACTCGTTACAAGACAAAAAGGTGAAGAGAGCCGAGCATCTCTTCACCTTTTCCATTTCGATCGCGGCTGACGATTATCTGTCGTCCGCTGGACGTTCGCTCAGCCGGACCGAAACTCTTTCGCGGCTGCCCTGCCTGAAGACTTCAACATCCACGCTCTGGCCCGGCTTCTTGTCTTGTAAAGCGTTCTGCAGATCCTCGGTGCTCGACGTCTTTTTTCCATCAATCGCCACGATCACGTCGCCGAGTTGCTGCAACACCTGATTCCCCCAGAAGTCTTCGCGAACCACCGCGCTTCGAAGGCCCGCTGAAGCCGATCCGCTTCCACGCGATACGCTGGTGATCATCAAGCCTTCGTTGATGCCCAGGTTCAAGCGGCGCGCGATCGATCGATCCAACGGCCACGTTGAGACACCCATCCACGGGCGCGAGACGTAGCCCTTGCTGATGATCTCCGGAATGATCTTGTTCGCAAGATCAACCGGCACCGCGAAGCCTATGCCGATCGAGCCACCGCCGGCGTTCGGTTGAATCGCAGTGTTGATGCCGATCATCTCGCCCTTCGCGTTCAAAAGCGGCCCGCCGGAATTGCCGGGATTGATCGCGGCGTCGGTCTGAATCGCGCCGTTGATCGTTCGACGCGCCGCGGGATCGCGAAGCGGCCTCTCCAGCCCGCTTATGATCCCGGTCGTCAAAGTTCGCTGAAGCCCGAATGGATTCCCAATCGCCAAAACCTTCTGCCCCACTTGAAGCCCTTGAGAAGTCGCGCGGTTTACAACGGTCAATTTGGCGCGCGGCTCGATCTTGATCACCGCAAGGTCATCGTCGCGATCTGTTCCGACAAGAGTCGCCGGAAATTTTTCGTTCTCAACCTGCACCTCGAGCTGCGTGGCCCCTTGAATGACGTGGAAGTTTGTGAGGATGTAACCGCGCGGGTCGACGATCGATCCTGACCCGGTGCCTTCGGATGGAAACACTCCGAACATTCCTTCCTGATAACCGCGGCTGGTAATGTTCACAACGCCCGGGCTGACCGCTCGATAGATCTCGACGTTGTTCTGTTCGTCCGTCGCTACGGTCGGATCCGCGATCGCGATTGGATCCACGCTTACCGCGCGCCGATCGAGCGCGCGCTGGGCGCAGGCTACGATGATGCCGGCCAGTAAGGCTGAGAACACCGCGACAGACATCAGTTGTTTGGCCGAAACCTTGTACATTGTTCGCTCCTCCTTCTGCATTGCTGATCAGGATAATGTTAGTCGAAACGGGGCCGCCACATCCACCCGCCGCGGGTACCGGGATCACACCGTGTTGCCGGCTCAGAATTACTGATCCTCTGCGTCCTCGGCGGTTCGTTCCCAACACGAGGCAAGGAAGAACCGCAGAGGGCGCCGAGGAACGCCGAGGACTGCCCTCTCGACAACACATTCATGCACCACTACTCCGCTGCGCCGGATTAATAACGCCGGGCGCCTCGCGGGGTTGCATCAATTGTTTGTCGATATGCCAGATCGGCAGGCAGGAACTCGTGGTCACCGTGAGGATTTTTCGCCGACTATTATGTAACTGCGCAAACCGCCCGCGACTTCGGTCACGTCCTTTGAATAACTCGCGCGGACCGGCCGGTATTCTTTGATCAACTCCAAAAGGTCCTGAGCTGAAGCAAGGCCGGGCTCCTGATACTCAATCGCCCAGGTGCGGTAATTGGAAGCGAGCCGGAGCAGCCGCTCGATTGAATTCAGATGTGATTGTTTCGACTGTGAAGCCGCTGTTTGATTCTTTTCAGCAGCCGCGCCACTCACCCATGACTCACGCCAATCACCGCGCGCTTCGGCGCCTCCGCTGTCAGTGTGTCCGGAAGGCAAGCTCAGGAAGAGCACATCCGCGCGGGACTGTTTTATGAATTCTTCGACCGGCAGGCAAAAGCTGCGATTGCTTGGCTGACTCGCGGGTCCGGCCATCGCCCTTCCGGCCAATCGCCAGAACACTGTTGTGAGCGGCCGCCTCAACTCGCGAGTCTCGTCGTCAAACGACAACGCGTAGTCCCCGGTTTGAAGCCCGAGGGTCATCGCCTGCGCGCGCGCGAGCTGGTCTTCCAATCCATCGATGTTGCGCCGGAGATTATCCATCCACCACGCGTCGGTTTCGCTGAACCAGCGGCGCAAATCGGGATTCGCGAGCCTCGCGCCCGGAACGTACACATCATGAAGGACGTGAGCGATTACTTCTTCAGTGATCGGAACACCCGCTTCGACTCGAGCGCGCGCGACGGTCGAGGCCCACGCGCGCGGATCGTTCGCAAAAATAACTTTGGCCCAGGTCTTCAAGTACAAATCCAAACGCGCGTCGTTCCAAAACGGAATGCTGATCGAGCGAAACTCAATCTGCCGCAACACGCTCGCCTGGAATCCGAGCAGCGTCTTCTTGTTGCAGGACGATGCACGCCAGCCGTGCCATTCGCTCGCTTCCGCGCGACCGGCTGTAGACCGAACGCGTGAGAGCAACAGTTCGGCAATTCGCGGCGGATTCGCGTGTGCCGCGGTCGCTTGAGTAGTGTCGGCCACAGGAAGAGATTGAATTGCGCTCTGGTTGCCTGTTACTGTCGGTGCGGATGTCTCGGCGTCGTTACTGGATAGCCAGGGGTTCGGTGCTGACGACACCTCGTCAGAAGAAACGGTTGATGATTCGTTGAAGGGCTCGACATCGGATTGCGCAGCGCCATGCACTAACGTTGCGGGCTCAATGACCAGTGATTCACTGATTGGCGAATCAATCTTCGGCGCCGTTTCAGGTTCCGCTGAGCTCGGCTCGGCCGATTGCGCGATGAACTGTTCGTTAGTCGGTTCGGCGACTTCATCCAGAAGCGCCAGCAAGGCTTTCACAACGTACGGATCGCATTCGATGCCACTGGACGAAGTGAGGGCTTCGAGTGCGTCGCTCTCGGCAAGAGCGCTGCGATAGGGCCGATCGCCGAGCAGAGCGCAGTAAAGCTCGACGGCCCTGAGGATGCGCGCGCCGATCGGGATGTCTTCGAAGGCGAGCATGTCGGGATAGCCCGATCCGTTCCACCACTCGTGATGCCATCTGACGAGCAATTGCGCGTGACGGCCGGCGTCGCGCTTTGACATCTGCTGTTCGCCGATGACCGGATGACGCCAAAGGTCGAGCCTCGCCTCGAAGTTCAGCGGGCGCGCGAGCGAATGATACGCGGGTGACATCGCATACAAACCGATGTCGTGGAGCATCGCGGCTTCGGCAATGGCTTCGACGTCCGCGGCCGCAAGTCCGAACCTGCGAGCGAGGCTGGTCGCAAGCGCGGTCATCAATCGAGAGTGCGGCTGAGTATATTTTTCGAAGGTATCGATTCGGTCGGCGAGCCGGTTGATTGTTTCTTCGCGGGTCTTGCCCTTGGCCGTCTCCAACGCGTTCTCCTTATGAGCGGGTCCGGCTGTAAGTTACAGGCCGCATTTGCAGTGAGTCAAGGAAAGCTGATTCTCCGTGAGGAAGGCTGCGCCTGCGGGTTCCCGGAATCATCGAGTATGTGCGACTCTGCTTCTTGCCATTGTTGATGAGCCTAGTAATGAAAGTCCTGGCGTAGACGTGTAAACCAATGATAGTCAGATTCGGATAGTTCTAACGAGCTGTTCTCACGCCAAATGTCAACGAAGTCAGGTCTGACCCATCGACACTCGACAACAAAAAAACTCAGGCCCGACCACCACGTTGCGTTTACCGACTGAGATTGAGGGCAGCCTCTGATGAGGGCGCCTCTACGGCTTCTGAAGACTAAGCAGATCGTCAACCAACGGGTATACCCGATCGCGCGCTTTTCGCAGTTGATCTCTGTACTCTCGCTTTTGGCCTCGTAGCCGCTGTAACATTCGACTTTCGGATTCTCCACCGCGGACGAACCAAAAATGTGAACGCGTCACAAGTTTACCAATCTGCTTCCAATAGAATTTTCCCATCCCAAGAGCTGCAACACAGTCTCTTAACTCTTTGGTCCTCTCCTCTAATTCCGATAGGTCACTGTCATCTTCTATGGAATCTAGAGGAGCCGGCCGGTGTGGGCGCGCTTCCTGTATTCGGACGGCGCGACTTCAAAGTATCTCTTGAAGTGGTCAATATGACTTTACGGTTGCTATTCCTCTCGAGGCTACGATGAAATCCGAGATCGTGGGATTCGCTTTTATTGCTTCGTTATATAAAAGTCGAGCGCACGCTCAAACCGCGCTTGAAAAACTTCCAGCGCAGCCCTGGATATCAGGGCCTTTGCCTTTGTAAGTCCGGGTTTGTTCCGCGAGGCTTTCCAGAACATCAGGTTGATATTGAGTCTTTCGACACTTGCACCAGACAAGATAATACTGACCGATTAACTGGTATTCCCGTATCGGAATATTGACCAGGATTCTTGCTAGTTCCGCGACCCTCTCCACTTGGCGGAATGCGTGAGCGGCTTCGATCTGTTTAAGAATGCGCGTTGCTAATCCTTCGTAACTAACAATCCCACTGAGCAACTGTTGATAGAATCCACGCGGCTGCTTAAAGGAGGAAGAGATGAAGAGACTACTCTCCATTTGTTTACTCATGCTCTGCCTGTGTTTTCCCGTTTGTGCAGGGCATAACATTGCTGGCGGCTATTGCGATTGCCCGTCGCCGGGTTGTATCTGTGACCCCGGCGAACAGATTCTCAGCCGCAGTATCGCCAACGTGCCGGATCGCAAAACTGGTCAAGACGCACCCGTTGATTTCGATTTGGGTTCGGAGACGCTATTGGTGCTAGCTGCGCTGCTCTTAGTGCTTAGATACAAAGCCTAAGCCATTTGGAGAAACCTTAAATGAAACCGTCATCGCTCTCGTGGCGACTAGATATTTGTTTGCCGCGTCGCAGTGTATCACATAATACGAAAGCCACAAGCGGAAGGCCGGTTTACAATTGTGCTAATCGGTATCCGATCATCTGATCAAAGCCGCTAACGCTTCTTCAGATGTGAACCGTGAGTCCTGATTCCGTCGACGGCGTGACTCTGGCACGACAACTTACCGTTCAAGGAGTCCGTACCGTAGATCGATGTCTGTTTTCAGAAGCGCGCCGATAATCCACCAACGCAGTTGGGCGGAGCCCACGCAGTGGGCGTGAGCGTTTAGCCCAGGGCAAGTCCGCGCAGCCCTGGGTTTGCGTCCGTCTCGAGCCATTGAGCCCACGCAGTGGGCGACAGTGAGCGAGCGAGAACAAGTCAGCGCCTTGCGAAGTGAGTTGGGCGCAACTCGCGTGTGCTTCGCCATCACCGTCGATTCGCCGAAATTTCTGTCGCCCACTGCGTGGGCTACGGTCGTCGGACACAACGCTAACCCAGGGCTGCGCGGACTTGCCCTGGGCTACACGCTGTCGCCCACTGCGTGGGCT
>Ga0207653_10000885_pt1 | contig 9945 bp, 11 predicted proteins | sample KBSK5251metaG_FD_184341 | JGI IMG/M metagenome (GOLD analysis project Ga0207653, IMG submission 184341) | Corn, switchgrass and miscanthus rhizosphere microbial communities from Kellogg Biological Station, Michigan, USA - KBS K5-25-1 metaG... | ecosystem: Host-associated > Plants > Roots >...
CGTGCCGTCACTCGATGCCCTCGACAACGTCGTTCCGTTCATCGGCGAGGAAGAAGAGAAGATGGAGCAGGAGACGAAGAAGTTCCTCGGCTCGTGGGACGGCAAAGTGTTCAAGGACGCCGAGTTCCCGTTCTCCGCGCACTGCAACCGCGTGAGTGTGCGTGACGGACACACCGTCACGGTGAGCGTCGCACTGCGCGGACGTCCCGGCGTCGGCGACGTGGAGCAGGCGATGCGTGCGTTCAAGGGACGCCCGCAGGAGCTCGGTCTGCCGAGCGCACCGAAGCAGCCGATCGTGGTGCGCGATGAGCGCGACCGGCCGCAGCCGGTGCGCGACCGCATGGCCGGGAACGGGATGTCCGTTGTCGTCGGGCGTGTGCGCGAGGATCCGGTGCTCGGCATGAAGTTCGTCGTGCTCGGCCACAACACGATCCGCGGCGCGGCCGGCGCGTCGGTGCTGAACGCGGAGCTGCTCGCGGCGGAGGGGTGTCTCGGCGCATGAGCGCAGAGACATTCGTCGCGCGACTCGACCGCATACCGCTCAACAGCTTTCACTGGCGCCTGCTCATCACGAGCGGCCTCGGCTGGATGTTCGACGCGATGGACGTCCTCCTCATCGGCTTCCTCGTCGCGCCAATCACGAAGGAGTTCACGCTCGCGCCCGCACAGGTCGGTCTCGTCGCGAGCGCGGGGTTCGTCGGGATGTTCCTCGGGGCCGCGATCTCGGGGCGCCTGGCGGACCGCTACGGACGCCGCCTCATCTTCCAGGGGACGCTGGTGCTCTTCTCGTTCGGCGCGGTGCTGTCCGCGCTGGCACCGACGTTCGAGACGCTGCTCGCCGCGCGGGTCATCGCTGGACTCGGCCTTGGCGGCGAGCTTCCGGTCGTCGCGACGCTCGTTTCGGAGTTCTCGCCGCGGGCGCAGCGAGGCCGCATGATCGTGCTCCTCGAATCGTTCTGGGCCTACGGCACGCTCGCGGCGGGTCTTATCGCGCTGTTCGTTCTCCCGCAATTCGGATGGCGCGGCGCGTTCGTCGTCGCCGCGCTGCCGGCGCTGTATGTCGCATACCTGCGATCCGCGCTGCCGGAGTCGCCGCGCTATCTCGCCGAGCGCGGCCGCAGCGCCGAGGCCGACGCGATCGTGCGTCGTGTCGAGCGCGCGGGTGGGGGAGCGCTGCTCACCCTCGGCGCGGCGATCGCACCGGTGCGTTCGGGACGAACGAGCATCGCGCAGCTGTGGAGTCCGGCGTATGCGCGGCGCACCGCGATGCTGTGGATCCTCTGGTTCGGCATCACCTTCACGTATTACGGGATCTTCCTCTACGTTCCGTCGCTCCTCGCCGCGCGCGGGCTCTCCGAGGTCCGAAGCAATGAGTTCTTCTTCCTGTCGACCATCGCGCAGATCCCCGGGTACTTCAGCGCCGCATGGCTGGTGGAGCGCTGGGGTCGCAAGCCGACTCTTGTCACATATCTGCTGGGCACCGCTGCGGCGGCGTTCCTGTTCGGGAACGCCGGCACAGGCACGGATGCCTTCGTCTACGCCGCGCTGCTGTCGTTCTTCAACCTCGGAGCTTGGGCGATCGTGTACACGTATTCGCCGGAGCTGTACCCGACCGCCATCCGCGCGACCGGCGCCGGGATCGCCGCGGCGGTCGGACGCCTCGGCGGGATCATCGGACCGTTCCTAACGCCGGTGCTGGTCCCGACCTTGGGTCAGTCGGGTGTGTTCGCCTTGTTCATGGTGTTGCTGGTCGTGACCGCGCTGAACGTGTGGCTCCTCGCTGAAGAGACGAAGGGACGTTCGCTGGAAGAGATCGCGGGGCCGGTCGCGGCATAGTGGGGCTCTCGCCGGAGGCCCGTTCGGCGCTGCAGACGATCGGCAATGCCGCGGTCGGCGTCGGTCTCGGAGTGAGCGTCCTCGGTATCGCATTCGTCGTGAGCCAGTTCGCTGCTGGGCAGGGGAGCGTGGCGCAAGCGACATCGTCGCCCGCATCCCCCGCCGTGAGTGCCGCGGCGATCGCGCTCGTCACGGCGACACCTACACCGCCTCCCGCCACGGCGTCACCGTCCCCAACGGCTGCGCCGACCGCCACCCCGGCGACGCCGACACCGACGCAGGTACCGAGCGCGACGGCGGATCCGATGACCGCCACCGCCTACAGCAACAGCGGGAAGCGTTATGCGGCGCTGCGTGCGCCGATCGGTTACGCGTACACCGCACCGTTCGCGGGCACGGTCACAGTGCGCCGCTATCAACTCATCGACGGCCAGGTGCGCGTCGACTCGATCTTCCCGGGACTGCCGTACTTCCCGTACGTCACGCTCGAGTCAGCCGACCGGCGGGTCATCTTCCGTCCGGGAGCTCTCGATGTGGACACCGTGCTCATCGCAAAGGACGGCGACCGAGTTGCAGCCGGCGCGCCGCTCTTCAAGACGATCGGCGAAGGGGCATCGTCGTGGCGCACGTTCTACGACCGGGGTGTCACAGCGAATGTGATCGCGTCAGTCGCTGCTCTTCCGTCGGGTGCTGAACTCGACCCGGTCGCGTTCTTCGGAGCCCGCTAGACGGGGCAGCGTTTCCACGCCGGCCCCGTCGCCTAGCGGTCCAGACACTTACTGCGGGGCAACTCTCTGGTTGGAATCGTTCACCTGGCCGCGGAGCTCGCCAGCGGGCCAGCGGGTGGTGTGCACGTTGGCGTAGACGGCACCGGCGCGGATGGCCCGCACGGCCTCGTCGAATGAGCCGGGCTCGATGCCCTGGGCCGCGGGACCAACGATGTCCGCAGCGGTGATTGTCCCGGATATCGTCCCCGGTGAGGCCGGGCACGCCGGCTTTCCGCCACCGCCGCAGAGGAAGGCGATCACGCCGCCGCTGAAACCACGCGCCCCGAAGTGAATGTGGGCGACAACCACTTGGCCCCCTTCAACGTCGTTGTACGTAAGGGTGTAGTTGATCGTGTCGCCATCGAGCTGCGCCTCGAACGTTCCGCTGCCGACCGTTGAGAGGGTGCCGGCGCCGGCGACCTCCTGATAGCCGGTGAGCGTGTCCGCTTTGAACTGACTCTTGCCGCCATCGCCCGCGATCGCGAACGTGGCTGCTGCGAGTACAACAGGAACCGCGAAGATGAGCGCGCTGAACAGACGTCGCTTCCGCATGCTGCCTCCCCTTTAATCGCTAGTTCGCCAAACGTTTGATACGGGTAGGGGAGCCAGGCGGATCAGAACCTAGACTGCGCCTCCGTTGAAGGGACGCGCTGCGATCGTCACGGGAGCCGCCAGCGGGATCGGCCGCGCCATCGCGACGGATCTCGCGCAGCAGGGTGCGCGCGTGCTCTGCGCCGACGTGAATGCCGAGGCGGGAGAGCGCGTCGCGACCGAATTGCCAAATGGAGCCTTCCAGCGAGCCGATACCGCAAAGCAGGCGGACTGCGATGCGCTCGTGGCTCACGCGGTCCGCGACTTCGGCGGAGTCGACATCCTCGTGAACAACGCGGGATTGCAGCACGTCGCGCCGGTCGAGGAGTTCCCGGTGGAGACTTGGGAGCGGCTCGTTCACATCATGCTGTTCGGTGCCTTCTACCTCACGCGCGCCGCATTGCCGCACATGTATGCGAAGGGCTGGGGACGCATCGTGAACATCGCGTCCGTGCACGGACTCGTGGCGTCACCGTACAAATCCGCGTACGTCGCGGCGAAGCACGGCCTCGTCGGCTTCACGAAGGCGGTAGCGCTCGAGGCGGCGGAGAAGGGCGTGACCGTGAACGCGGTGTGCCCCTCGTACGTGCGCACGCCCTTGGTGGAGAAGCAGATCGCGGATCAGGCAAAGGTGCATGGCATCAGCGAGGACGCCGTGATCCGCGACATCATGCTTGCGCCCGCCGCGCTCAAGAGATTGCTCGAGCCGTCCGAGGTCGCCGCCTACGTGCGGTTCCTCTGTTCGGACGAGGCGGCGGGCATCACCGGTGCGACGCAGGTGATCGACGCGGGGTGGACCGCGCGCTGAGGCTTGTAAGCGTGGAACCACCGAAATACAAATGGTGTATCGGAGGCATGCGGGCCCTCGTCATCGCCGGGTTACTGGTGCTCGCTGCCTGCGACGTCGTCAGGCAACCACCTCTGACAGCCGCGCCCGCAACCAGCTCAGTTGCGACCCACGGCACTTGTCAGCCGACGTTCGCGCGCATGACTCCTCCGCAGGTCGTGATGGACACCATGATCGGCGGCGCATCCCCGAGGCCAAACCCGACCCCCTCGCGAGACGCATGGGCGGCGACCGGCAACTGGATTGGCAATGATGCGATGTGGGTGAGCTTGCCCGTCGATGGTGTTTTCCAGCGCAGGTATGCCAAGCTCTGGATGATCCCGCTGAAAGGCGGACCGATCACGATCAAGGGCAAGCAACTCGATGGAGATGGATCCGGCACATTTGCTGGCACTGCTTCCGACGGAAACATCGGTAGCGGCGTGACGTTCTCGACGCCGGGCTGCTGGGAGCTCGTGTACTCGCTCGCCGGTCAGGATTTGCGCTTCACGCTGAAGGTCGAGGACTAGGCCCCTCGTCGATATTGTCCAGGATTCCGACCGTCTGGAACCATTCGGGCTCAGGACGTGGGTTCCGCTCCAGCCGCATACCGAGACGACGCATCACGTTCATCGATCTCGTGTTGTCGTTCTCGGTCGTCGCGACGATGCGTCGTAGGCGCAGCTGGTCGAACGCATACGCGATCATCGCCGCGGCCGCCTCGGTCGCATAGCCGTGACCCCAGTGTTCGGGAAAGAGTGCCCAGAAGAGCCCGATCTCCGAGGTGAAGAGCGTCGTCGGCTCGAATGAGGGCAGCTGCCCGAATGGCATCAGGCACGGCGCGAATCCGACCGAGCCGATGAGCTCGTTGCTGTCGCGCATCACGATCGCCCGATCGCCATACGGCGGCTGATGCAGAAGCGCGTGGCCAGCGTCAGCGGCGACCGCGTACTCGAACATCACACGCTTGTCATTCGGTGAGCCGTAGGAGCCAGCGCCGAACGCTGCGTCGAGCAATCGCGAGACGATGTCGGCGTCCTCCGGGATGAACGCGCGGATGATCAGCCGATCGGTCTCGAGTGTTCGCATCCGAGTCGATCGCTAGCTCAGCGAGCCCGGCTCGACTTCTTCTTCGTCGTCCTGGAAGTTGTCTTCCTTTTGGCCTTGACCTTCAGGGTGGTCTTTCTCTTGGTCTTCGACTTTGCCTTGGGCTTCACGCGCTCGGGAAGCTCCTTGCTTCCTGCTCCACGATTCCATCTCTCGTACACCTCAGGAGAGATCTTGCCCGCAACAAGGAGCTCCGCGAACTTGCGACGTTGTGCCTGGCTCTTGATCGGCATTCCACACTCCAGTCGCGCAGATGCTGCTAGGCGGTGACCGCTTCGCGCGCGCGTCCTTGTGCGTACAAGAGCAGTGCCACGCCGACCGCGAGGAACGCCAGCGCGCTCAGCGCGAGAGAGTAGTGGATGCCGATAACAGCGCCGAGGATGCCGACCGTCACGCCGCTGCCCACGCGCAGGCCGTTCCACGACATGCTGAAGAGGCCGATGAACCGGCCGCGACGTGACGGTGGCGCCTCCAGCTGCACGTAGGCCTGCGCCATGGAGGTGAAGCCGATGTTGAGCACGCCGCCAGCCAACAGGGCCAAGACCGCGAGGGCATAGAGCGGTGTGATGGCGAAGACGAGGATGGACACGGCCCATGCCAGCGCCAACAGCACGGCGATGCGGATGCGCGGCTGGCGGAAGAATGCGAGCGCCTCCAGACCGAAGCCGCCAAGCACGGAACCCGCGGCGTTCGCGGTAAGCAGGACGCTGTACGTGATCTCGTCCTGCGCGGAACCGAACCACGCGGCGAACTCCGGCATCTGCGCCTGATATGCGTTTCCGACGAACAGCGAGCTGAGGCCGGCGAGCGCGGTCATGACCAGGATCCCGCGGTTCCCGGACATTTCCCGCAGCGTGCGCACGGCGTCCGCCAAGGACAGCCGCGCGCTGTCCTCGCTCGCGCGGGTCCGGACGTGGCCGGTATACGGCGTGCGCAGCATCCAGATCGTCATCGGTAGATAGAGGAGCGCGTTGGCCATCAAGCCATACGCGGGGCCAAGTCCAAGAAGCAGGGCACCGCCGACCGCGGGGCCGAACAGGATCCCGACGCTTCGACCGGTCGCGGCGAGGCGAACGCCGCTCTGCAGCTGGTCGTGTCCGACGATGTCCTGGACGATCAGCTGACCTGCAGGCGACCACAGCGCACCAGCCAGGCCGTGGACGATGAGGAGGACGACGGCATGCCAGGTCTGCAGCGTGCCGGTGAGGAACAGCAGCGCCCACGCGAGCGACGCGGCGATGAACGCGACCTGGGACGCAACGATGATCTTGCGGCAGTCGTAGCGATCGGCGAGTCCTCCGAACCACACGCCCAATACCAAAAATGGTGTCCAGTGACTGATGACCGCGAAACCGGCGAGCGTGGGGGAGTGGAACGTCTGGAAGATGACCCAGTACGAGATCACGTGCTCGACGTTGTCGGCCATCATCGAGAGGAGGCTGGTCGCGAAGTAGACGCGGAAGGGGCCATGGCGCATCGCCGCGAAGGACGCGCCGGTCGGTGAGGTCGAAGTCGTGAGGGCTATGTGCCAAGGCTAACGGAACGCGGGCTGGCGGCCGACGTATCTTTCCCCCGTGGTCACGAGCCGGAAGCGAGCAGGAGAGATCCATCCGTTGGTGACGCAGCTCCGCTTCACGCGCTCCGAGTTCCTCCGAACGATCAAAGGCGTCACGGAGAAAGATGCGAAGCGGCGTCTGCTTCCGATGAACTGCCTTAGCTGGAACGTCGGTCACCTCGCGTGGCAAGAGCAGCGCTATTTCCTGGGATTCGGGATGGATCAGCAGCCGTACCCCGATATCCAAGCGGAGTTCACGACCGGGGGTCCCGCGAGTACACCGAAGCTCGCGCGCGTTCTCGCTGCGTGGCGCGCGATCACCGGCGCCGCCGATCCCTGGCTCGACGGGCTCACGACGGAGGACCTGTTAACCGACGCGACGAATAAGGGAAAGCCCGTGGGCACAACGTTCGGGAATCTGCTCCAGCGCGTGATCTATCACTACTGGTATCACACGGGCGAGAACATGGCGATCCGCCAGCAGCTCGGACACAAGCGACTCGCGCAGTTCGTCGGCGATATCGACGGCAAGGCGCCGTTCAGAAAGTAGTCTCAGCTCCGCGCCATCGAAGTGGCCTTTCAAGTTCCGAAGCTGATCGGCCTGCCATCAGCTCGATCCGTCTTGCGCATTCAGGAAATCGGGGAAATAGCACGCGATGAGCGAGATCAACGGGACCGACCGTGCAAAAGGCGGGCCGACCTCTATCAGAGCTCCCGCGTCGATCTCGTCACGCACCTGCTGACTCGTCCGTCCGACGATCTTCGCGACCTCATCGATCGTGTACGTCTGTTTAACTTCGCCCAGGAGCGCCTTGAGTCGGTCGCGGCCGCCGGGATAGCGAACGCCGGGCCAGATGCGCTGCTCCCGCATGTGCTGCAGCAGCGGAGACTGGCCCCGGTTCTCACGTCCCTCGCGGTATTCGCCAAGTACGTCCTCGACGCGCTGCCACAGACGGTCGTCCATTCGGACCGTCTGCCATGCACCCGAGAGCATCAGCCGGACGCGGGCGTCGGACCGTGCATCCGACTCAATGCGGTCGATGACCGCCTCGCCGTGGTCGTCCAAGAGAGTCTCTGGGGAGCCCGCACCGAACGTGCGCAAGTCGTCGTCGCTGAGAGGACTCCGCGCCACTGCGACCATGTAGTCCCACGCCGTCAGCGGATCCAACTCCCCGACGAGCAAGTCCGACGCCCAGAACGTTACTTCGGACATGCACCACGCGGCCGCCAGCCGCTCCCTCTGATTAGCACTTTCGAGAGGCGCCGCGAATCGTTCGCCGGTGGACTCAATGTCGCTGTTGACGCGTTCCCGCGAGGGTGGCGGCGCGCCCTGCCACTTCGCCTGCAAGCGCTCCATCGCCGCCGCGAGCGGCGCGTCCTTCGCGGCCCAAGACTCGGCGACTGATCCCATGATCGCGTACCAGTGCAGGGAGCCCGCCGCGAGCGGCTCGAGCCTTGCCAGAGCGGCGCTGCGGTGTGTGTACCAAAACCCTCGTACCGCGGAGGAGGCCAGCTCCAGATCCGCGTCGTTGTCGAGGATCTGCACGATAGCGACGAGGACCTCGAAGCCTTCGACCAAGTCGCTGCGCAACAGTTCTCGCGCGCGCTCTGCATGCTCCGATGCAAGCTGCTGATGCCAGTACGCCTCGGCAAACAAGGTCTTGTCGTGCCAGCGCTCAACCATGCGGGTTCAACCTACGTGCTTCTTATAGAACGCTTTCAGCTCCGCATCGCTCGTTCCTAGATATCTTTGCGTCGTCGCGATCTGACGATGGCCAGCGAGTCGCTGTGCGGATGGCAGACTCGCCGCTGCCCATAGCGTTATCGCGGCGTGGCGTAGCCAATGTGGCGACACGTCCTCTGACAGGCCGGCGCGCTTCGCGGCGTCGCGAACGATCTTTTCCGCCGTCCACACGGTCATGCGATACGACCCATCGTCGTTCTTCTTACGCGTCACGAACAGCGCCTGGTCCTTGTCCTTGCGGAGGGCCAAATATCGCTGCAGCCACTCGCGCGCAGGCGGGGACAGGTACGCCCGCCGGTGACGGTTGCCCTTGCCGAGCACGGTGACCTCGTCGACGACGCGGATGCCATCGGCCGGCGTGCGGGCCTCGCGTGAGAGCTCGAGCTGCCGGCGATCGAGGCCGATGACCTCTGACACGCGACAGCCGGTCGCAAGCATGAATTGGATGAGCGCACGGGCCCGCACGCCGTCATCGGTGGACGTGTCACAGGCATCGACCAGGCGCTTTACGCGCTCCTCGGCGAGGTGCCTCGCGTCAGGGCTCGGTTGCGACGCCTTCGCCAGTTCGACCTTCTCGCGCCCAGGCACCGGCAGATCAAGGACGCCGCCGAACTTCAGGAGTTCACGCAGCGCGATTAGATGCAAATTCTTAGTGGCCGCCGAGATCGACCGTTTGCCTTTGGCGAGGCCACCTCGAGCCTGGCGCCTCGTGAGATGGCTCCCGTACGCCTTAAGCGATCGGATGTCGACATCCGAGATGCGGGGTGTCTTGTCGCCACGCTCGAGAAAGCTGCAGAAGTCGTGAAGGTACGCCGCGTACTTCGGGATCGTCCGTTCGCCACGCCCCCTGTCCCTAAGGTCCTGTAAATAGGCGGCCGCAAGGGCGCGGAGGGGGCTGGAGGGCTTCAGATCACGTGGATCGACGTAGTCGGAGGCCAGCAGGGCCTGCCAGCCCTCCCCTGAATAACTAGAAATCTTCATTCCTTGTGCTGAGCATCACAGGAAACGGAGTACGCGTCAAGTGCATCTACCGACTCCCCCGCAAGTTCGATCCGTACTCCTAGACATCTGTATGGCCAAGGACCGAACGCAAAGCTCGGTAACGCGCGCATTACGAGCCGAGGAGGTCGCGCACCGGATCTATGAACTTCGCGGCCAGCGTGTGATTCTTGACGCAGATCTCGCTGCGCTCTATTCGGTGAGCACCGGGCGTCTGAACGAGGCCGTCGATCGAAACCGCGCCAGATTCCCCGCGGATTTCCAGTTCCGACTTACGGCGCAGGAGGCGCAGAGTTTGATATCGCAAATTGCGATATCAAAACAAGGTCGGGGAGGGCGACGGACAAGGCCCTGGGTCTTCACCGAACAGGGCGTTGCCATGCTATCGAGCGTGCTCCGTTCGCCGACGGCTGTTCGTGTAAATATTGAGATCATGCGGACATTCGTCCGCCTTCGTCGGCTAATGGCTACGCCTGGCGAACTCGTTGAACAGCTCACGAAGCTGGCAGAGACCGTGCAG